>JGI24770J26754_10003428_pt1 | contig 10574 bp, 6 predicted proteins | sample LakOneMetagenome_FD_26754 | JGI IMG/M metagenome (IMG submission 26754) | reverse complement strand
CCGTCGGCTGGCCGTACAGCGCCGCGGTGCGGGTCAGTCCCGCCACTACGGTTGCCGACTATCAGGTTCGGCTTGACCTGAGCCCGTCCACGTTCGACTACGCAAAGGCCAGCGCTGATGGCAGCGACCTGCGCATTTATGCCGGCAACACTGCGCTGTCGTACTGGATTGAAAACTGGAATCCGCTAGGTACGTCGACGCTGTGGGTGAAGGTCCCAGCCGTCGGTACCCGCACGCTCAGGCTGTACTACGGCAACGCAGCGGCCACAGCCGTCAGCGATGGTACTGCCACCTTCGACCTGTTCGATGACTTCGAAACGCTGGCGGCATGGACGGTGCTAAATCGCGGCGGAACCGGAGCTGCAGTGACCGCGACTGTAGAGGGCAAGAGCGTTGCCCGGTTGACATCACAGGACGGCGTGAACGCGATCCTGATCACACGTCCGTTTGCCTCAAGCGGAGCAGGCGCCTACGTCGTCGAGACGCGCGCGCAAGCCAGTTCGCTGAACGATGGTTACCTCGTCGGGTTCACCGATGGCAGTCTCTATCCAGCGGTTTATGACCTGCCAGGAAACGGCTACGTCGCCTACGCATTCCGCCAAGGCAACTCACAGTCCGGAGTAATCGCCATGGTCGATCAGGGCGGCGCGGGCAGCGGCGATTGGGGCGTACCCGAAACCGGCAGTACGGGGCAATGGAATATCGGCGGCCTCCGATGGTCTGGCACGAATCTCAGCAACGAGCGTAACCGGCAGAGCCTCGTCGCCGGATCGTCAACAGCGTTCGCATCGCTCACCCACATCCATCTGTCAAACATGTCGAGTGTATGGAATTTCGACTGGCTGCTGGTTCGCAAGTACGCGCCGCTGCAGAGCGTGGCGACGCCGGACGGCGCGGTGGCGGAATATGCGGCCGAAGGCAACGCGCTTGACAGCACGGGCAGCCACAACGCATCGGTGAACGCTGGCGTCGGCTATGGCGAGGGGGTCTCCAGCAAAGCGTTCCGCTTCGACGGCGCGACGGGCCTCGCCACAGTGCCCGCGTTCGACATGGGAAGCACGTGGACGATCGAGGCGTGGGTGCGCCCCGACGCGTGTAGCGACAACACGCACTGCCCGATCATCGCGCGCAGTGCAGGCAATCAGGATGGCCTGATCCTCACCTACCTCACGGCGGCGCATAGCACCGCGCGCCAGTTCGCGCTCGATATTGGCGCCAGCGGCGGGTGGCAGTTGCTCATGGCCTCGGGTGGCAGCTACGCGATGGGCATGTGGCATCACGTCGTAGTGACACGGGACGGCGACACCTACACCATGTTCGTGAACGGTGAGCAACGTTCACAGCAAGTGGTCCCCGGCATTTCCAGCATCTATCAATCGCGCGACTTCCAGTTCGGACACTGGTACTACAGCGTTGGCGAGAGCTACCTGCGCGGCGCGCTTGATGAGACCCGCATCTATAACCGCGCGCTCCCCCTGATAGAGGTCGCGACGCGCTATCGCGAAGGGCTTGGCAGCATCGCCCTGCCGTGGCGCGACGAATTCAGTGGCAAGTTGCGCCCAGCGTGGAAACGAACCAATGAATCTGCACCAACCATCGACGCGCAGGCTACGGCGCTGCGTCTCACAACCACCAGCACCGACCTTTATGGAGCCGGCAACAACCTCGTGAATCTGACCACGATGCGACTGCCAGACGCAGTGGGCGACTACGTCATGACCGCACGCGTGAGCGCCCCCGTCGCACCAACCGAACCTTATCAGCAGGCCGGTATCGCACTGTTTGCCGACAACGCGGGCAAGCCAGACATGGACAATTACATCCGCCAGATGCATGTATTCGAGAGTGGTGCGCGCTTTGAAATCACTCATGACGTCAACGGTGCGCCGAACGCCGACTTGCCGAACGGTCCGCTGACCACCGTACCGGGCAACGCGCCGTTCTGGCTGCGCTTCGCGCGCACGGGCAGCGCACTGGAAGCGGGCTACAGCCTCAACGGTTTTGACTTTATCAAGTTCTCGACGACCACAGTGCAGGCGTTCAGCACGGCACAGAGCCAGCCGATGAAACATGTTGGCCTGTTCGCGCTGCATGCGGTGCCATCGGCAGCCCCCATCGCGTTTGACTTCGATTACGTTGAAGCCGCGCCGACCTGCAGCAATCTGCCGTCCGGTCTGGTGAGCTGGTGGCCCGGCGAAGGCGATGCGCGGGACGCGCTGGGCCTCAATCATGGCAACGCCATCGGTGGCGTCGGTTACGCACCAGGAAAATTTGGCCAGAGCTTCAATCTGGACGGCACGACGGGTTTCGTGCAGGTATCGAATCCCGACAGCCTGCCGGTGGGCGCGGCACCGCGCACGATGATGCTGTGGTTCAAGACGCCAACGAACTTCTACAGCAGCACCGAATGGGCGATGATTCAATACGGTGGCGGCAACGGTACCGGCAGCATGTTCGGGCTCGTGACGTCGCTGAACGCACCGGGCAAGCTGTACTTTTTTGGCTATGACAACGACCTCGCAGGCGCAACCACGTTGCAGCCCGACACCTGGTATCACGCGGCGGTCAGCTACGATGGCGCAACCGTTCGCCTTTATCTCAACGGCCAGCTCGACGGACAGGCTGCCTATGCGCTCAACACCCAATACACCAGCGACGGGCTCACCATCGGTCATCGTCCCGGCAGCGCATTCTGGAAGGGTGAACTTGACGACATTGCGATCTTCGATCGCGCCCTGAGCGCGAGCGAAATCGCTTCGGTTTACGCCAGCGCGGGCCAGTCCTGCTTGCCGTCAATAGCGACGACGACAGCGATCAGTTCGCACGCGCCGAACCCAAGCGTAGTTGCTATGCCGATTGCTGTTCAGGTCGCAGTGACTGCGACACCGCCCGACACCGGAACGCCCAGCGGCACGGTCGTCGTCAGTGACAGTGTCGACAGTTGCAGCATCACGCTGCCCGCCACCAGTTGCGCGCTGACGCCGACCAATACCGGGATTCGCAGCATTACAGCAACCTATTCCGGTGATTCGGCTTTCAGCGCAAGCACGTCGGTTGCGGTCAGTCATACGGTCGTGGCGGCCAGCGAGCAGAGTACGCTGGCGGTCACCCGTGAGGGCACCGGAAGTGGCAATGTGGCGAGCGGCGATACGTTAATCCAGTGTGGCGCAACCTGCTCGCATCTCTATCCGAATGGCACCACGGTGACGCTGACAGCTACTGCCGATGCCGGTTCGGATTTCACCGGCTGGCTTGGTGCTTGTACCGGCATCGGCACCTGCCCGATCATGATGGCGGTCGACGCTGCCGTGTCAGCCACCTTCGCGCCGCAAGCCCTCACGCCCTACATCATCGACGTCGATGTCAACCACGCCTACGAGGCAGCGTATGACGGCGTGCTGGTCGTACGCTATCTGTTCGGTGCTTCCGGAAGCGCCCTCACCAACAATGCGCTGGGCGCCAATCCGGAGCGGACCGATCCCGCGCAGATCGTGAGCTACCTGAACAACATCCGTCCGTTGCTCGATTTCGATGGCAACGGTCGCGTTGATGCGTTGACCGACGGGCTGTTGCTGGTGCGATACCTTGCCGGCTTGCGTGGTGATGCGCTGATCAACGGTGCCGTGGGAAGTGGTGCCACGCGAACACTGGCGGCTGATGTCGCGAACTCCATTGCAAGCCTTGTGCATTGAGCGTGAGCCCTGCCTTGGGTGGCCGGGTGCAGACAAAACTTGGTTCAACTTTTCACGCGAACCTTTACTGAATCGGGGTTACACCGTGCAATCGCTTGAAGTCGAGTTTCTAATTACTGACACTCTACCCCTTATCCGATAAGGGTTTCAACAAAAAGCCATAAACAAAAAAACGCCCGTCGAAACGGGCGTTTTTCGCTGTGAACTCTGCGTTAGCGCAGGCCCATCAGGCTCAGGCCTTCTTGGCAGGTTCTTTCTTCGCGGGTGCGGCAGGGGCCTGCTTGGCGATGATCTTGTCCTTGATCTTGTCGTACACATCCTGCGGGATGATTTTCTTTTCGACGAGCTCATCCTTGCCCTTGTAAGGACGGCCCTTGACGATGGCTGCCGAGCGGGCGTCGCCGATGCCCTCAAGCGTGGCGAGTTCCTTGGCGGTGACCGAATTGATATCCATCGGCGTCGCAGCAGGCTTGGTCGCGGCAGGGGCCGCAGCAGCGGGTGCCTTGGTCGCCGTGGCGACGTCTTTCTTTGCCTGTTTGTCATCGAGCGCGAACGTTGGCGCGGCGAGCAGTGCAGCCACGAGCAGCGCGGTGGTAATGCGTTTCATCGAACTTTCCCTCCAGGAGTTATCGCCGTCATCGCCCCCGTGGCGACAAACTGGCCAGATCGGACTGCAATGTAACGGATGGACGCCGTCTGCGTTGACCGCGCTGCGCGCCTTCAGTGCGTCGTCGCCAGCGTGGCAACGGCGCCGGCATGACGCTCGATCAACGCCGCCTGCTGCTGCATCCATGCGTCCAGCGCGGCGCCGGGCGCCCCGGCCAGCACGGTTTTCAGGAACAGCCCCGACAGCTCGCGTGTCGCCCGCTTGACCACGGCGTTCAACTCCGGGCCCGACGGCGTGGTGCGATCGGTAAAGATGCTGTGCGATGCGCCCTTGAAGACTGTGAGCACCTTGTTCTGCCCCGCCAGCGCGTCGAATACGGCAATCCTGTCGTGCAGATCAGAGTAATGTCCCGGCACCCGGATGATGTCGTCGGTCCCGGTCACGTGCAGCGTCGGCACCTTGATCGGCCCCAGGATGGTGGTCATATCGCCCTCTCCGATGAACGGTGGTGCAGATATCAGGATCAGCGCCTTCACCCGGTCATCGCGAAACGACATCGGCTTGCCGTTGCGCTCGACGGTGGCGCCGCCGACCAGCATGGCCGTGTTGGCGCCATACGAATGTCCGGCCACGGCGATGGCCGCCGGGTTGATCTGCGGACCAAACTCCATTGAGGCCAGGATCGTCGTAATGGCAAACGACACATCGCGGGCACGGTCGATGGCCTGGCTTTCGGTGGCGGCGCTCTGTAAATTACCGACCAGTTTGAAGATGTTGCCGCCCCAAACCGCGCGATCGCTGCCCGCATGCTGCACATGCAGGCTGGCAAAGCCAAGGCTTGCCCAATGCCGTCCGAGATACGAGTATCCGGCCCGCGAGCCGCCCAGCCCATGCGAAAACACGACCAGCGGCACCGGCTTGCTTGGGCTCGCCCCGGCGGGCCAGTAAAGCCGCACTGGAATTTCACGCTGACGCGACGCATCGGTCCATGTGGCGTCGACGAAGCGGGTGGCCTCGCCCGGTAACGCCACATTGGCCTGGCTCGACACCGCAGCGGCACGCGCGTCGTCCGGTGAGGCGGCGGGAACTATACCTTCGGCCGCCACGGCGCCCAGTTGCAGCAGGCTCACGGCAATCGCGGCAAATCGGTATCGAATCCAGGCTCGGTGCGTCATGGCTATCCCGGCAAAATCGGTGGAGGTGAGGTAAGAGCCGCCTGCTGGCGTCTGGTTCCGCATAAATGGCGACGGCAAGCCGCTTCGCAAGGTCTGCTTCCGCAGAAACAGCCGGTTACCCGCGATTCATCCCGTTTCCAACCGAATCGTCGCCTGCGTCTGGTCGGCCCGGTGCCGGGTCAGCAAAATTGCCAGCATGGAAACAAACCGGGAAATCGCCATGAATAGCACCCTTCGCAGCGTCCTCCGAGCCACGCTTCGCGTCACCGTCGTCGCCGTCGCGAGCGCGGCGCTGATCGCCCTCGCGATCCTGATCGCAGCGCAGTTCTGGCCGGAAGCCAGCAACGCGCACATCCGCTGGGGCGACCACTCAACCCAGCTCAATGGGGTGTTCAGCGACGGCATATTCACCGGTCTGTTCGCATGGGGCTTGATGACAATGGGCATCCTGCTTGGCGTGCTGATCACGCTCTTCGCGCTGACCGTCACTGCCGTCGCGCTCGGCGCGACGGGCCTTGCGCTGGCACTGCCACTGATCGTCATCGTCGCCATCGTCTGGTTCGTCGCTCGTCGCAGCAACCGCCCGTCGAACAACGGCAACCTGTCGCACGGTGCGTGACAGCGCTCAGGGTTGTAGTGACAGCACGTGCCCCGTATCCGGCGTCGCCTTACCTTCGATCACTTCCAGCATTGCGGCGAGTGATGCATCCANGCCCTGCGCATACAGCACGCGAAGCCAGGGCTGGTCTGGCCGCGTGACAGGCACCATGAAGTCCTTCCACGCCGCTGCAAGCTTGCCCTGAAGCGCTGCGCCGCCCCACTCTGCGATACGTTTCTTGATTTGTGAAGGCGCAAAGAACAGTGTCGGCCGCGGTCCCGGCAAATCACCCACCTTGCCCAGATGCTGCCAGTCCGTACCGCCGATTGACGCGCTGTACTTTAGCGCTTCACCCAGCTGGGTGTGCACCCCGCGACGCAGTTCCACGTTGCCGGAAAAGTCCACATAGACCGTGGTCACCTGCCCGGAAAGGTCCGCCACCTCATCGTAGGTCAATACCGAGTGATAGCAGCCGAGGCCGCGCACAAATTCCAGATTCGATGCCGAGGTCAATCCGACGACTTCAACATCCTTTCGCTGCGACAGACAGAACGCGGTTCCGTACGCCGTCTTGCTCGACGCGCTGGAGAGCAACACACGTTGCGCGCCGAAAAATGCGTTGTCATCCAGGAAGTCGTCAATCAGGAAACTCGTAAAGAAGAGTGGCCGCAGGATCATCTGTTGCGCCTCCATCTTCGGGTGGTAGCCGGGGTCTGTGCTGCAACGCGAATACTGGTTGTAGACGAGTGGCAGGGCAGTGCGATGATCGGCGGCGTCGACAAATCCGCTGGCCTTCACCTGCTCCGGTTGCACAATCACGTGCGTTGCGGTTGGGAAATACCCATAGAAGCGCTCGCCGACTGCGATGCCGTCAACCGCACTCTCCTGCACTGTTGCGAAGCCCCANACCGGTATTACGCCCCAGTCGGGGTCTCCAGTCGGGAAGAAGTCCCAGTAATGCATCGCATCGCCAAACATCGCGTAGGTCACGTTGTTGGCGGTAAAGGCGAAATTGTCAATGCGCAAAACGACCTCGCCTTCGGCCGCTTCCAGGACCTCAGATTGCGCCACGCGCCTGATCTCCGCCGGCTGGCCCTTGCGCACCTGAAGGGTCAATTGCTCGTTCATGTCGTTCCTTTCGATGAATGTCGATCTTCGTTGTCGGTTGGCGCGCTGGCGTCACGGAATATCAATGACGCACACAGGCCGCCACCCTCGTCATTTCGCAGGTCGAGCTCGGCGCCGAGAATTTCCGCGTAGCGGGCAACGATGGCCAGGCCAAGCCCCGTTCCACCTTGTGCCTGTTCAACGCCTGCGCCCTTGCGCCANCGCTGTCGGGCATCCGCAAGTGAGGGATCCAGCCCCGGCCCATTGTCGCTCACACTCAGGCGTACTCGCCCGGCAGCATCCGCCGACTGCAGCCGCACCACGATGCGCGGCGCGACGCCAGATGCCGGGCGACCGTAACGCAAGGCGTTATCCAGCAAATTCGCCAGCGCGCTGGCGACCAGTCCTTCATTGCCCCACACCAGCATCGGAGAATCCAGTCCTTCCGCCACAAAATCAACATGGCGAGTGTCCATGCGTTCAATCACCGCAGCCAGACAGGACTCCACGATCTGGCGCAATTCGATCTGCGACAGTGCAATCGTCCCTTTGGCTTCGTCGGCAAACGCCAGCGCCAGCAGCTGCGCGATCAGGTGACTGGCACGCGCCTCGCGTTCCTGAATGGCAAGCAACTGTGCGCGCCAGATCGCGGGATCGTCATGACGCAGGCCGTATTCGGCCAGCGCACGGATGCCCGCAAGGGGGTTACGCAGCTCATGCGCAATGTTGCCAGCAAACTCGCGGTGCGCCTCTATGCCCGCCTCAACCCGTGCGAACAGCGCGTTGGTGGCTTCGGCAAACTGCACGACATCGCTGGAGGAACCTTCAAGCGCCACCGGGGACAGGTCAGCAGCATCACGACTGCGCAGCGCGGCGCGCAGTCGTGCGAGCGGTTCCAGATCGTTGCCGATCGCACGCTGCAACCACCACCCGAGCAGCAGGAACAGCACGATTTCCGGAACGATGGCATACAGGATCATCTGCTCCACAAGCTCCGTGCGTGACCGGACGGTCTGCGCGACGACGATCCGCCACCGCCGCTCGGCCGTCGGCGGCAGGTCAACCGCGCGCAGTGATCTGCCTTCGTTGAATCGTTCCGATATCGAATAGGCGCCAAAATTTTCTGAACGCCCTTCGTCAGCAATTCCCAACCAGTTGGCGTTGCTGGCAATGACCTCGCCCGCCGCGTTCATTACGGTGAAGTACACCTGCTCCGATTGATCGAAAAGCAGCGAATCAAGTTCACGCGCGGAAAGGTCCAGCAGTGGACGCCCGCCTTCCATGCGCACGTGCGCAGACAGTGCATAGGCATCATCGCTGAGCGCGCGGTCAAACGCACGTTGCGTAAACACGTAGGCAATCTGGATCACAATTGCCGTGCTTGTGAGCCAAACCACGAATACGGGCAGGAGCACATGTGCCAGCAAACGCTGGCGCAGTGTTGCAGTTGCTGGCGCAGTCACGACTCGTCCGTGGATTCTTCCAGCAGGTAGCCAAGTCCGCGCAAGGTACGGATCGTCGCTCCGCTATTGGCCAACTTGCGACGCAGGCGTGAGACGAAAGCTTCCAGTGCGTTGTCGCCCAGCGCTTCTTCAAGCCCCGAGAGTTTGTTGGAAAGTTTTCGCTTGCTGACCACCCGCCCGGGGAGCGAAGCCAGTTCCCACAACACTTCAAATTCACGCGCTGGCAAATCAAATGGCTCATCGCCAATGAAAAAACGCGAGCTTTCGCGGTCGAGTCGCAGGCGTCCGACGGTAACGCGATCTGCTCCGCCCTGCGAGCGGCGCACGAGCGCACGCAGCCTTGCCTCGACCTCGGCCAGGTCGAACGGTTTGCCGAGATAGTCATCCGCGCCCGCATCCAGTCCGGCGATACGCTCGTCAGTCCTGTTGCGGGCAGTCAATACCAGCACCGGCGTGCGGTCTGCGCGCGCTCGCGCGCGACGCAGCGCTTCCAGCGCGTTGCCATCAGGCAGATTGAGATCCAGCAGCACAGCGTCAAACGGTTGATACAGCCAGAGATGTTCGGCAGCGGCACGCGTGCCGACCGCGTCGACACGATGCCCCGCATCACGAAGCGCACGCTCCATGACGCCGCGAAGCACATCGTCATCTTCAACCACAAGAAAGCGCATAGGTCAGCTATCGGTCAGGCGCAGCACACCAGAATTTGCTATTGGAAACTGCTTGCCTGTCATGTTACCCAGTCACCCCTTTGTCAAATGTGTCGTGCTTGCATGCACACTCTTTGCCGTCTGCAATTCGCAAGCCGCCGCGCCCACTCTGGCCGATGTGTTGCGCTCTGTGCAGGGCGGACTCGCCGTAAGAATTTCCACGCAAGCCGAGCGTTCTGCCGAAGCCGATCGCATCACGGCCGATCATGCCCCATTGCCCGTCTTGTCCGCCAAGGCGTCGCAAATGGATTTGCAGAATGGCCTGGGCGCCGGTGACCCCCTCGGCCGCAAGCGAATTGACAAGTCCCTGGGGCTCGACTGGACGTGGGAACGCGGAGACAAGCGCCTGCACCGTACGCGTGCCGCCCAATACGGTGTCGATGCGGCGAAAGCGGACGTTGCCGAAACAGCGACGCAACAAATGATCGTTGCGCAGGCGGCCTACTACGACTGGTTGTCATCTCGAGAGCGCATACGTCTCGCGCAGGAAACACTGGTGGTCGCAAGTGCTGCAGTCTCTGCGGCACATTCGAGGCTGAAAGCGGGAGATCTGTCAGCGCAGGATGCCCTCAGAATTGAAATTGACGCCAAGAGAGTCGAGGCTGATCTGCAGTCTGCCCGTCTTGAGCTTGAGCGCAGCGAAATTGCCCTGAGTCAGTTTGTTAATCGCCAGTTGCTAACGAGGAGCCGGGACGAGCCGGTGATGTGGCCACCATCACACTCGTTCGCTGCAGGCAGCGTCGCAAAGCCCGTCACCCTGGAACATCGCCCGGACGTACGCGCTGCGAAATCACGAATCGAAGCAGCAACCGCGTCACTCGACGGAGCGCGTGCACTTGCCAAGGTCGATCCAACCTGGGGGGTCTCGTTTGACCACTACCCTGGAACATCCAGTCGATTGCTGGAATTGCGGGTGCAGATCCCGCTCACTTTCGGCTATCACTTTGAAGGTGAAATCGCACGAGCACAGTCCGAGCTTGTGCAGTCCGAACTGATCGCCGAGAGAGTGGCACGGGATGCCCAGGCCGAGCTGAACCGGCTGGAGGCAGAAGCCGCGAGCACCTCGTCACGCGCGACCCAGTTTGACGCTGACATCGTGCCGCGTGCCACCACGGTGTTGCAGCAGGCAGAGTTTGCGTATGCCCGCGGTGCGCTCTCGCTAACGGACCTGCTCGACGCTCGTCGCACTCAGCGTGCTACCCAGGTGGACGCGCTGAGCGCG
>JGI24770J26754_10003427_pt1 | contig 10574 bp, 9 predicted proteins | sample LakOneMetagenome_FD_26754 | JGI IMG/M metagenome (IMG submission 26754) | reverse complement strand
AGAGACGCTGCGTACAGCCGCATTCTGGTGGGCTGTCGGCGGCGTTGCCTCGATGGCGGTGCTCAATCTCGCGGTGAGCTTCGCACTGGCGTTTTCGATGGCATTACGTTCACAAGGCTTGCGCACAGGCATGCGAAGGCTGCTGCGCCGTGATGTGTTGCGTGCGGTAGCGGCAAATCCGCTGCGGGTGATTTTGCCGCCGAAGAGCTGAGCGAGGGCCTGTTAGCCCTAGCTGGCTAACGCAGGCTCTGATTGGCTGCAATCAGCGTGTTTTGCAGCAACATGGTGATCGTCATCGGGCCGACGCCACCTGGAACCGGCGTCAGATAGCCCGCCACTTCGTTTACGCCCGCGCAATCAACGTCGCCGACCAGCTTTCCGCCTTCCGCTTCAGGCAGTCGGTTGATACCTACATCAATCACCACCGCGCCCGGTTTCACCATGTCCGCGGTGATAAAGCGCGGCCGTCCGACAGCCGCGACCAGAATGTCCGCCTGACGGCACATCGCCGCAAGATCCCTGGTGCCAGAATGACAGATCGTCACCGTGGCGTTGGCGTGCAGGAGCAGCATCGCCATGGGTTTTCCGACGATATTGCTGCGCCCCACGACCACCGCGTGTTTGCCACGCAGATCGGTCATGCCGATGTCCTTCAGCATTTCCATGCAACCGGCAGGCGTACAGCTCACAAAGCGTGGCTGGCCAATCATCAACGCGCCCACGTTTTCCGCATGAAAACCGTCCACGTCCTTGTGCGAGGCAACCGCTTCCAGCACTTTCTTTTCGGTGATGTGTTTCGGCAGGGGAAGCTGCACGAGGATGCCGTGAATCGTAGCGTCCCGGTTCAGGGAATCAATCAGCGCCAGCAATTCGGCCTCGGTGGTAGCCGCTGGCATCCGGTGCATCACGCTGTGCATACCGACCTTGGCGCAAGCTGCGACCTTGTTCCTCACATAAACCTGCGATGCCGGGTCTTCGCCGACGAGGACGACAGCAAGGCCCGGCGTGATGCCACGGGCCTTGAGCGACTCCACGTCCGCAGCGATGCGTCCACGAACTTTTTCGGCAAGTACGTTGCCATCGATACGAATTGCAGTCATTGCGGCATCACGTCCGGGTTTGTTCTGTTGCCTCTGCGGCGACGCCGGAGAGGGGAGCTGCATCAGGGTCAACCGGAGCGTCGGCGGGAGTGGCTTGCGACGTCACGGCCGCATCTGTCGTCGCGGCTGCCACCGCGACCGGCGCAATCACCGGTGGATCGGGGACATACGGATACACGGTTGCCTCGGTCACCACCCAGTGCAGTTTCGCGTCATGTTCATCGTGCGGCAGGCTATCGACAAGTTGGGCTTCAAAGCAGACGCCGATGCGTGCGCAATTGTCAGCAATCTTGCCCGACAGCCGGTCGTAGTAGCCGCCGCCCTGCCCCAGCCGTGACAGCCCTTTGGTAAACGCGATGCCTGGATAGATCACACAATCTAGCGCAATTGGCTCGATCGGCGACGAACGCGTGACATCCGGCGCGCGGATGCCGTGCTTGTGTGGAATCAGCGCGTCGAGATTCTTCACGCGCCACAGCGTCATCAGGCCGGCAATGGACGTGATCTTCGGATAGGCCACCGCCTTGCCGCGTTTCATCAGCTCCTTTGCCAGGTCATCGGTATTGACCTCGGAACCATAGCTTGCNTACAGCAGCACTGTTTTTGCGCGATGTACGTCCGGGTGCTGCAACAGGCGCTCAACAATGCGCCGCGCAGCCGCATTGCGTTCCTTGTCCGAAAGGGCGTCGCGCCTGCCGCGCATTTCCGTTCGCAGCGCCGGCTTCACGGGAGACTCCTCTTCGGCAACGGTAACGATGTCCNNCTGTACCGGGGCGTCGACCCCCAACTCGGCGGGCGCGGGCTCGGGTTCCGGCTCCAGTACGGGGGCAAACCTATAATCGTGTGCTTCTTCCATCGCGCTATTTTGTCATCCTATGAATGCGCTCGTAGATTCATCCCCATACGTCGCGCGCCGGGAGCGCCTGTTTGCCTCTCTGGGCGACGATATCGCGATCATTCCAACCGCGCCGGAAGTGCTGCGCAATCGCGACACCGGTTTCCTGTACCGGCATGACAGCTACTTTTACTACCTGACCGGGTTCTCGGAGCCGGACAGCGTACTGGTATTGACGGGCGGCAATGAGCGCAAGGCCATCCTGTTCTGCCGCGAGAAAAATCTTGAACGCGAGATTTGGGACGGTTATCGCTACGGGCCAGACGCGGCACGCGCCGTGTTTCAGTTTGACGAGGCTTATCCGATTGAAAAACTGGCCGAAGAACTGCCGAAACTGATGTCTGATCGAAGCGCCGTGCATACACCGGTGGGTATGAGCGCGTCGTGGGACGCCGAGATCGCAGCGGCGATCAATGCGGTTCGCAATATGGCCCGCACCGGTGTCTCGGCGCCTACCAGCGTGGTCGATGTGCGGGCGACACTCGACGACATGCGCCTGATCAAGGACAGCCACGAGATCGCGCTGATGCGCCGCGCGGCCGAAATTTCATCGCTGGCACACACCCGTGCGATGAACACAGCACGTCCCGGCCAGTACGAATACCACGTCGAGGCCGAGCTTGCGCACGAATTCATTCGCCACGGCGCGCGCACACCCGCCTACAACCATATCGTCGCCAGCGGTCCAAATTCCTGCGTACTGCATTACAACGATAGCAACCGGCAGATGCGTGATGGCGATCTGCTGCTGATCGATGCCGGCTGCGAGTACGAAGGCTACGCGAGCGACATCACGCGTACCTTCCCCGTCAACGGCAAATTCAGCGGACCACAACGTGATGTGTATCAGGCCGTACTCGATGCACAGCTGGCCTGCATGGACGCGCTGAAGCCCGGCAAGCCATTCAACGAGTACCACGAGGTAGCGACGCGTGTGTTGTCGCAGGGCATGCTGGATCTCGGCCTGCTCAAAGGCAGTCTCGATCAGGTCCTCGAGGAAAAGACCTACATGCAGTTCTATATGCACCGCGCCGGCCACTGGATTGGCATGGACGTGCATGACGCCGGTGACTACCGCAAGAAAGGCGTCTGGCAAACCCTGAAACCGGGCATGGTCGTCACCAACGAGCCCGGTTTATACGTTCGTCCGGACGGCGCCGTACCGGAGCATTTCTGGAACATCGGTGTCCGCATCGAAGACGATGTGCTGATTACCGCAACAGGCAACGACAATCTGACCATCACGACGCCAAAGACGGTTGCCGAGGTCGAGGCTGCGTGCAAACGCTAGCGCTGATCTGTAGCCCGTACCCGCAAGTTACGGCTACCTCTATTCCGCCCTCCATCAGGTGAAAACACTCGTGGTGGGCGGCGGTCCGGTCGGGCTCGCTGCTGCGCTCGCACTCAAGACTGGCGGCATCACTGACGATGTGACCGTTCTCGAAGCTGCACCTCGCGCGACGGAGTCATTCGGGGACCGCAATATCGCGCTCTCATGCGCATCGTGGCGATTTCTGTCAAGCATCGGTGTGCGCGTCCCGGGCAGCGCGCGAGCCCCCATTCGAGAGGTAGAGATAACCCAGCGCGGCGTTTTTGGACTACTCAGGCTCGAAGCCGGGGACATCGGCAGGCCGGAACTTGGTGCGGCAACACCTTATCCCGAACTGAAAAAGGCTCTCGATCAGGCGACACACGCGGCAGGCATACAGGTCACATACGGCGCAAAGGTCGCGGCGGTCCACCATGTCGGGCAACATGCCAGTGTGCTCCTGACNTCAGGTGAGCAGATGCGGGCCGACTGCGTGGCGTTGGCGGACGGTGCGGGCTCTGATCTGGTGAAGGANTTCCGGCGCATCGAACGCGACTCGGGACAGCTCGCCGTCATCACCCGGGTCAAGGCAGCTAGACCGCGCTACGGNGTCGCCTTCGAACGATTCACCCCCGGTGGTGCTTTGGCGTTAGTGCCGCGTGCCGATCAACAATGGACNGTCATATGGGCGCGTCCACGCGCCGAGGCCGGGCGCCTGTTGCAGCTGGACGCTGACAGCGTGACCCGTGAAATCAACGCGGCGTTTGGTTCGGCGCTGGGCGAGCTCACATTGACTGCAATGCTTTCGAGCTATCCACTGGCCTGGCGTTTTGTCGAGCCGCGTGCAAGCGGCGCTGTCGTGGCGCTTGGCAACGCCGCCCAGGGACTGCATCCGGTCGCAGCTCAGGGCTTGAATCTGGGCTTGCGCGATGCGCTTGACCTGGCCGACGCCTTCGCACGCGACCAGTCGACGGCGAATCCTGTTCCGATTGCGACAATCCTTGCGCGATTCGCGCGCGCGCGCGGCATCGATCGCGTCATGCGCATCGGATTTAGCGGCCTGCTCGCCTATGGCTTCGACCGCGGCGGCTGGCTGGCAGACGTTCCGCGTGGTCTCGGCCTTGCTGCGCTGCAGCTGGTACCGCCACTCAGGCGTGAAATCACGCGGCGACTCACGTTGAATTAAGGCGCCGTGTTTTCCTACGCGAAAACACGGGAAATCTTTCGGATTTTGAGTAAATTCTTGCCTAATTTTCGGGCATTGATGTCGCTATAATCATTTCTCTCACTGCTTCCCCAATCCGCATTTTCTTGCACACAATATGTTGCGCATCGGCCCTTATTCCCTCAAAAATCGGCTCGTAGTCGCGCCGATGGCCGGGGTCACGGATCGACCTTTCCGCAAACTGTGTCGACAATTTGGTGCGGGTTATGCAGTTAGCGAGATGGTGGCGTCGAAACCGGAATTCTGGCAGACCCCAAAGTCGATGCGCCGCATGAATCATGACGGGGAAGATGGACCTGTCGCCGTGCAGATCGCGGGCAACGACCCGGCGGTGATGGCCGAGGCTGCGCGCTTCAATGTGTCGCGAGGTGCGCAGATCATTGACATCAACATGGGCTGTCCCAAAAAGAAAGTCTGCAAAGCAGACGCCGGCTCCGCACTATTGCGCGACGAGGCNCTGGTTGCACGAATTCTTGAGGCCGTCGTGGACGCGGTTGACGTGCCGGTCACGCTCAAGACGCGTACTGGCTGGAGTGTCGAGAGCAGGAATGCGGTGCGGATCGCCCAAATTGCCGAGTCTGCTGGCATTCGGGCGCTGACCATGCACGGCCGCACACGGGCGTGCGGCTTTGATGACGGCACCATCGACTACGACAGCATCAGGGCAGTGAAGGCAGCGGTCTCGATTCCGGTCATCGCAAACGGTGATATTGATTCACCGGCGAAAGCCTGCCTGGTACTCGCATACACGGGGGCCGACGCGGTGATGATAGGCCGTGCAGCGCAAGGCAGACCGTGGATTTTTCGCGACACCCTGCATTATCTTGAATACGGCGAGGTGCCGGACTTCCCAGAGGTTGCGGAAGTGTCAAGCCTGATGCAGTCGCATCTCGAAGATCACTACACGTTGTACGGCGATGACGTTGGGGTACGCAGCGCCCGCAAACACATCGGCTGGTACACGGATGGTCTGCCCGGCGGGCAGGCTTTTCGTGATCAGCTGAACATCCTGACCGAAGCTGCGGCGCAGCTTGAAGCTGTACGCAACTATTTTTCCCGGCTGGCCTTATGGGTACGAGCGCCTTCCGCTTGCACCTTATCAGCCCGCGATGCTACTGAACTAANAAATAGATCTCAAGGACGAGAGAACAACAATAATGAAGAAACCCAAACTGAATGGCCACGCGGCCATCGCCGAGGCAGTCGGCAATTCGCTCAACGAGTACATCGAAAAGCTGGATGGTGAACCCGCTGACAACTTGTATGAACTGGTGATCGGCAGCGTTGAAAAGTCTTTGATTACCGACGTATTGATTCGCGCCAAGGGCAATCAGTCGGAAGCCGCGTCAATGCTCGGTATCAATCGCAACACGCTGCGCGCCAAGCTCGACAAGTACAAGCTCAAAGCCATCTAGTACTCCTCTCTCCAAAGCTCTCCGCATGAACCGCAAAATTACGAGAGCGCTGCTCTCCGTCTCCGACAAGACCGGACTTCTCGCNTTCGCACAGACACTGGCCGCACATGGCGTGGAACTGCTCTCAACGGGTGGTACCGCCAAACTTCTGCGCGACGCCGGCCTCAGAATCATTGATGTGGGCGACTACACCGGTTTCCCCGAAATGCTCGATGGTCGGGTAAAAACATTGCACCCGCGCGTACATGGCGGCATTCTTGCCAACCGCTTGCTGCCAGACCACATGAGTGCTGTTGCAGCAGCAAACATTCCGTTGATTGACCTCGTCGTCGTCAACCTCTACCCGTTCCGTGAGACGGTTGCGAAGCCGGGCTGCTCGCTCGAGGACGCCATTGAAAACATCGACATCGGTGGCCCGACCATGGTGCGCGCNGCGGCAAAAAACTGGGAAGGCGTGGCCATCGTCGTTGATGGCGGCGACTACCCAGCGCTTGCCGATGAAATCAGGGCAAACGACGGCTCCCTGTCCCGCAAAACACGCTTCGCCCTNGCGAAGAAGGCGTTCACACATACGGCGGCATATGACGCCGCTATCGGCAACTATCTGACGTGCCGTGAGCTTGAGGGCGAGCCGCGCGCATACCCCGAAGTGCTGACGCTGCAATGGAACAAGGCGCAGGACATGCGCTATGGCGAGAATCCGCATCAGAGTGCGGCTTTCTATCGCGATGAGACGCCAGCGGCGGGAACGCTTTCGCGCTATACGCAGTTGCAGGGCAAGGAGCTTTCGTACAACAACGTGGCGGACGCTGATGCCGCGTGGGAATGCGTACGCGCGTTCGCCGACACCTGCTGCGTAATCGTCAAGCACGCCAATCCCTGTGGTGTCGCACTGGGAGACACAGTGCTGACCGCCTACAGTCTGGCGTTAGCGACCGATCCAACCTCGGCATTTGGCGGCATCATCGCCTTCAATCGCACGGTTGATGCGGCTTGCGCAGAAGCCGTAAGCAAGCAGTTCCTTGAAGTGTTGATCGCCCCGTCTTACACACCGGAGGCACTCGCGCTCCTGGCGAAGAAAGTGAATGTCCGGGTCTTGACCGTACCCATCGTCAGCCTGCATGAGAGTGCCAACGCACTTGAGATGAAACGGGTCGGCGGCGGCCTGCTTGTGCAAAGCGCGGACACGCATCAACTGGACGCCAGTGCGCTGAAAACGGTGACNACCAAAGCGCCGACNGCGCAGCAGCTCAAGGACATGCTNTTCGTCTGGCAGGTCACCCAGTTCGTGAAGTCAAATGCAATCGTGTTCGCCAAAGACGGTCGCACGCTGGGCATTGGCGCCGGACAGATGAGCCGTGTCGATTCCGCACGTATCGCCAAAATCAAGGCGGAAAACGCGGGGCTGACGCTGAAAGATTCGGTTGCAGCCAGCGACGCCTTTTTCCCGTTCCGCGATGGCCTTGATGTGCTGGCCGACGTTGGCGCCATCGCGGTCATTCAACCGGGTGGCAGCATGCGTGATGACGAAGTCATCAATGCGGCCAACGAGCGCGGTGTAGCGATGGTCACGACCGGCGTCCGACACTTCCGGCACTAGGACTTCATGAAGATTCTTGTCATTGGCTCCGGCGGTCGCGAGCACGCGCTCGCGTGGAAGCTCGCTCAAAGTCCGCGCGTACAGAACGTAATCGTGGCGCCGGGCAATGCGGGCTCAGCCACCGAGCCGAACTGCGAAAACGCGTTGGCAAATTCAATCGAACAGTGGGTCGCGCTTGCAAAAAACGAGCGTGTCGGACTCACGATCGTCGGGCCGGAAGCACCCCTCGCCGCCGGCGTGGTCGATGCGTTTCGCGCAGAGGGTTTGCGCATTTTTGGCCCCACCAAGGCAGCCGCTCAGCTTGAATCATCAAAGGATTTTGCCAAGGCGTTCATGAAACGCCACGGCATTCCGACTGCGGAGTACGAATCCTTTACCGATGCTGCGGCGGCCCACGCCCACCTTGAGCAGAAGGGCGCCCCTATCGTCGTCAAGGCAGACGGACTAGCCGCCGGCAAGGGCGTAGTGGTTGCCGAAACGCTCGACCAGGCGCACGCGGCGGTCGACATGATGCTCGCGGACAACGCCTTTGGCAACGCGGGCGCCCGTGTCGTCATCGAAGAATTTCTGCTGGGTGAGGAAGCCAGTTTTATCGTGATGGTCGACGGCAAGCATGTGCTGACAATGGCATCGAGCCAGGATCACAAGCGCCTGCTGGACGGCGATCTGGGGCCCAACACAGGCGGCATGGGGGCTTACTCACCCGCCCCCATCGTGACGCCAGCGCTGCACGCGCGCATCATGCGCGAAATCATCCTCCCGACCGTGAGCGGAATGGCGAGGGATGGCATTGTCTACACCGGATTTCTCTACGCTGGTGTAATGGTGGACGCACAGGGCAATCCGAAGACGCTGGAATTCAATTGCCGCTTTGGCGACCCTGAAACCCAGCCGATCATGATGCGACTCAAGAGCGATTTTGTGGATCTTGTCGAGCACGGCATCAACGGCACGCTTGATACGGTAGATGCTGAATGGGATCGCCGTGTAGCGCTTGGCGTGGTGCTGGCTGCACATGGCTATCCTGAAAACCCGCGCAGGGGCGACGTGATTTCGGGTCTGAACATCAGCAACGATGATGCATACGTCTTTCACGCCGGCACCATGATGCAGGACGGCGCCGTCGTTACGGCGGGCGGACGCGTGCTTTGTGTCACCGCACTTGGCGATACGGTCAAGATCGCGCAGAAACGCGCCTATGAAGTCGCGGAGCACATCCACTTCGACGGCATGCAATTGCGTCGTGATATTGGCTGGAGAGCGATCAAGCGATGACCGAATTGACGTTCTCCCCGGCGCCAACGCGGAACGATGTGTCCCAGGTGCACGACTTTCTGCTGAAACTGCAGGGTGACATCGTCGGCGAGCTGGAAGCGGTCGATGGCAACCACTTCATTCGCGATGAATGGCGACGCCCGGAGGGCGGCGGTGGCGTTTCCCGCCTGATCGAGGGCAGTCGCGTGATTGAGCGCGGTGGCGTCAACTTTTCGCATGTGCTCGGCAGCAAAATGCCGCCGTCAGCAACCGCGCAGCGCCCCGAGCTGAAGGGTGCGCCGTGGGAAGCGATGGGCGTCTCGCTGGTCATCCACCCGCGCAACCCCTATGCGCCGACCACACACATGAACGTGCGATTCTTCATTGCCACGCCATCAGGGGGCCAACCCGTCTGGTGGTTCGGCGGTGGCATGGATTTGACGCCGTACTATGGGTTTGCCGAGGACGCGGTTCACTGGCACACGCAGGCTCAAGCGTCGGTCAAGCGATTCGGCGACGATCTCTATCCGCGCTTCAAGAAACAGTGCGACGAATATTTTTTCCTGAAACACCGCAACGAACCGCGNGGNATAGGTGGTACGTTTTTCGATGACTTCAGNGAGCTCGGATTTGCCGAAAGCTTNGCGCTGATGCGCTCCGTCGGTGAGCATTTTGTGCCGGGCTACGCGCCCATCCTGAGCCTGCGTTGCGATACGCCGCACGGCGAACGCGAACGTGATTGGCAGCTTTATCGTCGCGGCCGTTATGTCGAGTTCAATCTGGTCTGGGATCGCGGCACGCATTTCGGGCTGCAATCCAACGGGCGGACCGAAGCAATCCTCATGAGCATGCCTCCGGAAGTTCGCTGGCGCTACGACTACAAACCGGAACCTGGCACGCCGGAACACGAGCTGTACCGTGATTTCCTGAGTGCCAAAGACTGGATATGAGCGCGAGAGACCGTGAACCGGCGACCGGCTCCGACCTTGTTGAAACCTTTGTCTCGAGCGAAGAGGTATTCAAGGGCAAGCTGCTGCATGTGGTGCGCGACACTGTCACGCTGCCAAATGGCCACATCGCCACTCGCGAGTACATCAAGCATCCCGGCGCCGCCTGCATCGTCGCCGAATTTGAAGATGGCAAGCTGTTACTGGAGCGGCAGTATCGGTATCCACTCGGACAGGTGATGATCGAATTCCCGGCGGGCAAACTGGATCGCGGCGAGAATCCGCTGGTTGCTGCGCAACGCGAGCTCAAGGAGGAGACCGGCTACTGGGCGCGTTCGTGGCACACACTCGGGCACATGCATCCACACATCGCCTACGCCGACGAAGTCATTCACATCTTTCATGCCAATGGCCTGGTGCAGGGTGAAGCGAAGCTTGATCAGGATGAATTTCTTGAACTGTTCGCAGCCACACCTGACGAANTAGCCACGATGATTGCCGACAACCGGATTACTGACGGCAAGACGATCACCGCATTCTGCCGCTGGCAACTTTTGCGCAAGCCCGGAATTGTTTAGCCCAGCCTCATGAAGCCACAATTCGTTCTCCTGCTGTCCTGTCCCGACCGCCCGGGCATTGTCCATCGCGTGTCCGGATTTCTGGTCGAGCAGGGCGCCAACATTCTCGAGGCGGCGCAGTTTGACGATGTCGGAACGAACCGATTCTTCATGCGCGTGCAGTTTGAAATCACGGAGCCTGCCTTGACGGCGAGCATGCTCAGCGAACGCTTCGCTCCAGTCGCCGACGACCTCTCAATGCAAGCCAGTTT
>JGI24770J26754_10003420_pt1 | contig 10581 bp, 9 predicted proteins | sample LakOneMetagenome_FD_26754 | JGI IMG/M metagenome (IMG submission 26754) | reverse complement strand
GGGTCTTCCGCCACTTCGGCATCCAGGTTGTTCTGCAACATGCGATATGGCGCTTCGGTCAACCAACTTTTGCAATTGAGCTGGTTGCCGCGCGGCGCGCGAATCTTGCGGGAGGGATCGAGGCGGCTGCTGGTGGTCATGGTGAGATCCGGGACAGGAAGTGCGGTGTGCAAAATTTTGCGCCGAGTCCCCGCGTACCACCACCACCTGACCCCGCAACCCATCGGCATTGGCAAGCATTCAGCCTGAAATTTGCCCAAACACAGACCCATTGCGTACGCTGTACGCATGACTGGCACACCCACCGCACAGCGTATCGTTGCCGCCGCTCGCGGCCTGCTGCAGCGCGAAGGTGTTGCTGCGGTGCATATGCGCAAGGTGGCGCAATTGGCCGGCATCAGCCCGATGGGCATTTACCGCCATTTCACCAACCGCGATGCCTTGCTGCAACGACTGGCCGACGACAGTTTCGACGAGATCACGCATCACTGGTTGGCCATGCGCAGCGGCAGCGATGTACTGGCGCAACTCATCGCCCTGCAACGCATCTATGTGGATTACGCCTTGGCGCATCCACATGTGTTCGAGCATGCGTTTTCATCACATCGCGGCAATGCGCGGCGTTTCCCGGAAGACTTCCACGCACGTCGCTCGCCCACATTGAACGTGGGCCACGATGTGGTGGTCGCCGCACAAGCGGCGGGGGTGTTGCGTGCAGGCGAGCCGTGGGATATCGCGATGACACTGTGGGCGCATTCGCATGGCTTGATAACGCTGTATCGCGCCGGGCGGTTCAGCTTTGATGAACATAACTTCCGCAGCTTCCACGAAACTTCGTTGCAGCGAATCCTGGACGGCTTGCGCGCCTGATTCCTTCGCCAACAATCGCTATCATCAATATATGCCTAATTTGCTTCGCGCCACGCTGGCGCTGGTGTTCCTGCTACTGGCTGGCTGCGCCACTCAGCCAGGCACATTACAACCGTCCACCGTGCTGCTGGTCTCAGTGGATGGGCTGCGCCCCACCGATATCACACCCGCCAACATGCCGGCGCTGAATGCACTGGGTCAGGCCAATGTGCGTGCGGTGGGCATGCGCCCGTCGTACCCATCACTGACCTTTCCCAACCATTACGCGCTCGTTACAGGGCTGCGCCCGGATCGTCACGGCATCGTTCACAATTCGATGTCCGATTCCACACTAGGCAAGTTCCGCACCGCCGACCGTAGCGCAGTGGAAACCGGAGACTGGTGGGGCGGCGTACCTGTGTGGGTGAGCGTGCAGCGCGCCGGGCTGCGTAGCGCCACCATGTTCTGGCCGGGCAGCGAAGCGGCGATCGCCGGCGTGCATCCCTGGCAATGGCGCCACTATGCCGAGAACACCCGCGCCATCAACAGCGTCCAGCAAGTGCTGCAGTGGCTGGCACTGCCAGCAAACCAACGGCCACGGTTCATCACCATGTACCTGGATCAGGTGGATGATGCCAGCCATAACCACGGGCCAAATTCACCGCAAGCCGATGCCGCACGGCGTGAGGTGGATGCCGCCATCGCGGCACTGCTGAAAGGACTGGCCGACGACAATCAAATCGCCAACACCAACCTGCTGGTTGTGTCCGATCATGGCTTTGACACCGTCCCGGCGGGGCACACTCTCAATGTGGAACAGATGGCCCCACCCAGCGTGGCCGAGGCCGTGAGCGATGGACAGGTGATTGGCTTTGCACCACTCCAAGGCAAAACTCCAGACGCCGAACAGCTGTTGTTGGGCCGCCATGACCACTACCAATGCTGGCGCAAACAAGACTTGCCCGTGCAATGGCATTACGGCAGTCACCCACGCATTCCCGTCATCGTCTGCCAGATGGATGCCGGCTGGGATGCCTTGTGGCCCAAGAAATACGCCTACCGCATGCAACAGCCACCCACCACGCGTGGCTCCCACGGCTACGACCCCGACCTGCCGCAGATGCGTGCCACGTTTATAGCTGCCGGCCCTGCATTCGGTCATGGCGTGCAATTGCCCGTGTTCGACAATGTGGACGTTTACCCGCTGCTGATGCGCTTGCTGCAACTGCCGACCGAGCGTAATGATGGCGACATCACACCGCTACTGCCCGCACTGCAATCATCACATTAGCAGCGCTTGCATCCTCACCCACACTTGATTGCAGTGGTACGTTCCNCCCTCCACCGGCCGAGGGTAGACATTTNCCATTGGATCCAATCGCATTCGGTGCCAAGTCGAGCTGCCCCCACCCTCAGGTCACGTTCATGCCTAATCCATTGATTGCCCCACTGGTGCGCTGGCTTGGCAAGCTCAGCCATCCTCGTCTTTTCCTTGTGATTGGCGCTCTGTTTGTTGTGGATCTCGCGATCCCGAACTTTGTGCCCTGGGACGACATTCTGCTCGGACTGGGAACCCTGCTCTTGGCCCGCCTGAAAAAACCATCTGGCGAAACACCACCATTACCCTAACCATGCGTTTGATCGACAGCCACTGCCATTTCGATGCCGCGGAGTTCGACGCCGATCGCGCCGCCGTGCATGCGCGCGCACTGGCTGCGGGCGTTGCCGACCAAATCGTGCCAGCAGTGGATGCCGCCAGCTGGCCGACGCTGAAAGCCGTTTGCGCCGCGCACCCCGGCCTGCATCCGGCGTATGGCTTGCACCCGATGTATCTGACCCAACACCATCCCGACCACCTGCGCGAGCTGCGCACATGGATGGAGCGCGAAGCACCGGTAGCGGTGGGCGAATGCGGGTTGGATTTTTTCGTGGCCGGGCTGGATGCCGACACGCAGTTGTCTTATTTCGACGCACAACTCAAATTGGCGCGCGATCTTGACTTGCCTGTCATCGTGCATGCGCGGCGCGCCGTGGATGCGGTGATTGCCGCAATTCGCCGCGTCGGCGGACTGCGCGGCGTCATCCACAGTTTCCCCGGCAGCCCGGAACAAGCCGCGCAGCTGCACCAACTGGGATTCCTGCTGGGTATCGGCGGGCCGGTGACGTTCGAACGCGCCAATCGCCTGCGCAAGCTGGTGGCCGACATGCCGCTGGAACAATTGCTGCTGGAAACCGACGCCCCCGATCAACCTGGATCGGCGCATCGCGGCCAGCGCAATGAACCGGTCTATCTGGTCGAGGTGCTGGACGTGATCGCGAAGTTGCGCGGCATCTCGCAAGACACGCTTGCCGCAGCGACCACGGCCAATGCACAACGTTTGTTCAACCTCACGCTGCAATAAGCAGCCTCAGGCTTTCGGCTTCAACAACAACTCCATCGCCTTGCCCACTGCGGCAAACGCAAACGCGCCCGTCACATGGGTGGCCGCCCCCAAACCCGCGCCGCAATCGAGTTTCAACGCNTCNTCCTTGCCCAACTGCGGGCGNACGCCGCACACGCTGCCATCGGCCTGCGGGTAGCGCACGTTTTCCAGCGAATACACCGCCGGCACCCCGAAGTAGCGGTCNTGGTTTTTCGGGAAATTGAATTCGCCGCGCAGTTTTTTGCGAATCAACGACAGCATNGCATCGTGCTCGGTGCGCGACAGATCGCGCACGCGAATCTGGGTGACATCGCTGCGNCCACCGGCCGAGCCCACCGCAATGATCGGCTGCTTGCGGCGACGGCACCAGGCAATCATCTCCACCTTGCTGCGGAAACTGTCACAAGCATCCAGCACCAGATCCACCGGCGTTCCCAGCAGCGCATCCAGATTGCCCGGGGTGACAAATTGCGAATGCAAATTCAAGTGGATGTGCGGATTGATCGCACGGCAACGCTCGGCCATCGCCTCGATCTTGGCGCGCCCGAACTGCCCATCCAACGCCGGCAATTGCCGGTTGGTATTGGACACGCACAAATCATCGGCATCGATCAGGGTCAACCTGCCGACACCGCTGCGCGCCAGCGCTTCCACCGCCCATGACCCCACACCACCAATACCGACCACCGTCACATGGCAAGCGCGCAGCCGCGCCAACGCGCCGCTGCCATACAGGCGGTCGATGCCACCAAAACGTTCTTTCCAAAGCGTATCCATGCGTCATTTTACGCTGCACCGGCAATCGTGTTTCCGCTCAGCAGTTGCAAGCGCTGCTGCACTGCGCCATGCTGCACACAGCGCAACTAGAGTCATTGCTCAATGTCTGCAATTCGCGTTATCAAGAAATACCCCAACCGTCGTTTGTACGACACTGAAATCTCCAGCTACATCACCATCGAGGATGTGCGCCAGCTGATTGTGGATGGCGAAACCTTCGAGGTGCGTGATGCCAAGACCGGTGAAGACCTGACCCGTCAGGTCTTGCTGCAGATCATTACCGAGCACGAGCAGGATGGGCAACCGATGTTGTCCACCCAGCTGTTGAGCCAATTGATTCGCTTTTATGGCGATTCATTGCAGGGCTTCATGGGCAACTACCTGGAACGCTCGATGCAATTATTCTTGGAACAGCAGCAGCAGTTCCGCTCGCAGATGGGTGGCATGCTGGGGCAAACCCCGTGGGCGATGTTGAACCAGTTGACTGATCGCAATATGGCGCTGTGGAAAGACTTCCAGCAAAACCTGGGCAATAGCATGGGTACCGGCCCCGGCAGTGTGCGCAATAAAGAGACGCGCAAGCCNCGCTGAACCNCTACGCAGCGGCACCTTGCAATACGACCGGGTGGAAATAACCGNCGCGCTGTTTCAAGTTCGACGTNTTCAGTGCATGCCNCTGGCAGCCTGCGCACCCCCACACAACTTTGCCTTGTAGGCTTCTGCCTTGGGCATCAATGCCTCCAACTGATGGATCCGGGTGCCGGCACTGGGGTGGGTGGACGCAAACTCCGAGGGTGCCCTGCCCCCGGAGGACTGATCCATGCGCTGCCATAGCGGAATGGCTTGTTGCGGATCAAAACAGGCGGAAGCAGCTAGCATCAGGCCCAACTCATCCGCCTGCGTCTCCTGGCTGCGNGCATACGGCAATGCGCTGCCATAGCCATAGGCCGACATCACCGTCTGCAAGGTACCCGAATCCATCCCGCTGGCCGCNCCTGCCATTTGNCCGAGTTGCTCCAGCTTGCCGCGAGTCATCCGCTGCGCACCATGGCGTAACAGCGCGTGGGCGATTTCATGCCCCATCACCACTGCCATGGCATCGGCATTTTGCGCCACCGGCAACAAGCCGGTGTACACCGCAATTTTGCCGCCGGGCAAACAGAAGGCATTGACTTGATCCGACTGCAATACCGTCACCGCCCAGTCAAAGGATTTTTCGATATGGCTGGCCTGCAGATGATGCTCGGCAGCCAAACTATCGGTCACTTGCGGGATCTTTCCAATTAAACGCTCGGCGATGGCTTGCACTTGTTTGGAAGCCTCGGCATCGGCGGGCAAAGGCTTTTCTTGTTGCAAGACTTGTTGATAGGCCTGCAAGCCCAATGATTTCTCCTGTTCCGGTGAAATGCTCTTGTCAATCACCACCGTTTGCCCGGTCAAGGGATCAATACTGCGGTTGGAAAACCAATACCACGCTGCGTAACCGGCAAACAGCAGTAACACCCATAGCCGCAAGCCTCCGCGTCGTTGCCCCGTACTTTGTCCGCTTGGATATTGATTCATGCCTTGACTCCTTCTGTGCCAATGTGACTGCCGCTGCGTCAGGTTTTCAAGCTTTTGCCAACACCTGGTTTCAAAGTTGCCGCACCAGGCGAAAACCGACCCGTGCATTGGTGATATCCACGCCACCCGAAACACGCCATGCAGAACGCGCTTGTACTGGTGCACTGGACCATGCCCCACCACGATACATCCGGTTACGGCAACCCGGGTTCACCCACGCCTCACCGCGCGCCGGCGCGCGCCGATAGCCTTTGTGCCAACAATCGACCACCCATTCACTGACGTTTCCGCCCATGTCGTACAGACCAAACCGATTCGCCGTGAAACTCCCAACCGGTGCCGGCCCCCACCANCCATCGGCATATCCGGCAAANGCGTTATTCCAGTNTCGGCCGCGGGGCGAAACATCTTTGCCGCCTGCCAGATTTTCAACCCCCGCTGGCGGCAATGCATTGCCCCACGGATAACGCCCTCGTCCCCCGGCACGCAGCGCGTATTCAAATTCCGCCTCATTGGGCAAACGGTAGTGTGCGCCGGTCTGTTGGCTCAGCCATGCCGCATAAGCTTCGGCATCGCGCGCGGTGACGTGAACCACTGGCATGGCATCTGCGGCCGGCTGCCCGTCATACCCGGATCGCCAGTCAATGCCGCTGCCGCGCACGAAGTTGCCGCTGCGCACGTCATAGGCCATCGAATGCCCGCGCTGGGTAGCGCGCGCCACGTAACCGGTGGCCTCCACAAAGCGACGGAACTGCCCCACCGTGATTTCGTATCGCCCCATCGCAAATCCACGCTCAAACGATACTCGGTGCTGGGGTTGTTCATCCGCATTGGCATCGATCTCACCATTGGCAGACCCCATTAGAAATTCGCCAAACGGCACCACCACCATCGATGGGCCACGGCTGGCATCGGGCATTTCATCCGTAAACACTTGNCTGGGCTGAAATACGTCGTACCGGCTGACCATATCAATGCGTTGGCGCAACTCCACACTGGCGGCATCGCCGGGTTTTGCAATGCGCAGCATGTCCGCCAATTGCTCACGTGCAAACTGCAGGCCACTACCGGTTCCCAATGCAATCAAACCGGCATCGCGCATACGCCGCAACCGTTCATTGCGCGCGGCTTCGATGCGCGCACCCACCACTTGCGCAAGCAACGGGCTACTGCGTACCTGGCCGGCACGCGCCAGCAGGCCATAGGCGGCATCGTAATCACCTGCTGCCGCCAGCATCTGGGTCCTGGCAACCAAAACATCCTCCACCGATCCCAGCCCACGCTGCGCACGCAACAGCGGCGGCCACAGCANCAAAGCCTTGCGGAATTTCTCGAGGGCACCACCGGCGCTGTCCAATTCCCCTGCACGCAGTTGGGCCTCGCCCGCCAAGGTAAGGTCAAACGCTTGACCCACCTGATCCACTGCAGCCAGATATTCCTGCACATGCGGATACTCCGGCCACAAACTGCGCAATACCGTTGCTTGACGTTGGGCATAGCGCAGGGATGCCAGATCTTCGTCTTCCGCCAATGCCGACCATGCCTGGGACAATAACGCGGTGCGCGATTTCTCCAACAGCTTGGCATCCTGCAAATTGCCCGGCTGCAACTTCTGCAGGGCCAGCAACAGAGGAATGGCCGATTGCGCAGTCTCGAACAGATCACCCTTGGCCAAGGCCCTGCGTGCCGCAGAGCGCGCAGCTGCTGGATGGGGGATGGCCACCTCTGGCAGCGACCAGCTCAATACCGCCGCCAATGCGTCGTCCCCCTGCACGCGCACCTGCCCTTGCGGTTGAGCAGCTTGCGCCGACCTGGCGGGGGGGGACGTCGGCAGCTGGCTGGGTTGCGCAGTCACGGCATGCGGATTGGCCACAGGCTTGCACCCGACCAATAGCAACAGCATCAACGTGAGTACACCGCGTGTGCGCAAAGCATGCTCCATGAACGCCCTTACCCTGCCCGGCGCAGGCTGGATATTGGATGCTGGGTGACGTTAGGTGATCCCCCACGCGCCTGCAACCGCATAATGCACGGATGACACACTGGATCGACACCCCCGACGCGCTGCATGCGCGCTTACAACACCTGCCTCCTTGTATCGGGCTGGATACCGAATTCATCCGCGAGCGCACCTATTGGCCACAACTGGCTTTGGTGCAGATTGCGCTGGGCGAAGCCGACGACGACATCCTGTTGGTCGATCCGCAAGTCCCCGGCATCTGCGCGGTCTTGGTGGCAATGCTGGAAAATCCTGAAGTGCTCAAGCTGATGCACAGCCCCAGCGAAGATCTGGTGGCATTCCAGCACAGCTGTGGCGCGCTGCCTGCGCCCTTGTTCGATACCCAGGCCGCCGCCGCCCTGTGCGGCATGGGGGCCGGATTGAGCTACCAGAAACTGGTGCANGCCATCACCGGCGTCGAACTGGCCAAGGGGGAAACCCGNTCGGATTGGCTGCGTCGGCCACTCTCGCCCGCACANCTGGACTATGCCGCGGACGATGTGCGCCATCTGCATGCGATGCACCGTCAGTTGCAGACCGCGCTTACCATCAATAGCCGCGCCAACTGGTTGGCCGAAGACAGCCGCCGGCAACTGGCCAATGCAGCGCAGGACGATGGCGAACGCTGGCCGCATTTGGCCCTGCGCAGCGCGCAATTTCTCGACCCTGCGGGGCAACGCCGCTTACTGCGGCTGTTGCGCTGGCGTGATGCGCAAGCACGCAGCAGCGATCGACCGCGCAGTTGGATTCTAGACAACGAACTGGCGGTGACCTTGGCGCGCCAGAATCCGCCCGACAAGCGCAGCTGCGATGGTCTGCTGGATACCTCGCCCAAATCCCCGCGCAGCCTGCGCGAGGCGCTATGGCTCGCGTTGAGCACACCGCTGACCGACGAAAACGAGGCGCCACCCATGCGTGGCGACGATCGCAACAAAACGCAGTTGCGCGCCATGCAGGCCGCCGTAGCCAAACTGGCCGCCGACCTCGGCCTGCCCGAAGGTGTCCTGGCCTCCCGCCGCCTGCTGGAAGGCTTGCAGGACGGCAGCGGCTGGACCGGCGCACTGGCAGGTTGGCGCCGGCAACTGCTGGAACCCAATCTTGCGCCACTGCTGGACCCGTGAGTCCCGCCGCCTTGCCCCCTTGCAGATGTCGCATCTTCTCCATAAAATGGGCGGCTCACCATCGGGGTGTAGCTCAGTCTGGTAGAGCGCTACGTTCGGGACGTAGAGGTCGCAGGTTCGAATCCTGTCTCCCCGACCAATAGATTCAAGGTGTTACGACCAAACCGCCGCAAGGCGGTTTTTTCGTTGTCAGCTTGGTGTCAGCAAGATTCCAAGCACCAACGTGCAGTTGCGCTGCTTCTGAGTCGGTAATCCCCCCACTTTTAGCGGACAGCAAAAGTGGAGCCAGGCTGCGCGTGCCAGTTTTTGCATTGAGGTGATGCCGCCAAGCGCCATGTTGGGACGCTCAACGTCTCTGCCATGAATGCTCTTTCGCTTCACTACACCAGACTGAATACCGAACCAGGTTGCGCGCAAGCAGCTGAGTGGCTAGACAAGGCAATTGCACAAGCACTCGGGAAATATGTCACCGACAGCTATCTCCGCGAACGTCGCCAGCGCCTTCATTGGGATGGCGAAAACTGCAAGCACTAGCCCATCCAAAGCCAAACCGCCACCGCAGCAGTTAGATGCAACCCTATGCAGAAGCCTCACTGAGGCATCTATAGGCTGCGGCCCTGCCGACCCCAAATTTCAGTTGCAGTTGTCCTACGAAGAAGCCTTGCATCTGGCCCGACAACCCCGCAAATTGCGTAAAGATCGGCAACCGCCAGTTCAATATGCGCATGCAGGCATCGTCCTCTTCATCTCCCCATGCAGCTCCCCCGACGGGTCAAGCTCCTTCGCTGCTGCGGCAATGGGCCATTGCCGTGGTGTTGCCACTGGTCATGGCCACGCTGCTGGCGTTTGGTTTGTTGGCGCTGGCCGCACTTCCGTTGGATACCCAGTTGCCCGCTGCCCAATTACGGTCAGCGCTATGGCAGGCAGCGGGCTTGTTGTTGATGGCGGTGCTCGTGCTGTTGGTCATCAGCTGGGGTATCGCTCAGCGTTTCCGCGCATCGATACATGCCTTGACGCTGGCGGTGCAGCGTCTGGGCAAGGGTGACCCCCTGCAATTGGCGCTGGATGGCCGCAACAATCCATTGTGGCAACTTCAATACGCGATCCAGGAAGCCTCCAGGTCGGTGGCCCAGGTGCAGAACCGGATGCAAAGTGCGCTGGGGCGCACCAGTATTGAATTGGCCGAGAAAAACGCAAAGCTGGAATCCGCCAACTTGTCACGCGCACGGCTGCTGGCCGCGGCCAGCCACGATCTGCGTCAACCGTTGTATGCCCTGACGTTGTTTTCCTCGACACTGCGCGCCGGCGAGACCGATCCTGACAAGATCACCCGCATCATGCATATCCAGGAATGTGTGGCCTCGCTGGATCAACTGTTTGCCGAATTGCTGGATTTGTCACGCCTAGAATCCGGCAGCATGCAGGCCAGCGTGTCCAATGTGCGGCTGGATGATGTCTTCGATGAAGTCAGTCGCAACTTTCGCATGCTGGCCGAATCGCGCGGCCTGCGGCTGGTTGTACGCAAGACCGATGCTTGGGTGCAGGGTGACCGCACCATGCTGGCACGGATCCTCAACAATCTGGTCAGTAATGCGNTGCGTTATACCGATAGCGGCGGTGTTTTGGTCGGGGTTCGTCATCAAGACAACGGCCAAGTGCGCATTGATGTCTGGGATACCGGTTGCGGGATTGCACCGGAACACCAACAGCGGGTGTTCGATGAGTTCTATCAGGTCAAACAGAGCACCTTGCCCGCCGGTGAGCGCAAGCGCGGCCTTGGGCTGGGACTGGCGACCGTGCGGCGTTTGGCAGAATTATGTGGCTGCGCGCTGACATTGTCATCGCGACC
>JGI24770J26754_10003419_pt1 | contig 10582 bp, 6 predicted proteins | sample LakOneMetagenome_FD_26754 | JGI IMG/M metagenome (IMG submission 26754) | reverse complement strand
CGCCACGCCGCATGCGCTGCCGCAGGCGCTCGAAGTACAGAAAGATCACCGGCGTGATGTACAGGGTCAGCAACTGCGACGTGACGAGGCCGCCGACCACCGCGAGTCCGAGCGGGCGGCGCGCTTCAGCGCCGGCCCCGAAACCGAGCGCGATCGGCAGCGTGCCCATCAGCGCCGCGAACGTCGTCATCATGATCGGGCGGAAGCGGACCACGCAGGCATCGAGGATCGCGCGTTCCGCATCCTCGCCCTCGCGCTGCTTCTCGAGCGCGAAGTCGATCATCATGATCGCGTTCTTCTTCACGATGCCGATGAGCATGATCAGGCCGACCGCACCGTAGAGGTCAAGGTCCTTGCCGAACACCATCAGGGTCAGCAACGCGCCGAACACCGCGGTCGGCAGCCCGGACAGGATCGTCAGCGGATGGATGAAGCTCTCGTACAGGATACCGAGCACGAGGTAGATCACGAACACGGCGAGCAGCAGCAGCATGCCCATGCCCGACAGCGAATCCTGGAATTGCTGCGCGGTACCCTGGAACGACGCCGTGATCGTGTCCGGCATGCGCAGATCGGCAACCGCGCGGTCGACGCCGGACACCGCATCGCTGAGCGACATGCCCGGGCCGAGGTTGAACGACACGGTCACCGCCGAGACCTGGCCGAGGTGGTTGATGGTCGCCGGTCCGACCGAATGACCGGTCTGCGTCACCGCCGACAACGGCACCAGCCGCGATGAGGGACTGGATGTCGAGTCGCCCGCCAGCGCCTTCGGTGGCAAGGTCGGCGTGACGTAGATCGAGGACAGCACCGAGGTGTCGGCCTGGCGAGCCGGATCGACCTGCAGCAGCACCCAGAACTGGTCCGACGCGGTATAGATCGTCGACACCTGCGCCGGACCGAACGCGTAGTAGAGCGCGCTCTCGATCGCGTCCGGCGTGACGCCGTACGCGGCAGCGGCGTCGCGGTCGATGCTGACATCGAGCTGCGGATTCGCGATCTGCATGTCGCTGTTGACGTCGAGGAAACCGGGCAGCTTCGCCAGCGCCGCCACCAGCTTCGGCGTCCACTCGAACAAGCGCCTCGTGTCGGTATCCTGCAGCACGAACTGGTAGGTGCTGTTGGTGAGCTTGCCGCCGATGCGGATCAGCGGCAGGTTCTGCGCGAAAGCCTGCAAGCCGGCGATCTGCTGGAGTTTCGGGCGGATCTCCTGCACCACCTCGTCGGCGCTCTTGCGCTCATGCGGCGGTTTCAGGTTCACGATCATGCGCCCGAGATTCAGCGTCGCGCTGCTGCCGCCGGCGCCGACGAACGCCATCACGTTCTCGACATTGGGGTCGTTGCGCAGGATCTCTGCCGCCTTGCGCTGCTTTTCCAGCATCGCGTCGAAGCCGATGTCCTGCGCGGCCTGGGTGAACACGAACAACTGCCCGGTGTCGTCGTTCGGCAGGAAACCCTTGGGAACATGCACCGCCAGCACGCCGGTCGCGACCACCAGCGCGAAGAACACGCCCAGCACCAAGCGCCGATGGCGCACGCCGGCGCGAACCGTCCGCGCATAGAACGCCTGCATCGCGTCGAACGCGCGCTCGAACGCCTGGTACAGGCGCCCGTGCGTGCCGCCATGCAACGGCTTGAGCATGCGGCTGCACAACATCGGGGTCAGGCTCAGCGAGACGAAGCCGGAAACGAGCACCGCGGCGACGATCGTGACCGCGAACTCCTTCAGCAGGCGACCGATGATGCCGCCCATGAACATGACCGGGATGAATACCGCGGCAAGCGACAGGGTCATCGAGACGATCGTGAAGCCGATTTCGCGCGCGCCGTCGAGCGTCGCGGTCAGCCGGTCCTTGCCCATCTCGAGATGGCGCGAAACATTTTCCAGCATCACGATCGCGTCATCGACGACGAAGCCGACCGCGAGCGTGAGCGCCATCAGCGACAGGTTGTCGATGCTGAAGCCGAGTGCGTACATGACTGCGAAAGTGCCGACGATCGACATCGGCAACGCGAGCGACGGGATCAACGTCGCCGGCAGGTTGCGCAGGAACACGAAGATCACCAGCACGACCAGGCACAATGCGAGCAGCAGGCTGAACTTCACGTCGGAAACCGATTCGCGGATGCTCTGCGAACGATCGTAGATGACGTCGAGCTGCGCCCCGGCCGGCAACGAGCGCTGGAACGACGGCAGCATCTTGCGGATGTCCTCGACGACCTGGATGGTGTTCGTGCCCGGCTGCTTCTGGATCGCCAGCACGACGCCCTGCTCACCGTTGATGATCGCGCCGCCCTTGTCGTTCTGCACGCCGTCGTAGACTCGGGCGACGTCCTTCAGGCGCACCGGCGCGCCGTTCTGGTAGCTGACGATGAGCTCGCCGAATGCGGCGGCGTCGTACAGCTGTCCGCCGACCATCACGTTGTAGATGCGGTTCGGCCCGTACAGCGTGCCGGTCGGCAGGTTCACGTTGCCCTTGCCGATCGCGCCAGCCACGGTATCGATGCCCAGCCCGCGCGCCGCGAGCGCATCCGGATCGAGGTCGATGCGCACCGCGTATTTCTGCGAACCGTAGACATTGACCTGGGCCACGCCGTTGACGGTCGAGATGCGCTGCGCGAGCGTGTTCTCGGCGTACTCGTCGAGCGTCGACAGGCGCAGCGTCTTCGAGGTGAACGCGACGTAGAACACCGGCGAGTCGGCCGGATTCACCTTCTTGAACGTCGGCGGCGTCGTCATCTGCGTCGGCAGCTGGCGCAACGCCGACGAGATCGCCGCCTGCACGTCCTGCGCGGCGGCGTCGATGCTGCGATCGAGCGCGAACTGCAGCGTGATGCTGGTCGAGCCGAGTGCACTCGAGGAGGTCATCGAATCGAGCGCGGGAATGGTCGAGAACTGCTTTTCGAGCGGCGTCGCGACCGCCGACGCCATCGTTTCGGGCGATGCGCCCGGCAGGTTCGCCGACACCTGGATGGTCGGGAAGTCCACGTTCGGCAATGCGGCCACCGGAAGCTGGCGATAGCCGACGATGCCGAACACGAGGATGCCGATCATTACCAGGGTGGTCATGACCGGACGGCGGACAAAAATTTCGGACACGTTCATGGCGGCGACCTCATCGCGAGGGCCTCATGGCGCAGCAACGGCGAGCGGCGTCTTGTCCTCGACGCGCGACTGGCCATCGAGCACGACGGTCTCGCCGGCGGCGAGTCCCTGTGCCACGACCGCCTCGCCGGCCACCACCCGCGCCACCGCAACCGCGCGTTGTTCCGCCGTGTGATCCGCGCGCACCACGAATACATAGGACCCGTCCGGGCCGTTCTGGATCGTCTGCTGCGGCACTACCACCGCGTTTGCGTCATGGCCGAGCGTTAGGTTCACGTTGACGAGCTGGCCCGGCCACAGCACATGGCCGTCGTTGGCGAACTCGGCGCGCAGCTTGACCGTACCGGTCGCGCCATCGACNGCGTTGTCGATGAAAGCGACCTTGCCCTCGACCGGCTGGTCGATGCCGATCACGCGCGCCTGCGCCGCAAGCGCACCTCCCTTCTGCGCCACCTGCATGCGACCGAGCAAAGCCGAAGGCAACGAGAACGACACGTAGATCGGTTCGATCTGGTTGATCGTGACGAGCGGGTTGGTGTCGTTCGCCTTCACCACATTGCCCGCCTGGATCAGGATGCGCCCGATGCGACCGCTGATCGGCGCATGGATGTCGGTGTAGGAGAGCGTGACTCGCGCCGCGGCGACGTTCGCCTCGTCGACCTTCACGCTCGCGATCGCCGCCTGCAGGTTGGTGCGGTATTGCTCCATCTGGTCGGCCGAGAGATAGCCCTTGCGGCGAGATCCTGGTAGCGCTTGACCTGCGAGCGCGCCTGTTCGAGCGCCGCCTGGTCCTTCGCCTGCGCCGACAGCGCCTGTTGCAGCGCGGCCTGTGCGGGACGCGGATCGATGCGGAACAGCAATTCGCCGGCGTGGACGTCGGCGCCGTCCCTGACCCGCACTTCGAGCAACTGGCCATCGACGAGGGACTTGACCGCGACGCTGTTGATCGCCTCCACACTGCCCGGCGCGCTCACCAGTACCGGCATGTCGCGCGTCGCGGCCGTGACTGCGGTGACCGGAACCGGCGCACGCTTCGGCGGCGCCTGTTCGCGCGAGCAGGCGGACACCAAGGCGATCGTCACCAGGGCGACCGCGCGAAACGCGACCGACGGCATCGAACCGCGCCTGCTTTCCTCGACCACGCATCACTCCTTCAGCGCCCGCCACAGTGCGTAGTTTGACCGATCGCGGCGCGCGGGTTCCGACCGGGGCTGGTAAACACCGGGTAAAGACGCCACATGACCTCCGGCCTACCGAACCGGGGTGCGCATCGCTACACTGCGCGGCCTCGCGCTGGGCCGGTTTTCGCCGCCTCGGCGCTGCCGTCGTTTCCGGAACCGCATGAATCGATTAATCTCCCCGCCGCTGCCGACCTCGAACCACCAGCGACGCTACTGGACGACCCCGCACGGCGCGGCGCTCGCACTGGCGCTGGCCGAGGCCGGGCGCACGCACGCGGGCCTGGTGGTCGCGGTCGCGCGCGACACGCATGCGGCGCACGCGCTCGAAAGCGAACTNGCGGTGTTCGCCGGCGACGACCTCGAAGTGTTGCAGTTCCCGGACTGGGAAACCCTGCCCTACGACCTGTTCTCGCCCCATCCCGACATCATTTCCCAGCGCGTCGCCGCGCTGTATCGACTGCCGTCGCTGAAGCGCGGCGTGCTGGTCGTGCCGGTCGCGACACTGATGCAGCGNCTCGCTCCGCGCAGCTACATCAGCGGCTCCGGCCTCGTGCTGGAGTTGCGGCAGAAGCTCGATTTCGCCAGCGAGCAGCGCCGCCTCGAAGCGGCCGGCTACCGCAACGTGCCGCAGGTGCAGGAACCCGGCGACTTCGCCGTGCGCGGCGCCCTGCTCGACATCTTCCCGATGGGCAGCCCGACGCCGTACCGGATCGAGCTGTTCGACGACGAGATCGAATCGATCCGCACGTTCGATCCCGAGACGCAGCGTTCGGACCACAAGGTCGATTCCGTGCGCCTGCTGCCGGCGCGCGAATTCCCGCTGACCGAGGAATCGGCGAAGGCATTCCGCAACGCGTTGCGCGAGCGCTTCCCGATCGACCCGCGCCGTTGCCCGCTGTACCAGGACATCAAGGAAGGCGCGACGCCCGCCGGCATCGAGTACTACCTGCCGATGTTCTTCAAGCAGACCGAGACGCTGTTCGACTATCTCTCCGGCGATGCGCTGTTCGTGCTCGCCGAGGGCGCGCTGGACGCAGCCGACGCGTTCTGGACGCAGACCGGCGCACGCTACGAACAGCGCGCGCACGACGTCGAACGGCCGGTATTGCCACCGTCCGAGCTGTACCTGCCGCCGCAGCAGTTGCGCGAACACCTCAATGTCGCCCTGCGCGTCGAGGTGGTCGCGAAGGGCACGTCTCCCTCACCCGGCGCTGCGCGCCACCCTCTCCCGCAGGCGGTAGAGGGAAGTATCGAGCGGCCTGCGGCCGCTGATCGCCGGATGGATCACGCGGTCGACATCGGTACGCAGCCCGCGCCGAACCTTCCACTCAACCGCAAGGGCGAAGAATCCGGCGACGCCCTCCGCCACTTCCTCACGACCTATCCCGGGCGTGTGCTGATCGCGACCGATTCCGCAGGTCGGCGCGAGGGATTGATCGAACAGCTCGCAGCGGCGCGCCTGCGCCCNCAGACCTACGTCGACTGGCAGCAGTTCGCTTCCGACACGAATCGGTTCGGGATAACCGTCGCGCCGCTCGAACAGGGTTTCGCGCTGACCGAACCCGCGCTGACCGTGCTGACCGAGCGCGAGCTGTACGGCGAGCGCGCGCAGCAGGTGCGCCGGCGCAAGCGCGCCGCGCGCGATCCGGAAGCGGTGCTGCGCGATCTCTCCGAACTCGTGCCGGGCGCGCCGATCGTGCATATCGACCATGGCGTCGGCCGCTACCAGGGCCTCGTCAAGCTCGATGTCGGTGGTCGGGCCCAATACGGCGAGGAACCGTCCGAATTCCTCGCGATCGAGTACGCCAAGGGCGACAAGCTGTACGTGCCGGTGGCGCAATTGCACCTCGTCTCGCGCTACTCCGGCACCGCGCCCGAGCTCGCGCCGCTGCACGCGCTCGGCGGCGATGCGTGGGAGCGCGCGAAGAAGAAGGCGGCGCAGAAGGTGCGCGACGTCGCTGCCGAACTGCTCGCGATCTACGCGCAGCGCGAAGCACGCCGCGGCACTGCGATCGCGGTCGACCACGAGATGGCCGAGCAGTTCGCCGCCGCGTTCCCGTTCGAGGAAACACCGGACCAGGAAAGCGCGATCGAGGCGGTGATCGCCGACCTCGCCGCCGCGAGACCGATGGATCGCGTGGTCTGCGGCGACGTCGGCTTCGGCAAGACCGAAGTCGCGCTGCGCGCCGCGTTCGTGGCGGCAACCGCCGGCAAGCAGGTCGCGGTGCTCGCGCCGACCACGCTGCTCGCGCAGCAGCACTACCAGAATTTCCGCGACCGCTATGCGGACTGGCCGATCCGCGTCGAGGTGCTGTCGCGCTTCAAGTCGAAGAAGGAAATCGACGCGGCGCTGGCCAAGCTCGCCGACGGCCAGATCGACGTCATCATCGGCACCCACAAGCTGGTCCAGCCCGACGTGCGCTTCAAGGACCTCGGCCTCGTCATCATCGACGAGGAACAGCGCTTCGGCGTGCGCCAGAAGGAAGCGCTGAAGAAGCTGCGCGCCGAGGTCGACGTGCTGACCCTGACTGCGACGCCGATCCCGCGCACCTTGAACATGGCGATGGCCGGGCTGCGCGACCTCTCGATCATCGCCACGCCACCGGCGCATCGGCTCGCCGTGCAGACATTCATCGGGCCGTACGACACGGCCACCATCCGTGAGGCGATGCAGCGCGAGCACGCGCGCGGCGGCCAGGTCTATTTCCTGCACAACGACGTCGAGACGATCGAGAAGACCGCACGCGAACTCGCCGAACTGATGCCGGAGGCGCGCATCCGCATCGCGCACGGGCAGATGCCGGACCGCGAACTCGAGCTGATCATGCTCGACTTCTATCGCCAGCGCTTCAACGTGCTCGTCGCGACCACGATCATCGAATCCGGCATCGACGTGCCGAGCGCGAACACGATCGTCATCAACCGCGCCGACCGCTTCGGCCTTGCCCAGCTGCATCAGCTGCGCGGGCGCGTCGGGCGTTCGCACCATCGCGCCTATGCCTACCTGATGCTGCCGGAAGGCCGCACGATCACCGCCGACGCGGAGAAGCGCCTCGAAGCGCTCGCCTCGCTCGACGAACTCGGGGCCGGCTTCACGCTGGCCACCCACGACCTCGAGATCCGCGGTGCCGGCGAACTGCTTGGCGAGGACCAGAGCGGGCAGATCGAGGAAGTCGGCTTCTCGCTCTACAGCGAGATGCTCGATCGCGCAGTGCGCGCGCTCAAGCAGGGCAAGGTGCCCGACTTCGAGCTGACCAGCGAGCACGAAGCAGAGGTCGTGATGAACATCCCGGCGCTGATCCCTGACGACTACCTCCCCGACGTCAACACGCGCCTGACCCTGTACAAGCGCATCGCCAGCGCGCGCAATGCCGACGAACTCGGGGAGTTGCAGGTCGAGATGATCGACCGCTTCGGCCTGCTGCCCGATCCGGTCCGGAACCTGTTCGCGGTGACGGCGCTCAAGCTCGCGGCGACGCCACTCGGCATCCGCAAGCTCGAGCTCGGAGCGAACGGCGGACGCGTGATCTTCCGCCCGCAGCCGACGGTCGAGCCGCTGACGATCATCAAGCTGATCCAGTCGCAACCGCGTGTATATGCGCTCGACGGCCAGGACAAGCTGAAGTTCAAGATGCCGCTGGAAGGCNCGAACGAACGCCTTCGCGCGGCGAACGACCTCCTGCGCGCGCTCGGTGCGCGGGTCGCGGCCTAGCAGGCGGGCGCGCCGCGCACCGCCTCGCAACCCTTGCATCGGTTCAGGCGCGTGAATGCGGCCTGTCCCGTTCATGCCGCATCGCCGTCCGCGTTCAGCCGCGCGGCGTAGGCTCGATCGACGGACAACGGTGGTTTGCCACTGGAGTTCTTCCGATTGCCAACGAGGAGCACACATGAACCTTCGTACCAGCTTGATCATTGCGACTGCTTCGATCGCGCTGACCGCGCTGCCGGCGGTCGCCCAGCAGACCGAAACGACGGAGACNACGACCACGACCGTGGTCAAGAAGGGCAACCATCGCTACGTCTATTACGGCGATCACGACATCTATTTCGCTCCCGAGACCAAGGTGTACTACTGGCGCGACGGCGACACCTGGACATCCGGTGCCGAGCTGCCGGAAACGTTCCGCTCCTACATCACCAACGGTGGCGTCGACATCGAACTCGACACCGAACAGCCGTACGAGCGCAACGAATGGGTCATCAAGCACTACAAGCACCACGACCGCGATTGATGCGGCATGAGGACTGGAACGACGGCGGCCCAGCGGCCGCCGTCTTCTTTGGAATCANTCTGGAACGCCGACGCGTGCGGTGAGCCCATCNGGCCGATGTGCAGCAATGCGAATGGAGGCCCGATCGGGCGTCCGGCCGCATGCGCTTCCATGCAGGGTCCGAACTAGCGGATCATTCACGCATGGACCAGNCCTCCCACGCCCCCGGGCANCCGCTTGCCCTCGATGTCCTCCACACCTTCCAGCTCGGACGCGCAGGCGTGCGGGGCGCCTTCGTGCGCCTCGCACGNAGTTGGCAGGACCTGCGNTCGAACGGCGACTACGAAGGCNCGCTCGCTGAATTGCTCGGCCAGGCCGTCGCGGCGAGCGCGCTGTTCACCAGCGGCATCAAGTTCGATGGCCGGCTGTCGGTGCAGTTGCAGGGCAGCGGCAGCCTGCGACTGCTGTTCGCCGAATGCACCCACGACGGCTTCGTGCGCGGCATCGCGCGCTGCGACGAAGCGGTGCCGGGTACGCGCGTCCGCCTCGAGCCCGACGCACACCTCGCGATCACGATCGAAAACAGCATCACCGACACGCGCTACCAGGGCATGGTTCCGCTCGAAGGTAACGATCTCGCCAGTGCGTTCGAACACTACTTCGAGCGCTCCGAACAGTTGCCGACGCGCATCGTGCTGGCCGAGTCCGGCGGACGCTGCGGCGGCCTGCTGCTGCAGAAGGTCGCGCGCGAAGGCGGTGCTGGCCTGACCGACGCGCATGGAGGCGCTAGTGCCGCGGGCGCAGGATGCGCAGGAGCGGCCGACGCGCATGGAGGCGCTAGTGCCGCGGGCGCAGGATGCGCAGGAGCGGCCGACGAAGACGGATGGAACCGCGTCGGCCACCTGCTCGCGACGATGAGCGAACGCGAACTGCTGGAGCTGCCGCCCGAAGTGCTGTTGCTGCGCCTGTTCCACGAGGAAGAGGTGCGGCTGCAGCCGGCGCAACCACTCGCGTTCGCCTGCACGTGTTCGCGCGAACGGGTCGAGACGATGCTGCGTTCGCTCGGGCGCGCCGAAAGCGACGAGACACTCGCCGAACAGGGTTCGGTCGAAGTGCATTGCGAGTTCTGCAATCGCCGCTACGTATTCGACGACAAGGACATTGCGGATGTTTTCGCGGGCGAGCCCGCCGACCCTTCGTCGACGCGACATTGAGCGAAGGACTTCGGCGCGCAAGATCTGCAATTTCGTCGCGGCCTCGCGGGCGACGCGCCTGCGCTCGCTGAATTCGCCGCACGCACGTTCTTCGAGACATTCGGCGCCGACAACGACCCCACGCACATGCAGGCACACCTCGCGGAGGCGTACGGAATCGCGCAGCAGTCGGCCGAACTGCGCGATCCCGACGTCGCCACCCTGCTCGCGACCCTCGATGACACGCTCGTCGCCTATGCACAGGTAAGGCAGGGATCAGCGCCCGCATGCGTCATGGAGGCGGATGCCATCGAGCTGCATCGCTTCTACGTCGACCGACCGGCGCATGGCCTCGGCATCGCCCAGCGCATGATGGAGGAGGTTCGCGTCGTTGCACGCGAATTCGGCGCGCGCCATCTGTGGCTTGGCGTGTGGGAACGCAACCCGCGCGCGATCGCGTTCTACCGAAAGGCCGGCTTCGTCGATGTCGGCGCCCATGTGTTTGATGTCGGCGGCGACCGCCAGACCGACCGCGTGATGATCGCGCCGCTCGGCGCCTGACGGACGCGAGCCGGCACAGGCGGGTCGAAACGCGGCCGCGGGCCCGCCATCGCCCGGCCCTCTATCAAGGCATTGCGTCGCGCGTTGCACCGCAGCATCAACGGATCGACAATGACGGACGCGCTCACCTTTGACTGCCGACCCGAATGACCGACACCCTCGCCTCCCGCGCTGTCGACGCACCCTCGGCGCTGCCGACGACACCTTCGACCGTCGCATCGACCACGCAGACCGCGTTGCCGATCCTCGTGATGCTGAGCGTCTGCCATCTGCTCAACGACCTGATGCAGTCGTTGCTGCCGGCGATCTATCCGCTGCTGAAGCAGACTT
>JGI24770J26754_10003418_pt1 | contig 10585 bp, 8 predicted proteins | sample LakOneMetagenome_FD_26754 | JGI IMG/M metagenome (IMG submission 26754) | reverse complement strand
CGCGGCGGCCGCAGCTCCTGCGCCCGTGGCCAGCGCCGCGCCGGCGCCCGGCGTGGCGCCCGCCCCAGCGGCCACGGTGACCCTTCCTGATTTCACCCGCATCGCCGCCACCAACGGCAAGGCGGTGGTGAACATTCGCGTCGTCGGCGGCATCAAGACCGCCAACCGCGGCAACGTGCCGCGCCTCGACCCGAACCATCCTCTGTATGAGTTCTTCCGACAGTTCCAGGATCCGCGCTACGGCGGCGGTGGTGGTCGCGAAGCTCCCGTTTTCGGCGCCGGATCGGGCTTCATCGTAAGCCCGGACGGCGTCATCCTGACCAACGCCCACGTCGTGCAAGGCGCCGACGAGGTCACCGTCAAGCTGCAGGACCGCCGCGAATTCCGCGCCAAGGTCCTGGGCTCCGACACGCGCACCGACGTGGCCGTGCTGAAGATCGATGCGAAAAACCTGCCGGTGGCGCCGCTCGGCAAGTCGCGCAACCTGTCCCCCGGCGAGTGGGTGCTGGCCATCGGCTCGCCGTATGGCCTCGAGAGCACCGTCACCGCCGGCGTGGTGAGCGCCACCGGCCGCAACCTGTCGGACGGCCAGGTGCCCTTCATCCAGACCGACGTGGCGATCAATCCCGGCAACTCGGGCGGTCCGCTGTTCAATACCCGCGGCGAAGTGGTGGGCATCAACTCGCAGATCTACAGCCAGACCGGCGGCTACCAGGGCCTGGCCTTCTCGATCCCGATCGACGTCGCGGTCAAGATCAAGGACCAGATCGTCGCCACCGGCAAGGTCCAGCATGCCAAGCTGGGCGTGAGCGTGCAGGAGGTCGGCCAGGACTTCGCCGATTCCTTCGGCCTCGCGACGCCGGACGGCGCCCTCATCGCAAGCGTCGAGCGCGGCAGCCCGGCCGAACGCGCCGGCTTGAAATCCGGCGACGTGGTGCGCCGCATCAACGGCCAGCCGATCGTGTCGTCGGGCGACCTGTCCAGCAATATCGGGCTGTCCAAGCCGGGCGATAAAGTCGCGCTCGACGTCTGGCGCGACGGCAAGCTGGTGCGCATCGATGCGACCCTGGGCGACGCCGCCGAGAAGGGCAGGCGCGCGCCGCAGGAAGAGCTGGCCTCGAATTCGGACAACGGCGCCNGGCTNGGCCTGGCCCTGCGTCCGCTCGAGCCCATCGAGCGCCGCCAGAGCGGCATCGCCAGCGGCCTCGTGATCGAGGACGCCTCGGGCGCCGCGGCGATCGCCGGCGTCGAGCCGGGCGATGTGCTTATTTCGGTTAACGGCCGTCCGGTGAACTCGGTCGGCCAGGTCCGCGACGTGGTGGCGAAGGCCAGCAAGTCGGTGGCCTTGCTGATCCAGCGCGGGAGTGACAAAATCTTCATTCCTGTGCGGATTGGGTAAGGAGGCGTAACGGCCTTCATCAGCACGGTTTCAAGAACGGGGAATTCATGCGGCTACTGCTGGTGGAAGACGATACGATGATCGGCGAAGTAGTGCTCGACCTGTTACGGGCCGAGCACTACGCCGTCGACTGGGTCAAGGACGGCGAAATGGCCGACACGGCCCTCATGCAGAACCAGAACTATGACCTGGTCCTGCTCGACCTTGGGCTGCCGCGCAAGGACGGGCTGGACGTGCTGCGCTCGATGCGCTCGCGCAAGGACCGCACGCCGGTGCTGGTCGCCACCGCGCGCGACTCGGTGGCCCAGCGCATCGCCGGGCTGGATGCCGGCGCCGACGACTACGTCCTCAAGCCCTACGACCTCGACGAGCTGCTGGCGCGCATCCGCGCGCTGCTGCGCCGCGCCGCCGGGCGCGGCGAACCGGTCTTCGAGTACAAGAACATCTCCATCAATCCCGCCACCCGCGAAACCCTGGTCGACGGCGCCCCGGTGGCGCTCTCGGCGCGCGAATGGGCCGTGCTGGAAGCCCTGGTGGCGCGTCCCGGCGCGGTGCTCTCGCGCGCCCAGCTGGAAGAAAAGCTCTACAGCTGGCGCGACGAAGTCTCCAGCAACGCGGTCGAAGTCTATATCCACGGCCTGCGCAAGAAGCTGGGCAGCGACGTGATCCAGAACGTGCGCGGCGTCGGGTACATGGTGCCCAAGGCATGAAGGCATGAAGCTGAAATCCCGGGTCACGCACTCGCTGCGCGGCCGCTTGCTGTGGTACCTGCTGGCGGCGATCACCATCGCCGCGCTGGCGCAGGCCTCGATCGCCTACCGCACCGCGCTGCACGACGCCGACCAGATCTTCGACTACCACATGCAGCAGATGGCGCTGTCGCTGCGCTCGGGCACGCCGCTGTCGAATACCGAGGCGCAGCAGCGCATCGCCGCCCAGGCCGAAGGCGGAGCCCAGGCAGCGGGCGGCGACAACGACGACATGGTGGTGCAGATGTGGTCCCCCGACGGGGTGCAGGTCTTCCACAGCGTCTCGCGCGCCAAGCTGCCGCAGCGCGCCGTGCTGGGCTTTTCCAACGTGAAGTCGAACGGCACCACCTACCGCGTGTTCTCGATCCAGACCGCGAACCAGACCGTGCAGGTGGCCCAGGACCTGGCCGTGCGCCGCAACATGGCCGGCAACCTCGCCCTGCGCACGCTCGGTCCGATCGCGGTCATGATGCCGATCCTGATGCTGGTCGTGTGGTGGGTCGTCAGCGGCTCGCTCGAGCCGGTGGCGCGGGTGCGCTCGCAGGTGGCCTCGCGCCAGGCGGACGACCTCTCGCCCGTGTCCGATAACGGCCTGCCCGACGAGGTGCGCCCGCTGGTGCAGGAACTGAACCTGCTGTTCGGGCGCGTGAAGACCGCCTTCGAGGCCCAGCAGACCTTCGTGGCCGACGCCGCCCACGAGTTGCGCACACCCCTGGCCGCGCTGCGCCTGCAGGCCCAGAGCCTGGAGCGCGCCGAGTCGCTCGACGCGCGCAAGCTGGCGGTGTCGCGCCTGACCGCGGGCATCGACCGCGCCACCCGCCTGGTCGAGCAGCTGCTGGTGCTGGCGCGCCAGGAAGCCACCGCCGCTGGCGGCGCCGCCACCCGTCCCGTGGACCTGGCGGAGCTGGCGCGCCGCACCGTGGCCGATCTCGCCGGCGTGGCGGCCGCCAAGGGCGTCGACGTGGGCGTCCAGCAGGCCGACGCGGCCCAGGTGGAAGGACAGCCGGACGCGCTGCAGATCCTGCTGCGCAACCTGGTGGACAACGCGATCAAGTACACCCCGAGCGGCGGCACCGCCGACATCTCGGTGAAGAACGAGGTGGTGGAGGGGCTTGCACAGGTCACGGTCGCGGTCGAGGACAGCGGCCCCGGCATCCCGGCCGAAGAACGCGAGCGCGTGTTCGACCGCTTCTACCGCGTGGCCGGCAGCGAAGCCGCCGGCAGCGGACTGGGACTGGCCATCATCAAGGCCATCGCCGAGCGCCACGGCGCCAGCCTGGTCCTGGGCCAGTCGGCGCGCCTGGGCGGCCTGGCCGCCACCGTCACCTTCAAGGCGCCGGCCGCGGCCTAGCAGCCCAGCTTGCGGAAGCGCTTGCGCAGGATGAACAGGTCCTGCTGGATCGATTCCATCATCGCCGCGCGGGCGCGGCGTTCCGCCTGTTCCGATTCGAGGATGGCCGACCCCAGCACGCGGCATTCGCGCTGGGTGGCGAGATCCGGCTTGCGGCGCTGGACCGCGGCGACTTCGAGGCGCTGCGCGTTCGCGCAAGCCTGTTTCGGCGAACCGGCCTTGCCCCCTGTCTGGCAAGTGGGGGCGGCGTAGCGCGGCGATGAAGGCTGGGCCTGGACTGCGGCGGCCGCGCCTGCGAGGACGATGGCGGCCAGCGACGCGCCCTGGGCGCGCCGGATCGACTGGGTTTTGATGGTGGTCTCCGGATACGGGAGGGCTGCCCGGCGGCGCCGGCCCTCTCTCTTTTTGGTCAGCCGGCGAGCATACAAGAGTTCGCGGCGCCGCATTCTATCCAATTGTCACGGCAAGCTGTGCAGGCTATAGCGACAGCTTCACGGCCGCCACGTAGCGCTCGCTGACCGCCACCGTGCCGCCATCGCGCAGGCGCAGGGTAGGACTGCCATCGCCGCTACTTTCCAGGCTGGCGATCTCCGCGCGCCGCACGATCGCTCCCCGGTGCACGCGCAGGAATTCGCCCGGCGGCAGCAGGTTTTCCAGGCGGCTGATCGTCACCCGGTGCAGCACCGTGCGCCCGGCCAGGTGCAGTTCGACGTAGTTCCCCGCCGATTCGATGCGCAGGATCTCGCTCACCTTGACCTGCTCGATGCGGCCGACCGAGCGCACGCTGATGGTGTCGAGCGGCCGCCCGCCGTCGCCCGCCTCCACATAGCGGCGCAGCGCCGCGCCATAGGCTTCGCGCTGGCCCAGCATCGCGGCCGCGCGCTCGACGGCCTGGGCCAGGCGCGCGTCGATGACCGGCTTGAGCAGATAGTCGAGCGCATGCACCTCGAAGGCGTCGATGGCGTGCTCGTTGTAGGCGGTGACAAAAATGAGCAGCGGCGGTTGCGGCAGGCGGCTGATGTCGCGCGCCAGCGCCAGTCCCGATTGCCCCGGCATGCGGATGTCGAGGAAGACCACCTCCACCGGCTGCTGTTCGAGCGCGGCGCGGGCCGACGCGGCCCCGCCGCATTCGGCGACGAGCCGCCAGCCCGGGTGAGCGGCCATGGCCAGGCGCAGGTTGACCCGGCCCGGCATTTCGTCGTCGACGATGAGGTAGCGGATGGTGTGGATGGTATTCATTCTGCGAGCGGCAGGCGGATCTCGGCGACGAAGCGCTCCCCCTCCAGCTGCGTGCGCAGCCGCGCTTCGGCGTGCATGAGCCGCAGGCGGTCACGGGTGTTGGGAATGCCCAGTCCCGCGCCCGGGTTCGCCTTTACCCCGCGCCTCGCCGGATTCGAGACGCGCACCAGCATTGCGCCGTCTTCCCGGACGAAGGACAGGCGGATGTCGCTGGCGTCCTCGCAGCATTCGAGGTCGTGGCGCAGCGCGTTCTCGACCAGCGGCTGCAGCAGCAGCGGCGGACAGCCGATGCCGGCCAGGTCCTGGCTACCCTCCACGTGCACCTGCAGGCGTTCGCCGTAGCGCAGGCGCTGCAGGTCGAGGTAGTCCTGCACGAAGCGCAGTTCCTCGGCCAGGGTGGCGGTGCTCTGCGCGCTGGCGGACAGCACGTAGCGCAGCAGCTCGCTGAGCAGGCCGATGCCGTGCAGGGCCAGCGGCTTGTCGTCGCTGCGCACCAGGGCGCTGATCGCATTGAGGGCGTTGAAGAGGAAATGCGGTTCGAGCTGGCCGCGCAGCGCCAGCATGCGCTGTTCCTCGAGCGCCAGGCGCAGGTTGAGCATGTCGGTCTGCGAGCGCTGCCAGGCCAGTTCGCGCTCCTTCGCGCGGCGCGAATAGAACCAGGCCAGGACGGCCGCGAAGGTGCCCGTGGTCGAGAACCAGCCCACCAGCAGCATCTTCATCAGGAGCCGGCGGGCGTCCTCCAGGCTGGCGATGTCGAGGTAGTCGCGCTGCCAGGCCATCCAGGTCCATTGCAAGGGCTGGAACACCAGCACCAGTGCCGCGAACAGGAAGACCACGTTGCGCGGCCGGTCGAGCAGGGCAGGCCAGCGCGCCAGCGTCATGGACAAGGACCAGCTCAGGACGATCAGGGGCACGGCATATTCGACGAACCAGGTCTGCAATAGCGCCGGGTAGTGGCTGTCGGCGCCGGCGCGCAGGTTGTCGCTGTAGGTCTGGAGCGCCCCCAGCACGCTGATCGCCGTCCACAGGCTAAGCACGGTGACGGCGATCCTGAGGGAGGGCGGGATGCGGTGGGCGAAGGACGTCATCGGAAAAGTATAGCAGCGCGCTCGTGCCCCGCGTCCTGGCGCCGGGACGCGCCATCCCACGGAAGCGGCGATTCGTCACACAGCCGGTGGCGCAGCACCTTCCCGTACCCACAATGGCGTCAACCATCCACATAGGCGCTCGTCACACATGCGAATCACCCGAACCACCTCTACCTGCGCGCTGCTGCTCGCGGCGCAGTCCCCGGCCTGGGCGCAGAGCGCCGCCGAACCCGTGCAACAGGTCGTGGTCAGCGCCGCGACGATCAACGAGCAGCAGCAGCGCGCGCAATCCACCACCACCGCCATCATCGTCGGGCGCGAGGAACTCCTGCGCCAGGGCGACGCCAGCCTGGCCGACGTCCTGAAACGCCAGCCCGGCGTCACCGTCGACGCCACCCCCGGCAAGGACGCCCAGGTCCGCATGCGCGGCCTCGGCAACGGCTACGTCGCGATCCTCCTCAACGGCCTGCCGGCGCCCAGCGGCTTTTCGCTGGAGTCGATCAGCCCGGAACTCATCGAACGCATCGAGATCCAGCGCGCCGCCACCGCCGAGACCAGCAGCCAGGCCGTGGCCGGCTCGATCAATGTGATCATGCGCCGCGCCGGGCCGGCCAAGGGCGCGCCCGCGAACGAGATCAAGGCCGGCGGCGCCTTCCAGCGCGGCCATGCGGCGCCCCAGTTGCTGGCCCAGCACAGCGGCAAGCGCGGCGCGCTCGCCTATACGCTGGCGGCGACGCTCAAGCGCACCGTCAACCCGGTCGCGGCCCGCAGTACCGAGGAAGGCGCGGCGCCATCCCTGCTGCGCCATACGGATTGGTCCGATCACCTGGTCGAGGATGTCGCGGAACTGGCGCCGCGCCTTTCCTGGCAGCCGAGCGCCGCCGACAGCATCACTTCGCAGAGCTATGTGCGTCGGCGCCACATCCACAACCGCAAGCGCGAAAGCGAAACGCTCGAGGTGGGGGCGCCGACGGCCTTCCCGCACAACTGGCAGAGTTTCGAGACGCGCCCCCTGCACCTCTATGCCGACCTGGCCTGGACCCGCAAGTTCGAGGGCGGCGCCCGCCTCACCACCAAGCTGGCGGGCTTCCACATGCGGCGCGAGGCCGACTTCGTGTTCCGTGGCATGGACCGCCTCGACCGGCTGCGCGAATCCCATCTCGTCGCCTCCGGCCCGGTCGAGCGCGAATGGACCTTCAGCGGCAGCTGGCGCCGGCCGCTGTGGGGCAGCCACGCCCTGGCGGCAGGATGGGAGTTCGGGCGCAAGGACCGCAGCGAATACCGGCGCGAACGGCACCTGGATGCCGAAGGCAGCCAGTTCTACACCAGCGACGAGGATTACTTCGCCGACGTCGACAGAAGCGCCTTCTTCGTCCAGGACGAATGGGACATGGGCGCCGACTGGTCGGCCTACCTCGGCCTGCGCCGCGAAGACCTTCGCACTACGGGCCAGGGCAACGCGGCGGCGCCGGTCGACGTCGACGCGGGCGCCTGGAGCCCGGTCTTCCAGCTTCTCTTCAAGCCTCAGCAAAAGGAGGGCGCCACCGGACCGCGCGACCAGTTCCGCTTCGCCCTCGGCCGCACGTACAAGGCGCCGAACATCGTCCAGCTCATGCCGCGCCGCTACACGGTCGACAACAACAACAGCGCCACCAACCCGGACCTGCAGGGCAATCCGGCCTTGCGTCCCGAACTCGCGACGAGCGTGGACCTGGCCTGGGAGCGCTATATCGGCAAGGCGGACATGGTCAGCGTCAGCGCCTACCACAAGCGCATCCGCGACATCATCCTGACCCGCATCGCCCTGCAGGGCGGCGCGTGGACCGCCACGCCGGACAACCACGGCGGCGCGACCGTGCGCGGCCTCGAGTTCGAAGGCCGCATCACGCGCGGACCGCTGGCGGCGCGCGTCAACCTGGCGCGCAACTGGTCGCGCCTGGACAGCGTCCCGGGCCCGGACAACCGCATCGAGGACCAGCCGGCATGGAGCGGCAATCTCGGACTGGACTTCAGCGTCCCTTCCAGCCGCCTGGAGGCCGGCGGCACCTTCAGCTACCGCGGCACGGCCGCCAGCCGCGCCGGCAGCCCGGTGTTCAGCCTCGACGCCCCGCGGCGCCAGCTCGACCTGTACGCGCTCTGGAAGTTCGACACCCAGTCGCGGCTGCGCCTGGCCCTGTCCAACCTGGGGCAGCGCAGCTACCGGGAACGTCTTGTCTACGAGGGCGCTGCCGCGCTGGCGCGCACCAGCTTGTACCAGGTCCGCCCGACCGTGCGCCTGGTGTGGGAACAGTCCCTGTGACGATTGGGCCGCTCCGTCCTGCAGCGCGATCCCTCTGAATGTAAAATGGGCCGTTTGGCGCGAGCCCAGGAATACAGAATTGACGAGGAATCGATGAAGAATCAAGCAATCGCGTTGGCCGCAGTATCGTTCACCCTGTCCGTGGCCGGCGCGGCCACGGCCCAGGAAGTGGTGAAGATCGGCCACGCGGCCGCCGTGACCGGCCCGGTGGCCTACTTCGGCAAGGACACCGAGAACGGCGCGCGCATGGCGATCGAGGCGCTCAACGCCAAAGGCGTGACGATCGGCGGCAAGAAGGTGACCTTCCAGCTGATGGCCGAAGACGATGGCGGCGACCCGAAGCAGGCGACCACCGTGGCGCAGAAGCTGGCCGACGCGAAGATCCACGGCATGGTGGGCCACGAGACCTCGGGCACCACGATTCCCGCGTCCAAGATCTACCACGCGGCCGGCATCCCGCAGATTTCGCCCTCGACCACCGGTCCGAAATACACCCAGCAGGGCTTCAACACCACCTTCCGCGTGGTGGCCAACGACGTGCAGCTCGGCCAGGCGCTGGGCCGCCACGCGGTGGGCGAGATGAAGGCGCGCCGCGTCGCCGTGGTGGACGACCGCACCGCCTACGGACAGGGACTGGCGCTCGAATTCTCGCGCAGCCTGCAGAAGCAGGGCGGGACCGTCGTCGCCAAGGAGTTCACCCACGACAAGGCGACCGATTTTTCCGCCATCATCACGCGCATCCGCGCATCGAAGCCCGACCTGGTCTTTTTTGGGGGCATGAGCGCCACCGCCGGCCCGATGCTGCGCCAGATGAAGCAGCTCGGCATGAACGTGCGCATGATCGGCGGCGACGGCATCTGCTCGGACGAGATCCACAAGCTCTCCGGCGCCACCATGGCGGATGGCCAGGTGGTGTGCGCGGAAGCGGGCGGCGTGCAGGGCGAAGCGCGCGCCGCGCTCGACAAGTTCCGCGCCGACTACAGGAAGCGCTTCGGCATCGACGTCCAGATCAATGCGCCCTACGCCTATGACGCCGTGATGACGATGGCCGAGGCGATGGTGAAAGCCGGCTCGTACCAGCCGGCCAGGTACCTGCCGGTGCTGGCGAAGATCCAGCACAAGGGCGTCACCGGTCCGATCGCATTCGACGCGCGCGGCGACATCCGGGACGGCACCATCACCCTCTACACCTTCAAGGGCGGCAAGCGTTCGCTCCTGACGGTCACCAAGTAAGGGGCATCCCATGGCCGACGAAGACCGCGTCACGCCGGACGCTTTCGCCGCACTGCAGGCCCGCTTTGGCCAGCAGTCGAAGAAGGCGCAGGCCTACTACACTGTGATGCATGCGGCGCGCGGCGCCTTGGAAAGCGACGAGGCGGCAAGCAGCTGGATGGAGGAGCCGCTGGCGGCGCTGGACGGCAAGTCGCCGGCGCAGGCCGTGGCCGAAGGCCGGGTCGACGAGGTGCTGGTCCATGCGCGCGCGCTCTGAGGCGCTGCTGCCGCTGGCGGCGCTGGTGGGGGCGCTGCTCGCAGGCCCGGTGCAGGCGGCCGCGCCGGCCGGGCCGGCCACGCTCATCTATGCGGGCCGCGTCTTCGACAGCGAGGGCGGGCGCATGCTGGGCCCGCGCCTGATCCTGGTGCAGGACGGCAGGATCGCCGAGATCGGTTCGGCGATCGCGGTGCCGCCGGGGACGCGGCGCATCGACCTGCGCGCCTATACGGTGCTGCCAGGACTGATCGAATCCCATGCCCATCTGCTGGTAGACGCTGCCGCACCCCCGGCCGCGGCGGGCGAATCGCTGCGCGCCCTGCGCGGCGCGGGGCATGCGCGCAGCTATCTCGAGGCCGGCTACACCAGCGTGCGCAATCTCGGCAAGGCGGGGCGCTATGCCGATGTCGCGCTCAAGCGGGCCATCGAGGAGGGCAGCGTGCCCGGTCCGCGGCTGTTCGTCTCCGGTCCCTCGCTGGCGCCGGGCGCCGCAGGCGACGACCGCATCGTGCGCGGGGCGGATGACGCGCGCGCTGCGGTGCGCGAACATGTGCGGCAGGGCGTGGACCTGATCCGCATCGACGCCAANGGCGTGGNCGAAGCCACGATGTCGCTCGAGGAAATGCAGGCNGCGGTGGGCGAGGCCCATGCGGCCANGCTGAAGGTCACGGCCTATGCCACGAGCGATGCGGCGATCGCGCGGGCGCTCGAAGCCGGCGTCGACGCCATCGAGCATGGCGAGGCCGCGTCGAACGAGACACTGAACAGGATGCGCCAGGAGTCGGTGCCGATGGTGCCGCTCCAGCCCTTCGGCGAGCGCCTGCGGCAGGCGCGGGCGGCCGGCGTCATGCTGGCCGCGGGATCCGATGCCGGCACACGGCCGGACCGCGGCGAAGCCGCCCGGCGCGCCTTGCTGGCCTGGGTTGAGGCGGGGCTGGCCCCGCGCGAGGTCCTGCAGGCCGCCACCATCA
>JGI24770J26754_10003412_pt1 | contig 10589 bp, 11 predicted proteins | sample LakOneMetagenome_FD_26754 | JGI IMG/M metagenome (IMG submission 26754) | reverse complement strand
GTCTACTCCCGCCGCGTGGTGGGCTGGCAGCTGTCGAAGAGCCTGCGCACCGACCTGGCCCTCGATGCCCTCGAGATGGGGCTGTGGACCCGTGAGCACGCGGGTCAGGACACCACCGGAGTGATCGCGCACAGCGACAAGGGCGTTCAGTACCTCGCGGTGCGCTACACCCAACGCCTGGCCGAGGCCGGCGCGGTCGCGTCGGTCGGGTCCACGGGCGACTCCTACGACAACGCGCTGGCCGAGGCGTTCAACTCGTTGTTCAAGGCCGAGCTGGTCCGCAACAAGGGGCCGTGGAAGAGCATCGACGACCTCGAGATCGCGGTCGCGGAGTACATCGACTGGTTCAACCACCGAAGGCTCCACGGCGAGATCGGACTGATCCCACCTGCCGAGCACGAAGACAACTACTACCGGCACAACCCCGCGCCGACTACCGTCGACGCGTCAGTTCAGAGCCTCTACTGAACCCGGCACGCGACACATGGAGCAGGCGCTGCCCGAGTACGTGCCAGGGGCAATGCGTCGCGCGAGACGACACCTGGCGATGGACGCAAACCTCATGACACGGCGGGAACGTGTTGCACGGGACGCGCTGACAGGGCTCGAAGACGAGTACGCCGCACGCCGTGCCGATCTGGCCCGCGAGCTGGCCGAGGCTGAGCAGGAAGCGTCGGGCGTACGGGAGGGCTTGCTCTACGGCACCGGCGCCCCACTCGTCGACGCAGTCCGCTCTGTCCTGGAGTGGGCGGGCGTGACTGTCGTCGATCTCGACGATCACCTCGGCGGCACCACGAACGCCGACCTGCTGTGCCGTCTTGACGGACGGTCTCGGCTTGTCGAAGTGAAGTCCGCCAGCGGCAACGCACCCGAGCGTGCCTACGAGGATCTGATTCGCCACTTGCGCGAGTGGCCCGATCTGCCCGGCAGCACGCCGGTGGACGGAGGCGTTCTCGTCATCAATCACCAGCTACGGTCAATACCGCACCAGCGGAGCCCTCGGCCGTATGGTCGTCCGGAGTTCCTGGCATCGCAGACCGAGCCAGTTGTCACGACGCTGGACCTGTTCGCTGCTTGGCGCGAGGAGGACGGGGTCGCCGTTCGCAGCCTGCTGTTCGGTGATCTGGCGGGGTCGGAAACCACCCCGGTTTGCGGTGACATGAAGCCCACGGACCAACCCGGTTCCGCAGGGCCGGTAGATCGCAAGCGGGGCTGGCTGAGGCGTCGCTGAGCGCGCCCGGCAGCCATCCCCATGGGTGAACCACACCTCGCCAAAGTGCTGCCAGAGTTCACTGGATGGGCCCTACCCCCCTCGCGCTCGAAGGGTCATAGTGCTGGGATGGCTGCATCAACCGACGTGATCCCCGCCGATGCCATCGAGCACGACGGCATGCTCTGGAAGCCTCGCCGGGGAGCGACCACCTCCGCCGAGGAGTTCATCGCCGCGCGGACGCTGTTCATCGAGCTCAACAACGACGCCGTGTGGAATCCCTGGATCCGCGACGAACGTGAAGCCGACATCGACGCGGCCGTCGAGGTCATGGGCCAGTGGCAATGGGCCGAGCCCGACCACCGCCATATGAGCCTGAAGCAGTGGGAGGCACAGCAGGCTCGCCGGGAACGCAAACGGGAGAAGCAGCGCGCCAGGGATGACGCCCGCCGGGAGCGCGATAAGGCACGCTACGACGAGCAGCGCGCCACCGCTCGACTCCGCCTGATCGAGGTTCTGGCGAGTCTCGACCACGGACTCGCCGAACTGTCTGGCTTTCGTGACGGCACGAAGTTCCCGGCGATGGATCCAACGCGTCGGGCGACTGAGATCGAGGAGCTGGAGCAGAAGGTCGAGCGGCTCCAGACGGAGATCGACCGGCTTACGCCGATCGTCGGCGATCCCGAAGACGTCGTTGATGAGCACGGCTGGCTACCGCGCGACCGGCGCGAACACACCTGGTGGTCGTACCGGCTCGACCGCGAGCGCAAGGTCCGCGACCTCAAACAGCAGCTGCAAGAGCTGGAAGCCGCCCTCAAGGCCACCGCCGATCGTGGCGAGCGTCGCGACCGCCGGGCCAAACTGGCCGAGGTGACCCGAGACCTTGAACGCCTGATCGCCGAGGGACCGTTCACGGCGGAGGAGATGTGCTCGGAGTGTGCGACGCCCATGGCACATCACGGCTGGGTCTGGCCGCCTGGGCATCCTTGTCCCGCCTGGCCCGGCTGGGCGGCACGGATGCGCGAAGCGCGACAGATGCTTGAGTCGTTTGCGAAGCGCCGTGAAGCCGATGCGGCGCCACCATCCAAGCCCAAGCCGCAGCCTCTCGCCGTCGTGCCTTCCGGGCTTCCCATCGCCGAGGTAGTCGCCAAGCTGACCGAACTCCAGGCGCAGTTCCCCGATGCCGAGGTTCGGCGCGGCCGAGCGAATCGATTGGAGCTCTGGCCGACAGCGACGTCCGAGAGCGAGTAGCTCAGGGTGGCCTCGCGGCTCGGCTCGATGGACGACCACCCGTCGAATGAGTCCGGCGGGCACATGATCGGATGGCTCCATGGCACTCCGGGACGTCAATTACCGCCAGCGAGCGATCCTCGATTGGATCGCCGACGGATGCCCCGAGCGCGACTGGCCCGACGAGACTCACAAGCACTCGGCCCGCGCGCTGGCCGCCCGGGGGCTCGTGAAGGTGTCTCGGTCGAGCGGGCGATGGAGCGCCGCCCTGACGGAGGATGGGAAGTACGTCCACCAGCACGGCGAGTATCCCACAAGCCATCGCTTCGGCCCGAAGCCACCGGAGCCTGCGCCGTCGGTCGACGCTCCGACAGAGGCGAAGCCCGCCAGCGGGCGAGGCAAGTCGAGAGCGCCAAGGGACGAGGCCGTCAACAACTGGGCGGTTGACTCGCCGGTGCGCCTCAAACGCCGAGGCAAGGGCACTCACGCGGGCAGTCCAGAGGATGCGCCAACCCATCCGTGGGACGAGCGGGTGCTCATCTCCGTCAAGGAGGCTGCCTGGCTGCTGAGTGTCAGCGAAGGCTTGATCCGCGAAGCGGTGCGCATAGGGGACATCGACCGTGTATACATCGGGGCGGGCACGACCAACTACCGCGTCGTCCACGACTCGTTGCTGGCATGGGTCAACACCATGCCGACCGAGCCGGTGCGGCCGCGGTGGTGAACGACGGCCCCGAGCCGCGCTGGGAGGCGCCGGTCGCGCGCCCGTTGTACGTGACACTGCGGCGGGCATCCGAGCTCTTGGGCGTTCCGTACTGGCAGATGCACGGGCTCTCATTCGTGCTGGAGACGCGCTACTTTGGGGAGAAGGGGGGCGCGCCACGCGTGCTGTTGACGTCCATCGACGAGTTCATCCGTCTGCGCGACGACGGCGAGGATGCGAGAGCTGTGCTTGCCGCCCGAAAGGACTTCCGTGGCTGGTCGCCCTATTTGACCCAACCGGCCTGGCGGGCGGCTGCGCCAAATCCACGCAGCCGGCGCTGGCGGCGGAACTGGTACAGCCAGTGATCAGTCAGCTCGTTGAGCGCGTGGCAGGCGGTCGGGCTGCTAGTTGAAGTTCAGCCCGTGCTCGCGCGACATGAGGACGCGCTTCCAGTACGCCTCTCGGTCGAGCACCTGCTGGTCCTCAGTGCGCATCGACCAGAACTCGAGCAGCGCGAAAGTGAGGTTGTTCCGGGCGTACTCGGCGCCCTTCTCGCTCACCATGGCAGCCAGGCCGACGTTGCCGCCATGCAGTGTTTCCGAGTACTGACAGAGCCGGTCCCAGATCCCAACGTCGCCGTACGCGGCACCTACGTACGGCTCGCCGGTCGTGCGGTCGTGGATGACGTAGACCCCCTTCATGTGCTGCAAGGCGACGCGCCAGTCGGGCCGGTTCTGCGTCACCACCACCTTCAACTCAGCCAGCGTGTGGTTGATCAGGTCGTGACCAGGAAAGGCCTCACCGGCATACGGGGAGGGCAGCAAGGAGTGGACGCTGAACTGGTCGAGATGGGTCTCCATGTTGAGCCGGATGGCTCGACCTGGACGGACGAACCTGAGCCACAGCCGCTTGACGAACCCCGCCATGAGGTCGTCGCGGAAGGCGACGTCGTACGAGTGGGCGTGTGGGGTCGGCCGTCGAGCCAGCACCTCAAAGATGCCGCCGAAGAGCCAGAGCGACTGGTCGGTGCGGTCACGTGCGAGCGAGAAGATGAACTGGCGGTTGAACTCGTCGCGATTGCTTCGCCACCGGTTCCAGTCGGTCCACTCGTCCCAGTCGCGTGCCAAGACGTCGATCGGGTGGTTCTCGCCGTTCCATACGGCGCAGTGCAGCTTGCACTGAGCGGGGGTGACGTCGTCAGGCAGGAGGGCTCGCAGCGGCACAGGTTCCACGAGATCAGGTTACGGAGGAGAGGGGCGCGCAGGGGGTTACGGTGCGAATCGTCGGCGCGTCCATGCGTTCCACCCGCAAGCGTCGGGCGTCGCCCCTACTGTCGGGGTGTGCCAAAGGTCCGGATCAGTGCGGTCAGGTTCTCCAGCCTGCTCGCGAACCGGAACCTGTCGGCAGCGGACGTGGCGTCGCGAAGCAAGACGCAGGTAAGCGCGGATCTTCTGGTGGCGGAGGATCAGGACGTCGAATTCGACGATCTCGTGGCTCTGGCCAAGCTGTTCAAGCGGCCGTGGTCGTACCTGCTCATTGATGAGGCCGAAGCACCGCCCGACGCCGGAACGGACAACCGGACCTTCGCCAACCGCAAGGTTGGCCTTTCCCCCGATCTGCTGGCTGAACTGCAGTCAGCAGACCTCGTGCTGCAGTCAGCGGGCGAGCTGTTTCCGGACGCGACATTCACGGTGCCGCCGGTCGCGAGCAGCGACGTGCCGGCCAGCCGTCTGGCGGCTGACATCCGGGCACTCCTGGGCATCAGCGTTGAGGAGCAGCTCAAGATCAAAGACCAGTACGCGGCGCTCCGACGGTGGGTGGCAGCAATCCATGGACAGGGCGTCTACGTCTCGCAGCGCAAGCTCAAGGACCCGACAATCCGTGCGTTCAGCAAGGTCGTCGGCAACCAGGCGATCATCGTCGTGGACACCGGAGACACTCCGTACGCCCGGATCTTCTCGGCCCTTCATGAGTACTGCCACGTCACATTGCGCTCGACCGGCATATGCGACCTCGATGACCACAGCGCCACGGAGCGGTACTGCAACCAGGTGGCGGCCGAGGTGCTCCTACCGGGCACGTTGCTTGATATGGCCGCCAGCTCGGCGTTGTTGTCCGAGAGAGACGACGCTGCCGACGAGGCACTCCAGAGCCTGAGCAAGCAGCTCCACGTCAGCCAGGCCGCTCTTCTCATCCGGTTGCGGGACTACGGCACGATCTCACAGCAGACGTACGAGGCGATGGAGCTGCGCCGGTCTGCCCGCCGCGGCGGCGGAGGTGGCAAGAGCAAGGGCCAGTACTACCCCGTGCGGATCAACCGAGCTGGGCGGCTGTTTGCGCACCGGGTGGTTGATGCGATGACGGATGGGGTCATCGACCGGCAGGACGCCAGCGTGCTGCTCGACATCGGGGAGCACTCGGTACCTCGGTTCATCACCGAACTGGTCAAGGGCGACTGAGGTGCACATTGGGCAACCTGGGCACGCTGTTTGACGCCTTCGCGAAATACTCCATCGACACCAACGTGATCCTCAGCTTCCTGCGCGAGGACGAGGCAGAGCGCTACCCGATGGACGTCTTCAAGCCGCAGTGGGACTTCCTCCACAAAGCCATTGCAGACGGCCGCGTGGTCGCTGCCCGGCGCGTCGAGGCGGAGCTCGCCAAGTGGCAGAAGACGATCCCCACCATGAAGGCGTGGCTGAGCGAGAAGAAACACATGTTCTGTGACGTCGAGACCGACGAGCAGCTCGCGGCTGCCAAGCGGATCGTCAACGCCTATCCGGCGTACGGCAGCAACGAGAACTATCTCGGCGATCTTGAGGTCATGACACTCGCGATGGCTCGCAAGCTCACCGTGGTGTCGCTGGAGCTCAAGGCGCATCAGCACAGCAACAAGCGACCGAAGATCCCGAACGTCTGTGAGGAGTTCGGGATCGGGTGCGCCAGCTTGGCCGGATTCCTGAGAGCCGAGGGGTTCACGACCGACACGTGAAGGCCCCGCTTCTGTGATCGCATGCGAACAGGCCGTCGGCCAGAGGGGGTATCGGTCGGCACGGCCGCCACCGTGTGGCCGGCAGTAGATTGTGCCGCAGCGTGGCGCACAGTGACGGTCACGATAGACGTGGAGGAATGACGTGAGTGACTTCTGGGCGAACGCGGGCGCGCATGGCCGAGGCTTCCTCCGGGAGATGGGGCAGCGGGTTCTCGGGCGGTACATCGAGGATGGGTTCGGCCAAGCTGCCGATATCTGCCTCGGCGTCATGCAAGCACGTATGGACGAGCTCCAAAGCAAGGCGCCCTCCGGAAAGATGACGCAAGCCGACCAGGTGCTCTGGTCGAAGCTGGGGGAACTCAAGGCTGAGATCGAGAGCCAGCTTCGTCAGCACGCAGAGGGCGGTGACTGGCGGCCACGTCAATAGCCCGGCCCTCCGTCAGTCCTGAGGCTTGGGAGGCGAGAGGCAGCCCAGGAGCCCTCCTCCGTGAGCGGGAGGATGTTGTAGTCGGACGAGCCGTCCAACGCGACAACCTGCTCGGCCTAGGCACGTCGTGTTCCGTGGCGTTTGAGGATCGCTTCCACCGTCTCGACGTGGATGCCGTAGGCCGCCGCAAGCTCCCGCTGGAGCGCTCCGGCAAGATGACGCTGCACAAGCTGGCGCTGCTGTTCGGCGGTCAAGCGCACTTGCACTTGCCGCTGGCGGGCCGGGTTCTGGTTGTCGGGGCGGTCTCGACGATTCGCACGAGCACGCCCAGTCTCTAGCAGCCGGGTCGTCGTGCCATCGGCGTTTGATAGTTGTCCCGCTAGGACCACCGAAGGACGCGTCCGGTCCCGACTCATCCAGTGCCTTGGTTGATAGCTGCATTCCCTCACAGAGCTGCCAACTTGTCGACCGAGTCGCGGAGGGCGTCTTCGCCGGCGCGGACGTAGTGGTTCAAAACGGTCGTGAGCTTGTCGCCGAGGTACTGGGCGACGACCTCCCACGGTTCGCCAAGCTCCTCGTGGAACCACTTGGTCGCAGCGTGGTGGCGCAGGTTGCGGTAGACGATCGTGCGCGGCCAGTGGTTGTCGGGATCGTTCTCCTCGACCCACTTGCGGACGCGGTGCCAGCGCTCGTTGTGCATCTCGGGCTTCACCGGTAGGCCGGTGACGGTGTCGACGAACAGCCACTGCTCTTCCTCAGGCGGGATCGGGTAGTTCCACCAGGCGAGGTTGCGGTCCTTCTCTTGCAGGGCCAGGGACGCACGGCGCTGGCGCTCCTCCTCCTGTGCGTTGAGTACGCGCTGCATCGCTGCATCCGCAGGCAGGCCCAAGAGGACAGCGACCCGGGGGAGCAGTTCGTCGTGCATGAGCGACTTGGGGAGCGGGACCTCGTGGAGGACGTGGTTCTTCACTGGACCCCGGAAGCCGGGCGCCTTGCGCGGGGTGATCCAGGAGCCGTTTACGTGCACGTAGCCGCGATCCAAGAAGACGTCGATTGCCCGCAGTGCGTTCTGTTCGCCGAGGCGTAGACCGCCGAAGCCCGCGACGCGGATCTTCGTGCCGAACAGCGGGAGGCGAGTCATCAGCGGGTCGGTTCCGTTAGGTCCGCAGAGTGCATCAGCAGCGGCCGCCATCGCCTTCACCTGGCGGGTCTCGGGACGCAGGCGAGGGTCGACGTACTGCGCCGTCGCTCCATGCAAGGCGTTGGCGCGGCCGATCTCCAGTCCGTCCAGTGGGTCGATGCTGCGATCGAGCCAGCCCAGCCGCCAGGCGAGCTTGCGCATCGCGGCGAGCTGGCCGCGCAGATCCTCGCGGCCGCGCTGGGAGAAGAGCGTCTTCGATCCCTTGTCCATGACGCGACGGCTGTGCTCGACGCGCCATTTCGTCACCGGCACGTCGCCGATGGTCGGCAGGATGTGCGCGTTGAGCCGGGACTCGCGCTGCTCCATCGTCCGCGGTTGCTTCCCGCGCTCGATGCTGTCCTTGAGGTACTCCTCGCCGAGCATCCGGATCGTGCGGGACGCGCGCACATCAGCGCCGACGGGCGTCGCCTGCTCGGTGTCGAGGGCGGACTCGGCCTGGGCGAAGATCTTGCGGGCCTCCTCCTCGGAGCTCGCTCGCCGAAGCACGCGCTTCCACGGTTCGCCCTCTCCCGCAGGAGCCCGGAAGTAGACCTGGTACTTGTTGCTGCCCGAGCCGGGGGCGTAGAGCCGCACCCGCCAACCACGTGTCGCGCCGCCGAGCATGCGCGGCTTGCCTTGGGCGAGCAGCTTCGGTTGAGGGCGTGTGGCCACGAGACTGCCTCCTAGGCTGGTGGCACCGGGCCCTGGGAGAGACCCGTTGCAGATCCATAATGCATCACTCTCGTGCATCACTCAAGGAAAAGTGATGCACGTGCCACTCATGAGGAGTCACAGGAATGGCCAACCGCCTCGCCAACGCCACGAGCCCATACCTCCTCCAGCACGCCGAGAATCCCGTCGACTGGTGGGAGTGGGGCGAGGACGCCTTCGCCGAGGCGCGCCGGCGTGACGTGCCGGTTCTGCTGAGCGTCGGGTACGCCGCGTGCCACTGGTGCCACGTGATGGCGCACGAGTCCTTCGAGGACCCCGACGTCGCGGGCTATCAAAACGAGCACTTCGTCTCGATCAAGGTCGACCGCGAGGAGCGGCCCGACATCGACGCCGTCTACATGCAGGCCACCCAGGCGATGACCGGTCAGGGTGGCTGGCCGATGACGTGCGTCCTCGACCACGACGGCAACCCGTTCTTCGCCGGTACCTACTTCCCCGACCAGCCGCGACACGGCCAGCCGTCGTTCCGCCAGCTGCTCGGCGCGATCTCCGAGGCGTGGCACGAGAACCTCGACCAGATCCACCAGGTCGGCGCCCAGATCCGCGCCCAGCTCCAGCCGCTCCAGGCGGCGGTCCCCGGAGAGCGACCCCTCGACGATGCCGCCCTGAGCGAGATCACCGGACGCCTCGAGCGGCAGTACGACGCGGCGCGCGGCGGCTTCGGCGGCGCCCCGAAGTTCCCGCCCAGCATGGTGCTNGAGTTCCTCCGGTTGCGCGGCGCCGCNGGGCGCGTGATGGTCGACGGGACCCTCGACGCGATGGCCCGTGGGGGGATCTATGACCAGCTCGGCGGCGGCTTCGCGCGCTACTCGGTCGACGGGGAGTGGGTGGTCCCGCACTTCGAGAAGATGCTCTATGACAACGCCCAGCTGGTCGGGCTCTATGCGCGCTGGGGCGGGCCGTTGGGGGAGCGCGTGGCCCGCGAGACCGCGGACTTCATGATCCGTGAGCTCGGCACGAGCGAGGGCGGCTTCGCCTCGGCGCTCGACGCCGACAGCGAGGGGGTCGAGGGCAGGTTCTATGTCTGGACCCCCGAGCAGCTCCGTGACGTGCTCGGGGACGAGGACGGCGCCTGGGCGGCCGAGGTCCTGCGGGTGACGCCGCACGGAACCTTCGAGCACGGCTCCTCCACGCTGCAGCTGCTCGCGGACCCTGACGACCCGGTGCGCCTGGCCGACGTACGCCGCCGCCTGCTCGAGGCCCGCGCGAGCCGCGTGAGGCCAGCCCGTGACGACAAGATCGTGGCGGCCTGGAACGGACTCGCCATCTCGGGCCTCGTCGACGCCGGGCTGCTGCTCGACGAGCCGGCGTACGTCGACGCGGCGCTGGCGGCCGCCCGGCTGCTACGGGACGTGCACCTCCGCGGCGGCCGGTTGCTGCGGGTCTCCCGCGACGGCGTGGCGGGGGCTCATGCGGGTGTCCTGGAGGACTACGGCTGTGTCGCGGCGGGGTTCCTCAAGCTCGTCGAGGCGACGGCCGACCCGCAGTGGCTGCGCCTCGCCGGCGACCTGCTCGAGGTGGCGCTGGCCCGCTTCCGTGCCGACGACGGCGGCTTCTTCGACACCGCCGACGACGCCGAGCAGCTGGTCACCCGTCCGCGCGACCCCGGCGACAACGCGTCGCCGTCCGGACTCTCCTCTACGCTGCAGGCGCTGACCTCCTATGCCGCCATCACCGGCTCACCGGATCACCGGGACGCCGCCGAGGCCGCTCTCGGGACCGTCGCAGGGCTGGCGGAGCGGGCACCCCGGTTCGCGGGCTGGTCGCTGGCCGTGGCCGCGACGCACGTGTCCGGCCCCGAGGAGATCGCGGTGGTCGGCCCCGCGGGAGCGGATCGCGACCGGCTGGCCGCCGCAGCGCGGAGTCGCCCGGGGGCCGTGGTCGTGGTCGCCGAGGGCCCGGTCGAGGGAATCACGCTGCTCGACGCGCGCGGTGCGGTCGGCGGCAGGCCGGCGGCGTACGTCTGTCGCCACCATGTCTGCGCGGCCCCCGTCACCGATGCCGAGGCGCTCGCGCGGTGACGCTTCATCAAGGTAGGTGGGTGAACCCACACCTACCTAGCCGAATTCACCTGGGTAAGTGCGGGTTCGCCCACCTACCTTGGTGAACCAGCGG
>JGI24770J26754_10003410_pt1 | contig 10590 bp, 6 predicted proteins | sample LakOneMetagenome_FD_26754 | JGI IMG/M metagenome (IMG submission 26754) | reverse complement strand
ACGCTTTAAGCCCCAAAAGCCAGAAAGATAGAGCGACAACTTCTCTCCCTGCCCCCTCTTCTGCTTCTGCCACTGCTGCTGCAACTGCCGCTGCTACCGACGATGATACTTTTCTCCACGATTTGACGCGTTACATTATGACGGACGAGATTTCGTCCGAATTAATACTTACTTAGGAGAAACTGCAATGATCAATCATATTTCTTTCGGAGTTAAAAACCCTGAACATGTCGCCAACATTCTTGCCGAGCTTTGGGGTGGTTACGCCTTCCCTTTCCCGCCAAGTCCGGGCGGCTACGTCGCGTTCGCTGACGATGGGAAAGGCACAATGGTCGAACTCGTGCCGATCGACGTCAATCTTGTTCCCGGAACGGGCCTTCCGGACGAAGCTACTTTTAGCAAAGAGACGAAAACGGACGACTACGAGGGCACCTTCATGCCGGGCAACGAACCTTCATTATTCGGCTCCGTTCACCTCAACATCAATTCGCCCCTTGACGAAGAATCGATCAAGGCCGTCGCCAAGCGCGAAGGCTGGCGCTGCTTTACCGCAAATCGCGGCGGCGGGTTGTTTCAGTTGATAGAATTCTGGATCGAAGACCGCTTTATGCTCGAGGTCAATACACCCGAGATGACCCAGGTCTACCAGAACATGGCGACACCGGAAAACTGGGCAAACTTCCTGCAAGCACCGATGCCGCCCAAATACGCGAACAACTACGCAGGACTGGTCGGCTAACTGTTAGCGAGAAAAGAAAGGCCTCGGTTAGGTGTGATCCACCTGGCCGAGGCCGACATATTGCGGGAATCTATATTTTATTTTGCGCCCGTGGTGCTCGCCGAGGGCTTTTTTGCCGGAACCTTCGCCTTTGCAAGCATTGCACTGGCAGACGGCGAATCATACGAAAACGTCATTTCACCGCCGAGCTGAGTTCCCTGCTGGGTCGAGATCGAGTTGCGAACTTCGAGATCGATCGCGACCGTTCCGTTTGTCGTCTTGCTCCACGCCGCAGGCAAAACGACGATCGCGTTTTTAGATTTGTCGTAATACGCCTCTGCCGAATTGCCCGGGCCTGAGCTGACGATGACCATCTGATTGTTCAATTCCAAATTAAAATTTGCCGAATCTGCGGGTGAACCCGTAAGCGGCAATGCGACCGGCGTCGTTCCGTTTACTGCCAGCTTACCCGGTGCGAGAGCGACTCGCGTCATATCGATCTTGTTTGTGTAAACCTTTTGCGCGCGATCGGTAAAAGCGAAGGTGCCGTCCGTTGTCGTATTTGGGACGGTCGCTGTGTAAAACGTTCCGGAAGTCGTGTTGAGATGCTCCTTCATCGCCTGGCCGTTAAATGTGACGTTGCTCGGCGGGCTGAGAGCGAGCGTTGTTCCGGTCTTTCCTCCGATGCGGAAGTATGCCGTGACCAGATAATTCGCCCCTTCGCTCTCGATCGAATAGCTTTGATATATCTCGGTCTGTGCGACCTTGTTCGATTGCGTAGTGTCGTTCGACGGACACGCGCCGCCGGTAAAAAATATGATTCCGAGAAAGAAAAGTGCGGTCTTCAAAACTACTTTCATTTGTCCTATCCCTCACAAATAGTCATTCAGCACAAAGAAAGTAGCACTTCGCGGTTTCCTTAGCAAGAGAATATTTGTGCCTCGCTGATACTTTTTTTCGTCCGCTCTCGCCTTACCTGTTGACGGCGGTTTTCGCCGACCTAAATTCATAGAGTGAGTACGGAGAGTGATCATGAAAAATACAATTTTATACGTAATGTCGGCGATATTGTTGATCTCGGGCTCAGCCCTTGCTGATACCAAGGTCAAGATCAAGCAAACCATGAGCGGCCAGACGATGGAGAATACGACCTACATCAAAGGCAAACGCCAGCGAACAGAAATGATGGGCGGAGCGATGATCTCGGTCACGCAGTGCGACCTAGGACGCGATCTGCAGATGAACCCGACCACTAAAACATACACGGTCTCATACTACGACGAAGGCACCACCACGCCGGGCACAGTAAAGCCCGGAGCCGCCGCTCCTGTCACAAAAGGCGGCACGATGACCGTCACGACGACGATCAAAGACACCGGGGAACGCAAACAGATGTTCGGCTTCACGGCTCGTCATATTATTCAGACGATCGAGACCGAAACCACGCCCGACGCTTGCTTTCCCACAAAATCGAAAATGGAGATCGACGCGTGGGTAATCGACGCCGAATTCGGCATCGCATGCACCCAGACGCGTCAGTACACGCCTAATAACAACAGCAAATCGGGCGGATGTCAGGACAAAATTGTTCCGAAAACCATCGGCAGTGCTAAGTCGGGCTATCCGCTGTTGCAGAAAATGACTTCATACGATGCGAGCGGCAAAGAAAGCTTCTCGATGACGCAAGAAGTCGTCGAAATGTCGAAGGCCACGCTCGAACAGTCACTATTCGAAGCTCCGGCTGATTACCGCGAAGTAAAATCAGCGTCCGAAATGTACGCGAGTGGCGGCACGTCGGGGCTTTCCTACAGCGGAACGTCGAGCGGCAACACTACCGGCAGCAGTTCGCCGTCCGGGCTGAGTTCGAGTATCCGTAATGCAGCTACTCCGCGTAGCGACGCACCGGCAAACGTCGGGGCGAAGAAAGCAGGCACGATCCGCATCGGCCTCGCGGGTGTCAAAACTAGCTCGGTCGGCGAAGGAATCACTGCCGCAGATCTGAGTGCAGCGATCCAGAATTCGCTCGGCGATTATCTTAAAGGAACCAAGGTCGAGGTCGTCTCGCTCGAATCAAAGCTCGCTTCCGCACAGTCCGACGAAGCTAAGCAGAAAGAGTGCGACTACATTCTGACCGCGACCGCTTCGCATAAAAAAGGCGGCGGAGGCGGGTTTGGCTTCGGCAAAATGCTCGGTCAGGTCGTCGGGCAGACAGGTCTCGGCGCGACCGGCAGCACTATTGGTAACGTCGCCGCCGGAATGGCCACGACCGCAATTGTTACAGCGGGAAATCTCTCGGGAAACGTCAAATCGAAAGACGAGCTGACGCTCGATCTCGCTCTCGTTTCCACCGCTAACAACGGCTCGGTGCTTACAAAGCAATTTAAAGCAAAAGCGAAATCAAACGGCGATGACATCATCTCAACCGTCGTCGAACAAGCAGCCCAGGCGATCATCGACACGGTTGGTAAGTAAAACACGACAGAGTTCCACTAACAAACCCAATGCCCCGGGATCGATCTCCCGGGGCAGCTTATTTTAAAGCTATTTCTGCACACTTTGAAAAACTTTCTGACCTCGCTTAAGTCATGTTTCCGGCGGAGAAACTCATGTTTCCGGCGGAGAAACTCATGTTTCCGGCGGAGAAACTCATGTTTCCGGCGGAGAAACTCATGTTTCCGGCGGAGAAAACATTTCTACCTGTCAAAAGAGTAGTTCGAGATGCATGGAAATGTTTTCTTTTGCTAGGAAATGATACCTATCGCCCCGGTTTGACGCCTTTCTGATTGAGGGTATCTATATGAAAAGCAACGTTTACAACAAGTTATTTTCCTTGATCGTAATATTTAATTTGCTCGGCGGAACGCTCGCATTTGGGCAGCGAATCCGCCAGCCGAAGGGCGGTTCGGCACCGCTGACTCCACTGAAAAGTGAAAAGAAACCAACCTGCGCGGGCGGCTGGAGCGGTATTGTCACGTACAAACGCACGCTTAAGGACTCGCTCGAATCCGACGAGCCTGGCATACGCAAGAACATTGATCGCATCAAGCACAAAACGTCGCGCGACTATGATTACGCTGCCAAAGCAGTTATCGACGGCACTGACCCGAAAAACCCGGTCGTGAATACCAAGGTCAACTTTACCGACACCGATCTCAATTGGGGCGAGGAAAAGGTGTTCGACACCTGCAATGCTCGTGAAAATGGCCACTGGTTCGTCATTCATGGCACCGATGACCGGCAGACGCAGGCGATGGCCAGCGGTTCTGCCGAGTCGTTTAACCTTAGCGTCGACGAACTTGCCGGAACCTACAATTTCAGCATGACATTTCCAAAAGCCGATGGCCGCTACAAACGCGAGGAGCACGTCGTTCGGACCGGCCACTGTCAACCAAAGAACAATGAGCCCTACGACCGCTCGACGGATGAAGCGTTCAAGATCGAGGGCGGCAGTTTCTCGATCGACAGCCAAAAGATCAACCCCGACGACCCGGATCACCTTTCCGGCACCAAGATCTGGGGCGATGATGGCAGCGGTCCCGTCCGTTCGTTCATTTTTCAGGTAACGTGGCGTTTCACACGATGTCCGCAGAAGCTCCTGATCACGGAACTAAAGTTCGAACATCCGAAATTCCCGAATATCGAAGACTGGAAAGAGATCGAGGAGCACAAAGGTACGATCGACGGTAACAAGATCAAGGTCAAGGCTAAGGTGCTGAACATGTCCGCCGAAGATAAATTCGCTGATCTCAAGATCCTCGAAACCTTCAAAGGCGACAAATACAATTACGCACGCCCCGACGAACCTCTGCCCGAGGCCGAAAGCTCATTTAAGATCGAGGCAGGCGAGGAAAAAGAGTTTGAGTTCGTCTGGGACAGCGAAGGCCAGGCGTGGTTCGACGACGGCCGCCCGCACCTTCTTCACCGCATCAAAGCCGAACTCTCTGAGAACGCCAAGAAAAAAGATGAGAAAGAAGAGCCACTCAATATCGCGCCCAAACCGCTCGTTCTGATCCACGGCATCTGGTCGAGCTACAAGGTCTGGGAGCCTCTCTACCAAAATCTGCTTACGATGAATCACAGCTACAACTGGAAAGCCTATCTCGTCGGCCAAAACGCCCACTATGGAGCGATGAGCATGGGCAAACCGTTCGACCCGCAGTGGTACTCCGATTCGGTCTATGACAACGCAGTACAGCTCGCGAGATACGTAAAATACGCACAGGAAGATTCGAACGCATGGCACGTCGATATGGTCGCCCATTCGACCGGCGGGCTCGTCGCACGGCTTTATTTGCAAAAACACATGCAGAACGTACCCGACGCACGGCCGCAGGTCAAGCATCTCGTAATGCTCGGCACGCCAAACGGCGGTGTTCCGTGTGCGGACGTCTTTTACGGAAAACTCGGCGTGTTCAAGGATGAACTAAAAGCGGCCCGCGAACTGACGAACGAGGAAATGATAAATTTCAACAAATATGTTGTCAACACCGGTGGTGCAAAGCTCTCGGCCCTCGCCGGCAATCCGGTACCGATCGTCTGCGGAGGGCTCGAATGGAACGACGGTTTTGTCACCGTCAGATCCGCCAAATTTGGAATCTCGGACACGGGCGAATCGAACGACCTAAATCATCAGCTGGTCGACGGAAAGAATTTCGGCAATTTCGTCAAGCCACACCTTATTACCGGCCCGAAAGGAACATATCCGTACAGCGTCAAGAACGACCCGACCGATTGGAAACGCTGGCAGATCAACAACCGCGATTACGATGTCAATAACGGTTCGGGCTGGTTCCGCGACAACGATCTCCTAAACCGGACCTATTCGCCAGCTGATGCTAACGCCGGAATCCTCGGCAACGGCATTAACAACCGAGTTTCCGGCCCGAACCCATCAGGAAATGAAGCTCGATTGAAAGTTGTCGAACAGCCGTTCACAAAACAGGTCAAGATCGCACCGCACCAGACAGTCGAGATCGATCTGCCGGTCGAGGCCGCACCAAATCTCGGCGTCACGTTTATGACCAGCCCCGGCGTTTCCGTTTCCTTGCTAAACCCGAACGGCGCACTCGTCAGCCGCAATCTGACAACCTCGCCGCTCGCGTCGCAGATGTTCCGGATGCTGATGACGCAGCGGCCGGTAACAACATCTGTCTGGAAACTAAAGATCGAAAACACGACGGAGCTCGAACAATCCTTCGCCGGATTCTCGTGGTCGCTCGAGGAATTGCCAAAATAAACAAAGGCTGTTGAGGCCAAATAATAATAAGGAGAAACAATATGAATTTACGCAATCTTATCTCGATACTGATTCTTACAACCGCCGCAACCGTTTCCGGTAACGCTCAGACGGACATCGTCGGTATGTGGCAGACCGGTGGGATGTCGATCACCGGCGAGCGCAATACGGTCACCGGTTCGACCACGCCGAGCAATGGCAACACGCAAAAATACGTGTTCGGTGCCGATGGCCGCTTTTCGTTCGTCGGCTACCTGCAATCGACCCAATACGGCTGCACGACCGCTCTGTTTAACGATAAACAGGGCAAATACGCCATCGAGGGCTCCCAGATCACGCTCATTCCGTCGAAAAACTTTTGCGGGAAACATACAGTTGCAGCCCCGCGTCGAACAAGTAGCGAAACTACACGCTCGAACGCGAGACGTACGACGTCAGCACCAAAACCGATGAATACGGCAAGGTCTTCATCTGCCTGGCTAACGAAAAAGGCGAAACCTGCTATCGCAAAGAAAAGTGATCTCGTCAAAAAAGCCTGATACTTTCCCCGCACCAAATCCGCTTTACATGTTGGAGGCTATTCAATATGCAACGCGGATTCGCTTTTACTAAACAATTCCTAACTTTCGTCATACTTTTCAGTCTTTCTGTTTCGATCGTTTTCGGGCAAAAACGACCTGTCCAAGCCAAATCATCGACCTGCTCGGGAGCGTGGACGGGCACGATCACCTACACAAAATCGCAATCGATGACCGACAACAAAACGGTCGAGCGGGTTTCGGAACGCGGGCAAGATCGCCGCCAGTTCGAGATGAAACTCGATTACAAAGCCTCCATCGTCGTCATCGAATCGCCCGAAAGAAACGGCTCGAGCGTTGGCAGAGCAACGATCAACCACAATTATTCGACCAGCGAAACGACTAAGGCCGTCGAAAAGAATTCGTGCGACAGAGGAAAGACGTGGCGTGAGATGTCTGGTGATTTTACGAACAAAAGTGAGATCACCGGAAACGGGACCGGCGAAGCCAACGTCACGGTTGGTGTAAATTCCGACGGAACATATTCGGTCGGTGTTGGTTTGCCAGAGATCCAGGGCAAGATCACGGGTTCGCAAACCGCTACATTCAGCGGACAATGCACCGCGAAAGAAGGTAAAAATCTCACGCTGCCCTCGACGCCGACCAGTATTCAGGGCAATTCTCTATCATCAAATGGCACCGACCGGGTCAACCCGTCTGATCCAAACCGCATCTCCGGCAGCTTTTCGCAAACCGTCGTCGGCATTACCGAAACGATCACATGGAACCTGCAAAAATGCGGTTCGCCGCTTCGAATCACTGATCTAAAATTCGAAGATATGAAGTTCCCGACCTGGAACGATTGGCAGGAGATCAGCGAGCAAAAAGGCACGACCGACGGCAATCTAGTCAGGATCAAAGCCAAGGTTCTGAACACTTCGGGCGAGGCGAAATATGGCGACGTCCGTTTTCTGGAAACCTACAAGGGCGATAAATGGGATGGAGCCCGAAAAGACGAACCGCTGCGCGACATCGTCGTTTCAGTCAAGGTCGATCCGGGCGAGGAGAAAGAGGTCGAGTTCGTCTGGAATTCGTCGGGCTACGCATGGTTTGATGACGGCCGCCCGCGACCCGTCCAGCGTATCAAGGCCGAGCTTGAAGAGGACGGCAAAAAGATCGATGAAATGACCAAAAATATCAAGGTCGCACCAAAACCTGTCCTTCTAATACACGGTGCCTGGAGCCATTGGAAACAGTTCGAGATCTGGCAAAATGTTTTCACGACCACGCATTCGTACGATTGGAAAGCGTACCCGGTCGGCGAAAAGACCAACGTTGGAATTATCAATACAGGCAGAGATCCGCTGTCGGACGAACAAACAAATTCTACGCCGCAGAATGCNGAAGTTCTGAAAAACTACATCAAATACGCTCAGGAAGAGCGCAATGCTTGGCAGGTCGATGTCGTCGCCCATTCCATCGGCGGATTGATCGCACGCTATTACATCAACCATCTGATGACGACGACCGCAGAGAACGGCCGGCCGCAGATCGCTCATTTAGTGATGCTTGCGACACCCAACCTCGGAACTCCATGTGCCGACGTGATGAATTTCGCCTTTAACATGACCGGCAAGAGTCCCCGTGTCGTGCAGGAAATGACGCAAGATGCAGTGGCCGAGTTCAACAAAACAAATATGTCTCGACGAGGCGTCAAATTCTCCGCACTTGCCGGAAACCCTGTGCCCATGACCTGTAAAACACTCGTCCCGAACGACGGTTTTGTGCCTGTTCCTTCGGCTCAATGGACAATAACCGACAAGGCTCTGACAGAAAGTATGCATTACGAGATGACTATGAGTTCGGAGCTTTCAAATTACATTCGGCCCGAGGGCCGCACCCATCTTGGCGAGGCCGATTTCTCAAACTTCATCAAACCGCACCTCGCCATCGGGCCAAAAGGCGATCACGATCCCGTGCCGCCCAGCCGTGACGAGTTCCCCAGCGGGCCGATCGCCGCAAATCAATACGGTGCGTTCTTTATGAATGCAAGTTACACCCCGGAACCGAAAGGGGTAGCGACCGGAGCGAACGCTGTCGCCGATCTGCGTCCCGATCTCGCAAAGAGACTGGATCTCGCCGCAAAACAAACAGTCGAGATCGAGATCCCGGTCGAACAGGCAAACAACTTCGGCTTGACGTTCATCGCCCCAAGCGATATTTCCGTTACGCTGATCAACGAAAAAGGCGAGATCGTCGGCAAAAATCTGACGAAAACGCCCGAAGCAAACGGCATCTTTCGTTCGATCTTCTACGACAAACCAACCGTCAAAGCGACCTGGAAACTAAGACTCGAAAACACCTCGGATCTTGTACAACGGGCTCTGATCGCGGCCTGGAAAAATGCGTCGACATAGCCAACACTATCCCGGCCCCTGAAGGATCGAACGGTTAGCAACATTTCTTTTGGGGCTGTAGATTTCGGTCAAATCTGGGCAGTTAAAGGAATTGGAAAAAATGAATTTTCTAGGAAGAAAAATGAAAAAAACACGAAGAAAAATCATTTTTCTTCGTAGTTTTAAAGTTTTTCTTCGCACTTTTGAGAGTTTTCTTGTCAGGATTTTCATTTTGTGACGTGATGAAGGCATTTTTCTTCGCGCTTTCATCATTTTTCTTGTCAGTAAATGCATTTCGTGACGTAAGGCCGGCGTTTTTCTTCGTAAGATGTTAACTTTTCTTCGGTACTTTTTAGTTTTTCTTGTGAAGATATTCATTTTGTCTGGCAACAAAATTATCTTTTAACGTCACGAAATGAAGTTATTCGCGAGAAAACTCTTATCTTTCACAAGTGATCTGATCTTCGTCGTAAGAAAGGTGGTCATCTCGCGTCGAGAAATTGCCCGTCGGACTTTCGATCGAAGGGCGAGAATTCAATTTTTTGAATCTTTTTGCTTGACACCTTGCTGCATACCTAATACGTTTCTTGTGCTCATTTTTGCACTAAGAAACGATAGGGTGCTGTCTGAAATGGCGGCCTTTTTTTTCTCACGTCGCACTAGAAACCGACGCGTTTCAGCAGATCGTCGAACCTCGGGTCGCCGTGGAGGTTTTTTAGGCGGCGGCCGACTTTTATTAGGGTCAGCCAGTTTGAGCGTTCCTGATATGCGCGTTCGAGCCAGTAGAATGATTTNTCTTTTTCGTTCAGNCCNGCNTAGATCACNGCGGGCAGAAAGGGCGAGACCTGTTTTTGGCGGACCTTGTCTTCGAGTTCGACGGCGATCTTGAGTGCGTCATTCTTTCGCCCGGNGACCGCNAANGCGTGGCCGAGGGCCATATCGGAGAGCGGATCTTTNGACAGNTCTTTNGCCTTTTGCAGGGCGGTGATCGCTTCGTCATATTTCCCTTGCTCCTGCAATATCTCGCCGAGATTCATATACGCCCGGGCAAACGACGGATCGCGAAGATTCACCTGCCGTATCTGGACGAGGGCTTCGTCATAGCGTCCGGCGATGTACAATGCCCAGCCGATATTCGTCGGAATATTGAGCGACAGAGGATCGATCTGCTGGGCGATCTTGAGTTCGGTCAGCCCCTCGTCGCTGCGGCCCATCGCGACGAGGAAATTGGCATACGAATAATGGGCCTCCGAATTGTTCGTACCGAGCCTGATCGCCTCGCGATATTCTTTTTCCGCACCGGCAAAATCCCAATCATACGTCGCCTTGACCGACGCCAGCGTGACATATGCCGTGCTCAGGCTCGGATCGATCTCGAGCGCCCGCTGTGCGGCTTCCTTCGCCTTGGGATATGCATCTTGCGGCAGCAAAAATCCATACGCCGGTGCCGAACGGTACGCGAGCGACAGACCCTGATATGCAAGTGCATAGTTCGGATCGAGATCAAGCGCCTGTTTGTATAGCGCTATGCTCTCCTCCGTTCCGCCCGGCGAGGCTTTCTGGCGATTATATTCGCCCTTTAGATACAGTTCGAAGGCCTGATTATTCTCCGTGTAGCTCTTGTTTCCGGCGACGGTAGGGGATTTTGCAAGACTGAGGGTGTTCATTATCCGCTTGACCATCTCGTCCTGAAGAGCAAAAACATGGTCCGTTTTCTCGACA
>JGI24770J26754_10003407_pt1 | contig 10599 bp, 6 predicted proteins | sample LakOneMetagenome_FD_26754 | JGI IMG/M metagenome (IMG submission 26754) | reverse complement strand
GGCTGGTGCACCTGCGCAGCGTGCGTACCCGCCGCATCGAGTCCCTGGTCGACCGCCGCACCGCCGACCTGGCCATGACCGCCGGCGAGCTGCGCCTGTACCGGCGCGCCATCGAAGCGGCCGCCAACCCCATCCTCCTGATCAGCGCGACCCGGCCCGGCTATCCGATCGAGTATGCCAATCCGGCCTCCGAGCGCCTGCTCGGCCACGCTCCCGGCGCGCTGCTGGGCCGGCCGCTGTCGGAGCTGGCGCATACGCCGGACGACGAGGCCGGCCTGGCGGAGCTGCGCCAGGCCCTGCACGAGCGCCGCAAGGGCCATGCCCTGGTGCGCCAGGCGACGCGCGACGGGCGCGAGCTGGTGAGCGAGGTGTATATCGCGCCGGTCAGCGACGAGCGCGGCCGCACCGAGCATTTCGTGGTCACCAGCTACGACGTCACGGTGGCCAAGCGCTACGAGGCCGAGCTCGCCCACCGCGCCAGGTACGACACCCTGACCGGGCTGGCCAACCGGGCGCTGCTGGCCGACCGCATCGAGCGCGCCATCGCGGTGGCCGGCGGCACGCCGGTCTGGACGGTGGCGCTCGACATCGACCATTTCAAGCTGATCAACGATACGCTCGGGCGCGGCCTCGGCGACGAGGCGCTGCGCGCGATCGCGGGGCGCATCGCCGGTTGCATGCGCCGGGCCGACACGGCGGCGCGCGCGGGCGGCGACGACTTCATGCTGGTGCTGTGCGGTTGCTGCGACGAGGGCCAGGCGGCCGCCAGGGTGCAGCTGGTGCGCGAGGACATCGCCGAACCCATGAAGATCGACGGCCACACCCTGGCCTTCGGTTCCAGCGCGGGCGTGGCCGGCTACCCGAACGACGGCGGTGACCCGGAGACCCTGGTCAAGCACGCCGAGGTGGCCATGTACCGGGCCAAGGAGACCGGCCGCAATGCGGTGCAGTTCTACGCGCCCCACATGAATGCCCATGCCACCGACCGCCTGGCCCTCGAAGGCGCGCTGCGCGGGGCCCTGCGTCTGGAGCAGTTCGAACTGTACTTCCAGCCGCAGGTCGACCTGCACAGCGGGCGGGTGGTCGGCACCGAGGCCCTGATCCGCTGGCGCCACCCCCTGTTCGGCACGGTGCGCCCGGACCGCTTCATCGCGCTGGCCGAGGAGACCGGGCTGATCGTGCCGATCGGGGCCTGGGCGCTGCGCTCGGCCTGCATGCAGAATCGCCACTGGCAGCGCGCAGGCATGGGGCCGCTGCGCATCGCCGTCAACCTGTCGGCGCGCCAGTTCTCCGAGCCCGACCTGGTCCAGACCGTGCGCCGGGTGCTGGATGAGACGGGCCTGGCGCCGGAATCGCTCGAGATCGAGCTGACCGAGAGCATGATGATGGCCGACGTGGAGTCCGCCATCGACACCATGCGCTGCCTGAAGGCGATGGGCGTGAAACTGTCGATCGACGATTTCGGCACCGGCTACTCGAGCCTGGCCTACCTGAAGCGTTTCCCGGTCGACGTACTGAAGATCGACCGCAGTTTCATCCGCGACATCGTCGGCAGCCGCGACGGCGCGGCCATGGTCGACGCCATCATCTCCCTGGCCCACAGCCTGCGCATGCACGTGATCGCCGAGGGCGTCGAAACCCTCGAGCAGCTGGACTACCTGCGCGACAGCGGCTGCGACGAGGTGCAGGGACATATCTACTCGCGGCCGGAACCGGTGGAAACGGTCGAGCCGCTGCTGCGCCGGAGCAGGGTGGAACCCGTGCCCGTGCACGCCTGAGCCCGGCCCGGCCGTGCGGGCCGGGCCGGTCGGCTATACTTGGTCCATACGCAATGACAGCAGCAAGGACTTTCCAGAGTGGATCAGAAGACCAACCCGCACGACCCGAACGACACGCAGCACAGCGCCGCAGGCCGCGCCCGGCGCATCCTCGGCAGCGCCGGCGAGCACGCCCGCGCCGGCTTTTCCCTCGCGCGCAACCGCGCTTTCGCGCGCCTGACCGGCCGTTCGCGCCTCGAACAGGTCCTGCTCATCGGCCTGTGGGCGCTGGCGGCCGGCCTGATGGCCTTCTTCCTCTACCTGGTGGCCCTGATTCCGCTCACGCCCGGCATCAGCGACCTGCACCAGGCCCGCACCGCGCGCCCGAGCGTCATTCTCTCGGCCGACGGCAAGGAACTCGGCACCTTCGAGAAGGGCCTGCAGGAGCGCGTCAAGCTGTCGCAGATCTCGCCGCACGTGATCAAGGCCCTGATCTCGACCGAGGACCACCGCTTCTACGACCACCACGGCGTCGACTTCCGCCGCGTGGCCGGGGCCCTCGTCGCCACCGCGAAGGGCGACGCCCAGGGCGGCTCGACCATCACCCAGCAGCTGGCGCGCAATATGTTCCCCGAGGAGATCGGCCGGGCGCGCTCGATCAACCGCAAGATGAAGGAACTGATCACCGCGATCAAGATCGAGAACACCTACAGCAAGACCGAGATCCTCGAGGCCTACCTGAACACCGTGCCATTCCTCTACAACGCCTACGGCATCGAGATGGCCGCCCGCACCTATTTCGGCAAGCCGGCCGCGAAACTGGACGTGCTGGAAGCGGCCACCCTGGTCGGCATGCTCAAGGGCACCCACTACTACAATCCGGTGACCAGCCCGGAACGCGCCAGGGCGCGCCGCAACGTGGTGCTGGGCCAGATGGCCAAGCACGGCGCCTTCAGCCAGGCGCGCTACGAGGCCCTCGCAAAACGTCCGCTGCGCACCCGCTTCGCGCGCCTGAACGACCGCAGCGGCAAGGACGACCATTTCACCGCCCATGTGCGCAAGTGGCTGCTCGAGTGGGCTGAAGAAAACGACTACGATCTCGCGCTCGACGGCCTGGTGGTGCACACCACCCTCGACCTGGAACTGCAGGACGCCGCCCGGCGCGCCGTCGAACGCCAGGCAAATACCCTGCAGGCCATCGCCGACGTCGAATGGGCATGGCCGAGCATGCCGCGCTCGACCTCGACCGGCATGTACACGGCGATGCGGGGCGAGGTCGAGCCCTTCGCCTATTACTGGAGCTCGCACGGGCGCGAGCTGGATGCCTTCGTGCGCGAGTCCGGCGCCTACCGCCGCGCCGTCGAGGATGGCGAGGCGCCCGAGGACGCGCTCAAGCGCCTGAAACGCGACCGCGGCTTCATGGCCGAACTGAAGGAAGCCAAGTCGCGCCTGGAAGCCGGCTTCGTCGCGATGGACCCGGCCACCGGCGAAGTACGCGCCTGGATCGGCAGCCGCAGCTTCGAGCGCGACCAGTTCGACCACGTGGCCCAGGCGGCGCGCCAGCCCGGCTCGACCTTCAAGCCCATCGTCTACGCGGCCGCGCTGGAGCGCGGCATTCCGCCGGACCGCACCTACCGCGACGCGGTGCAGGACATCCGCATCGGCGACGCGCGCGGCAAGGCCTGGCGGCCTACCGACATGTCGGGCAATACCGGCGCCATGATGACGATGCGGGACGGCCTGGTCCTGTCCAAGAATACGATCACGGCCCAGGTGATGCAGGAAGTGGGCCTGGGCCCCGTCGTGCGCCTGGGCCAGAACATGGGCATCCGCCAGAGCAAGCTCGAGTCCGTGCCATCGCTGGCCCTGGGCACCAGCCCCGTGACCCTGCTGGAGATGGTCAGCACCTACAGCACCATCGCGTCGCTGGGCGAGTACAGGAAGCCCGTGTTCGTGCGCCGCATCACCGACCGCGAGGGCAAGGTCATCGCCGACTTCGCGCCCGGCGCCCCGGAACGCGCTCTGTCGCAGGACGCCTCGATCGCCCTGATCGACATGCTGCGCGGCGTGGTCGACCGCGGCACCGGCGGCGGCGTGCGCTACCGCTTCGGCGTCTACGGCGACGTCGCCGGCAAGACCGGCACCACCCAGAACAACACCGACGGCTGGTTCATCCTGATGCACCCGCAGCTGGTGGCCGGCGCCTGGGTCGGCTTCAACGACAACCGCGTGACGATGCGCTCGAGCTACTGGGGGCAGGGCGGCCACAATGCCCTGCTGCTGGTCGGCGACTTCATGCGCACCGCGCTGGAGGCCGGCAAGCTCGATCCGAATGCCTTGCTGCCGGGCGGCCGTCCGCCCGCCCCGCGCCGGATCGAAGAGCCGGAAGAGGAGATCGAGGAACTGCCGGGCGAACTCGATATGGAAGGCCAGGGGCCGGAAGACGAGATGGAGGTGCCGGACCCGGATCCGGCCCTGGACATCCAGCCGGCGCCGCAGCAGGTACAGCCGGTCCAGCCGATCCAGCCGGCGCCCCTGCCAGAGCCGGTGCCGGCCGAGCCGCCGCCCCAGGGCGAGGACCCGATCATCTAGCCGAGGCGCCCCCCGGGGGCAGGTCGGCGCGCAGCAGCGGATAGGGGTTCACCGGTCCGCCCACGCCATACACGCCATAGTGCAGGTGCGGCGGCGTGCCCGCCGCATTGCCGGTGTTGCCCACGTAGCCAAGCACCCGGCCCTGCTCGACCCGCATGCCAGGCGCCACGTCCGAGTAGCGGTCCAGGTGCGCATAGTAGTGGCGCTGGCCGCCCGGCCCCAGCACCCACACGACCAGCCCGCCCAGCCGGTTGGTCCCGACCCGCAGCACGATGCCTTCGGTGCTCGACAGCACGGCGGTGCCGCGCCTGGCGAAGATGTCGATGCCCTCGTGCTTGCGGCCTTCGCCGCGCGCCGCGTGCCAGGTGTCGCGCAGTCCCTTCGGCTTGAGCCCGGACACCGGCATCGCCAGGCTGGAGGGCGCCGACATCGCCGCCAGGCGCATCGCGTACACGGCGTGCCTGAGCCAGGGACCGAGCAAGCCCCAGGCGGCGATCAGGAGGACGGCAATGAGCAGGCTGCGCAGGAAAATTCGCATGGCGGCGTCACGTTCGCAAGAGATACCGCACAGGTATGGGCGGAGCGCCCGATTGGAAGCGCCGGCGGCGCATTCAGGCCGGGTCGAGCGTGGGACGCTGGGCGGCAGTCTGGCTGCCGGCGCCGGCATCGGGCGCCGCGCCCGGGAGCAGCGGGAAACCGACCGTGAAGGTGCANCCCTTGCCNTGTCCCTCGCTGTGCACCGATACCTTGCCACCGTGCAGGGCGGTGAGTTCCTTCACCAGGGCCAGGCCCAGGCCCAGGCCGCCCTGGGCGCGGTCGATGCTGGTCGGACCCTGCACCAGCACGTCGAAGATCACCGGCAGCAGCTCGGGCGCGATGCCCACGCCGGTGTCGCGCACCTCGACCAGCACAACCTTGCCCTCCACCTGGCAACGGACCGCGATGCTGCCGCCCGCAGGGGTGTACTTGATGGCGTTGTGCAGCAGGTTGTCGACCACCTGCTCGAGGCGGGTGCGGTCGCCCTCGACCCAGGCCGGGCCCAGCGCCACGTCCCAGTGGTGACTGCCATTGTCGACCAGGCGCTTGGCCTCGATGCAGGCACGCAGCACCTCGCCCAGGTCGACCGGCGCGCGCTGCAGCACGATCTTGCCCGAGAGGATGCGCTGCACGTCGAGCAGGTCGTCGACGATGCGGGTCAGGTGCCGCATCTGGCGGCGGCTGATGTCGCGCGCATTCGCGGCCAGCCCGGGTTTCAGGTTCGGCATCTCCAGCACGCTCATCGCTCCCGAGATCGCCGCCAGCGGATTGCGCAGCTCGTGCCCGAGCATGGCGAGGAAGCCGTCCTTGGCGCGGCTCTGGGCCTCGGCGACCCGGCGCGCCCGCTGTTCGCTGAGCAGGAGCTGCTCGCGCTCGTGCTGCAGGGCCTGGCGCGCCGCGCTTTCCCGGCTCAATGCCTGGCTGGTGAAGTGCAGGCCGTCGAGCAGGGCGTCGACCTCGTCGACCCGGGTCGGGCGCGGACGGGCCACGGCGCCGCGCGCCAGCGAATTGGCGACGCTGCCGGCCTGCTGCAGGGCGGCCGAGAGCTTGTTGCCCAGGAAGACGGCCACGAAAATGGCCAGGCCCATCAGCACGATCAGGGCCAGGGCCGCATACAGGGCGGCGGTGCGCGCCGCCGATTCGATTTCAGCGACGGGGACGCCGATCACGATGGACCAGCCGGTCGCGGCGGAGCGCGTGTAGATGCCGTAGACCTCGACGCCCTCGTGGGTGGTGTGGCGCAGCACGCCGCTGCCGACCGCCGCCGCGGCGGCGCGCATCTCGGGGTGCATGGGCTTGCCGGGGCTGCGGGCGCCGCCCTTGTTGCGGGCGATGGTCACGCCTTTGGCGTCGAAGATGCCGACCAGCCAGGTGGCCTCGAGTGCGCCGGTGGCGAACACCCGTTCGAAATAGCGGGCGTCGAAGACCTGGCTGACCACATAGCGCTTGCCTTCGCCCGGCGGCGAGGGCACGTCCACCGACACCACGGCGCGGCCCGAGGTCGGGCCCTGGAAAAACCCGGAGACGCGCGTCTTCCCGCTGCGCAGCACATCGGCGGCGAAGGGACGGCTGGCGCCGGCCAGCGCCGTGCCATAAGGCATCAGGGTATTGAAGATCGGGCGGGNCTCNTCGTCGACCAGCGTGGTCCAGGTACTGCCGGCCTCGCCGTTGAGGCGNCGGGCCAGCCGGTACACGCGCGGATAGTTGCCGTCGCCCAGGCTTTCCGAGTTCGCGATGGTGCGCAGCAGGGCCTCGGCCACCGCGATCTCGCGGTCCACCACCAGCGCGGTCGCGCGCGCCGTTTCCTGCACCCGGCGGATGCGCGACTCGCGTTCCCAGTCCAGCAGCATGGACACCCCGATCCAGAACGCCAGGACGACGGGGATCAGGATGGCGGCGGCCATCAGGAACAGGTAGGTGCGGGTTTTCATGCGGGCGGAACGGTCGTGGGCGCTGTCGAAGAATGGCCGGCATTGTGAATTGACAATGCCGGCAAGNTTAACAGAACAGCCACCGTCCAGGGTGGATTATTGCCCGCTCGGCCTCGCCTACAGGATCGGCGTGCCGCCCGTCACCGCGATCCGGGCGCCCGAGATGTAGCTGGCCTGGCTCGATGCCAGCATCACGTAGACGGGCGCGATTTCGGCCGGCTGGCCCGGGCGCTTCATCGGCACCTGCTGGCCGAAGCTCTCGACCTGGTCGGGCGGCATGGTGGCGGGAATCAGCGGCGTCCAGATCGGGCCCGGCGCGACCGAATTGGCGCGGATGCCCCTGTCGGCCAGCAGCTGGGCCAGGCCCGCCGTGAAGTTGGCGATCGCGCCCTTGGTGGTGGCGTATGCCAGCAGGGTGGGCTTGGGGTTGTCCGAGTTGATGGACGTGGTGTTGATGATCGACGAGCCCGGCTGCATGTGCTTCACCGCCGCCTTGCAGATGTGGAACATGGCCGTGATGTTGACCTTGAAGGTGTAGTCCCATTCCTCGTCCGGGATCTCCTCGAGCGAATCACGGGTCATCTGGAAGGCCGCATTATTGACCAGCACGTCGATGCGGCCGAATTCCGCCACGGCCTTGTCGACGATCGCGCGGCAGTGGGCCGGGTCGGCCAGGTCGCCCGGCATCAAGACCGCCTTGCGCCCGGCTTGCTCGACCAGGCGCCGGGTCTCCTCGGCATCCTCGTGCTCGTTCAGGTAGGCGATCAGGACGTCGGCGCCTTCGCGCGCGAAGGCGAGGGCGACGGCGCGGCCGATGCCGCTGTCGGCGCCGGTGATGACGGTGGCCTTGTCCTTCAGCTTGCCGGATCCGGTATAGCTCGATTCGCCGTGGTCGGCCCTGGGAGTGAGCTGCGCTTCGGAGCCCGGTGGAGTCTGCTGCTGCGCCGGCTGGTTCATATGCAATCCCTTCAGTGTTTGAGGTAGCGGGACACGGTATCGCTCGCCTTGCCGTCTTCCGCCGTATCCGGGGTGACCACCACGCGCTCGTTGGCGGCCGCCTTTTCTTCGCCGCGTACATCGGCCCCGGGCCGCGGCGCTTCCTGCAGCAGCACGTGCTGCGGCCGCGGCGCGGTCGAGATGCCGAGGTCGGCGAACATCTGCATCGCCTCCAGGTTGACGGCCTGCTGGGTATCCATGTAGAGGTCGTAGCTGGTGTCAAGCATCGTGTAGACAATTTCGTACTCGATCCAGTTCTGGTCGACCGTCTTCAGGTGGGCGCGATCGAAGCGCACCTTGTCGCGGCGCCTGACGATCTCTCCCAGCATCGCCGGCACCTTCGCGGCCAGCTGGGGCGAGGTGGCCGGGCTGGCGCGCAGGGTGAACTGGATGCGGCGCGTCGTCATGCGGCGGTAGTTGTAGACCGTGTTGCGCAGCAGTTCGGCGTTGGCGATGATGATCTGCTCGCCGCCGAGGCCGCGCACGCGGGTCGTCTTCAGGCCCACGTGTTCGACGGTGCCGGAGAAATTGTTGACGGTAATCGAGTCGCCGACCTCGAAAGGCTTGTCGACGGCGATCGACATCGAAGCGAACAGGTCGCCCAGGATGTTCTGCACCGCCAGCGCGATGGCGACGCCGCCGATCCCGAGGCTGGCGACGAAGGTCGTCACGTTGATGCCGAGGTTGGACAGCATGGCCAGCACGAACACCACCCAGACGGTGGTCTGCAGCAGCCAGATCACGACGGTGTGNGCGACCGTGACCTGCTGGTCGACCGCGCCCTGGTTATGCGCCAGGAAGTAGCGGCGCGAGGCGATCTTCACGGCGCGGTGCAGGAACATGGCGATCTGGATACCGAGGGTGAAGAACCACAGGTGGCCCAGGCGCGTATTCCAGGGTTCGGGCAGGTCGAGCACCGACAGGCCGATGAGGATGGCGGTGGCGACGATGGCCAGGGTGCCGGTGTGCGCCAGGGTCTTGCTGAGGATCTGGGCGACGGTGCCGTGCTGGCGGTCTTCGCTGAGCTTGGCCAGGCGCTTGCGGAACAGGATCAGGGCGCCGTGCATCAAGGCGTAGCTGACCACGGCGGCGCAGAGGGCGAACAGGGCGTTCGGCAGCGTGATGTTCAGGGATCGGAAAAAATCGAGGAAGTGAAAATTCAAACCGGGCTCCTTTCGGGAAGACCGGCGCCGGCCGCGCTAGCCGGACTGGCAAAAGGAGGCAGGCGACGCGCGGCATGCGGCGCAGGGGTAGGGCAAGGCCGGGCAAGCGCTGCCCGGCGCCGGCCGGTGTCGTGCAAGGGATCGACGATGCCGGCCGGCGGGTAGCGGGCCTGGCGGCAGGCAAGGCCGTCAGGGCAGGGCGGACGCCCTGGCGATCAATGGCGTTTCAGGTGCTCGCGCACGGCGTCGGCGCTCGAGCCGACCTGCTTGACGGCGCGTTCGAGTTCTTCCTTGCTCACGCCCAGCGCCTCGGTCCAGTGGCGCACTTCCCAGTCTTCGCTCATATTGATGCGGGNACGGTCCTGGCNGCCGCGGTTTTGCAGATTGTCGGACATGATGGCCTCCTTGTTACGGGTTTGACTCCACTATGCCAGCGGCCCCGGGTGGTATCCGTTAGACACTTCACCTTGCGGCATCATTTCTTCCCCGCAGCGGCAACTCGAAAAAGTTCCGCGCAGGACTACCAGGTGTTTGACCCGGGTCATTCGCCTGCCGTTTAAGCCCCGATCCCTTTCCAGCCGAACTCATCTGTCAGCCATTCGTCAGATGCCGGGCAGAGCATCGGAAGGTCATCCGCGCACCATGCCGGTGCGTCCTGGAAACCCACCTGGAGGCTCACCATGAACACCCGCTTCATCCAGCGCTCTCCCGTGCGCACCGTGCTCGCCCTGGCGGTCGGCGCCGCGGTCCTGGCCGGCTGCCAATGGCCGCGCGGCGGCCCCGTCGACCAGCTCAATGCGCTGCGCGGCCCCGTGCGCGACTTCGCCGTCGAACTGCGCGAGGGCACCAATATGGCGGCCGCGCCCTCGCCCGACGGGCGCCGCATCGTGTTCTCGGCGCAGGGGGCCCTGTGGGTGATGCCGGCAGGCGGCGGACGCGCCCTGCGCATCACCGACTACCGGCTCGAACCGACCGCGCCCGTCTGGTCGCCCGACGGCAAGCGCATCGCCTTCCAGAACTACGCGCCGGAAGGGAACTTCCATATCTGGACCATCGCGCCGGACGGCAGCGATGCGCGCGAGCTCACCACGGGTCCCCATGACGACCGCGAGCCGGCCTGGCTGCCCGACGGCAGCGGCCTGGTGTTCTCCTCGGACAGGAGCGGCGACGGCCAGTACAAGATCTGGCGCGTCTCCCTTGCCGGCGGCGCCCTGGCCCAGCTGACCACCGGGCCCGGCGCGGAGAGCAATCCGGTGGTGGACCCGGACGGCACGCGCCTGGCCTATGTCGACGGCGCCAACGTGGTCACGGCGCCCATCGGCGGCGGGGCGCCCGTGGTGGTGGCGCCCGGCGCCGCGCCGGCCTGGACGCCGGACGGCTCAGGCCTGGTCTACCAGAACGCCGCGCGCCAGCTGGTGGTGAACGGCATCGAGGTCACCAATAGCGAGGACATCTTCCCCTTCCCGGTGCGCTTCCTGCCGGACGGGCGCTTCCTGTACACGGCCGACGGCAAGATCCGCACCCGCGCGGCGGACGGCGCCGCGCCCGCCGACGTCGGGTTCCGGGCCACGCTGCTGCTGCGCCGTCCGGCGATCCGCAGGGGCAAGGACCGCCACTTCGACG
>JGI24770J26754_10003400_pt1 | contig 10604 bp, 7 predicted proteins | sample LakOneMetagenome_FD_26754 | JGI IMG/M metagenome (IMG submission 26754) | reverse complement strand
GGCGGCGCCGACTGGACCCGCGGCTGGACCGTCTTCGTCGACCGCGACGGCGACCGCCAGCCCGGCGTCGGCGACGAGATCCTGCAGGTGCACGGCCCGCTGCCGGAAGGCGTGCGCGTCGACTTTTCCTTCACCCAGTCAGCGCCGCCGCAATACATCGCCTACAATGGCGCCGGGCGCAGCTGCAGCGATACGGGCGGCAACGCGTCCCGGCTCGGTACGCTCTCGCTCTTCCACGGCGAGCACATCCGCCGTATTAAAATCAATATGCTCGGTCGCGTGCGCGTATGCAATCCGGCCCGCGACGATGCCTGCGAGGGTGCGGAGGCGCCGCGCTAGCGATTCGGCAGACAGGAATGGAACACGTGCTACACGACAGGGTAGAGATCCGCGACGACACCGAGGGCATGGCCCTGGCCCTGGCCTGGGCCGCGAAAGGCATGTACATCACCGCGCCGAACCCGCGCATCGGCTGCGTGATCGTGCGCGACGGCGTCGTGATCGGCGCCGGCCACACCCAGCCGGCCGGGCAGGCGCACGCCGAGATCCAGGCCATGCGCGACGCCGCCGCGCGCGGCCACGACGTGCGCGGCGCCACCGCCTACGTGACGCTGGAGCCGTGCAGCCACCACGGCCGCACGCCGCCGTGCTCGAACGCGCTGGTGCAGGCAGGCCTCGAGCGCGTGGTCGCGGCCATGACCGACCCGAATCCGCTGGTCGCCGGGCGCGGCCTGGCCCAGCTGGAGGCGGCCGGCATCGCCGTCACCTCCGGCGTGCTGGCCGACGCCGCCCACGAACTGAACATCGGCTTCTTCTCGCGCATGCGGCGCGGCCTGCCCTGGGTGCGCCTGAAGGTGGCCGCCAGCCTGGACGGCGCCACCGCACTCGACAGTGGCGAAAGCCAGTGGATCACCGGCCCGGATGCGCGCGCCGACGGCCACACCTGGCGCGCCCGTGCGCAGGCGATCGTCACCGGCATCGGCACCGTCAAGGCCGACGACCCGCAATTGACCGTGCGCGGCGTCGATACGCCCTTGCCGCCGCGCCGCGTGATCGTCGACAGCCGCCTCGAGATCGGCCTGGATGCGCGCATCCTGCAGGGCGAACCATGCTGGATCGTGGCGGCCGGCGCGGCGCCCGAGAAGGCCGCGGCCCTGCGCGCGGCCGGCCACGAGGTCATCCATTTGCCGAATCCGAAGGGCAAGGTCGACCTGCCGGCCCTGATGCGCGAGCTCGGCCGGCGCGAGATCAACGAGGTGCACGTCGAGGCCGGTTCGAAGCTGAACGCCTCGATGGTGCGCGAAGGCTGCGTCGACGAACTGCTGGTCTACCTGGCCCCGAGCCTGATCGGGCCGGGGCAGGGCATGTTCGACCTGCCGCCGCTCGGCGCATTGGCGTACCAGCGCCGGCTGCGCTTCCACGACGTCGCGCGCGTCGGCGACGACATCCGCATCCTGGCCAGGTTCGCGCACCCTGAAACCGATATCACTACGAAGGAATAAGCAGCATGTTTACTGGAATCGTCGCCGCCGTCGGCAACATCACCTCCGTCACCCCGCTCGAAGGCGGCTCCTTTGCCGGCGTGCGCCTGCAGATCGATGCCGGCCCGCTGCCGCTCGCCGACGTGGGCCTGGGGGACTCGATCGCCATCAACGGCGCCTGCATGACCGTGGTCGAGAAGACCGACCGCAGCTTCGCCGTGGACGTCTCGCGCGAGAGCCTGAGCAAGACCGTCGGGCTGGATGGGGCGGGCGAGGTCAACCTGGAAAAGGCCCTGACCCTGGCCGAGCGCCTGGGCGGCCACCTGGTGTCCGGCCACGTCGACGGCTTGGGAAAGGTGCACAGCTTCGAGCCGGTGGGCGAGTCGCGCGAACTCGTGATCGACGCGCCCCGGGACCTGGCCAAGTTCCTGGCGTATAAGGGCTCGATCGTCGTCAACGGCGTTTCCCTGACGGTGAACCGGGTCCAGGATGTGGAAGCGGAAGGGGAGAAGGTGTGCCGGTTCTCGATCAACCTGATTCCGCACACGATCGAGGTGACCACGCTCAAGCACCTGAAGGCGGGGTCGAAGGTGAACCTGGAGATCGACCTGATTGCGCGTTACGTGGAGCGCATGCTGTCGGCTAAGTAGGGACGGGCCACGAAAGGTGGCTCTGCCTACTGCGCGTTCAGCTCGGCTTCGACAGGACGTGCTGCTATTCGTCCACTGTTTGAACGCGCGGACGGCGAAGCCGTCCACCCTACGAAGCCCGGCAAATTTGCAGTAATTCAGCCGCCCGGCGCCGGCTTGTCGCTGTGCGCCGCCACCTGCGCCGGCGCCGTGGTCTCCGGATTCAACACCACCTGCACATAATTGCGCTCGTTGAAGTAGCGCTGCGCGGCGCTGCGGATATCGTCCGCCGTCAAGGCCTGCACCCGCTTCTCGACATCGAGGATCGAGGCCGGGTCGGTGCCTTCGCTCAACGCCGCCTGCAGGTGCCCCAGCCAGTAGCCGTTCTCGCGCAGCGAGCGGCGGTGGTTCTGGATCCAGTTGCTCTTCACCTTGTCCAGGTCGGCCGCATCCGGCCCCTGGGTCTGCAGGCGCTTGATCTCGGCGAAGGTGGCCGCCAGCACCTTGTCGACGTGCTCGGGCCCGGTGGGCAGGGTCACGCCGATCGAGTAGTTCCCGTAAGGGATCTTGCTCAGCGCCCCGGTCGCGCCGCCGCCGTAGATCAGGGCCATCTGCTCGCGCAGCACGTCGATGATGCGGATGTTCGTCACTTCGAGCAGGGCCGACAGGCGCAGCTGCTCGGCTTCCGTGAATTCCGCCTGGCCGGTGAAGGTCAGCGAGATCGTGCTCTTCGGCTCGGTGCCGCTCTTGACTTCGCGCTTGACCACGCCCGTGGCCGGGCGCATGCCGACGTCGCGGTAGGCGACCGGGATGTCGGGCGTGGGCAGGCTGCCGAGGTAGGTGGCCAGCAGCGGCTTGATCGCCACCGGATCGAAGCTGCCGACCAGGATGAAGGTCAGGTCGCGGGCAGAGGAAAAGCGCTGCTTGAAGATCTCGATGCTGCGGTCGAGGTCGATCTGGCCGTATTCTTCCGGGCTCAGGTTGCGCGGGGCGCGCGGATGGTTGTTGTACAGCGCCGCCATCACCGCGTCGCCGAAGCGCACGCCCGGCTGGGCGGTCTGGTTGCGCGCCTGCTCGGCCTGCTTGCCGACGTAGGAGCGGAACAAGTCCTCGTCGCGGCGCACGCCGCTGAACTTCAGCCAGGTCAGCTCCAGCATGGTCTCGATGTCGGTGGCGCCGGACGCGCCCACCACCACGTCGGTGTAGTTCGCCAGGCCCACGTTCACCTGGGCCGCCTTGCCGGCCAGGATCTTGCGCATGTCGAGCGGGGTAAAGTTCTTTACGCCCATGCTGGCGACGATGGCGTTGGCGAAGCGCGCATTCAGGATGTCCTGGTCGCCGAACAGGCTCTGGCCGCCGAAGCGGGCCGCGCTCATCATCACCTGGTCGTTGCGGAAATCGGTCGGCTTCAGGATGACCTTCACGCCGTTCGAGAAGGTCAGGTGGGTCAGGCCGAGCGCCTTGTCCTGGGCCTGGGCGACGATCGTCCCCGCCTTGGGCGGCTTGTCCATCAGGCGCGCCGCCACGGCTTTCTCGTCGTGCCGGCTCACCTCGGCGCGCTGGGCGGCGGCCACGGTGGCCAGCAACTGCTCGCCCTGCGGGGTGTCTGGACGGGTCACGCCCGTGTACAGCACCAGCTTGCCCGAGTCCGCCGGGATGGTGCGGCGCGCATAGGCGTTCACTTCGTCCAGCGTGATGCCGGGCACCAGTTCCTTCACGTAGCGGTATTCGGTGTCGATGCCGGGGATCGCTTCCTGCTGCAGGAAGTTGCGGATGTATTCGGCGGCGTAGGTCGCCGAATCGCCCTTGGCGCGCTCGTTCCAGGCCTGCTCGTAGGTGCGCATCAGGTTCTTCTTCATGCGATCGAGCTCGGCCGCGCCGAAGCCATGACGGCGGGCGCGCTCGTTTTCCTCGACCAGGGCGGAGAGGGCCGCTTCGGCGCCGCGCGGTCCCAGCGCGGCCGAGGCATTGTAGGAGCGGTAGCGCGGGGTCAGCTTGCCGAGCGAGCTGGACGCGCCCATGAAGGGCGGTTCCGGCAATTGCGACAGTTCCTGCAAGCGCTGGTTCAGCATGGCGGCGAACAGCGACTGCACCAGGTCGTCGCGGTAGGCGCGGATGGTGCCGGCTTCCTGTACCGGCTGCACCGGATAGCGGATCAGCACCGCGTTGCCGGTGGCTTCCTGGTCGGTGACGACCAGGGCCTGGTTCGACTGGCGCGCGGGAATCTCGGCGTAGGCGCGTTCACGCGAAGGCTGGGGATTCTTCAGGCGCGCGAAGTGCGATTTCACCAGCTTNTCGGCCTGGGCGGGCTCGATGTCGCCGACCACGACCACGGCCATCAGGTCGGGGCGGTACCAGTCGCGNTAGAAGCGCTTCAAGGCGTCGGGGGTGAAATTGCGCAGCACGTCNTCGGTGCCGATCGGCAGGCGTTCGGCATACTTCGAGCCGTTGAAGATGGCCGGCATGATCTGCTTGCTCATGCGGTCCGAGGAACCTTTGCCCAGGCGCAGCTCTTCGAGCACGATGCCGCGTTCCTTGTCGATGGCTTCCTGGTCGAACTTCAAGCCGTGGGCCCAGTCTTCCAGCACCTGGAAGGCCTTGCTGACGTTCTCCGGCNTGTCGGTCGGGATCGGCAGGATGTAGACGGTCTCGTCAAACGAGGTNTAGGCGTTCAGGTCGGCGCCGAAGCCGACGCCGATCGACTGCAGATACGACACCAGCTCGTGCTTGCGGAAATTGGTCGAGCCATTGAAGGCCATGTGCTCCACGAAGTGGGCCAGGCCGCGCTGGTCCTCGTCTTCGAGGATGGAGCCGGCCTTGACCACCAGGCGCAGNTCGAGCTTGCGCTCCGGGCGGGCATTCTTCTGGATGTAATAGGTCAGGCCATTGGCCAGCTTGCCGACCTTGACGTGCGGGCCGANCGGAATCGGGGCGTCGAGGCGCAATGGTGCGNCGGTCGCAGGCGCGGTGGCCGCGGCGGACCCCTTGGCGGCGATGGCGCCAGCCGCGGCAAGCGCCGGCAGCTGCGCGCACAGCAGCGCGGCCAGGCACAGGCCGCGCGTGAAGTTCTTGCTCATTGGTGATCCNTGGTTGTGTCGAGCGGACGAGCATGCATTCTACCGCGNGTGTCCGCGTCGCACTGTTGCGTTTGGGCAGGTCGCCGAAAAGTGGCGCTCAGACCGCCACGCGCCCCTTCGCCAGCAGTTGCGCCATCTCGTGCGCCGGCANCGGGCGGCTGTACAGGTAGCCCTGCATCACGTCGCAGCCGATCAGGCCCAGGAAGTCGCGCTGCCCGATGGTTTCCACGCCCTCGGCCACCACCGACAGCGACAGGCCCTGGGCCAGGGCGATGGTGGCCTGGGCGATGGCGGCGCTGCGCTGCTCGGTGGTGATGTTGCGGACGAAGGTCTGGTCGATCTTGAGTTTGTCGAGCGGGAAGCGCGACAGGTAGCNGAGCGAGGAGTANCCGGTGCCGAAGTCGTCCAGCGACAGCGACACGCCCATCTCGCGCAACTCCGCCATCTGCGCCTCGGCCGCGGCGCTGTCGCCCAGCATCACGCTCTCGGTCAGCTCCACTTCCAGGTAGCGCGGCGCCAGGCCGCTCTCGAGCAGGGCCTTGCGCACGATGCCGCTCACCGAGCCGGCCTGGAACTGGTTGGCCGAGACATTGACCGCCACCTTCACCGGCGGCAGGCCGGCGTTTTGCCAGGCCTTGTTCTGGAAGCAGGCTTCCCGGATCACCCATTCGCCGATCGGGTGGATCAGGCCGGTGTCCTCGGCGAGCGGGATGAAGTCGCCCGGCGAGACCACGCCGATTTCCTCGCTGCGCCAGCGCAGCAGGGCTTCCATGCCGACCACGGCGCCGTCGATGCGGGAAACCTGGGGCTGGTAGTGCAGGGCCAGCTCGCCGCGCTCGATGGCGCGCCGCAGCCGGGTCTCCAGCGCCAGCCAGCGCAGGGCCTGGGCATTCATCTCGCCCTTGAAGAAGCGGAAACCGTTGCGCCCGGACTGCTTCATGTCGCCCAGGGCCGCGTCGGCCGCCTTGAGCAGGTCGCCGGGGGCGGCGCCGTCGCGCGGGAAGATGCTGATGCCGACGCTGCCGGTGACGACGACATCGTGCCCGCCCACCGTGTGCGGCTGCGCGATGGCGTCGATCAGGCGGCGCGCGGCCAGGATGATGTCTTCGTTGTCGTGGCAGCTGGTGAGCAGCAGCACGAATTCGTCGCCCGACAGGCGCGCCAGGGTGTCGGTCGGGCCGGCGATCTCGTTCACGCGCCGCGCCACTTCGCGCAGCACGGCGTCGCCGGCCGCATGGCCCAGGCTGTCGTTGATGCGCGAGAGGCGGTCCACATTGAACAGCAGCAGCGCCAGTTCTCCGTCGCCCTGGCGCGCCGCGGCGATCGCCTGCTGCAGGCGGTCGTTGAACAGCGAACGGTTCGGCAGCAGGGTGAGGGCGTCGTGGTTCGACAGGAAGTCGAGCTGGTGGTGCGCCGCCTTCAGGGCCGACAGGTCGGTCGATACCGAGACGTAGGCGGTCAGCTTGCCGGCTTCGTCGTGCACCGCGCTGATGCTGGTGCGCTCGGGATAGACCTCGCCGTTCTTGCGGCGGTTCCAGATCTCGCCGCGCCATTGCCCATCCTTTTCCAGGCAGTGCCACATGTCGCGGTAGAAGGTGGCGTCGTGCCGGCCCGAGCGCAGGATGCGCGGGTTCAGGCCCATGACCTCGGCCTCGCGGTAACCGGTGATCTGCTCGAAGGCGGGGTTGACGGCCACGATGTTGGCGTCGGCATCGGTCATCAGGATGCCCTCCTGCGTGCTGTCGAAGACCTGGCGGGCCAGTTCCAGCCGGTGCTCGCTCGCGCGCAGGGCGGCGTCGGCATCGGCGCGCGCCAGGGCCTCGAGCTGCAGCTGGGAGGCATGGCGCTGCACCACGTCGTACAGGTTCAGGTTCTCGTAGGCGACCGCCAGCTGGGCGGCCAGGGCCGTGGCCCAGCGTTCTTCTTCCTCGGTGAAGTCTGGGGCGCCGGGATGGCGGGCGCAATACAGCCAGCCGTGCGGATGCTGCAGATCGTGCACCTGCAGGCCGAGGAAGCTGCCGACCCCGGGGTGGCGGGGCGGCAGGGTGGCCAGCAGCGGGTCGCCCTCGCCGAGCCGCAGCGGCGCGCGGGCGCGCAGCAGCACCCCCGGCAGGCGCGACTCATCGCGCGCGTGGTCTTCGAACAGGCCGGTCTCGAGCGACCAGGCGTCGAGGTGGCGCACGTGGCGCTCGTTGCGGTCGATCAGGCACAGGGCCGCATAGTCGGCGTGCAGGACGCGGCGCGCGGCGTCGAGGAAGGAGGCGGCCAGGGTCTCGACGCGGCGTTCGCCGATCAGGGCCAGGCACATGCGCTCGAGTTCGCCGAGGCGGGCGCACAGGTCGAAGGGCAGGGCGCGTTCGCGCCCGGCGCTCTCGGCCTGCGGCGGCGGCACGGGTTCGGCGCCGCCCAGTTCGGCGTTGACGGCTTCGAGGATCTGGTGCGCGTCGGCCGGCTTGGGCAGCACGGTGGCGACGCCGCAGCGCGCCGCCATCGCCTGGGTTTCGCGCTCGGCGTAGACGGCCGAGAAGAAGATGATGCGGGTGGCGTGCAGCTCCGGGTCGCTGCGTATTCTCTGGACCAGCTCGTAGCCGTCCATGACGGGCATCAGGATGTCGGTGATCACCAGTTCCGGCCGCTGGCTGCGCACCAGCGCCAGGGCCTGGGCGCCGTCTTCCGCTTCCAGCAGGCGATGGCCGGTATAGCCGAGCAACGCGTTCAGGAAGACGCGATTGCTCGGCCGATCGTCGACGATCAGGATCGTGGCCATCAGTGCCGCCCTTCCGTACATATTGCAGAAGGGCCGCTGGATTGAGGAACTACCGCCATGGCAACTCCAAAGAATGGCCGGGGAGCGCCGGGCAAAGGCCTCGGCAGCCGCGCCGGCCGCAATGTCTTTATCATAATCGAGTCAAGCGTAAACACGCCGCATCGTTGCGTGCGGGAAGGAGGAGCTTAACAATTATGTGTGAACAAATGTACGCCAATTCTTACATGTTGCTCCAAAGCAACAAGCATTGACGAAAGGTCAGCGCCGTGCTTGGCTGGATCGCACCGGCTTCCGCTTGAACGCCGGTAAATCCTTTAAAATAGCGGATTACGCAAAACCCCGAGGAATCCGTATGTCTATTTCCAGCACCGAGGAAATCGTTGCCGAACTGCGCGCAGGGCGCATGGTCATTCTCGTCGACGAGGAAGACCGCGAAAACGAAGGCGACCTGGTGCTTGCCGCTGACTTCGTCACCCCGGAAGCGATCAACTTCATGATCCGCCACGCGCGCGGCCTGGTCTGCCTGACGCTTACCGAAGAGCGCTGCGACGAGCTGGCGCTGCCGATGATGACCTCGAAGAACGGCACCTCCTTCGGCACCAACTTCACGGTCTCGATCGAGGCGGCGGAGGGCGTGACCACCGGCATTTCGGCGGCCGACCGCGCGCGCACCATCCAGGTGGCCGTGAACAAGGGCACGACCCCGGACGACCTGGTGCAGCCGGGCCACATCTTCCCGCTGCGCGCCCAGAACGGCGGCGTGCTGATGCGCGCCGGGCATACCGAGGCCGGCTGCGACCTGACCGCGATGGCGGGCCTGACCCCGGCCTCGGTCATCTGCGAGATCATCAAGGAAGACGGCACCATGGCGCGCCTGCCGGACCTGATCGAGTTCGCAAAAGAACACAATCTCAAGATCGGCACCATCGCCGACCTGATCCACTACCGCAGCCAGAACGAAAGCCTGGTCGAGCGCGTGGCCGAGCGCCCGCTGCATACCGTGCACGGCGACTTCCGCCTGGTCGCCTACCGCGACAAGCCGAGCGGCTCGGCCCACCTGGCCCTGGTGCACGGCGAGCCGTCGCACGAGAAGGAAGCCCTGGTGCGCGTGCACCAGCCGGTGTCGCTGCTGGACGTGCTGGGCAACTGCGCCAGCACCCACTCCTGGGACCTGGCTTCGGCCATGAAGGCGATCCAGGCCAGCGACAACGGCGTGATCGTGCTGCTCAATGCCGGCGAAACGGCCGACCAGCTGTTCGCCCAGTTCGCCCCGCGCGACACCGGCCCGAGGAGCGCCCGCGCGGCNTCGATGGACCTGCGTACCTACGGCATCGGCGCGCAGATCCTGCGCAACCTGGGCGTCGGCAAGATGCAGCTGCTGGCCAATCCGCGCAAGATGCCGTCGATGACGGGCTTCGACCTGGAAGTGACGGGCTACCTACCGCAGCCGGCCGCCTGAAGAACGGCGCGCGCCCCCGATCCAACACACACTACTATATAGACACATACAAAGAAGAGGCCAGCCATGACGGTACCAACTTTTGAAAGCAATCTGGCGGGCGAAGGCCTGCGCATCGGGATCGTGCAGGCCCGCTTCAACGCCGACATCGGCCACGGCCTGCTGTCGTCCTGCCTGGCCGAACTCAAGCGCCTGGGCGTGGCCGACGAGGACATCCTCCACATCACGGTGCCGGGCGCCCTGGAAGCGCCGCTGGCGCTGCAGAAGCTGGCCGAGACCCAGCAGTTCGACGCGCTGATCGCGCTGGGCGCCGTGATCCGCGGCGAAACCTACCATTTCGAGCTGGTCTCGAACGAATCCGGCGCCGGCATCACCCGCATCGGCCTGGACTACGGCATGCCGATCGCCAACGCGATNCTCACCACCGAGAACGACGAGCAGGCCGAAGCGCGCATGGCAGAGAAGGGCGCCGACGCGGCGCGCGTGGCGGTCGAGATGTCGAACCTGCTGTTCGCGCTGGAAGAACTGCAGGCCGAAGAAGAATAAAAGGAATAGAAAAGAATGACCGACAAGACCACCCACGCCAACCCGAGCAAGAACCGCACGCCGCGCCACCGCGCGCGCGAGTTCGCGCTGCAGGGCCTGTACCAATGGCTGCTCAACAATGAGCCGGCCCGCACCGTCGTGACCAACATCCGCGGCGCCCACGGCTTCGAAAAGGCCGACGGCGAGTTCTTCAACGACCTGCTGAACGGCACCATCGCGACCTCGGTCGAGCTGCGCGAAGTCATCTCCCCGCTGATCGACCGCAGCATCGCCGAGCTGTCGCCGATCGAACACGGCGTGCTGCTGATGGGCGCCTACGAGCTNAAGAACCACCCGGAGGTCCCCTACCGCGTCGTGATCAACGAAGCGGTCGAGCTGACCAAGTCCTTCGGCGGCATCGATGGCCACAAGTACGTCAACGGCGTGCTCGACAAGCTGGCCGGCTCCCTGCGTCCGGACGAAGTCGGGGCGGACGCGAAGCGCTGATTCGCAGCTGCTNTATATAGATAGCGTATCAGACAAGCCACCGTGGCACCGCCCGGTGGCTTTTTTCGTGGTGCGCCCAGCATGGGCGCACTCCTGCGGGTGAAAGTCCCGTCGCAAGCTGACCACAGTGAGCGAAGTGAAGCGCAACTGCATGAGGGT
>JGI24770J26754_10003394_pt1 | contig 10622 bp, 6 predicted proteins | sample LakOneMetagenome_FD_26754 | JGI IMG/M metagenome (IMG submission 26754) | reverse complement strand
CCAGATCTTATCGCCTAATTTATAATAGAAGAATTTTAAAGCGTTCATTGATTCTGTAGGTGTATAGGGAAAGGCGGAAAGCGCTGCTGTCGGCGCAATAGTTCCCACATCGTTTGTTGGTGAACTGGCCGTGTAGCCTCCCTGGATATCGCTTGCGGTTAAGCCCCAGCATAAATTACTGTATCCAAAATTATTTTGTGGATTCGTAACACAATAATTGTAATTGATGAGGGTATGATTTTTATTTTGAGTGAAATAATTTGCGTAAGTATCAGCAAGCTGGTTAGGATTTATTCCTAAAAAAGAATACTGCGAAAGAAAAAGCGGTCCGCCATAGGCCGGTCCTAGCGGTAGCTGGTANCCGTAATAAGTATTGCCATTTGCCATAGCGCCATTTTGCGCCCATCCATTATCATAAACTACTTTGGGTATACCATAGGTNGTAGATGAAGCTGCCATTACATAGGTGATCAGGCATTCGTTCCACCCACGTATCGGGAAATTCATGACCCAGCCTAAATTCGGGCTCCAGTGCCAGTACAAAACATTTTGAGTACCCTGCCTGAACCAGCTCCATTCCACGCCGTTGTACAGGGTATTGATGTCGTTGCGCAAAGCTGTTTCTGCAGCACCGGGGTCATCAAAGTATTGCCTTGCACAGATAAGGCCCTGCATTAAATAAGATGTTTCTACCAGGTCGGCGCCATTATCATTTGCACCGAAAGGGATAACAGCACCCGTTGTTCCATTTAACCAGTGTGGAAAAGCGCCATGAAATTTTTGTGCAGTATTTTTTAAGAATGAAACGATCGTTTGCATTCTTGCAAGGCCTTGCGCCCTTGTAATGAAGGAGCGGTTAATGGCAACAGGAATGGCCATGATGCCAAATCCTGATCCGCCGGATGTAACGGTTTCCCCGGATGTATTTCTTTCTCTTGCCAATCCGCTTACAGGATGAGCGAATTCCCAGAAATATTTAAAGGTTTGTTGTTGAACCAGTGTTAACAATGCGTCATCGGTGATGACGGGAAACTTATTGGTTGAATCTATTTGCGTGGTAAGGTTTACAGTAACGCCGGATAAGAGGCTTGTATTTTGCTGCGACCTGAGTGTAGAAGAAACAGTAACTGTATATTTTGTAATTGGTATGAGTGCAGATGAAGGCTGGATCACAACCGTGCTGTCATTATTTTCAAGCGACGAATTGTAGGCTACCGTTGCACCGCTTTTATCCAGGAAGCTTACAGCATTGCTGATCGATTGCTGGCTGATCTTTGTTGAAAAAGAAAATTTTATCGAGGGCGTAAAATTGACATTGTAATAAGTAAACCCATTAAAGGACCCATTTACCTTTAAAGCTGAAAAGCTAAATGATGTTGGTGTTGGTGTTGGCGTAGGAACAGGATCGCTTCCGCCCTTTTTACATGCAGAAACGAATAATACAAAAGAAAAAAAAATATATAGCCTTGTGTTTCTCATGATAAGTTTATCTAATGATCGTTAAAAATTTAAAAGAACCTTTACAGCACAAATGAAAACAAAGGGGTTGCCACATTTTGCAATGATGGCAACCCACGATGATTGCATAGAAAAAAACTATCTTATCACTTCCTTTTGAGATATCACTTAATTATAGTCCGTGACTTTCAAGCGCAAACAATGCCTGGGCTTCTGCTAAAGTCAATTCTTTGTTATATATCCTGAATTCATCCAGGTCGCCACTTAAAGAATTCATCCAACCGTTGGCTGTATGAGTAGCATCATCAGGTCCTCCAAGGGTGAAACTATCAGCGCCGCCAAAGTCTGTTTGCGGATTAAAAGCTGTTGAAGAGCTTTGAGATAACAATGCCCCATCAACATACACTCTTAATGCCCCTGATGTTCCGTTGAAAGAAATAGACATTTGATGCCATGAACCATCCAGCATCTTTGGCCAAACCTGGCCTACATCAAACCATTGATCCATCAGGCAAACTTTACCATAGGAATTAGTAGCATTATCCGGGTTATTAAATAACATGAAAAATTTTGTCTGTTCCCATGAAAAACCTGCCTTGTTCAATGAGAAAGGGAAAAAGGTAGTAGGACCCCCACTTAAACTTGCAGGCTGTTTGATCCAGCATGTCATGGTAAAGCTGCTTAACCCCGCAACCGTACTCGTCATATTGGAATTGATATATCCAGGACTTGCTATTTCAACAGCCTTTCCTTTTATGCCATTAGCAACGAAGCTAAGGGCGGACACATTATTACCGGTACCAACAGTGTTTGAAACAGCATCTGTATAATTATTTTCAAACGCCCAGTGCGCCACTAAATTCGCAGCTGCTACTTCAGCTGAAGTGCTATACCCGCCAACAGGAACGAAAAAAGACTTCTCTTCTCCGTAAACAAGGCCTTTTTCGTTGATGGCATAAGCACGNTAATAATAATTGGTAAGCAGTGACAGGCCTGTTAATGCTACTGAATAACTACCAGACACTTTATAAGCTGTCTTTTTATTCATGGTAGTATCCACACCAGGTGTCAGGCTATAGCAAACACCTGATTCTTTGATCATAGATCCCCCATCGGTGGTGATATTACCGCCGATTGTTGCGTTCGTACCTGTTATATTGCTTGCATCGTTGGTTGTTACCGAAGGCACCACTGCATTTACATCGATGCCTGAATCGGCGCCTGTTTTCTTGCAACTATTAAATGCTGCAGAACTTAACAGTGCGATTGATAAGATTAGAATTCTATTTTTCATAATAAAAAAATAAGTGATAAAAAATTAAGTTTATTTTCCTTTACCCTGTAATATAAGTAATGCCTGGATCGCTGATTGCTCCAAAGCAGTGTTGTATACACGCACTTCATCCAGTTGTCCTGTCATCCAACTTGCCCATGATTGAGCAGTTGTTGCTGAAGTCTGGCTTGGCGCTGTGTTGAATTGGGTGGTACCAAATACAATATTACCAACATCCCCAAAACTCAATGGACCTGTAACTCCCCCTGCAGGTCCGGAGCCTGCTTTTGTACCATTTACATATACGGTACAAGTAGATGTTGTTGCGTCGTAGGTCACGGTAATATTTATCCACCTGTCAAACAGGTTTGGTATGCCATCCAATGCATATGTATTATCATTCCCTCCCTGGAAAATGTGCACACGCAACTTACCGCTTGCGTTAGTACTACCATTCTCAAAGAACATCTCTATATTTCCCCAGAAATGGGTGGTATTGCTCAAAGTAAAAAAATCAAGGATCCCGGTAGATGGTGCTGGCGTATTAACCCATTCTGAAACTGTAAAACTTTGCATGCTTGCAATACCTGTACTTGGAGCCGATAATACATAACTGTTCAATGCGCCTTTATAAGCCTGCCCCTTAAAACCACCTGCGAAACTGGTACCAACACTTGTTCCTGTAGTACCTGAAACAGCATCTGTGTTATTACCATCAAATGACCAGTAACCCACCAAATGACCTGCTCCTATCTCATCAGAGGAAGTATAGCCATTGATCGTAAAAGGAGGATTGTAAGAATTTGGGTCAAATTTTTTGTAGCATGATGTAAACACTATGGAACAAATCATAATGACCGGCAACCATCCTTTTTTTATAAATGAATTTTTCATGATTAATTTTTTTAAATATTATTAATAACCTGGGTTTTGTGTTAGCGTGCCTGCACTCAAATCTATTTCTGATTGTGGAATAGGCCATACTTCATTTTTATTGGCTGTCCAGCCCAATGGGCCAAAAACAGTTGCTGCTCTGCCCTGGCGGATCACATCGAAATACCTATCGAATTCCATTGCAAGCTCAACACGTCTTTCGTGGTAAATAGCGGCACGTAATTGAGTCTGGTCGGTAGTGGTAACATCTGGTAATATACCAACGGCACCNCCTCTTGCCCTTGCCCTTACTGCGTTTAGTGAGGTTAAGGCCGGCCCGGAATTTCCCANCTCATTGTTTGCCTCTGCATTCATCAAAAGCACTTCCGCCAAACGGATAACCCTTATATTCTGCTGGCTACCTTCTGTGTAACCTGAAACGATCTGGTTAAAAGGAACATATGATTTTTGATTATACATCGGGTTAGGAACGGTCGCAGGAATCACATCTCCTTCGGGTGTAGTTTCTCCCCTGAAAATTATTGTTGCATCCTTTCTTGGATCACCGGGTTCAAATTCTGCCACTAAGTCGGTAGTAGGAACATTAAAGCCCCAGCCTCCAACAGTGCCCCTGACTCCCTGCACCTGCGAATATTGCGAATTAGATGCACCCCCATTACCTACGACCAATGCAGCCTGTATCTCAAAAATAGATTCGGAACTGTTTTCATTGGCAACCCTGAATAGTTGTTCGAAATTTGAATACAATGAATAGGGCCCCGCCATCACCTGTTCTGTATAATTTTTTACATCTGCCCAATGAGATTGGTACATGGCAACTTTTGCGTGCAATGCATTTGCAGCGCCTTTGGTAGCCCTGCCAAGATCCGCACCGGCATAGCTTACAGGCAACACTGCGGCAGCGTCAGTAAGGTCTTGTTCTATAGCAGCCCACACTTCGGTTTTTGGCGTTCTTGGGAGATTGTATTCAGTGGCATCAACTGCAACGTGTAAACGTAATGGAACATCTCCAAAAGCCCTTACAAGCCGGAAGTATTCATATGCCCTTACAAATTTTGCTTCTGCCAGGTACCTGGCTTTCAAGGTTGCATCCATGTCAATGGCAGGGACGTGATCCAATACCTGGTTGCAAAGGTTGATCTCCTGGTAACGGCCCGTCCAGAAATCTGATATCTGGCCCTGTGTGGATGTAACTGTAAAATTGTTATAGGTATTCATAAACGGAACCGAACCATCAGAAGCATCGCTTCCGGTTTCAGTATCATCAGAACCAAGGCTTTCCAAAGCAATAGGAGCAAAAGCTACTTCTGTCCAGCTGCGAAGGTTTGCATATATGGCATTTACACCCAGCGTTGCATCGTCGGATGTTACCCAAAACTTTGTTTCCGGTATACTATTCGGTGTCGGTACATCCAGGAAACTCTTTTTGCAACCTGTCCCTGTTAGTATCGCGGCTACTATAAGCAGCGGGTAAACTTTTTTATTAAATCGATTATATGATTTCATTGTACTAAATATTTTTATTTAAAAAGTAAGGTTAACGCCAAAATTATAAGTAGCATACAGCGGGTATACGCCGGTGTCAACACCAGCTTCTGTTGGTCCGCCGCCAACTTCAGGGCTATACCCACGGTATTTAAAGAAGTTAAAAGGATTTTGTGCGTTGGCATAAACCCTCAACCTCGTAGCCTTGATCCTGTTTACAATTTTTGCAGGCAATGTATATCCAAGCTGCAAATTCCTGATACGCAGGTAAGAACCATCTTCTACATAAAATGAGTTAGACCTGTTGTTCTGTCCTCCTGCAATATAAACAGATGGGTATGTATTTGAAGTNCCTTCACCATGCCACCTGTTCTCATACCAGTCCCTGCTGAAATTTTCGGTNCCATATCTTAATCCAATATTCGCATTATAGATCTTAACACCTGCAATCCCCTGGAAATCCAAAGACANATCAAAGGCTTTNTAAGTCCATGAAGTGTTAAATCCAAACGTATATTTTGGATTTGGGTTGCCTAAAACCGTGCGGTCTTTATCATCTATTGCACCATCGTTGTTTATATCTGCATACTTGAAATCTCCCGCTATTGCATTCGGCTGTATCCTCGTACCGTTCTTTGAATAGGCAGCTATCTCTCCGTCATTCTGGAAAATACCTATCACCTGTAATCCAAAGAACTGACCAATAGGCTGACCTACAACTGTTCTTGTATTGACATTGGCTGAGCCTGTGGTTCCAACTGCCTTAAATATAGCGTTACCGCCAGTTGCTACCTTAAGTACTTTGTTTTCATTTATACCCAGGTTGCCGCTCAAAGAATAAGACAGGTTTTTGCCGAATTTTCCTTTATAACTTACTAAAAATTCAAAGCCGCGGTTTTGGAAAGTGGCCTGGTTGCCAAGAATTGTACTTCCGGTTGTTCCCAGTGAACCTAAAATAGGAATAACAAAAATGGCATCTACGGTTTTTTTATTATACCAGTCAACCTCAACATTCAACTTGTTATTTAAAAGGGCAGCTTCCAGGGCGATATCTGTTCCTTCACCTTTCTCCCAAAGAATTTGCTTAGGGGCAATTGTCGTAATACTTGCGGCTGGTACAGGTGTTCCTGTTCCGTCTATAGCTATATAAGTTGTCGCGACATTTGTTGAAATGTTTTGCGGAACTGATACATTACCGATCCTACCCCAGCTGCCTCTTAGCTTTAAGCTGCTGAATATTTTCTGGTTCTCCATGAATTTTTCTTCTGTAAGAACCCAGGCTGCGCCAATTGAAGGAAAATAACCCCACCTGTCGCCTTTAGAAAATTTAGATGAGCCATCTGCCCTCATACTAAGGGTAAGTAAATATTTATTTTTATAACCATAGTTTATTCTTCCGAAATAAGAAGCTACTGTGTTAGATAGTCCCCCGTCATCCTGCAGCACATAAGTGTTAGGATCGCCAAGGCTGAAAGAGTAACCGGAGCCATAATCGGGCACACCTGTACCCGATTCAATTGTTCTATTGGATTTGTATGATTGTGCTCCCTGGCCCAATAATACTTTTACACTATGATTGTTACCAAATTTGTTATCATAGGTCAACGTATTTTCCAATATCCAGTTACGCACTTTTGAATTTGTAACAACAAGTTTGCTGATGCTGTTCCTTTGTGCAAGCGTAGCTGTATATACNGGTGTATAATTTACTACTTCCCCTTGTCCGTAATCACCNCCTAAGCTTGAACGGAAATTTAAATGCTTGCTGATCCTAAGTTCTGCATAAGCTGCTGCATTCACCCGGTAGTTTTTGCTGCGCTGGTTAAAAACGTCTATGGTTACTTGCGGGTTAAACAATGCAGAACTGGTAACATTGAAATCGTTTGGATCTCCATAGGTTCCGTCAGCATATTTCACAGGAGTAATTGGCACAGCCGCATATACCTGGTGGAAAATACCCCCGTCAATATCTCTTGATTTGTTCATTGAAGCGTTTATAACATAACCAACCTTCAGCCTTGGTATCACCTGGAAATCGTTTTGCAATTTCAGTGTGTACCTGTCAAATACATTTGTACTAACAATACCCTCTTGTTTCAGGTAACCGAAGGAAACATTATAAGTTGATTTATCAGTACCGCCGGAAACCGATATCTGGTGATTCGTTACAAGTGCATTCCTGAAGATCTGGTGGTTCCAGTCAGTAGTGCCAAAAGCATTAGGATCGGCATATCGTGGAGCACTGCCGCCTAAAACATCCAGTTCATTAACAAGGGTAGCATACTGAGGGCCATTAGCCAGTTTAAAGTCGTTTGAAATGGCCTGGTTTCCTACATACCCGTTATAATTTATAACAGGCTTTGCATTTCTTGACCCTTTCTTAGTAGTAATAACGACCACTCCATTTGCACCCCTGATACCATATATTGCTTCTGAAGAAGCATCCTTTAATATACTTATGTTTTCAATATCTGCGGGGTTCAGGAAACTAATATCTTCATTCCAAATCCCATCCACAACATACAATGGATTGGCATTGCCATATACAGTACCAACACCCCGGATCGTGATCTGTGGAGATGCGCCCGGAGCTCCTCCATTGGTGATCTGAACGCCGGCAACTTTTCCTTGTAAAGCGCTGATCGGGTTTGTAGAAGCCTGTTTGGATATTTCTTCTCCTTTTATTGTTGCAACAGATCCTGTAACATCGATCTTTCTTTGGGTGCCATAACCAACTACCACCACCTGGTCCAATACTTTTGTAGAGGCCTGTAAGGTTACATTGATCTCGGTGCGGCCGTTGACAGCAACTTCTGCTGTTTCATATCCCACTGATGAAAATATCAGTGTTGAACCATCCGGAACAGAAATAGAATAGGTTCCGTCGGCAGCAGTAGATGTGCCGGCAGCAGATCCCTTCACTCTCACCGAAACCCTCGGCAATGCTTCGCCGGAAGCATTTGTGACCTTACCGGTTACTTTTACATCCTGCGTTACAATGTTCCTTTTGGTTACCACCACCAGGTTATTATTTAAAACCCGGTAAGTTAATTCTGTACCGGAGAATATATTGTCCAGTACTTCTGTTACCAGCATATTATTTGCATCGAGTGATACTTTTTGATTTGATGAAACGATATCATCATTGTACAAAAAGCGGAAGCTGCTTTTTTTCTCGATCTGGACCAATGCTTTTTTAAGATCGGTTGATTGAAGCTTAAGCGTAATTGTATTTTGTGAAAAAACTTTTGCAGAAAGCTGCAAACTGGTCAGTAACATAAATACAATTGTAAGTTTCATAAGCATAAAAACTTTTAATAATCCCGTTGTATTTATTGATACGATCCGGGGATGTTTTTTTTCCATGTGTTTAAGTTTTGGGTTAATTGACCTCAGGGCCCTGGGCCTCGGTTTTTAGCAAGTTCAATCTCCTTGAAGGAGTTAATTTTTTAGAATGTTTTACGTGGTATTATACCAATTAGTTTTTCTCATATGCTTTAGTTTGGTTTTGGTTTATTTTGAAATAATGATTTTGTCGTTACTAATACTATAGGAGAATGAAGTGGTGAGCTGAATGGCAGCAAGCGCCTGTTCAACAGTTTCGTTTTCAAACACCCCTGTAAGTTTTTTTGTTTTTAGTTTCTCATCCGTAAACCTGATATCAACGGCATACCAGCGTTCCATCTTAAGGGCCACTTCTTCAAATGTTTCACTCCTGAAAACAAGCCTGTTGTTTACCCAGGAAGTTTCTACAATAGAATTATCCTGTGGCAATATGGATAGATGGCTTAACTCCATTACATTCTTTGAAACGGTTGCACCTGGCCTGGCTATACTGTTTTCTTTTTCCTGTTTTGTTTCGCTGTTGCTTACAATGAGTTTTTCGTTTGGCTTCAGGATGATCTTTTCACTGCCCTCTTTCATGGTTACTTCCAAGCTGCCCCTTACCAGGCTTGTTTCCGTATTTTTTTCATCCGGGTAACATCTTACATTAAAAGCTGTACCCAATACCCGGATATTAATACTGCTTGTATGAATCACAAAAGGTTTTAGCGGATTTTTTACTACATCAAAATAAGCCTCCCCGGTAAGGTTCACTTCCCGGAGATTTTGTCCGTACGTTTTATCATAGGTCATCTTGCTGCCCGCATTCAGCCAAACCTTCGTCCCATCGGGTAATACCATATTAGTTTTTGAACCATACTTGGTATTGATCTCATTTTTTACCAATGGCTCAGACTGCTTCATAATTTTATCATCCGCCAGGTTATATTGTATCAGGAAGAAAAGCAATAGCCCGATGGCAATAAAGGAGGCCAGCCAGAAGAACCATTTTTTTGATCTTTTTGTTTTGGGATCTGCTTCAGACAGGAGGGCTTCGTTTTCATCTGTGAATTTGCCTTCGTCAATACCGATATGTTGCATGCGCAGTACCAGTTCTTTGTATTTGTTTTCTGAATATTGCCGGTTTGATTCGGTCTTGCTGTTCCACAGGTCATTCAGTATTTCCATGGAATAATTCTCACGGGGGTTTTGCAGCAGGAGCAATTCCAGTTCTGCCAGTTCCTCAGCGTTTGCATCGCCGGAGAATTTCCTGGCAATGAGGGCCCATATACGATCTGTATTTTCTTGCTCCATGTTATATAAAGACAAAGGAAACGTTAAAATCTACTAAGCTGAAATGAAATTATCAGGCGGAAATTATTTAGAAAGATGCCCCGGGGCTTTTTTAAATTCAAAACTGATGGCGTTGCTGATCTTTTTTAAAGCGATGGCCATCTGGTTATCGATCGTTTTTACCGAGATATTGAGCAGTTTGGCTATGTCGTTGTATTTTAGCCCGTCTTCCTTGGCCAGTTTAAAAATGAGCCTGCAACGGAGCGGAAGGTTCTGTATCTCGTATTCTATTTTTTTTACAGCTTCGGATGTTATCATCAGCTGTTCGGGGTTATAAGTGACCGCCGGGATATTCAAAGACATTTCATCCAGCGAAACAATCTCTTTCCTGAAGTGCCTGGACAAATAATTAAGTGCCGTATTTTTCGTGCTTATATATAAATAAAGTTTGAAATTCTCAATTTTACTGATCGTTGCCCGGTTTTGCCAGATCTTTAAAAATACATCCGACACGATATCTTCTGCCAGTTCCTGGTTCTTGATGATAGAATTTGCAAATTGTTGGAGGTTGTGGATATACAGCATATATAACTGCCCAAATGCGTGGTCATCATTGTGTTCAGCAATCCTTAACTGAAGTTCCCTGATATCATCCGAGTTCAACATATAGCAACTGGTATAAGCTTCGCAATTATATATTAAGGTACAGCTATTATTTTAAAATCGCCGTTATTCAAAGCACCGGATGAAATTTTATTAAGAATTGAATGAGAATACCTGTTTTTACTTACTTTTGCAGCCTGTTATCAAAAATAACAGGGCCTATAGCTCAGCTGGTTAGAGCACCTGACTCATAATCAGGGGGTCCCTGGTTCGAGCCCAGGTGGGCCCACAA
>JGI24770J26754_10003390_pt1 | contig 10634 bp, 10 predicted proteins | sample LakOneMetagenome_FD_26754 | JGI IMG/M metagenome (IMG submission 26754) | reverse complement strand
ATCGACACTCGCAGTTGTGGAACAATCGTATATGTCGCTGTCCCATACAATCGTTCAGCGTCTGTCGTGCGCCCGAGGCTATAACTAGATGTCTGTTGGGTCGCATCGAGCGACCAATTTAGATTCTGGAGCCCCATACCACCGCGCAATTGGCCTGACCAGTCAGATACATCAATACTAGATACCGCTGTCGCGTTTGAGTTTGTTGTCGACCAGTTATAACGTAATGAATAATCCACATTTCCGGCAATTCGGCCGCGAATATAAGGAGATAGACGGTAGGTTGAGGTCTCGGTGCTATTGCTATTGATGCTGGTGCTACTGGGAGATTGGGGGGCAAACGCAGAGATAGCCTGCTGGGCAATTATTCCGGAAAAGTCCAGATATAGCCAGTTAGACACTGCTTCAAAGGTTCCAAAGGTATTTAGAGCATTCTGCGAACGATTTCTTCCGGACGACGTTGAGTAATTCTGTTCCGTCAGAGCATAGTCGAAATAAGCCTTTAGTCTGGCAGTTTTGGCATCTATTCGGATGCCAGGTGTTAGTTCCGAAATAAAGCCACTTTCTTTTCCATTTTGCCCGGAGCTTATCGAAACATTGTCACTCCAAGTTTCTGTCAATTTAATGCGGGGGCTAATAGAGAAATTTCGACTGATTTGATCTTCGACCTGTGCTGAGACAGAACTCGATGCGAGTGCGACAGCCAATCCACTGACCACAATGAAATTTGTGGCTTTATTTTTCATGCCCGTACCCGTACCCGTACCCGTACCCGTACCCGTACCCATCCGTCTTAGATGTCCGTACCTGATTCAGTAACATCATTTTGAGTGGGCATGATTCAATTGTTGCAATCGCTTGTTTTACTGCAGCCTGAGCAGTATTTTCTGCGTTCACTACAATGATTATCTGCCCCATATGTGTGGCAAGAACTCGAGCTTCTGTTGTTAGAAGCAATGGCGGTGAATCAAAGACAATGATGCGATCACTATAACGGCTAGCCATATCGTCAAGGAGGCGAATCATCGTATCACTCGCCAGTAACTCTGTAGCTCGTGGGTGTGGCGTGCCGCTTGGGAGTATGGAGAGTTTTTCAATATTCGTACGTAACAGAACACTTGAAATATCGACGGAGTTTTGTTCTAAAACATCCAATAGGCCCTCGGCCGGCGGTAGCCCTAGCATATTTAGTACTGAAGGTCGAGCTACATCGGCATCAACTAGCATTACGGTATTGTCAAGTTCCATGGCAATGCTGATTGCCAGATTAATCGCCGAAAAGCTTTTTCCCTCTCCTGGAAGTGCGCTAGTTACCATGATCAGGTTACCATTGGGCACTGGTGTAGTTCCTCGCCCCATCGCGTTGGCAATNAGAGGGCGTTTGACTACGCGAAACTCATCTGCGAGCTGGCTTCGGGCAGCATCCGGAGTTAGCAGTCCCGATGCGGAAATGGCGTCCAGATCTAATATCGTTTGTGCGCTAACGAATCCAGGTGTTGTCGGATTATGGNTNCTTGGTGAATTTGAATAGTCTATGGCGGTGGCTGGAGANGGCTGACTAATCGTAGTCTCAGACGAACCCGTTATGGGCTTGACTGGTTCATCGGGAAGTTCAACGCCCGCTTGGCGAAGTTGCTCGAGGCGCTTGGCTGCTTGNTCTATCAGACTCATTAGTCAACCTCAGGTGGCACGTTGGGCCAAGTATGTAAGAAGTCCTAAACCGATTGCATAGCACAGTACCAAACCGGCTGTGGCTAGCAAAAAGCGACGTAGGCTAGTACGTTCTTTAATTCGACGAGTTTCATTTGGAATTAGCGAAACCACACCAAGGACCGGTAAATCGGTCGCGTCGCGTAGAGTTTTGCTATCGAAGAAAACAGGGCGAATTTGGCTTGCTACGAAGGCAACAAAAAGACCAGCAACAATGGCAAAGACTAGCCCGAGAGGGAAAAGAAGTAATCGATTCGGTGCAACTGGGGTGGACGACGCTCGCGGAGGGTCGATTAAGCGGAAATCTGCCATCGAGCCTGCTGAGTCGAGATCCCCGGTTAGTTCGGCTGAGTCTCTCCGAGTAACTAGTTGTTCATAGTTTTTCTTGTCTAACTCATAATCTCTATTTAGTTGAGCAAGTTCAGTTTCCAACTGCGGCTGTGTCTTCATAACAGCGGTAGTGCGCTTGTAGCGCTCTTCGTATTCACTTACGCGAGCCCGAAGTGAGGCTGTATTGGCTTCTGCCTCAGCAAGTGAAACCTTAAGTTGCTGATAGACTGGATTGTTGCTTACAGATGCCCCTGGATTTGCTACTGCAAACTTTTTGCGAGCTTGAAGCTCTTGACGCTTTTGATCTTCAAGGTCCTTAATTAGGCGTCGTGTTCCAATGATATCAGGATGCTGTTCGGTGTAACGCTGTAGCAAGGTGTCAAGATTTCGCTTTTGAACATCAATTCGACCATCAATTTCCGGAAGAGAGATACTCGAGTGACTGTCAGATGTTTCCGGAAGAAGCACCGGCTCTTCTCCAACAATTTGCCTGCGCAACGCATCTCGGGATTGTTCTGCTTCACGGAGTTCGAGTCGAGCGGTGTTTAGTTTTGTTGTTAGTTCACTTAAGCGATCAATGCCGCTTCTGCCTTCGCTCGTAGCAAGGTCAATATTTCTTAACTTGAATTCTTTTAGGCGGTTTTCGCCCTGTTCCAGTTTTTTCTCATAATTACGAATGCTCTTCTAGAAACTTTCGGGCTGAGTCAGTGTCCTGACGTTTGTCGCCGAGGCTGGATTCAATGAAAATTGACACAAGCGCTTGAACAACCCTTTGGGCCTTGGCAGGGTCGGGGTCGCGATGTGAAATTGTGTAAAGATTATCCCTGCCCAGGCTCTGAATTTTTAGTGTGTTTGTCAAAGAGTCGATCAGCGCCTCTTGCTGACTTTTGCTTTTGATATTCAGATCGAGATCAGCCATTCTGATTAGTTTTTCAATGTTCGGGCGGCTGATAAGAGTCCGGCTCAACATCATGATTTGCTGTTCAATATTGGCTGAACAGCGAGTCCTGACATTAGAGGTCGCAGGATAGATTGGGTGTCAACGTATATGCGGGCCGATGCTTCGAACTGGTTTGGAATACGCAAAATTACTCCGGCTGCAATGGCCCCGACAATCCATGCGACAAACATGCCGAGCCGACGATGTTTCCATGTTGCGCGCAAGACCGATAAAGCCTGGCGAAGAATCTCATCCATCTAATGTGCTCAATTAATTAACGGTCACTGTAAATATACGATGACTGTAGAGGTTGATCAGGATCGTTTAAAACCAGCTTTGCGGAATGATGACAACATCACCAGGTTTCATTTCCACGTTGGCGGAAACATCACCGTTTTTTACAAGATCTTTGAGGCGTACTTTGTATTGGGCATTATTTTCAGCGGTTCGCAGAATGGTTGCACGGTTGCCGTCTGCAAATTCGGTGATTCCCCCTACTGCGATCATTACATCCAGAATGGTCATTTTTTGCTTGTAGGAAAGAATTTGCGGTTTGGTTGCTGCCCCGATGACACGAATCTGTTCACTATATGGGCCAACAAAACCGGTTACGATGACAGTGACAACTGGGTCACGAATGAACTTTCCTAGTTCCTTTTCTATATCGCGAGCAAGCGTGGTTGAATCTTTGCCCATTGCCGCCAAGTCGTCGATCAATGGGGCGGAAATCTTGCCATCAGGGCGTACCGGAACGCTCATCGAAAGTTCTGGATTGCGCCAAACAACAATATTGAGAGTGTCGCCTGGCCCAATTTTGTAACTGTAATCTGATGTTGCGGCTAAAGGAGGTGCAGGAGGGTTGGTGCTACAACCAATCAAAGACCAAACGATAGTCGATGCAATGAATAACTTTGATGCAGAAACCAAGTTGGAATAGAGTTTTGACATGGCTTTTATCTCGATCAGGTTGCGGATGGTAAGTGCCATTGCGGGCAATCAATAGGGCGTTATCATAGCGGAAATAACACAAAAACCCGACATTGAAGACTACGGGGTGAGAAGGATTTCACAGTGTGGGCTAAACACCGTGACGCAAAGCATCGACGATGTTGATTTTCGTTGCCCGGTGTGCTGGATATAATGATGCTAAAACAGCAGCAAAGAATCCAATTGCGCCCGATGTGAGGATCGCTATGGGGTCGAGTCGGATCAAAGCTGAATACCCAACATTTGAATTGGGCGGTGGTGGCATTTCGATGCCAACTAACGAGATGACCCATGCGGCACCGACACCGGTTAGAATTCCAAGAAAAGTACCAAAAGCACCAAGCAAGGCTGTTTCGGTCAAGATCAGTTTGAATACCCCGTTCGGCTTTTCTCCAAGAGCAAGCAAAGTCCCGAACTCTCTGGTTCGTTCGAAAAGACTCATGTTGATACTGTTCGCTACGCTTAGTAATACCATTAGAAAAATTATCAGACGCAATACGCCAAACTGAGCATCATAAAGCTGAACCGTTTTTTCATAGAAGTCGGAGAGTTCTCGCCAAGTCATGATGTCAAGTCCTTCATTATTTAGCGTTTTTTTCAATATGCTTGCTATTCGTTCTGAGTCATTCGTCAACTTGAGGGTGGTTATGACTAGGTGCACTGAACGAGTATCAAGAAGTTCCTGCGCGGCCGGCAACGGAATTCTGACAGCCCTAGCATCAAATTCTCTCGAAAAGCTCTGGAAGATACCTATGACTTTAAAATCCAGCGTGTTGACTGCTCCTTGAGCCAAACTAATTACTAAGGTAGCGTGATCACCTACTTTTAAATTCAGCGATTGCGCGACCCCCTGACCAATTACCATGCCATTTGTATCCTTGTCGGCTAGTGGGCGACCCTGAATGTAGCGCATGAAGCTGCCAATACGTGCTTCGCCATCTGGTTCAATGCCGTCACCGAAAATGCCAAGGTCTCGTTTTCCGTTGTTCAACATACCAACAAAATTAACTCGCGATACCACTTGATCGGTTTCCTGAAGGGCTCCAATTGTCAGCTTTAGTTTTTCTGTAGATGGAATCATGAATGTATCAGAGGCGCGAGATCGCGCAGCCCAGAAGCCGCGCTTGGCCAATTGGATATGGCCTGTTTGCGAGTGAATTGTCGCTTCCCCTAGTTGAATGAATATATCGTTTACAAATCCGCCAACGATGATCATGCAGGCGACGCCGAAGATGACGGCAGCCAGAGATGTTGCAGTGCGAGAGCGTTGTCTTATGAGGTTTCGAATTGCCAAAGAAAGCCGCATCGCGATAATTGATTTCATTGGTTGCTCCGCAATGCGTCCACAATATTTAGGCGACTAGCTCTAATAGCTGGCATTAGACTTGCCAATACCGTCGTGATCATGGCAAGAGCGAAAGCATCAATTACTAGCGGTGATGTAACGAGAATTTCCGCTGTGAATCCAACTTCCATCCCTGGTGGAGGGGGCATAGGAATCCCAATGAAAGATAGTGTTGCCGCCAGCACACATCCCAGCGAGACACCAACTATCCCACCGATGACGCCGAGCATTAGGCCTTCCAGAATGAACATGCGAAGGATTGCCGAGCGTCGGGAACCTATAGCTATCATTGTGCCAATCTCTGTAGTTCTTTCCATAACGCTCATGTTTTGTGAGTTGGAAATTGTCAGCACAATAATTAGTGCAATGATTAACTTGATAAGACTGATTTGCTTTCCAAATAAACTGACAGTTTTCCTGTAAAAATCCGCGAGTTCGATCCAAGAAAATATTTGAAAATCAGTATCCGGAAGGAATTTTTTTAAGGCGACAAGCATTGAGTCAGTTAGTGACGTTTTTTTTAAAATTAGTACCCATACAGTCGAACCTTCGACACGCATGAGCTTTCGGGCAAAATCGATTGGAAGGCGCAATGCGTTGTCGTCATAGTCTTTCGATGCTGTATAGAAGATTCCTGAGACTTTGACTTCAATTGCATTTGGGGTGCCATTTTTTGCTGTTGCGAGCAAGACCATGTTATCGCCTATTTTGGCTCCAAGGTTTTTTGCTAGGCCTTCTCCAAGTAGGACTGCTCGCTGGTTGTTCGATTCCAGATTTGTGCCGGCCCGCATGTATATGGCATCACTAATAATTGCTTCTTGCTTTGGTTGTATGCCTTCTCCAATGAAACTTACCGTTGTGTCACCAAGGCTGATAAGTCCACTAAAAGAAAGTCTTTCGGATACTTCTCGCACATCAGGCAATGTGGCGATCTGACTTAATTTTTTTGAATTTGCCGGAAGCAGAAAATTGTAAGGGTCTGCAATACCTCGTTCGAAATATCCTGGCCGAACTATCTGGATGTGCCCCAGCTGTGAGCGAATGGCGCCTTCTCTCATGCCCTGGAAGATCCATTCGATGAAGCCACCGGCCAGCATATAGGCAATCAGGCCGCTTGCAATTGTAATGAGTGCAATTGTCGTTCTGTTCTTATTGCGCTTCAGGTTGCGTAGTGCAACGAGAGCTTCTGTAACGATATTCATCATTGGCGTGACGCGAAGCTTAAGGTAAGGTTATCAAATCGATTGTAATACTAATTGGCCGGTATCTTGAGGAGCTACGAGATGTTCGATTACGAGGCTGCATTCTCGCGGAACATAGGTTGGGTTACAGAATCAGAACAATCCGCGCTCAAAAATGCCCGGGTGGCAATCGGGGGGCTTGGTGGGGTTGGGGGCGTGCATCTCTTGACTCTTGCCCGGTTAGGAGTGGGCCAATTTAATATCGCAGACTTTGATGTTTTTGATATTGTTAATTTTAACCGTCAAGTTGGGGCTACGATAAATACGCTTCATCGTTCCAAGATAGATGTGCTGGCTGAAATGGCACGCCAAATCAATCCGGACCTTGAGTTGAAACTTTATCCTGCTGGAATACAGCATGATTCATTGGATGACTTTCTTCATGGAGTAGACCTCTATGTCGACGGGTTGGATTTTTTTGCTTTTTCTGCCCGGCGATTGACTTTTGCTGCATGTGAACGTTTGGGGATTCCGGTTGTAACGGCAGCCCCATTGGGTCTTGGAACAGCATTATTGGTATTCGGGCCAGGAGGAATGTCGTTTGAGGATTATTTTGGATTTGAAGGCTGTGATGAAATGGAGATGGCAATTCGCTTCTTGGTAGGGCTTTCTCCTAGCATGCTGCAGAGAGGATATGTAGCNGACATGACTCGTATCAGTCTCGCTGAGCGCCGTGGTCCTTCAAGCATTGCGGCATGTCAGTTGTGTGCTGGCGTTGCTGCTGTTGAGGCATTAAAACTATTACTCGGTCGTGGAGGGGTCAAACTGGCGCCATGGGGAAGCCAATTCGATGCCTATCGAATGATCTATAAGAGAACATGGCGTCCTGGAGGATATAGAAATCCCTTGCAAGTTGTAATGCGCTCATTGGTGCGTCGCCAACTTCAGGTAATGGCCAGGCAGGTACAGTAATGAGTAGTCAAGCTCTGGAAAGAATTTTGGATTTGGCTCGTTGGGCGCCTAGTGGCGATAACACGCAACCTTGGCGTTTTGAAATCGTTGATGACTTTAACATAGCGGTATATGGCCATGATACCCGCGATAATGTTCTATATGACTTCGATGGCCATGCGAGCCATATGGCGCATGGGGGGCTCTTGGAAACCATTCGCATAGCAGCGAGTTTGGAGGGTATGTTGGCATCTTGGGAAATTGATCCAATGTCAGATGATCGACTCCCTATTTATAGGGTATCCCTTAAGCTGGTAAATGGATTAGATCCAGACCCTCTCTCAATTTATATTCAGTCCCGAGTAGTCCAGAGGCGGCCTATGAGAAGCGTTCCTCTGAGTGACGATGAGAAGTCGACCCTAATGAAATCAGTTGGGGAGCCGTTTGAGCTTCATTTCTTTGAGACGCTGGGCAGTAGATTAAGCTTAGCTACACTCCTTTGGAAAAGTGCTTACTTAAGGTTGGTATCACCAGAGGCATACTTGGTTCATAAGCACGTTATTGAATGGGGAGCACAATTCAGCAAAGATAGGATTCCTGAGCAGGCTGTTGGTGTTGATCCTTTTACAGCGAGGTTAATGCGTTGGGTGATGCAGAGTTGGGAGCGAGTTGACTTCTTTAACAAATATGCATTTGGAACAATTTTGCCACGGATACAGTTGGATTTATTGCCCGCAATAATGTGTTCATCGCATGTCTTGATTCAACCGAAAAATGCACCTTCGACACTAATGGATTGGGTATTAATGGGGGGGGCGATGCAGCGGTTCTGGCTAACAGCGACAGCACTCGGCTATTACGTTCAACCAGAAATGACTCCAGTCATTTTTCGCTGGTACACGCGAACAGAACGACAATTTTCTCAAAAGCCAGGAATTACAGAACGAGCTTCAGTTTTGGCTCTTGAATTCGAAAAAATATGTAGAGCAACGCCAGATACGCCTTTCGGCTTCTTTGCCAGACTGGGGCAATCCGCTAGGCCGACATCACGCTCATTAAGAGTTGATCTTGAAAAGCTTATGAAGTGACTGCACAGATCGTGGATTTGACCAGGGTGTCAGATGATTAAAGACCAATATGGTCGTAAGAAAATCCTTTTCTTTGCTGAGGGGGCAACTCTTGCTCATGTTGCCAGATCATTGGTTCTTGCAAGAAGTTTGGACCCGGCGAAGTTTGATGTGGTTTTTGCACGCCCAAAAAATTACGAATGGCTGACAAAAAATGAATCGTTCAAGATTGTTGATCTGTCGTGCCAAGATTCCAATGAATTTTCTAGGCGCTTGGAAAGAGGCTTGCCTTTATATGACTATCCAACGCTGAAAAGTTATGTGCAGGATGATCTGTCACTGATAGATTTTGTTTGCCCTAATGTGACGATCGGGGATTTTCGATTGTCATTGTCAGTCAGTTCCCGGGTTCGGAGAATTCCATTCATTAATTTGTGTGACGCTTACTGGAGTCCTGAGCATTCCGTAAAATCTGTGATGCCAGTATTGTCATTGACTCGTTATCTTCCAATTCGCTTTGCCGAACTCTGTTTCAGAATGTTTTCCCCGCTGGTTTTCCGGATACATGCAATCCCTCATGAGCGCTTGAGATCCGAATATGGCCTGCCATCGTTGGGCCATGATTTGAAAAAATGCTATACGGACGCTGATTTCAGACTGTTTGCGAACATTCCTGCATTGTTCCCTGACGTTGAAGAGAGCGAAAGATGTGCTTTCATCGGCCCGATTGCCTGGTCTCCAGAAAATCACGCAGATTTTGCTTTATCCGCCGACCTGAGTAGAGATTATTTTTACGTGTCTATGGGGAGTTCGGGGGATACGGATATTTTGTTTGAAATCTTGATGGCGTTGGCAAAGCTTGGCCCTCAAGTCATTGTGTCAACTGCAGCTAGATGGAGGTGGCCGGACGGTAGTCTTCCTTCTAACGTTAAAGTATTTGATTTCGTTCCTGGCGATTTTGTCTGCAAGGCAGCGCGTTTGGTTGTTTGTAATGGCGGAAGTCCGACGACCAATCAGGCATTGGTGAACGGTGTTCCTGTCTTGGGTGTCGCGAAAAACATGGACCAATTTATGAATATGCGAGCCATTGAGAAATTTGGTGCGGGCCTGACAATGCGCGCTGACCGTGTCACAAGAGAGACGGTGCTTGACTTGGCGAATCAACTTTGGACTAAGGATTCCTACCGACTAAATGCGCTGAAACTGGCTCAGTCTGCGAAGCAATGCCTTAATAGCCGTTCGCTCGAATGGTATCTTGCCAAATTGTCTAATTGAGAAATTTCATAGAGGCGAGATATTGCAAAACAATAAAAAGCTACTCTTGGCGGCTGCCTAAGCGACCGAGTANANGATAGGAGATCGTGGTGAGAAAGATATCAACCAAAGCAGTCGTTGAGTTCTCTGGCATGACTGGTTCCAGTCTGTTAATCACGTGCCTTGTTGCTTGGACTGCNAAGGATAGTTTCCCTATTGATTTTCGTGGAGTGTTGACANTTGCAAGCGCTTTCGTACTTTTTTATTTTTTGACGATATTGCTTTTTAGATTGCGCCAACGTATCGCGCCGATTCCATATGGAAATATCAAACCGGGTAGTGCAGCGGAGAATACTGCGTTCGTGTATATGCTCCATTATATTCTGCTCTTCAATCCCCTCATATATTCCAGATTGTTGCCATATCCGGTCTTAGGGGGGCTTCTTAGGGCTTTAGGGGCGAAAATAGGAACGAATAGTTTTTGCTCCGGCCTGATGATGGATCCCCAGTTCGTTCAAATCGGAAATAATTCCCTCGTAGGAAATGATGCAATGTTAATTGCTCATGTCATTGAAGGGGATGTGCTTGCATACGAACCAATTGTGATTGGGGACAATGTAACAATTGGGGCTAGAGCCATCATTATGGCCGGGGTGACTGTTGACGATGGAGCAATAATTGGTGTTCAGTCTGTAGTGTCGAAAGGCAGCCACATTAAACGTAACGAAACGTGGGTTGGATGTCCAGCAAGATGTATCAGGTAAAAATATATCAGTAAACGAAAAACACCCGTGTTGTTGAACAACACGGGTGTTTCGATATTGCTTGCCGAAATTATTTGTTGCGGCGACGGGTAGCGCTCAGACCCA
>JGI24770J26754_10003385_pt1 | contig 10637 bp, 4 predicted proteins | sample LakOneMetagenome_FD_26754 | JGI IMG/M metagenome (IMG submission 26754) | reverse complement strand
GCGGCGCACCGCGCCCGGCAGGTGCTGGTAGAGGTGCGGCAGCTGGGACAGGCCGCCGCCCAGCACGATCGCGTGCGGATCGAGCCCCAGCACCAGGCTGGACAGGGCGTGGGCCAGCAGCTCGAGGTGGGTGGCCAGGGTGGTCTGGGCCAGCGCATCGCCGGCATTGGCGCGCGCCGCGATCACCATCGGTTCGGCGCCCTCGCCGCCGAGATGGCGGTGCAGCATGCTCATGCCGGGCCCGGAGACGTAGCGTTCGAAGCAGCCCTGGCGCCCGCAGGCGCAGGGGACGACCGGCAAGCCATAGCGGGACAGCAGGTGGGCGGGCACGGACCAGTGGCCCCATTCGCCGGCCACGCCGTTGAAGCCGCGCTGGAGCAGGCCGCCAGCGCAATAGCCGCCGCCGGCGCCGGTGCCGAGGATGGCGCCGAACATGGTCGGCAGGCCGTCGGCCGCGCCTCCCTGCGCTTCGGACAGGGCGAAGCACTGGCAATCGTTGCCGATCACGACCGGCCGCCCGAGCGCTTCTTCCAGCGCGGGCGCGACCAGGCGGCCGTTCAGGGCCGGCACGTTGGAGCTGAGCTGGCGGCCGGTCTGCGCATCGGCCACGCCGGGCAGGCCGATGCCGACCGGGGCCGTGCCGCCCAATGCCGCATCGGCGCGCTGCACCAGCCCTGCGACGGCCTGCACGAAGGCGAGGAAGTCGTGGCCGGGCGTGGCGACGCGCTCGCGGAACACCTCGCCGAAGGCCGCATCGAAGGCGACCAGCTCGATCTTGCTGCCGCCGATGTCGATGCCGTGGTAGCCGCGCGGATCAGTATTGGTCATGGCGGTAGATGGTGACGCCCTTGACGACGCGGTTGACCGTGCCGCTGGCGAAAGGATTGTCGGGGCGCAGCTGCAGGGCAGCCGACTGGTGCAGGGCGAGCTGCTGCGCGGCCAGCAGCCACAGGGGCGCGAGCCAGGCGTCGGACAGTGCGGGGACATCGAGGCCGATGTCGCCCCCCGGGCCGATGGTGAGGATGCGGCCGGCCACGCCGTCGCGGCGCAGTTCCTCGACCAGGTCGGCCTCGTAGCGCTGCGCCAGCGCCTTGCTGCTGCCGAAGACGAAGACCAGGGCGTCGTGGGTGAGCACCGACTTGGGTCCGTGGCGGAAACCGAGCGGAGTGTTGGCGATGGCCGGCACGCGTCCGGCCGTCAGTTCCAGCAGCTTCAGGGCGCTTTCCCTGGCCAGGCCTTCGAGCGGGCCGCTGCCGAGGTAGACCACGCGGCCGGCCTGCGCGGCGCCCAGGCTCGCCAGCGACGCTTCCCAGGCCTGCAAGGCTTGCTGGCCCAGGCTGGCCAGCGTGGCGAAGCGCTCGAGCGGGACGTCCTTGCCCAGCACCGCCAGCGCGGCCAGCAGCATGCAGGTGAAGCTGCTGGTCATGGCGAAGCCGCGGTCGCAGCTGGCGGCCGGCATCAGGAGGTTGAACGCAGCCGGGTCGCCGGCGCTTTCGCGCGCCAGCCGGCCGTCAAGGTTGCAGGTGATGTTGAGCAGGCGGGCGCCGGGCACCAGGTCGCGCACCAGGTGCACGGCGGCCAGGCTTTCCGGGCTGTCGCCGCTGCGGGCGAAGGAAACCAGTAAAGTGGGCGCGCCGGCTTCCAGGTAGAGCTCAGGGTGGGTGAGCAGGGTGGTGGTGGCGATCGCACGCACCTGGGCCGGCCAGGCGGCATTGAGTTCGTCGGCGATGATCTCGCCGACATACGCCGAGCTGCCGGCGCCGGTCAGGATCACCCGCTGCAGCGGATTGGCCAGGCTGTCGCCGAGGAAGGCGGCGACCGCATCGCGCCCGTCCCGCAGGCTTCCAGCCAATTCGCGCCAGAGCGCGGGCTGCTGTGCGATTTCCTCGGCGGTATGCAGGCCACCGATATCGCGCCACGCTTGTTGGCTTCGCTGCAGAAGAGTAGTCATCGAAAGATATCTAAAAAGTTTTCAATGCGATGAATCTTAAATAGAAAGTTTGCGAAAGTCAAATACGAAAGATATCGAAAGTTATCATGGTGTTCGAACGCCGAGTCTGCACCATGCATCGAGGATGAGTGTGCGTTTTTCGCATCATGTTACGACCTGTTCGAAAGCTATCTGCGCAATTATTCTGTAAAACGAAAGGTTTTAAGCATGGTTCGCGCATGATTTCGAACTTTTTTGCATTTTTTCTTTCCTTTTTGTTGACCTGCTTTGTGTTTGTTCATACATTATCTTCATCAAAACGCAACACGAACCAGAAGACCACCATGAAATACATGTCCCGTCTGCGCCCTTCCTGTACTGTCTCCGCGCTGCTGCTGGCCCTGCCGGCCCTGGCCTTCGCCGCGCCGCTCGGCAAGCTGCGTACGGTCAGCCCGGGGAACGCCGACGGCCCGTCCTGGGACCTGGTGTCGGAATCGGGCGCCCGGGTGCGGGTCAGCCTGCCGCGCGCCGACGTGCTGCACATCCAGGCCGGCCGCAAGGAGCTGAGCGGCGCGGGCGACAAGGCCGCGCCGATCGTCGTGGCGCGGCCCGTCGCGGATGTGCCGCATGAGTTCAAGGAAGAAAATGGCCAGCTGGTGCTGCGCACCAGCGCCCTGACGCTGCGCGTCGACCGCGCGCCGCTGCGCTTCACCTTGTACCGTAGCGGCGAAACGCAGCCGCTGTGGCGCGAGCTCCAGCCGCTCGACCTGGCCGAGAAGCAGAACGTGCAGGTGCTCTCGAGCAGCAAGGACGAGCGCTTCTATGGCGGCGGCCAGCAGAACGGACGCTTCGAATTCAAGGGCCGCGAGCTCTTGGTGTCGTATTCGGGCGGCTGGGAAGAGGGCGACCGCCCGAACCCGGCGCCTTTTCTCATGAGTTCGCGCGGCTGGGGCATGCTGCGCAATACCTGGGCCGACGGGAACTACGACCTGCGCGAGGACGAGCAGCTCACCTTGCAGCATGCGGAAGGCCGCTTCGACGCCTATTACTTTGTCGGCGCCTCGATGCACGAGGTGCTGGCGCGCTATACCGAATGGACCGGCCGCGCGCGCATGCTGCCGCGCTGGGCCTTCGAGTACGGCGACGCCGACTGCTACAACGATGGCGACAACGTCAAGAAACCGGGCACGGTGCCGGAAGGCTGGACCGACGGCCCCACCGGCAAGACGCCGGACGTCGTCGAGAGCGTGGCGCGCCGGTACCGCGAGCACGACATGCCGGGCGGCTGGATCCTGCCCAACGACGGCTATGGCTGCGGCTACACGGCCTTGCCCGAGACCGTGAAGGGCCTGGCGAAGCATGGCTTTCGCACCGGCCTGTGGACCGAGAACGGCGTCGACAAGATCGCCTGGGAAGTCGGCCAGGCCGGCAGCCGCGCCCAGAAGCTCGATGTGGCCTGGACCGGCAAGGGCTACCAGTTCTCTCTGGACGCCAACAAGGCCGCCTACGACGGCATCCTGGACAACGCCGACAGCCGCCCCTTCATCTGGACCGTGATGGGCTGGGCCGGCACCCAGCGCTACGCCGTGGCCTGGACCGGCGACCAGAGCGCCAGCTGGGACTACATCCGCTGGCACGTGCCGACCCTGATCGGCTCGGGCCTGTCGGGCCAGGCCTATGCCACCGGCGACGTCGACGCCATCTTCGGCGGCAGCCCGGAAACCTATACCCGCGACCTGCAGTGGAAGAGCTTCACGCCGGTGCTGATGGGAATGTCGGGCTGGTCGGCCAGCGCGCGCAAGCATCCATGGTGGTTCGACGAGCCTTACCGCAGCATCAACCGGCGCTACCTGAAGCTCAAGATGCGCCTCACGCCTTATATGTACACGCTGGCGCGGGAGGCCGAGCAAAGCGGCGCGCCGCTGGTGCGTGGTCTGATGTGGGACTATCCGAAGGACCCGGCCGCGCTGCTGGAGACGCACAAGTACCAGTTCCTGCTCGGGCGCGACCTGCTGGTCGCCCCGGTCTACCGTAGCCAGGCCGTCAGCCAGGGCTGGCGCAAGGGCATCCACCTGCCGCAGGGCCGCTGGATCGACTACTGGGATGGCCGGCTGGTAGCAGCGGGCGAACAGGGACGCGACGTCGACCTGCAGGTCACGCTGGACAAGCTGCCGGTGTTCGTGCGCGCCGGCGCCATCATCCCGATGTATCCCGAGATGCTCTACGACGGCCACAAGCCGAAGGACCGCCTGACCCTCGACCTCTATCCGGAGGGCGACTCCGAGTACCTGCTGTACGAGGACGACGGCAATACCCGCAAGTACCAGGGCGGGGCGTTCAGCCGCCAGAAGATCACGATGCGCGAGGCCGGAGGCAAAGTGGACGTCGCCATCCATCCGGTCGAGGGCAGTTACGACGGCCAGGAGGCACGCCGCGGGGTCAGCCTGCGCCTGCCGAGCCGCCAGCGCCCCGGCGGCGTGACCTTGGGTACGGCCGCGCTGAAGGAAGCCGCCAGCCGCGCCGACTTCGATGCGATGGAGGCCGGCTGGTTCTTCGACGCCGCTGATCGCCTCGGCACCGTGCACGTGAAAGCGCCGAGCCAGGACATCCGCCAGCCGCTCGCCTTCACGCTGCAGGGCATTGCCCGCCCCACCGGCGAAGACGCCTTCCCGGCGGCGCCGAAGCCGGGCCGCGCCCTGCCGCCGGACGCATTGATCGTCGTGAACCGCCCGGCCGAGGAAGCCGGCCATCCGCTGGAAAACGCCTTCGACGGCAAGCCCGACACCTGGTTCCGCACCGTGCGCAGCCAGGCCGTCAAGAGCGGCGCCCACGAGTGGACCATCGGCTTCACCGAGCGCCGCCTGGTGGACGGCATCGAGATCGCACCGCGCAGCGACAAGAACTGGAAGCACGGCCAGGTGCGCGACTACGAGATCTACATCGCCGACAGCAATGGCGAGTGGGGCGCGCCGGTGCAGCGCGGCACGCTCAAGCTGCTCGAGACGACGCAGTCGATCGCCTTCCCGGCCACCGCGGGCCGCCTGCTGCGCTTCCGCGTGCTCTCCACCCAGAACCCGGACGGCAGCGGCGCGTCCAGTATCGACCCGATGGTCACGGCGGCCGCCGCCAGCGCGCCGGCCCGTGCTTTCGACGCCGCCGCGCCGCGCGAGGTGTCGCCGATCACGCTGTCCGAATTCCGCGTGCTCGAGCACCAGCTGCCGGAAGGCCGCGAGCTGCGCCGCTACCTGAGCGAGCTGCCGCTGCCGAAGAGCCTCAAGCGCGACAAGCCGGCTAGCAAGGCCCCGGAGATGCGCATGAACGGCCTGCGCTTCAACAAGGGCGTCGGCGTCGGGCCGAACAGCCGCCTGGATCTTGACCTGGGCGGCAACTGGAACCTGCTGCGCGCCGACCTCGGTGTCGACGACAGCTGCCGGACGGCGGGCAGCATGCGCTTCCAGGTCTGGAGCGGCGAACGCCTGCTGTACGACAGCGGCATCGTCAAGGCGCCGGCAGTCGTGAAGCCCGAGATCGACGTGCGTGGCCTGCGCCAGCTCAGCCTGCGCACCCTGGGCGACAAGACCTCGCGGGCGTGCGGCAACTGGGCCAACGCCGCCCTGACCGGCACGGAAGGCGCCACCCTCAAGCTGCGCTAATCCTTTTTAAAACCCCAGCAAGAACGGAGCCCCTCCACGGACGGGGAGGGGCTCCTGCATCCTTCGACCTCTGAAAACAGAACGGAAACAGCATATGAAGCGACGCAATTTTCTCTCCCTCGGTTCGGCATTGGCGGGCAGCGCCCTGTATGCGGGCGCCCTGCCTGGTGCGGCGGCGGCCGGCCGCGAGCGCCTGCGCATCGGCATGATCGGCACCGGCATGCGCGGCCAGGTGCTGCTGCGCGAGCTGGTGCGGCGCGACGACGTCGAGGTCGCCGCGCTGTGCGACATCGAGCCGATCATGCTGGGCCGCGCGGTGCAGATGGTCACGGCGGCAAACAAACCGGCCCCCGCCACCTTTGGCGAGAACGGCGACGGCTACGCCTACCGCCGCATGCTGGACGCCGGCAAGCTCGATGGCGTGATCATCGCCACGCCCTGGGAATGGCATGCCCAGATGGCGATCGACGCCATGCAGGCGAAGATTCCGGTGGGCTGCGAGGTGGTCGCCGGCGTCAGCCTGCAGGACCACTGGAACGTGCTCGACACCCAGCTCAAGACCGGCACCCCCTATATGCTGCTGGAGAACGTCTGCTACCGGCGCGACGTGCTGGCCGTGCTGCGCATGGTGAGATCCGGCTTGTTCGGCGACCTGGTGCACCTGCAGGGCGGCTACCAGCACGACCTGCGCGCCGTGAAGTTCAACAGCGGCGACCCGGCCAAGCCCTATGGCGGCGGCGTGGAATTCGGAGCGAAAGGATGGTCGGAAGCGCGCTGGCGCACCGAGCACTCGGTGCGCCGCAACGGCGAGCTGTATCCGAGCCACGGCATCGGTCCCTGCGCGATGTACACCAACATCAATCGCGGCAACCGCTTCACCCGCATCAACGCCTTCGCCAGCAAGGCCGCCGGCCTGCACGACTACGTGGTGCGTAATGGCGGCGAGGACCACCCGAATGCCCGCACCCGCTTCCAGCTCGGCGACATCGTCACCACTACCCTGGCCTGCGACAACGGCGAGACCATCATCCTGCAGCACGACACCTCGCTGCCGCGCCCCTACTCGCTGGGCTTCCGGGTGCAGGGCACGCGCGGCCTGTGGATGGACCTGAACCGCTCGGTGCACGTCGAGGGCGTGAGCAAACCCCACGAGTGGGACGAGGCCAGGATCTGGTTCGAGAAATACGACCACCCGCTGTGGCGCAGGTACGGCGAGCAGGCCGCGAGCGCCGGCCACGGCGGCATGGACTTCTTCGTGATCCACGCCTTCATCGAGGCGCTGAAGGAGAAGGCGCCGATGCCGATCGATATCTACGACGCCGTCACCTGGAGCGCGATCACGCCGCTATCCGAGCAGTCGATCGCGCTCGGCTTCCAGACCCTGGACTTCCCCGATTTCACGGGCGGCAAATGGCGCACCCGCAAACCGATCTTCGCTTTCGACGACCGCTACTGAACCCTGAGCAAGCCAACCGCATCACCGCTTTTCCACCTTCCCGGGAGAACAAGATGAAACGCCTGAAGCTGATGTTGAGTACCGCCCTGATCGTGTTCGGCGCAGCCAGCCTGCCTGCCGGTGCACAGAGCACCGCCACCGTGGCCCTGCCGGGCAACGGCTTCGTCACCAAGCCCGGCACCGGCGCAACGGAGATCATCACCACGAGCGGCCTGGCCAACTGGAGCACGAAGTCCACCGTGAGCAGCGTGTGGTTCCGCATGGCGCAGGCCGGCACGGCGACGATCGGCCTGGACGCCAGCCTGGCCGGCAGCAACACCAGCACGGTGAAGGTGACGGTGGACGGCACGCCGTTCCAGGTGAACCTCACGAAAGGCGCGACCAGCACCTACGAGGTCGGCACGGTGAGCCTGCCGGCCGGCTACATCCGCGTCGACCTGCAGGGTGTGAGCAAGGATGGCGGCTACTACGGCGACGTCTCCGCCATCAAGGTCACGACAAGCGCACAGCTCAAGTACGCGAACGACGCCGCAAACTATTACTGGTCGCGGCGCGGACCTTCGGTCCACCTGGGCTATACGGTGCCCGCCAACACCGAGTACTTCTACAGCGAGGTCACGGTGCCGAGCGGCCAGGATGCGATCGGCTCCTACTACATGGCCAACGGCTTCACCGGCGGCTACTTCGGCATCCAGGTGAAGTCGCCTTCGGAGCGCTGGGTGCTGTTCTCGGTCTGGGACGCGGACAACGGCGCCAAGACCACGCTGGTGAGCAAGGGCGCCGGCGTGATCGACAACGGCTTCGGCGGCGAGGGCACGGGCGGGCAGTCCTACCTGGTCTACAACTGGGTGGCGGGGAATACCTACCGCTTCATCACTAGAACCCGGCCGGACGGCGCCGGCGGCACCGACTTCTCGGCCTGGTTCTTCGCGCCGGAGACGGGCGCCTGGCGCTACATCGCCACCTGGAAGCGTCCGGCGACGACGACGTACCACGCCGGCGTCTATTCCTTCCTCGAGAACTTCATCGACACCAAGGGCTACCTGGGCCGCCTGGCCGAACACGGCAACCAGTGGGCGCGCAGCACGGCGGGCGCCTGGAGCGAGATCACGACGGCGCGCTTCACCGGCGACGCCACCGCCGTCAACGGCCAGCGCATGGATTATGCCGGCGGCCTGCGCAACGGCCGCTTCTACCTGCGCAACGGCGGCTTCTTCAGCGACACCGTTCCGCTCAAGCAGAACTTCACCCGTCCCGCGACCGGCAGCGCACCCGCGGTGAACGTCAGCACGCTGCCGATGCAATAACGCGACACACATCTATAAGAAAAGGAGAGGCAATGAAACTGAATACACTGATGGCCGCACTGGTGGCGGCAGGACTGGCGAGTAGCGCACTGGCCCAGGAAAGCAGCAAGCCCGAGGAGAAGAAAGAGGACAAGATGGCGCGCGTCGAGGTCACCGGCTCGAGCCTGAAGCGCATCAACGCCGAGACCGCGTCGCCGGTGCAGGTGGTGGACGCCAAGCAGATCGAGAACATGGGCGCGCGCACGCTGATGCAGGTGCTCGACAACCTGCCGGCGGCGCGTCCGGCCCAGCAGGACTTCCGCTCGATGTTCACCGGTTCCGACGGCGGCTCGCAAGCCAACCTGCGCGGCCTCGGCGCCCAGGGCACGCTGGTGCTGCTCAACGGCCGCCGCCTGTCCTTCTATGGCGCGCCGTCGGGCTTCCAGACCATGTTCGTGAACATCGACGCGATTCCCGCTGCCGCGATCGAGCGCATGGAGATCCTGACCGACGGCGCCTCGGCGGTGTATGGTTCGGACGCGGTGGCCGGCGTGATCAACGTGATCACCAAGAAGAACTACCAGGGCCTGGAAGTGCGCGCCAGCTACGATATGTCGGAAGAGGTCGACTCCTACGGCGAGAAGCAGAGCGGCATCGTGTTCGGCACCGGCGACTTGGCCAGCCAGGGCTTCAACGTGATCGGCTCGCTCAACGTCTACCAGCGCGACCGTATCGCCCTGGCCGACACCTACGACAAGCGCCCCGAGCACTTCTACGTCAACAACCCGAACTTCATCCCGAACATGCGCATCGGCGTGGGCAGCGAGCCGGGCGTGCTCAATCCGGGCACCTTCTTCGTGTTCGACCCGAAGCGCAACAACGCCCGCGTCCAGCGCGCCGTGGGCGGCTGCCCGACGCCGATCACCGAAGCCTCCGGCACGCGCTGCGTCTGGAACACCCTGCCGAACGGCCTGGACACCGGCCCGACCTCGGACCGGGCGACCGGCTTCCTCTCGGGCCGCATGCGCTTCGGGGACGGCTTCGAGGGCTTCGCGGAAGCCGCCTACACCCACATCAAGATGGTCGGCCGCAACGGTCCGACGTCCTTCAACAGCGGCAGCACCAGCAACTGGTTCTCGCGCAATACCGGCACAAAGCTCAACACCTTCACCACACCCTACCTGGGACCGAACAACGTCTACCTGAAGGGCCGGCTGGCGCCGGAAATGGCCGCGCTGATGGGCGGCGCGGCCGGCCTGAACTACCTGCTGCAGGACGCCACCAACCACTTCGGCCAGCGCAATATCGACGATAGCTACCGCGCCCTGGCCGGCGTGCGCGGCNCCGTGTTCGGCGACTGGGAGTTCGAGACCGCGATCGCCGTGGCCGGCAGCCACTCGACGCTGTACCAGACCGTCAACATCAACACCAAGGGCTTCGAGAAGGCCTTCGGTCCCTTCACCAAGGACCCGGTAACCGGCCGCACCTACATCTCCGACAACCCCGCCTTCAAGTTCGGCGAGATCAGCGAAGCCAAAGCCGCGCTGATCCGCGAAGCCTACCCGACCTTCGACATCCAGTCCTGGACCAAGCTGATTACCTGGGACGGCAAGATCGAGGGCACGCTGGCCAAGATTGGGGAGCGTGAAGTGCGCGCCGCCTTCGGGGCCAGCCTGATGCGCGAGAGCTTCGACACGCCGGGCAATGCCGACGCCGCCAACGGCCTGATCACCCAGCAGGGCGGGTCCTGGTTCGACGGCGAGCGCACCATCTCGGCCCTGTTCGGCGAAGTGGTGGTGCCGGTCACCGAGACCCTGGAACTGAACGCCGCNGCGCGCCTCGACAAATACCCGAACTTCAGCGCCAACCTGGCGCCNAAGCTNGGCGTGGTGTGGCGCGCGCGTCCNGACGTNATGGTGCGCGGCACCTATTCGGAAGGCTTCCGCGCGCCCAACCTGGCCGAATCCGGCTCGGGCGGCGTGTTCGCCCAGGTGGGCGGCATCCGCGACACCGTGCGCTGCGACGAGACCAATGCCATGGCGCGGCTCCTGCAGAAATCCGTCTCGAGCGCCGAGGTCGACCTGGGCCGCAGCCTGCTCAACTCGAACTGCTCGACCACGGTGGGCGGCCTGACGCCGCCGAATCCGGACCTGAAACCCGAGAAGGCGAAGATCGCCACCTTCGGCGTGGTGCTGCAGCCGGCGCGCGAAGTCAGCGTTTCGCTCGACTACTGGTACATCAACCGCCGCAACGAGATCGTGCGCCAGGACTTCAACCAGATGTTCACCGAGCTGGTCGACCAGTACGGCCCG
>JGI24770J26754_10003382_pt1 | contig 10640 bp, 10 predicted proteins | sample LakOneMetagenome_FD_26754 | JGI IMG/M metagenome (IMG submission 26754) | reverse complement strand
CGCGGCGATTCGGCCAGCGAGAGCGTCCATTGGTAGATTTTCTTGAACATCGATCTTCTGGCTCGGGTCCGGGCAGGGCGCGACGGCGCGGGAAAGACGCGGAAAACGAAGGCGGGACAGGCCGGCCGCGGCAGCCGGGCCGCGGCGAATCTCGAGGCCGCAATAGCATTGCGGGGCAGTTTAGGCCAGTTTTCCGCCCGCGGTTGACGGGCGCCCGCGCGCGGCTATGATCCGCGCGCTTTCCGGACCCCGGAAACGCCCCTGTGGCGGAATTGGTAGACGCGCTCGACTCAAAATCGAGTTCCGCAAGGAGTGCTGGTTCGATCCCGGCCAGGGGCACCACTTCAGGTCAATTTCTGAATCGAAAACAGCAGGCAAGTTCAGCCGTTCAGGTCGAACCCCACGCTCGACACAGATGACTTGATACGTGCCGTTAGTTCGCGCCTTCACGGTCAGCAACGGTTCGCCGCTTTGAGCTATAAGCGGCGATCGGCTCCCGGTCATGATCCGGACATTCGCGACCAGCCTTCCAACGGCTGCTTCCAGACGTGGAGCTCTCTGCGAAGGTGAACCGAAGGCAGACTCTCCGTTGCGCTTGCAAGGCTCCTCCCCTGAGCCACAGCGCTACGTTGCTCCCGTCTGCCTTCTCGCTTTCTTCTTAGTTTGGCGCAGTTGTTCGATGAGCAACGCAAAAGCCGGCGATTGGTTACGTCGGCTCGGGTAATACAGGTGGTAGCCAGAAAATTTAGGACACCAGTCTGCAAGCGTACGGACAAGACGACCCTCTGCAATCTCGTCTCGTACATGATCCTCTAGCATGAACGCGAGCCCTGCGCCTGAAAGTGCGGCCTTGATGGCCAGATGCGTGACGTTGAATGCAAGCGGGCCCTGAACGCGCACCTTCAATTCTCGTCCGCCACGCTCGAACTCCCATACGTAGAAGCCGCCGTAGGTAGGCAGCCGCAGGTTGATGCAGGAATGATTTGTCAGATCCTGCGGTACGCGCGGCATCGGCCGCTGCGCGAAATAGGACGGCGCGCCGACGACAGCCATACGCTGGGCAGGACTGATGGGGATAGCAATCATGTCCTTGTCGACCTGTTCGCCGAGTCTGACGCCCGCGTGATAGCGCTCCGAAACGATGTCGGTCATGCCGTTATCCACGTCGATCTCCACCGCGATATCGGGATATGCGCCCCTAAGCTGTTGCACCGCAGGCCACAGGATCGTCTCTGCTGCGTGCTCTCCCGCGACCAGTCGAATTGCGCCAGCCGGTTTTTCGCGGAGCGCGCTCATCGCAGCGAGCGCATCTTCAATGCCGTCGAAATGCGGACCGATCATTTGCAAGAGCCGTTCGCCCGCCTCGGTAAGCGCCACCTTGCGTGTCGTACGCGTTAACAGCTGGAGGCCCAGGCGCTCTTCAAGCCCGCGGATCGTGTGGCTCAAGGCTGAGGGCGAAACGCCTATGAACGCCGCACCCCGTGTGAAGCTCCGCGCTCGTGCTACCGCTAGAAACGCAGACAAGTCGCTGGTTGGCTCCCGCGCCATTGCTGAATCCTGCTCATAACCGCATGCAGATCATTGCGTCTAATCGGATGATGCCTCGTACGCTAGTTTCCGTCCAGTGAGCGGCGTGAGCCATCCAGGCCCAACCGGTTCAGCTATAGCGGAGCAAAAAAGTGCGGAAGCGCAAACTCGGCGACAATCTCGAAGTATCGGCAATCGGCCTAGGCTGCATGGGCCTGAGCTTTGGTCTTGGCCCAGCAACTGATCGGAAGGAGGCAATAGCCGTCATCAGATCGGCGGTCGATCGCGGCGTTACTCTCTTTGACACCGCTGAGGCCTATGGGCCCTACATCAACGAAGACTTGGTTGGCGAAGCGCTCCAGCCAGTTCGCGCTCACGTCCACATCTGCACCAAATTCGGCTTCGAGATTGATGCGACCGGCCAGATGGTCGGCTTGAACAGCCGCCCCGACCATATCCGTGCGGTGGTCGATGCCTCTTTAAGGCGACTGCGGACGGATCGCATCGACTTGCTCTACCAGCACCGGGTCGATCCGTCAGTGCCGATGGACGAGGTCGCGGGGGCAGTGAAGGATTTGATTGGCGCGGGAAAGGTCGCACACTTTGGCCTTTCCGAGGCGAGCGCCGCTAGTATCCGCAAGGCCCATGCGGTGCAACCGCTCGCCGCCATCCAGGATCATTATTCGATGTGGATGCGTGAGCCTGAAAGGACCAAGTTTGCTGTCTGCGAAGAACTAGGCATCGGCCTCGTCGCCTGGGGCCCGCTCGGTCAAGGATTTCTGACCGGCCAAATTTCGCCGGATATGAAATTCGACGATCCCACCGATCTTCGTAGCGCTTTCCCGCGCTTTACGCCGCAGGCCCTGGCTGCCAATTTCGAAATCGTCGATTTCCTGAAGCGATTTGCCGCGCGCAAAAAAACTACGCCCGCACAGGTCGCACTTGCCTGGCTGCTAGCGCAAAAGCCCTGGATCGTTCCGATCCCGGGCGGCACTAGGCTGGAGCACATCGACGACAACGTCCCCGCAGCGGAGGTCGAATTGACCTTCAATGATCTGTCGGAGATCGATCATGCGTTTTCAGCGTTGACGATCACAGGCGCGCCGCTGCCCGACGCGCTTGACGCAGCGATCGAACGTTAATGTCACCCCCACTCAAGACGGAGTAACAAGATGCAGAAGCGTATTCTCGGTAGGAGCGGGCTGGAAGTTTCCGCTCTCGGGCTCGGCTGCATGGGCTTGAGCTACGGCTATGGTCCGGCAACAGACCTTGGTGAGGCCGTCAAATTGATCCGCGCAGCCTACGAGCGCGGCGTCACTTTCTTCGATACCGCGGAGGCCTATGGCCCCTTCATCAACGAGACAGTTGTCGGCGAAGCGCTCGCCCCTATTCGCGATCAGGTCACAATCGCGACGAAGTTCGGCTTCCGTGACGGAGATTCTTCCTCCGGTTTAGACAGTCGACCTGAGCGCATTCGCGCTGTCTGCGACTCCTCGCTGCAGCGTCTCAGGACCGATCGCATCGATCTTTTCTATCAACACCGTAGCGATCCCGAAGTGCCAATCGAGGACGTCGCAGGAACGGTCAGCGATTTGATCGCGGCTGGCAAGGTAAAACATTTCGGCTTGTCGGAAGCCGGCGCCCAGACCATTCGACGCGCTCATGCAGTGCAGCCCGTAGCCGCTTTGCAGAGCGAATATTCGCTGTGGTGGCGGGAGCCGGAAAAAGAGATCCTGCCTTTGCTCGAGGAACTCGGCATCGGTTTCGTCCCATTCAGCCCGCTGGGGAAAGGCTTTCTAACGGGCGCGATAGACGAGAATACGAAATTTGACAGCACTGACTATCGTGGCAAGGTTTTCCCGCGCTTCTCGGAAGAGAACCGCAAAGCGAACCTGCCACTGGTCGAGGTCTTGGGCGGAATCGCAACAGATAAAAACGTAACCCGCGCGCAGATCGCGCTGGCCTGGCTGCTAGCGCAAAAGCCATGGATCGTGCCGATTCCCGGAACGACCAAGCTTCACCGCCTAGAAGAGAACCTTGGCGCCGCTAGTTTGGAGCTAACGCCCGCCGAGCTTAGTCGGATCGACGAAAGCGTCTCGCAAATCCCTGTGCAAGGCGCAAGATATCCCGCGCAATTCGCGGCGCGTGTTGGACGATAGCGGCATGCCCGTCTCTGTCCTCATCCTCGGCGCGAATGGTCAGCTCGCCCGCAACACGACGCGGGTCTTGCTGGCCAGGACGGACTCGCGACTGACGTTATATTTGCGCAACGCAGAGCGGCTTTCAAATCCGGACGTGACGCGCGTCTCAATTGTGGAAGGCGACGTCCTAGACGTTGCTAGTTTGCGGGCCGCAATGCAGGGGCAAGATGTAGTCTATGCAAATCTCGCTGGCGAGATGCCTCGTCAGGCTAGCGCGATCATAGACGCCATGCACGCTACGGGGGTGAAGCGTCTGATCTTCATCAGTTCTATGGGAATTTACGACGAAGTTCCCGGCGAGCGCTATCGGAGCGTTCTGGACCCCTATCGCGATTCTTCAGCCCTGATCGAGCAGTCGGACCTCGACTTCACAATTCTGCGGCCTGCATGGTTCACGACGGAGCCCGTGATCGGCTATCGAATCACGCAGAAGGGAGAGCGTTTCGACGGGCGCGAGGTTTCTCTCGATAGCCTGTCGGATCTCATCGTCAAGCTCATCACAAATCCTGGCTTGCAAAGAAGAACCAGTCTCGGCGTCAGCCGCGGTTCGGACATTCCGATCCTCTAAACGCTCCGTGATAGTCACGCGCGTTGGCGATTTCGCCTCATGTCGATCTGTCTACAGCGTTGCCAGACGAGGTCGATGCAGTCGATGTCCCGCTGCTATGGCCAGATCACGCTTGCGCCGTCGGGAGCGTTAACTCCGCTTTCCAAAGGTACAGCATCGATGCGCAAAATGCATTGATTGATACCGAATGAAAAATAGACCGTGAGCGTTGCCGCTTCTACGTTTCCCTTAAGATCGCCGCACAATGGCGTTCACGGGAGGCAAGCATGAATATTTCTCGACGTCATCTTCTGGCTGGCGGCGGCGCGGTCGCTGCCAGCGTTGCCGCGCATCGCGCTTCGGCTCAGTCCTTTCCATTCAAGCCCAACCAGAGGTATCCCGATCCCTCAATCGATATTCTGGACCCGAGCTTCACCAAGTACCGGCTTTATTCCAGCACGATCGAGCAGATTGCGACCGGCATGCGCTGGGCAGAGGGCCCGGTCTATTTTCCAGAGGGCGGATATCTTCTCTGGTCGGATATTCCCAACAACCGCATCATGAAATTTGACGAAAAGACCAATGCCTCAGCGTTTTTCGCAGCCCGGCGAATTACGCCAATGGGAATACGCGCGACCGCCAGGGGCGGCTGGTAACCTGCGAACATTCCGTCACGCGGCGCATCACGCGCACCGAGAAGAACGGCAAGATCACAGTTCTCGCTGATAGTTTCCAGGGCAAGCGCCTGAATGCGCCCAACGACATCATTGTCAAATCCGACGACTCGATCTGGTTTAGCGATCCGCTCTTCGGCATCAATGGCGAATGGGAGGGAGCCAAGGCCAAGCGGGAGCAGGAGAACACAAATGTCTTCCGCATCGGAACAGACGGCAAGCTCACAGCGGTTATCACCGACCTCGTCAATCCGAATGGACTGGCATTTTCGCCGGACGAAAAAAAACTCTATGTCATCGAGTGGAAGGGCACACCGAACCGCAGCATCTGGTCTTACGATGTTGGAACAGACGGCTTCAGCCTGTCGAACAAGACGAAGCTGATCGACGCCGACGATCAAGGCGCACTCGATGGCTTCCGGGTCGATCGCGACGGCAATCTTTGGTGCGGCTGGGGCTCCAACGGGGCGCTACAGCCGGAGCCGGTGGATGTGAATGGCCGCAAGATTTATCAGCTCAAGGGCAAGTCGGAAGATTTGGACGGGGTCAAGGTTTTCAATGCGCAGGGCAAGCCGCTGGCGTTCATCCATTTGCCGGAACGTTGCGCAAATTTGACCTTCGGCGGGCCAAAGAACAATCGCTTGTATATGGCTTCATGTCACTCGATCTACGCCCTTTACGTTGAGTCGCACGGCGCGACCTAAGGCGTCTGTGCAAGAGCATCGCTTTCGCGACGCGCGTGCACAACACAACGCCGCCAGCAACCGCTGGCGGCGTTTATACTTGCGTTAGCCGCGCCTCACGTCACAGGAGCCGGATTGAACAGCGTGAGATCGTTGAAAAGGCCCCAGCGATCCGACCAAGGCTTAACGCGGCCGCTCGCCACATCCAGGATGAGGCGGAACAGATCCCACCCGGCCTCCTCAATCGTCATCTCGCCGGTGGCGATGCGGCCGGCATCGAAATCGATCAGGTCTTTCCAGCGGCGCGCGAGCTCGGTGCGTGTCGCGACCTTGATGACCGGCGCCGCTGCCAGGCCGTAGGGTGTTCCGCGACCGGTCGTGAACACCTGCAGCGTGATACCCGAGGCCAGTTGCAGCGTGCCGCAGATGAAATCGCTCGCAGGCGTAGCTGCAAAGAGCAGTCCCTTAGTGCGCGCCTTCTCTCCGGGCGACAGAACGCCTGCAATGGCGCTTGTGCCGGACTTGACGATCGAGCCCAGCGATTTTTCCACGATGTTGGCGAGGCCGCCCTTCTTGTTGCCGGGTGTCGTATTGGCCGAACGATCCGCGCCGCCGCGCGCGAGATAAGAGTCGTACCACGCCATTTCGCGCATCAGCGCGCGGCCGACGTCTTCGTTCGCAGCGCGCCGCGTCAGCAGATTGATGGCGCCGCGCACTTCGGTCACTTCCGAGAACATGACAGTGGCGCCGGCGCGAACGAGCAAGTCCGCCGCGAAGCCGAGGGCCGGATTGGCCGTCACGCCAGAAAAGGCGTCCGAGCCGCCGCATTGCAGACCGACCACGAGAGCGGACGCCGGACAGGTCTCGCGACGGCGCTTGTTCAATTCGGCAAGCCGCGCATCGGCCATGGTCATGATGCGCTCGATGATAGCGCCGAAGCCTTCGAGCGCTTCATCCTGCATGCGCACTATGGCGTCATCCACGCCTTCCGGTATGAGCCGCTCCGGCGCGAGCTTCTCGCAGCCGAGGCCGACAACGAGAACTTCGCCGCCGAAATTCGGATTGAGCGCGAGGTTCTGAAGGGTGCGTATGGGGACAATGGCATCCGGCGCATTGATCGCGACGCCGCAGCCGTAAGCGTGCGTGAGAGCGACGACGTCGTCGACATTGGGGTATCGCGGTAGAAGCTCGCTGCGGATACGCTTGATGGCAAATTCCAGCGTGCCCTTCACGCATTGCACGGATGTGCTGATCGCCAGAATGTTCTTCGTGCCGACAGAGCCGTCTGCGTTGCGGTATCCCTCGAAGGTGAAGCCCTCGAGCGGCGGCTGCGGCGCAGGCGTCGCTGTGGCGATTTCGAGCGCGTCGAGAGCTGGCGCGTCGGGCATTTGAATCCGCGCCTCGTCCACCCACTCGCCGGCAGCGATTTGCGAGAGCGCATGGCCGATGATCTCGCTGTAGCGGACAATCGGCGCGCCCTCGGCGATATCGACGAGCGCGGTCTTGTGCCCTTGCGGGACAAAGGCCTTCAGCACAAGGCCGCACGAAAAGCGCGACCCTGCCGGCAGACCGAAATCATTGACGACGATTGCGACATTGTCCTGCGGATGGAGCTTGATGTAGCGAGGCTCGCCGACGGCTTGCATATGTCCCATGTCGCTTCTCCCGCTGCCCGGCCTCAGCCCGGGAAAGTATAGGCCGTCTTGACAGTCGTATAGAATTCCCGCGCGTACGAACCCTGCTCGCGCGCCCCGTAGCTCGATCCCTTCCGCCCACCGAAGGGGACGTGATAATCGACGCCGGCGGTCGGCAAGTTGACCATCACCATGCCGGCCTCGCTGTTGCGCTTGAAATGCGAGGCGTATTTCAGGCTGGTGGTGCAGATGCCCGCCGCCAGACCGAATTCGGTATCGTTGGCGACAGCCAACGCCTCGTCGTAATCCTTTACCCGGATCACGGTGGCGACGGGGCCGAAGACTTCCTCGCGCGAAATGCGCATGGCGTTCGACGCCTCCGTAAACAGGGCCGGCTGCAGATAGAAGCCAGGCGTCTCGCGGTTGAGCAATTCGCCGCCCCAATGCAACTTGGCGCCCTCGCTCTTGCCGATCGCGATGTATTTCATGTCCTGGTCAAGCTGCGCCTGATCGACTACGGGCCCGATATGCACGCCGGCTTTCAGGGCGTCGTCCACTACCAGCCCCTTCAGCCGATCCGTCATGGCCTCAACGAAGCGGTCGTGAATGCCCGCCGTCACGATGAAGCGCGAGGACGCTGTGCAGCGCTGGCCTGTCGAAAAATAAGCGCCGTTGACCGCGGCTTCGACGGCGACCTTGAGGTCGGCGTCGTCCAGTACGATGAGCGGATTCTTGCCGCCCATCTCCAGCTGGAACTTCTTCATCGGCATTGCGCCGACGCAGGCCTGCGCAATGCGTCGACCGGTGCCAACCGAACCAGTGAAAGAAATGGCCGCCACGTCGGGACTGTCGATCATGGTCTGACCGACGACCGAGCCCGCGCCGATCACCAGGTTGAAGACGCCAGCTGGCAATCCCGCGCGCGCGATAATGTCGGCGAGCGCATGCGCCGAACCGGGCACGAGTTCGGCCGGCTTGAAGACGACCGTGTTGCCGTAGCAGAGCGCCGGCGCGATCTTCCAGGCGGGTATGGCGATCGGGAAGTTCCACGGCGTGATCAGTCCGACGACGCCGATCGCCTCGCGAGTAAGTTCGACGTCGAGACCCGGCCGCACGGAAGCGCCCTTCTCGCCGGTCAGGCGCAACGCCTCTCCGGCGAAGAATCCGAAGATCTGGCCGGCGCGCGCGACTTCGCCGATGCCTTCTGGCAGCGTCTTGCCTTCCTCGCGAGCGAGCAGCCTTCCGAGCTCTTCCTTGCGCGCCAGAATTTCCGTCGAGATGCGGTTCAGCGCATCGTAGCGCTCCTGCGGCGTCGACCGCGACCAGGCGGGGGAAGCGGCCTTGGCCGCCGCATTCGCCTGCTCGGTCTGCGCGCGATCGGCCTTGGCATATTCGCCGACCAAATCATTCGTGTTGGACGGGTTGATGTTGCGGCAAAGCCCCGCGCCGTCGACCCACGCGCCGCCAACGAAATTCTTGAAATGCGCAGTCATGTGTTTCTCCGTGGCGCCTCAGCGCACGAGGCAGGGACGCTTGTCGTCGAAGGTCCAGCCGGGGATGAGGAATTGCATGGCAATGGCGTCATCGCGGGCGCCGAGACCGTGTTGCTGGTAAAGCGCGTTCGCCTTTTCGAGCGCGGCGCGATCGATTTCGATCCCGAGGCCCGGACGGTCGGGGATCGCGATCTTGCCGCCCCTGATCTGCATCGGATCCTTGGTCAGCGCCTGTCCGTCCTGCCAGATCCAGTGCGTGTCAATCGCCGTGGCCTTGCCAGGCGCGGCCGCGCCGACATGCGTGAACATGGCGAGCGAAATGTCGAAATGGTTGTTCGAATGAGAGCCCCAGGTCAGGCCATTGTCGCGGCAGGTCTGGGCGACGCGGGTCGAACCCTGCATCGTCCAGAAATGGGGATCGGCGAGCGGAATGTCGACCGCGCCGAGCTTGATCGCATGGCTGAGCTGACGCCAGTCGGTCGCGATCATGTTGGTGGCCGTGGGCAGGCCGGTGGCGCGACGGAACTCGGCCATGATCTCGCGGCCCGAGAAGCCCTGTTCGGCGCCGCAAGGATCTTCGGCATAGGCAAGGATGCCGTGCATGTTCTTGCAGAGTCGGATCGCTTCATCAAGCGACCAGGCACCATTCGGATCGAGCGTGACGCGCGCATTCGGAAATCGCTTGGCGATCGCGGTGACGGCCTCGATTTCGTGCTCGCCTCTCAGGGCGCCGCCCTTCAGCTTGAAATCGGCAAAGCCGTAGTGCTCCTGCGTGGCTTCGGCCAGGCGCACGATTGCCTCGGGGGTCATGGCCTCCTGATGGCGCAGCTTGAACCAGCCGTCTTTCTCGCGTGCGCCGTCGTCATAAGGCAGGTTGGTCTTGCGACGGTCGCCGACGAAGAAGAGATAGCCGAGCGTCTCGACCTCGGCCCGCTGCTGACCTTCGCCGAGCAGCGCCGCCACCGGCAGGTTGAGGTGATGGCCGAGCAGATCGAGCAGCGCGGATTCGACCGCCGTCACCGCGTGGATGGTGACACGCAAATCGAACGTCTGCTTGCCGCGCCCGGCAGCGTCCCGATCCGCGAACTTGTCGCGCATGGTGCGCAGAATGTCGTTCATGGCGCCGACGGTCTTGCCGACAACGAGTTCGCGGGCATCTTCGAGCGTCTGGCGAATCTTCTCCCCGCCGGGCACTTCGCCCAAGCCGACATGGCCCGCGTTGTCGGTTAAGATTACGACATTGCGCGTGAAGAACGGCGCGTGCGCGCCGCTCAAGTTCAGCAGCATGGAATCGCGGCCGGCAACGGGCACGACTTCCATCTTCGTCACGACAGGGGCGCCGGAGAAGCCGGTGCGGATTTCCTGCTGGATCATGTTGTCCTCCCGTTTTTCGTTGAGCATGCCCGGCCGTTCGCCGGGCATGGCTTTAAACGATCTTATTCCGCCGCGTGCTTGAGGCTGGTGGACAGTTTCGCAACGAGCGCAGCGAGTTCCGAAATTTCAGCTTCCGTCAGATCGGTCAGCGGCGAACGCACCGGACCGGAATCGCGACCGATGACCTTCATGCCCGCCTTTATTATCGAGACAGCATAGCCCTTCTTGCGATTACGGATTTCGATCAGCGGCAAGATAAAATCCTTCAGGCCGGCGTTGATAGCAGCGTGGTCGCGTCGGCGTACGGCTGCGTAGAAATCGGTCGCAAATTCCGGCACGAAATTGAAGACGGCCGACGAATAGGTGGTCACGCCCATGTCGAGATAGGGCAGCGCGAAAGTCTCTGCCGTCGGCAGTCCGCCGACATAGACGAGACGGTCGCCAAGCCGCGAGTAGACGCGCTGCATCAGCTCGATATCGCCGACGCCGTCCTTGTAGCCGACGAGG
>JGI24770J26754_10003381_pt1 | contig 10641 bp, 12 predicted proteins | sample LakOneMetagenome_FD_26754 | JGI IMG/M metagenome (IMG submission 26754) | reverse complement strand
ACCAGGGGACTTTTAGAAAACAATTACAGGTTGAAGAAAAATCGAAATGGAATACAACACGTTTTCATCCCATGCTCGACTGGACAGGTAAAATGATCTATGATTATTTGAGGGTGAATGACATTCCGCATCACCCCCTGGAACAGGAAGGATATTATAGCATTGGCTGTGAACCCTGCACACGCAAATGGAACCTGGATTTGGATGAACGAAACGGGCGTTGGTATGGTTTAAAGAAAACTGAATGTGGTTTGAATACGGATCTCGTGGAAATAAAACAGGATACTTCTATCTCTTAAGAAAAAAAATGAATGTATTTATTACGGGAGGCGCAGGTTATATTGGTACAGAGTTGGTTGCTTCGCTTACGATGTTACCTGATGTAAAAAAAATTATTATTTATGATAACCTGAGCAGGGCAAACTATAATTTATTTATTGGTACAAATTTAAACAGCCATAAAATTTCATTTTTAAATGGCGATATTCTTGATTCACGGAAATTGAAGCAGGCATTGGTTGATGTAGATATTGTTTTTCATTTTGCAGCAAAAGTAACCACACCTTTTGCGAATACAGATGCGCATATTTATGAACAGGTAAATCATTGGGGTACCGCGGAACTCACGTATGCACTCGAAGAAAGTGCAGTTAAAAAATTTATTTTCTTAAGTTCTGCTGCCGTGTACGGACACACCGGGTCAGCAGCGGATGAAAAAACAACGCCATCGCCGGAAAGCTATTATTCTATTTCAAAACTGAAAGCAGAAAAGCATGTGCTTCGGTTAACGGATACAATGAATACGATCATTCTCCGGCTGGGAAATGTATACGGTTATAGTAAGAGTATGCGCTTCGATGCGATGATCAATAAATTTATTTTTGATGCGCATTTTACCGGCCGCATCACGATCAATGGTTCCGGGAATCAAAGCCGCGCCTTCATTTCTATTGATAAAACCAGGGATGTTTTAACTCAGGTATTTCAAAAAAAGATTCCATCTGGTGTGTATAACCTGGTGGATAAAAACATGCAATTGCTGCAGGTTGCAGAAGTTGTGAATGAAGTGTATCCCGGAATAGAATCATTTTTCATCAACCAGAATTATACGGGATTTCATTTGGAAGTGAAAAGGGAATCTGCGTTATTCTCCTATATAAATTTTCCTGTCACGGATTTCAAGGATGAATTGCTTCATTTCAAAAAAAGGTTTGCTTTTTAGCTTTGCAGGTTTGCTTAAAAAAACTTAATTTTGCACTAATTCATAGTAATTAGATATCCTTCTCTCTACGAATTACTTCATTTCTCTGCATTATTTTATCATTTAAAGAGATCATTATATGGCTGAAACCTGGAATAAAAAGGAACGCGAAAAGAAAAAAAGACAAAACCGGAAAGAAAAACTGGAAAGAAAACAGGAAAGAAAAGAAAACCAGCAGACCGGTAAAACACTGGATGATATGCTTGTGTACATTGATGAAAATGGGAATTTTTCTGAAACGCCACCTGATCCTAGAAAAAAGATTCGCGTGAATGTGGAAGATATAAGTATCGGTGTGCCCAAACATACAGACACTGATCCTGCNGACCTNATACGGGAAGGAACAATCACTTTTTTTAATGAAGCGAAAGGTTTTGGATTCATTCGGGATAAAGAAACACAGGAAAGTGTTTTTGTNCATGTAAACGGCCTCATTGATCCGGTTGAGGAAAAAAGTAAAGTAATTTTTGAAGTAGAAATGGGCCCCAAAGGTGCCAATGCGATCAACGTAAAACTCTTGCCTAAATAAATAAATTGTTTGTATAGATTTTAAGAATAAGGGCTTGCCCTTTTTTTTATATACACAATATATACACGTCGTATGAAATACTCTAAAGAATAATTACAAGTATCCGGCGTTTTATGAATATAAAAATCTTAATTTAGTACAGGTAAGAGATTGATCAACGTTTGAATATTCTATGAAACAAGTTATTTTTATTTTTATTTATCTGCTTTTTTTAGTGAATGTTTTTTCCCAGGCTTTTCATCTAGATGCCGGTGTAGGAGCTGTTACTTATAATGGCGACCTGCAATTAAGAAAATTCAAGCCTAATACTTTTCAGCCCGCCTTTACTGTTGGACTTGGGTATCGGCTGACTGATCATATTGGCATCAATGCAAATATACTTTATGGCAAATTGAAGGGAGATGATAAAAAAGCAAATAAGCCGCAATTGATAGCGCGTAATTTAAATTTCACTTCCTCCCTGTTTGAAGGAAATATATTGGTTGAGTATAATTTATTTTCAACCGATAATCAACCATTGATCAACCCATTCTTTTATGCGGGGGTTGGCGCTTTTCATTATAACCCTTATACTTTTGATTCGGCAGGAAATAAAGTATTCCTGCAACCACTGGGAACAGAAGGGCAGGGGCTTCCCCAATANCCTGACCGGAAAGCATATAGCCTAAACCAGTTTAATGTTCCATTNGGNGGCGGANTACGCTACCGNGTNAANGANCAGGTNAGTATCAGTGCTGAAGCGAGTTTCAGAATATTATTTACAGATTATCTCGATGACGTGAGCACAACTTACCCGGATTCGCTGGCATTATTAAAAGGTCATGGCCCGTTATCAGTAAAATATTCCTTTCGTAAAAATGAAATTGACCCATCTGAACGGTATCCCAATGATGGAAACCGCGGCAATTCTGGAAGAAATGATACCTATTATTTTGTTCTTTTTAAACTCTCCTATACGTTTCCTTCAGGCTCCAATATTTTCAAATCCGGTGCGGCAAAGAATCCCAAATCAAAAATGGGTTGTCCAGGTAAAGTATTATAAACCTTTCGTATTTTTGAATCGTCTCTTTGCAATTTATAATTAAATGAGTTACGCTTCCTTAGAAGAATGTTTACTGGATTTAGAAAAAAATAAACACCTGGTGCGCATTCGTGAAGAAGTGGACCCCGACCTGGAAATGGCTGCTATTCATTTGCGTGTGCATGAAATGAAAGGCCCTGCAATTTTATTTGAAAATGTAAAAGGAAGTAAATTCCGCGCGGCTTCCAATATTTTCGGGACACTGGAACGAAGCCGTTTTATTTTTCAAAATACATTCGCTCATTTAAAAAAAATCATTGCCTTAAAAAAAGATCCTTCTCTTCTTTTTAAAAAAGCCGGAACTTATATCAATCCCGGGCTGAATGCTTTTAATGCAATTCCTTATAAAAATAATTTTTTGAAACCTGTACTTGCACAACAAATCGCTTTAAGTGATGTACCCCAAATTAAACACTGGCCGGATGATGGAGGTGCTTTCATTACATTGCCACAAGTCTATACAGAAAACCTGCGACAACCGGGCATCAAATACAGCAACCTTGGCATGTACAGGATCCAGTTTAGTGGAAATGAATATGTACCTGACCAGGAGGCAGGATTGCACTACCAGTTGCATCGCGGTATTGGTATTCATCAAACGATTGCACAACAGGAAAATAAACCGATGCGTGTAAGCATTTTCGTGGGTGGGCCACCAGCTCATACACTGGCGGCTATTATGCCTTTGCCTGAAAATTTGAGTGAGATCGCATTCGCCGGAATCCTTGGTGGCAGGCGTTTTCGTTATACGTATGTAAATGGTTATTGCATCAGTAATGAGGCTGATTTTGTTATTACCGGTGACGTAATGCCAGGTGAAGTAAAACCGGAAGGACCGTTTGGAGACCACCTGGGTTATTATAGTTTGAAACATAATTTTCCCCTGTTGCGTATAAAAAAAGTGTATGCCAAAACAAATGCGATCTGGCCTTTTACAGTTGTAGGCCGCCCGCCACAGGAAGACACTGCGTTTGGTGCTTTAATTCATGAGTTAACCGGTGATGCAATCCAGGATGAAATACCAGGCTTAAAAGAATTAAATGCAGTGGACGCTGCAGGGGTGCACCCATTACTTCTCGCAATTGGAAGTGAGCGTTATACTCCTTATGTAACTGAAAAAAAACCTGCAGAATTATTAACCATTGCAAACCATATATTGGGAAGTTCCCAATTGAGCCTGGCAAAATATCTCTGGATTACTGCAGATGAAAAAAATCATTTGAACACAAAAGATATCCCTGCTTTTTTTCAATTCATGCTTTCCAGGATTGATCTTCGGAGGGACCTCCATTTTTATACAAAAACAACGATTGATACACTGGATTATTCAGGCACTTCTATCAATGAAGGAAGTAAAGTAGTGTTGGCAGCTTATGGAGAAACGTTGCGTACTTTATCTTCTGAAATTCCTGAATGTATGCGGTCATTAAAAAATTTTTCTAACCCGCTTTGCATTTTACCAGGCATCATTGCTTTGGAGGGAAATCCCTATTTAAATAAAGAAGAAAGTTTTAAAGAAATAGAAAATGTAACCGGGTATTTATCCGATCACCAGGAAGCACTCAGCGGTTTTCCAATGATAGTTATTTGCGATGATACAAATTTTATAAGCCAGTCTTTAAATAATTTTCTATGGGTAACATTCACGCGAAGTAATCCTGCACAGGACATTTCAGGAGTGGGCCAATTCATTGAGAACAAGCACTGGGGCTGCACCGGGCCATTCATGATAGATGCCCGCATGAAACCAGGTTATGCACCTCAATTAATAAAAGATCCTGCCGTTGAAGCAAAAGTCGACCGCTTATTTTTGAAAAGTGGAAGCTTATATGGAATACAATAAAAATGGGGCTGATGAAGAATCACCGCCCCTTTTTTTCAACCCTAAACCCTTAAAAAACTTTCAAATAATTGTAAAAATCATGCCAAAAGATTTTGATCGATATATGCTTAGCTATCTTACCATTAAATTTACAGGCTTATGAAAAAATCTTTTACGTATTGTATGACACTCCTAACCCTTGCCGGCCTTATATCCTGCCAGGGGAAAAGCCAATTGAAATATATGACTGCTACCAACAATAAAAGCCTTTTATGGGAAGTTTCAGGAAATGGCCTGAAAGAGCCCTCTTATATTTTTGGTACGATGCATTTATTATGCGCAGAAGATGCATATGTAAGTGACCCGTTAACTTCCATCATACAACAGGCAGATGAGATCTATTTTGAAATAGACCTGGATGATTTGGGTGAATTGGTCAATGGTGCAACAATGGGAATCATGCAGGGTGACACCACGCTTTCACAATTACTTTCACCGGAAGAATTTACGCGGGTACAGGATTTTTTTGATGCACATGATTTAGCTATGCAATTTAATTTTTTGCAACGTATGCAACCCATGCTTATTAGTTCACTGGTGTACCAGGCGATCCTTCCCTGTGAACAAACAGATGGTATGGAAATGGCCATCATGCAGGTAGCACATGAAAGTCAAAAAGAAATTAAAGGCCTTGAAACTGCTGCATTCCAGGTGAGTATCCTGGAACAAATTCCTTATACCAGACAAGCGGCAGACCTGGTAAATAGTGTGGACAGTATACGTGCCGGCACTACACAAATTGAAGAAATGATCGAATTGTATAAAAACCAGGATCTCGATGCATTACTTGCTTATACATTAAAAAATGATGGCGGGGATTCGCCGGAGATCCAGGATAAAATGATTTACCAGCGGAATAAAAACTGGGCCGGTCAATTTCCAAAAATTTCAAATGATAAACAACTGCTTATAGCTGTTGGCGCCGGGCATCTTGGCGGTGAAAAGGGCGTATTGCAATTGCTGAAAAATATGGGTTATACATTGCGGCCTTTGCAAAATGAAAAAAGTAGTATGGTAAAAAACAGTTCCTTATAAACCCAGCATTTCCTTCAGTTTTTTATATCCATTTTTGCTTACCGGAATTTTATTCCCGTTTGTAAGTAATACCAAGTGTCCATCTTTTTCATAAGGGTCAATTCTCGTGACCATTTGGGTATTCACTAAAAAAGAACGATGAACACGCGCAAACTGGCCTGGGGGAAGGTTTTCCTCGAAATAAGCCATGGTTTGTTTTTTCAAAAATGCATTTTCTTTCGTCACAATTTTTACATAGTCATCTGCGGCTTCTATAAAAAAAACCTGTGCCAATGGTATGATCCGAATTTTACCTCCATCTTTCACAACTATCCGGTTTGTCTGCGCGGGTAATGTCATGGATTGTAAAAAAGATTCTTTTTCTGCAACTGCATTTTGTTGCATAGCTTTTTGTAATGCTTTATCAAAACGTTGTTTATTNAATGGTTTTAATAAATAGTCGATGGCATGTATTTCAAAAGCCTTCAGCGCATATTCCTCATACGCTGTTNTGAAAATTACCTGCGGGGGATTTTCTATGAGTTCAAGCATTTCAAAGCCATTGATCCTGGGCATTTGNATATCAAGAAAAACCAGGTCCGGTTGCAACTCCTGTATGGCTTTTATTCCTTCAAAACCATCATTGCATTCTGCCAGGATCTCAATAGTATCATGCGGTTCCAAATATTCCCTGATCACCGTTCTGGCGAGTGGTTCATCATCTATAATGATTACTTTCATATTTGTGGTACTGAGATTATTGTTATAAAAAAATGATCATCTGTTTGCGTTTTCAATAAGTCATGACGGCCATATAAAAGTACCAGCCTTTTTCTTACNGACGAAAGGCCGAAGCCCGTTCCATGCAGTGGCAGCGCCGTTTCCGGGTCAAANGGATTTTTGATTGTAATGATCAATAAAGCATCTTTTTTTTCTGCTTCCAGGGAAATACAAACTTTGCCAAGTGTATCATATAATCCGAATTTGATCGCATTTTCCATAACAGGCTGTAGCAGCATGTTTGGAATTTTCAATTGAAATAATTCTTCATCGTCAATGATGATTTGTGTTTCAAGCCGATGGCCGAACCGTACTTTTTCGATATCAAGGTATAATTGTAAGTATTCAATTTCTTCTTTCAAAGTATTTAATTGTACATCATCTTTGCGCAGGCTTCCCCGGAGAAAATCTGATAATTGCTGGATCATGTTGCGTGCATTTTCCGGNTGGGAAATGATGAGTGCGCTGATGGAATTTAAAGCATTAAATAAAAAATGGGGTTGTAGCTGGTTACGCAACGTGCGTAATTCCGCATCCCTTAATAATTTTTCCGCATCCTGTTTCCTGGAATCTAAAAGTGCTTTTTCTTTTTCAGAATACCAGGCAAGACTGATCATTGCCATACTGCCAATCAGCAGGAACGCTATGCTGAAACGCAGTGAGGAAGAGAGTTTCAGCATGTGCAGGTANGCATCATCATCCTGGAAGATCAACCACAGAATAAANCGCATACTCAATAACCATAATGCGCCAAGCGCAGCACTTACAATNATAATATAAATATACTTTTCCCGCCGGGGCAGGTAGTATCGCATATTATTACTGATCAAAAGACATGCAGCAGCGAGTAAAATATTACTGGCAAGGCTATCCGTTACCGCCTGCTTCCATGAAATTCCAAAGCCATGTAAAACGAAACTTTGCACAACCGCCCAGTTTACCCACCAGGCAATAAAAACGAGTTTGATTTTATGGGTATAAAGCGTGGTTGTTTCCAAAAGGAATTAATTGATTTGTGGAATTTCCTGCAAACTATCTTCAAGAATTGCTGCCGCAAACTGGTTGATCTTTTTCAAATATAGTTCTGCATTTTCAATTTCATGCACGCGTGAAAATATTTCCGCGCCATCCGAATCAGTATCCATTTTTACAAGGCTGGTAATATCTACAAACTGCCACCGCACGGGCTTTTCAGCATGATTTAAGAATAGATCTTCTTCCTGGTGGCCAATGCGTCTTGCTTTATGAAAAGCATCCAGTTTGTCATCGGCATGTATAAGCCGTACTTGTTCATCAAACTGTGGTGTATGTTCTCCGTTCGCACAAACAATACGGTAAATGAGTGTTGTAAGATACCAGTTCATTTGATTAAGTTTAAAAGGAAATAAATTTTACCCGGAACGGTTAAATGATTGATTAATTCAGGATTTCAATACCACCAAACAAAGTACTGCCTTTTAAGAGAAGGGTTTTATTGCTGTCTATTACATGGGAAGAAATATTTCTCTTGTCTTCAAAGCCACCAAGCATGGCACTCACTTCACTTTTAATATCCCAATGTGCAGGGACAACTATTTTTGTACCTCCAAAAAGTTGCGAAATATCTATGACAGCAGGCTTTTGAATATCAGCCTGTGAAAGATCCAGTTCTGTGCCACCCATCACACAGCTTATGGTTCCGCCCCGGAAATTTTTAGATACAATCTTTTTTTTAATGCTCCCCATAAATATGCTATAATCTATGAACTCATTGCTATCATCATCAACATTTGAGGATAAGGGTTCATTGCCCTGGGGTAACCCCCTGTTTCTTCTGCGGTTTGAACAACTGTTTCTTTCTGCAAGAAAAAAGAAACCAAATACAATAAGTGCTACTGGCCAGATGAAACGATGTAAGTTCCAGCCAGCCATATTATCATCCACTAAAAAGACTATACCCATGAATAAAAGGATGAAACCAGCCCCTGTTTCTGAAATTATTTTGCAAACCGGATAATAATCCTATTGCAATGAGAATCATTGGCCAGTCGAAAAACCAGGCAGGAAATGCAACGCCCATTTTATTGATCAGTAATAATATTCCCGCGCCGATAATAAATACACCGGTCCACATTCTTTTTTGAGGGGATGAATAATTGTTCTTTGACATGATTCTATTTTTTATTTGAAATGTAAAAGTATTTTGCAAAATAAACCAAGGCAAGTGCTATTAGGCAACTGGTATAAATTCGTCGGTCAATATCAGGAAAAAATCGGTGAATAAATCAGGCACTTACCTGGAATTCACGCAAGGCATCATTCAGGCTGGTTTTTACATCCGTGCTTTCTTTTCTTTTACCAATGATCAATGCGCAATTCACCTGGTAGTCCCCGGCCGGGAATGATTTTGTATAACTACCCGGTATCACTACACTCCGTGAAGGTACGCGGCCTTTATATTCAACAGGTTGATCACCGCTTACATCAATAATTTTAGTGGATTGTGTCAATACCACGTTGGCGCCAAGCACCGCTTCTTTTTCTATGATCACACCTTCCACGATGATACAACGGCTGCCAATAAAACAATTGTCTTCTATGATTACGGGTGTTGCCTGTAAAGGTTCCAGCACACCACCAATCCCAACGCCACCGCTAAGATGCACGTATTTACCAATTTGCGCACAACTTCCAACGGTTGCCCACGTATCCACCATGGTGCCTTCATCTACATAGGCGCCAATATTTACATAACTTGGCATAAGTATTACCTGTGGCGCGATGTATGCGCCATAACGCGCTACAGCATGCGGTACAGCACGAACACCGAGTGATTTAAAGTCTTTCTTTAAAGTCATTTTATCATAAAACTCAAAAGGCGGAAGCGTATATGTTTCCATTTTTGCAATGGCAAAATATAAGAGGATCGCTTGTTTTACCCATTCCACAGCCTGCCATTCACCGTTTATTTTTTCTGCAGCACGTAAAAAGCCTTTATCAATTTCAAGTATTGTTGCTCGTATTGCAGCTATGTATTTTTCATCCTCTAAAAGCCCGCGATTACTCCAGGCATCAGTGATATATTGTTTTAATTCCATTTTCTTTTTTTACAAACATAAAGCATACTTAAAAATGAATGTGCCGCTTTTAATTTTTTATAAAAAGATAGTGCATTTTTGCAAATAAGAATTTTGTATTATGAATATTGCCTTTGATGCGAAACGTGCGTTTACAAATGGTACAGGCCTTGGCCATTACAGCCGCACGCTCATACGTTCGCTGGCAACCTTCTTCCCGGCTGAAAATTATTTTCCCTGCACGCCATTGATTACAGACCGTTTTGATGTTTCCGCTTTTCCAAACGTACAACTTATTTCCCCCACTTCTTTTACTACGCGAAATTTTAGAAAATTGTGGAGAAACAGCCTGGTAAAAGCTGATTTGCAAAAAAATAATATAGAAATTTATCATGGCCTGAGTCATGAAATTCCGAATGGAATTGATAAAACAAATATTAAAAGTATCGTCACGATACATGATTTGATTTTTGAACGTTTCCCGGATCAGTATAATTTGATTGACAGGAAAATATACCGCTACAAATTTCAGTATGCATGCAAACATGCCAATAGAATAATTGCGATCAGCAGGCAAACGAAAGATGACCTGGTGAAATTGTATGAAGTGCCCGGCCATAAAATTGCAGTATGTTATCAAAGTTGTGACGAACGTTTTTTTATGACAGTAAGTGACCAGGAAAAAGAACGCGTCAAAAAAATATACAATTTACCGGATCGCTTTTTTTTATATACAGGTTCTGTTATTGAAAGAAAAAATCTCCTGGTAATATGCAAAGCACTCGAATCATTAAAAAAGAAAATTCAAATTCCACTGGTCGTGATTGGTGATGGAAGTGGCTATAAACAAGAGGTGAAAAATTTTCTCCGTGAGAAAAATATGGAATCACTGGTTATATTTTTAAGTGAAAAAGAAGATACAGCGCATCTTCCCGCTTATACGATGGCCACTGACTTTCCGGCGATTTACCAGCAGGCTATTTGCATGATCTATCCTTCTGTTTTCGAAGGTTTTGGTATACCTGTTTTGGAAGCGCT
>JGI24770J26754_10003380_pt1 | contig 10641 bp, 5 predicted proteins | sample LakOneMetagenome_FD_26754 | JGI IMG/M metagenome (IMG submission 26754) | reverse complement strand
TTTGCCGATTATATCAGAATAATTTTGCCGGGTGATCAGGTGTTCGGCCCACACACCCGTGCGGCAGTCGCAGGTATTGCTGCCCAGCGATGCAACAGGAGGTATTGATTTTTTGGAAAAAAATAATTCTATTGCACCAGTGAAATCGGTAAAAGCTTTTCCTCTTGTTAATTTAACCAATGCATCCCGGTCGTTTTTATTGATACCCGGTTTTAATTCGTTTATATATTCTTCCCGTTGTTTCCTGTAAAAATCCTTTTCTACTTTGCTGTGATACCAATAGTGTTTCAACCGCATAGCGATGTTGTGGTAATTGGCGGTGGTGGTGGAATAGCAGATGATGGTAAGCCCCGACCGGTAAAGTTTTGTATAAAAACTTTCCAGGTCATAAATGTGTTCAACAACATTCCGGGAGGCAACAATATCAAAACTTACCTGGTTTTCTTTTCCATAACTGATNACGGCATCAATATCACCGGAGATAAAATCATCAACCTTTGTATCCAGTTTATCGCAGATGATCTTTGCATAGCCTGCCCACTTGGGAAAATAGTCATTGAAATAAACTTTTTTGAACCCGACCTTGCCCGCCAGTAAGAACAGGGTGCCCAGGCCGGCGCCGTAATCGATGAANCTGCTGTCGCTGATGTTCCTGTTCAGCAGTTTAACCGAGTTGTAAATGATATCGGCGCTGCTTTGTATGGAAAAGAAAAGCCGGTTGCCCGCATGGTGACTGCAGAAATAATGTTTTCCAAAATCATCAATGGCCAGGTTACTTATATCAAGCGCTTCCAGTTGCTGATAAATCTGGTTTGCCCTTTCATTGATGAGCCGGGCCGTATCATCAACCGGTTCTATGAAATTATGGTGCTTGCCGGAATCCAAGGCACTAAGCTGCTTTTGTTTTTTCCGTTGCTTTCTTATTCCTGCTTCTCCATGCCATGAAGAGGCAGAAGAATACAACCAGCACCGAAAGAATATTTGAATACCGGGCTACTTTTTCACCTACCCGTACCGAGGCCGGGTCAAAAACAAATTCAATGCTGTGTTTGCCGGCCGGGATGGCAAGGCCCCTTAATGCATAATTGGTTTTGCAATAGGGTGTTTCTTTACCATCGATGAAAGCTTTCCATCCCAGCGGATAGTATACTTCACTGAACACAGCAAACTGGTTGGTAGCCGCATTGAATTGGTATGTTATTTCGTCGTTCTTATTCTGGATCAATTTGATGTAGGCCGATGAATCGTAAACGGGAGAGAAGGGCACCGAAGCTTTGAATTTTTCATCCACAAAAGCAACCTGTGCCGGGTCNAAAGAATCAAGTGATCGCATCTCTTCATCGGCATTCTTNACAAATTTNACTTCCTTAACAAGCCAGCAGTTGCCCATGGCAAACGGATTTGGTAAAACCGTGGTCTGCTTTGTATCGGTACGGTCGGGTACGATCACGTAGCGCATGTTCAGCATATTCAGTACCGGGAAACTGTCTTTGGTCATCGGGCTCGATGCCCAGGCCTGTAAATTTTTGTATATCTGGTTCTCGATCAGGTCCTGGTATAAACCGAGTTTGGCCGGACTGTATCCGCCAATATTATTGTGCTTATACGATGCNATGGCATCATTAAATGCGTTTCCAATATCTGCTGAATATCCATTNCCATTAAANGCGGCAAGGTTAACTATCCGGTAAAAGCTGGTGTCACTTTTCAGCTGCATATCGGCACGGGTATCATTATATGCTGCTTCGAGGTCGGCCGGTTCCACAAAGTTCTCTTCTTTTAAATACCGCCTGGCTACACCAAACAGGTCGATTGTGGTGAAGACGATCAGGGCTGTATATAATATCCAGGGTTTGATCCATTGTTTTGCATAAAGGAAGATAACGGCAATTCCTACGAATAAGAACCCGATCGTTCGCCACATATCGCTTAAATAAAATGCCTGCCGGTCGGCTTTTAGTGCGGCGAAATAGCTTCTTGCAAAATCGGCACCTTTTCCCTGCAGGTCTTCATTAACACTCTTACGGAGTTCGTTGGTGGCGTCATTGCTAAAGTCTGAGAAGAAATAGAAAAGGGCCAGTACGGCAACAGTAGCCCCGGTGATGTACAGGCAATTCCGTAATATCTTTTTCAGTTTTTCCTTGTCGGTATTGGCAGCAAATTCATTCAGGAATATGGAAGCCAGCAAGGCCATGGAAAACTGCGGTATCACCAACGCCATGGAAGGTGCCCTGAATTTTTTATAAAAAGGCATGTGGTCAAAGAGAAAATAATTCACCGCTTCAAAATTTTTGCCCCATGCCAGTACGATGCCAAATAGTGTAAGGGCAACCAGCCACCATTTGTGTTCGCTCTTTGATAAGAAGGCGCCGAATAAAAAGAGCAGGCAAACGATGGCGCCCATGTAAACGGTGCCTTGCGTGCTTAATAATTCGCCCCAGTACATGGGAGATTTATTAGCAACGTATTGCGGAAATCCCTGTGGCAAAGAACCTGCATTCTCCTGCAAAACCTCGATCGCCTTTGAATTTTCGCCAAGCCCCTCTGCCGAACTTCCGCCAAATGCATTCGGAACCAGCAAGGTCATGGTTTCGGCCTTGCCATAACTCCATTGAAAGGCATAGTCTTTATCCAGGCCACCTTTTGTTTCATTCTTTTTATCTTTTTGGGTGAGTTCACTTCTTCCGCCTCTCATTGTTTCTTTACTGAATTCATAGGTGGGCCAGTAGATCATGGCGATCGTTCCCAGCATGATGGCGCCCATTACCATACAAAGCCCGGCAGAGACGGCTAAATGTTTGATGGCTTTTTCCCTGATGCATTTGATAATAAAAGGAATGGTCATGAACACCACCATCAAAAGTGTATAGTAAACGATCTGCTGGTGAAGCTGCCATAAGAGTAAGATGCCTGATACAAGCAACAAGGCACTTCCCAACCAGTATTTTTGTTTGAATATCATTTGTAATCCTGCGAGTACGGCAGGAGCGTATGCCATTGACAATAGTTTTGTATCGTGGCCGCCGGCAATCAAAACAGGATCATACGAACAATACGCATACGCAATGCCCCCGAAAATACTCACCCAGGGATTTAGGCCGATCACGATGCACAAAAGATAAAAGCAAAGTGCTGCAATGAACAGGTAGAATACGGGTTTAGGAAAACCCAATGTAAGGATATCATGTACATAACCAAGGTGAATATTCATTGGTTCTTTCGGCCCCAGGGCTATCTGGAATGTGGGCATCCCACTCATCATGCTGTTGGTCCATTTTGGGAAGTGGCCGTATTTTTCCTTGAATTCAAAAGACTGCTGCGCCATGGCCTTCCACTGAATCACGTCGCTTTGCTGAACCGCTTTTCCTTCCAGGGCCGGCCTGGTTAAAATAACAGAAAGTAATAAAAATGCTGCCACGGCAACCAGGTGGGGGAGAACCTGTTTGAAAGAGATATTCTTCATATATAATTTTTGCTTCGGCAAAATAATGCTAAAAAAATCAATTTAGCAGGTAATTGCCTGCAAAGCTTCCTTTGCCGGCATAAAAAAAGCCACGGTAAGGTGGCTTTGTATTTTATTAAGATGAATGATCTTTAATTTCCCATTCCCTGCTGTGCATTCTGCATATTCTCCATTTCGCCTTTTAAGTTCTTGCGTTTGAAGAGTGACACGTCGATCTTACCAAAGCGGTAATTAAAGTTCAGCCGAAGTATCTGCGGGTCACGGCGACGTTCGTTATCCTGAACGAAATATTGCGACTGNGAATGCGTGGCATATACTTTGGTTCTGAAAACATCGCTCATCTGCAATGTGATTGANGCGGCTTTATTTTTCAGGAAATCTTTTTTGATGGCTATGTCAACACCGTAGTTTGGTTTGATATATCCTTGTGCACCCACCTGGGTTCCGCCAAACATACCGCCGCCTCTGCCCCCGCCGCCGCTGCTGCTGGGAGGTAAAATTGTTTTTGCCTGGTAATCGCCGGATAACTGGATAGAGAAATTCTTAGGCAGGGTAAAAGAATTATTTATTTTGCTGAACATACTGAATTGCGAATTATCTGCACTGCCGGTTATTGCTCCAGCTTTTAATGTTGAGTTATACAGGTTCACGTTGATTGTGAAATCCCACCATTTGGTAAACTTCGTTTTACTGGTAAGTTCTAAGCCGATGTTGTAGCTCTTGTTGGCATTTATGTAAGAACTGACCAGTACCGAGTCGAGTGTGGGATCTTTATACTGGTAATTGGTGATCAGGTCATTGGTATTACGCAGGTACGCCGTTGCCAGCAGACTTGTTTTTTTAGATAACTGGTTCTGGTATGAGATCTCGGCAAGNTTTGTGAATTCTGGCTTCAGGTCCGGATTACCTTTTGACAGGTTCAGCGGATCGGAAACATCGTAATTGGGGATCAGCTGAAAGAAATTAGGGCGGTTTATTTTACGGGAATAATTCACCTGCAGATCAGACTTATCATTCAGCTTGTAGGTAATAAATAAACTTGGAAACAGGCTGAAGGGATATTTATTCGTGAATTTTTGATTACTGCTGACCAGGTCACCGGTATAATTTGAACTCTCCAAACGCAGTCCGAGCTGGTAGGAGAACTTTTTTATTTTCTGACTGAAAGTGGTATATGCAGCATAAACCTGGTCGGTAAATTCGTAATTATTACTGAACCCGGGGATCAGTATATATTTTCCGCTTCCATCCTGTACGTAATTAGAAGATGTGTTTACAAAGTTTCTGACAGCAGCCCTTACCCCCATTTCGAGTTTAAGATTATCGGAGATGGGGTCCACAAAGTCTGACTGCGCAGTAAAATATTTGGTTGTGCCCCCGCCATTGGTACGCTCAACTGATGGAGTTGTTTTTGGTGAGCCGGCGGTATAAAAGTATTGTGTATTGTAATCCCCGTTGTTGGTGTTTTTACTTTGATTATAATTTACATCAACTGTCCATTCTTTATTTGGTTTTGCAAAATTGTGTTTATAGCTCAGGTTTGTCCCTATGTTGCGGAATGTAAAAGCGGTTTTGGTATCCCGGTATCCAAAATCGGATACCAGCAGGTTGTTTTGATGCAGGGTATCCCGATCTATGTTTATCAGGTCGGTATTTTTGAATTCACCGGTCACATACATACCGCCAACCGTTAAGTTATTGTATTCCTGTTATCAACAAAATAATCAAAGCCGGCCCTGGCAAAGGCAAAGTAGCCTTTGTTTAACGGATTATTATTTTGAGAAAAAAGAGAAGTGGTGTCATCATTTAAGAAATTTGTCCGGTCACTAACAGATTGACTTTTTGATTTTCTTGCATTCACACGGCCCCTGGCAAAAAAGTTTATTTTGTCTTGCTTGATATTGATATCACCGCCAAATCCCGGTTGCAGGCGGGAATCAATGCTTGCATTGATATTTCCGTTATACCCGGCTTTCCGGTTTTTCTTCATAACAATATTTAAAATACCGGCGCCGCCTCCGCTTGCATCAAATTTTGANGATGGGTTTGTGATGATCTCAATGCTGGCGATTTCATCTGCAGGTATCTGGTCTAAAGTAAGTGTCGTTGGCCTTCCATCAACAAATATCTGCGGGGCTGCATTCCGGAGTGTTACATTCCCGTCAATGTCTACGTTAACGGACGGAACATTTTTCATTACATCAACAGCCGTTCCCCCCACACTGGTAAGATTTTTTTCAACATTAAAAACCTTACGGTCTATCTTCATTTCCAGGGCAGCTTTGCTCGCGCTTACGGTTACATTTTCGAGTTGTTTGACATCTTCCTGCAGTTTAAAATTGCCCAGGTCCTTATCCACGCCGCTCAGCATGCTGCTAAAATCCCCGTTNTTTGCTGCTCCCATGTTGAGTTCAAAATTCACTTTACGCTCAATTACCTTAAACCCGATGGCAGTGATCTTCAATTTATAAGTAGCCATTATGGAGAGGTTCTCCAGGCTGAATTCTCCTTTTTTAGTGGTTAGCATACCAGCCACCACCATATCTTTGCGCTTCTTTGTTACTGAATCAAATTTATTCTGGATCAGTTGCACCGAAGCAGCATCCAGGGGTTTGCCGCTCATGCTGTCCAGAACCTTACCATAGAAATGGCCCATGTTCATATTCTGTCCGCCCATGCCACCGCGGTTTCCGCCACCTGTGGGCATTTGTGAAAATGCCGTTGAGAAAGCCAATGTAAAAACCAGGACCATCAAAAGTTTACCAGTACGTATCATTTATGATTGTTTTATTTTAACGGGTGCAAAGAACCTTCAAAAAAAGGGAAATACCCGCTACTATCAGGATGAGTGGTATATATGAGGGGAGCAAGGAAACCAGGCTGTTACTGATGCAGTTGTGTATATATGACCACCTGTATCAGCCCCGACAATAAACCCACCAGCAAGCCCANNAGTTGTAGCCGTATAAACAGCTTTTTTGCGGTTTTGTTCAACAGGATATCCGGNTGTTTGAGAGAAAGCCCGGCGATCTTTTCAGTGATGAGCTTGTTGAGATCGAGGTCCTTTTCAAGATTTGACAGGTAAGACTTCATGATGACCGGGAACAGGCTCTCCAGTTCCAGCAAAAAAGCTCCTTTCAACTGGTTGATGGTCTTGTCGCCGATGAACATAGACAGCATGGGAAAACTTTCTTTTAGTTTCTCCCGAAGAAAATGATCAATATGATGTTCGATCTCCGGCTTTAATTTATCGAAGCCCGCAGGGTCGGCCGCTTTTTGTTTTAAAGATGAGAAGGAGAACAGCTCTTTGCTTGCCATTTCAGCCAGTTGTTCTGCAATAAGCGGTTGATACTTTGGTAACAGTCCCTGCAATTTAAAACCCAGTGCAGAAACCGGCCTTTGCGGCCAGAAAAGAATTTTAGAGGATAGCCAGATAACGAACCAGCCTGTGATGGCAGAAAAAAGAAGGGTCGGTATATGGTAAGTCCATTGCATGTATTGATCGGCGGGTAGCAAAGAAAAGGATTAATGCTGCCGGTTCAAAATGTAATTTTGAAGGAGACCTGTTTTTCTTTATTTTTGCCGCTGTTGAAATGGTAGCCATAGCTCAGTTGGTTAGAGCATCAGATTGTGATTCTGAGGGTCGTGGGTTCGAGCCCCATTGGTTACCCACTTTATGGCGAGGGAAAAAACATCATCCCCGCAATTACAGCACAGAAGCGGATTTTGACACATCGTCTGAATCCGCTTTTTTTCTTCTACGCCCTCTTTGAGGTGCTTGAATAGGTGCCCGAACTTTTTTTTCGAGGTGCCTGAAAACTTCCCGGCCTTTTACGTCATCCATTGTCGCTATTCTTCACGTCATTAAAACATAGCGATATGACCAACCAGTTAAACATCCTCTTCATGGCCATCTCTTCAAGATTAAATGCCAGTGGAGAAGCCCCCTTGTACTGCAGAGTACTCTACAAAGGAAGGCAGAAACGTTTCATGATCGGTTGTACGATCCCTCTCGGAACCTGGGATCAGACCAAACAAAGGGCAAGGGGAAAATCTTCAAAGGCTGAAACGGTAAACCAGCAGATAAGTCTCCTTGTACAAAAGATATATAAGGCAGAGGCAGACTTGCTTAAACTCGCTGAGCCATTTGAGATGGAGGATATTGTAGGCAAAGTACAGGGGTTAGACAAAGCCGCCTGCCGCACACTTATGCAGGTTTACGAGTATCGATACATGACGATGCAGAAACTGGCGAATATCGACTATAAGCCCTCAACCTTACGAAAGTTTATACAGATGGCAGACGCAGTCAGGTATTTCCTGAAGTACAAGTACAACACCGAGGACATTCCCCTATCCAAAGTGAACCTGGTCTTCCTGCAAGAATTAGAGACCTACCTGAAGTCAGAGAAGCGCATGAAAATGGTTACGGTCAACAAAGTAGTACAGAAGCTAAAGTCTATCACAAAAATAGCTATTGACCACAGGTGGATGAGCGCAAACCCATTTCCCGGCCATCGTTTCAAACACGACAGATTAAATGTGATCTATCTTACTATTGACGAGTTAACACACCTGGAGAACTTTCAGTTTGCCCAGCCAAGGCTTGCAAGGGTAAGAGACATATTTCTGTTCAGTGTGTACACAGGCTTGCATTATATGGATGCAATGAGCATTACCTACGATAACATCATAGAGGGAGTTGATGGTAATTTGTGGATCAGCTACATCCGGCAAAAAACCGGAAAACGCATCAATATACCCATGCTCAATAAGGCAAGGCTCCTTATGGGGAAATTCCGCAAAGAAGGGTTGCTCGCATATAATCTCTCTACATCTATTGTTCCCCGTATGAGTAATCAGAAAGTTAACAGCTACCTGAAGGAAGTTGGGGCCATCTGTAATATAGACAAGCCGCTTACCCACAAGGTGGCCAGGAAAACCTTTGGCTCAGCACTGCTCTATTATAATGTACCGATGAAAGTAGTGAGCGAATTAATGGGGCACTCCTCTGTGCTTGTAACGGAACGCCATTATGCTCAGATGGAATTGAAGAAGTTGGGTGAGGCCATTACTGGCGTTGATGCACTGATCACTTTGCAACTACCTGTAGTTATATCTTGAATAGGAGAGGGTTTCGGCTCTCTTCTTCTTTTAGTCCAATCACAAATAGGTATATTTGCAGCCTACGTAAAACTTATCTTATGCCCGGAAATAACTCTTCAGATGGGGTATCAACTACTTCTATAATCTTTGGCAACCAGTACTTAAGATTGGATAGGTGTCCATTCTGTGCTATTGACAAACCAAGTCTAACTATGCTTTGGCAGCCAATTATGACTAATGCCAATGATGGTACTAATCAAAGAACTTGGGCGTCATATTTTTGCGCTAATTGTGGTGGGGTTGTGACTGCATGTGCTAACGGAAAGTATGTGGAGGATTACTTTCCAAAATCGGAAAGCTTAAGTCACCTCATACCAGAAAAACCAAGACGATACTTAACGGAAGCGGNGAATACAATACATGCTCCAAGCAGTTCAATTATGGTTTGTGCGTCCTCAGTCGATGCAATGTTAAAGGAGAAGGGGTATAAGGAAGGAACTTTGTATGTCCGCATCAATAAAGCAAAAGACGATCATCTAATTACTGAGGGTATGGCTACCTGGGCTCATCAAGTAAGGTTAGATGCAAACGATGAAAGGCATGTAGATGAGGATGCACCACCCCCAAATTCTGAAGATGCAAAAAGGTCGATAACTTTCGCTAAAGCACTTGCGGAGTTCTTATTTGTTCTGCCGGCAAAAGTTTCGGAAGGACTGGACGAGTCCTCGCATTAATTCGTGGGCACTCAAGTTGAAAGAAATGGCAAACTACTGATGTCAGTGAATTAATCTAAGCATCCTATTCCCGTTGCTAATATCTTCGGGAGAGATCCCTGGCTCTCTTCTTTTTCAAACCGCTGCATACCATAGTAGGGGTTCAAAGTCCACAGTAAAGCATCTTTTTTGTACTTTGCGGATAGCTGCCTTAAATGGCCGCCTACTTAGCCAAACCCGAAACATGATTGCTGAAGCACTAAAACAACTGGAAGCTGACTTATGGGAAGCCGCAGATCAACTGCGTGCCAACAGTAAACTGACAGCTACAGAGTACACCATGCCCATTCTCGGGCTAATCTTTTTACGCCATGCTACCAACCGCTTTGAGCAGATCAAGGCCGAGGTTGAGCCCACCCTGCCCGTACACCCCAAAAGGGGAAGGAGGCCAATAAACAGGGACGACTTTTGGGCCAAGGGAGCCATTTTTCTGCCAGCTGAGGCCCATTTCGATTACCTGGTTGGAATGCCAGATAGCGAGGATATCGGGGCAAAAATTGACGCTGCCATGCGACTGATAGAGGAGGAGAACGAATCTCTAAAAGGCGTTTTACCAAAAACCTATACCGCTTTTGAGAAGTCATTGCTGCTGGAACTTCTGCGCATCTTTAACAAAGAAGCGTTACGCAAAGCCACCGGTGATGTGTTCGGGAAAATATACGAGTACTTCCTCAACGCATTTGCCATTAAGGGAGCACAGGAGGGTGGCGAATTCTTTACGCCCATATCGCTTGTATCCACTATCGTAAATTTCATTGAGCCTACTCATGGCATTGTACTTGACCCTGCCTGCGGAAGCTTTGGAATGGCGGTGCAAACCGGCCACTTTATTGAGGCCATGCACGAGGATCCTAACAAACAGGTTACGTTTTANGGGCAAGAAAAAACCAGTACTAACGCCAATATCGCAAAGATGAACATGGCCGTCCATGGCCTGGAGGGTAATGTGCTGGAAGGAAATACCTTTTATGAAGACAAACATGAACTGGTAGGCAAATGCGATTACGTGATGGCGAATCCTCCGTTTAATGTTGACAAAGTGGATAAGGAAAGGGAAGTAGTGAAGAACGATCCCCGCATACATTTTGGCTTACCCAAGAACGATAACGGCAACTACTTGTGGATACAATACTTCTACGGCTACCTGAATGAAACCGGAAGAGCGGGGTTTGTAATGGCCAGTAGTGCCAGTGATGCCGGCCACAGCGAAAAACTCATCCGTGAGCAGTTGGTGAAAACCGGTGCCGTGGATATTATGGTATCCATCAGCAACAACTTCTTTTATACAAGAAGCCTGCC
>JGI24770J26754_10003379_pt1 | contig 10642 bp, 7 predicted proteins | sample LakOneMetagenome_FD_26754 | JGI IMG/M metagenome (IMG submission 26754) | reverse complement strand
GTCGCTCGCACCACCCCTCTCTTGGCGGCGCGGGAGACTCGTTCTGCGAAAGATCCTGGCAAGTGCCCGGATCGCGGGTACCGGTCTCGTGTCGGCCTATGACACAAAACAGTCCGACCATAGCACCATGGAACATCCGTCTGGAAGCGGATACCAATGCATCTTGCGACCTATTTCACGAACGGGTGGATGTTGCAGTGCGGCATGTGGGTGCCGGCTCGAAGGCCGATGCGGGAGCGGCCGAAGCCGCGATGCTCCGTGAGCCGGGGGCTGCACGAGCGCCCGCTTGCGGGTTGAAGAGCATCGAAGCGGGCGCCGCCGCGGAACGCGTCAAGGCATCGCGGCTACCGCCGCTGCCACGGACCGGGCCCGGGAGGGGCTACCTGCGGTGGTGCGCGAGTTGCTCGACGAGTTCGGCCGGATCGCTGATCGGTGGCAGGCAGGCGGAACCGCGGCAGACGTAGGCGGTCCCGCCGACAGCGTGGGATTGCTGCGCGAGGACGCCTGGCAGCCGTGCGGCCGATGGGATGCACCAGCGGTCGATGCCCGCGGCGTCGGCGTGGGCGATCGCAGCGCGCCAGCGCTCCCGCTGGTTCTCGTCCGCACGCAGCACGACGATCGTGCGCGGTTCCAGGTACTCGCCGAGTGCGAGCAACATCGCGCAAGACGCGTGCGGCAACTCCGCGAGCGACGACCACGCGGCGCGCAGGCTGCGCTCGACGGCCTCGAGGTACCGCGTCTCGCCGAGCAGGTGGCCCAACATGAGCAGCGCGCGCGCGGCGATGCCATTGCCGGCGGGCAGCGATTCGTCGATGAATGGCTTCGGGCGTTGCGGCAGCGCTTCGGCATCGTGGGCGGTGAAGAAGAAGCCGCCGCCGTCGCGATCCTCGAAACCTTCGAGCAAGGTGTCGGCCAGCGCGATCGCCCAGTCGAGGTCGCGCTCGCGCCAGCGCAGCTGCAGCAGCGCGAGCAGTGCATCGAGCAGGAACGCGTGGTCGTCGAGATAGGCCAGGAAGCGAGTGCGCCCGCCGGCATGGCTTGCGTACAGGCGGCCATCGAGCCACAGCTTGTCGTGCAGGACATCGAGCGCGCGCTCGGCTTCGGCAAGCAGCGGAGCGGTTTTCATCCAGCGTGCGGCGCGCGCGGCGCCGCCGATCGCGAGTGCGTTCCACGCGGTCAGGATCTTGTCGTCGAGGCCCGGGCGGACGCGTTGCGCGCGCCGTGCGAGCAGCTTCGCGTTCGCACTGGCGAAGCGTCGTCGTGCCATGTCGATGTCGATGCGCAGATGCACCGCAACCTCGGCGAGCGGTCGCCGCATCCGCAGGTGCCAGGCATGCCCCTCGAAGTTCGGCGGCTGGTCGAGGCCGTAGTACGGCGCGACGAGTGCGTACTCGTCGGCATCCAGCGCGCCGCGCACTTCATCAGGCTGCCAGACGTAATAGCGGCCTTCCTCGCCTTCGGAGTCGGCGTCGTACGAACTCCACAGTCCGCCGCCGGGTGCCTGCAGGTCGCGAGCGAGCCAGTCGGCGCAGGCGCTGGCGGCCGTCGCGAACGCCGGCTCGTCGAACAGGGCGGAAGCGCGCGCATACAGCGGCAGAAGCTGCGCATTGTCGTACAGCATCTTCTCGAAGTGCGGGATGTCCCATTCCGCATCGACGCAGTAGCGGAAGAAGCCGCCGCCGAGATGGTCGGCAAGTCCGCGTTCCGCCATGGCGGCGAGCGTGTGCCGGGCCATCGCGCGCGCGTCGTCGCCGTGCGACAGCAGCAGCTCGATCTCGCTCGCATGCGGGAACTTCGGCCCGCCGCGATGGCCGCCGTTGACCTCGTCGAAACCCTGCGCGATGCGTGCGAGCGCGGATCGGATCGGCGTGTCGTCGAGGTTGCCCGCGTGCGCGTTGCCCTGCGCGTGCTCGGCGAGGAAGCGTGCGAGCGCGCCGTTCTGCGCGCGCATTTCGTCCGGCTTGTCGTCGTGCCATGCGCGCACGCCCTGCAGTACCTGCGCGAACGCCGGCATGTTGTAACGCGGCGTCTTTGGAAAATAGGTGCCGGCGAAGAACGGCACGAGGTCGTCGGCGGTGAGGAACATCGTCAGCGGCCAGCCACCGCCGCGGCGCGCGAGCGCCTGGTGTGCGAGCTGGTAGACCTTGTCGATGTCCGGCCGTTCCTCGCGATCGACCTTGATGTTCACGTACAGCGCGTTCATCAGGCGCGCGGTGGCCTCGTCCTCGAAGCTCTCGTGCGCCATCACGTGGCACCAGTGGCAGGCGGCGTAGCCGATCGACAGCAGGATCGGTTTGCCTTCGCGGCGCGCGGCGGCGAGCGCTTCGTCGGACCACGGCCACCAGTCGACCGGATTTTCGGCGTGCTGGCGCAGGTAGGGACTCGTTTCGGAGGCGAGGCGGTTCGGCATCGCGCCACAGTGCACTCGCGCGCCGCGCCTGTAAACAACGACGCCCACCGGACTAGACTAGACGTTCCCCAATGCGGACTCGCCCCATGTCGCAGAGCGTGCACGACTTCCACGATGACCCGCGCAATGCGGGCATCCGCATCTGGATCAACGGCGCACTGAAAGCACGCGCGGAGGCGATGGTTTCGGTGTTCGACAGCGGCTTCGTGCTCGGCGACGGCGTCTGGGAAGGCTTGCGAGTGGCGGACGGGCATCCATTGTTCCTCGATGCGCATCTCGATCGCCTGTACGAAGGGGCCAAGGCGATCGCGCTCGACATCGGCCTCGATCGGGCGGCATTGACCGATGCGCTGTACGCAACGCTCGCCGCGAACGGCATGACCGATGGCGTGCACCTGCGCCTGATGGTCACCCGCGGCACCAAGCGCACGCCGTACCAGGATCCGCGCGCATCGGTCGGACCGGCGACGATCGTGATCCTGCCCGAGTTCAAGCTGCCCAAGCCAGAGACTCTGTCGCGCGGCCTGAGCCTGTTCACCGTGCACGTGCGGCGCGGTTTTCCGGACGTACAGGATCCCAAGCTCAACAGCCACAGCAAGCTCAACTGCATCACCGCGTGCATCCAGGCGATCGAGGCCGGCGCCGACGAGGCGCTGATGCTGGATCCGCACGGTTTCGTCGCGACCTGCAACTCGACCCACTTCTTCATCGTGCGCAAGGGCGAGGTGTGGACCTCGAGCGGCGATTACTGCCTCGGCGGCATCACGCGCGCGAACGTGCTGCAGGTGTGTCGCGAAGCGGGCATCCCCGCATTCGAGAAGAATTTCAGCCTGACCCAGGTGTACGGTGCGGACGAAGCGTTCTGCACCGGCACGTTCGCCGGCGTGGTGCCGGTGCGCAGCGTCGACGGGCGCCTGCTCGGCGACGGCAACGCGGGTCCGATGGTCGGACGCCTGCAGGCGCTCTACCGCGAACTCGCAGCGCGCGACGCGGCCGCGAGCGCGGCGCGGCGAAACGCATGAACCCGCTGCGCGTCGCGATGTGGAGCGGTCCACGCAACCTGTCGACGGCGATGATGCGCGCGTGGGAAAACCGTGGCGACTGCGCGGTCAGCGACGAACCGCTGTATGCGCATTACCTCGAGGAAACCGGGCTCGATCATCCGGCGCGCGAGGAAGTCATTGCCGCCGGCGAAACCGATTGGCGGCGGGTTGCCGCATCGCTTGCGCACGGCTCATCACCCGGCCAGCGACCGGTCTGGTACCAGAAGCACATGTCGCACCACCTGCTGCCGCACATCGACGTCGGCTGGATCGCGCAGTTGCGCAACGTGCTGCTGATCCGCGATCCGCGCCTCGTGGTCGCCTCGTACGTGAAATCGCGCGCAAGCGTGACGCCGGACGACATCGGCCTGCCGCAACAGGAGCGCCTGTACGAACACCTTGTCGCGCTTGGCGACGTACCGGTTGTCGACGCCGGAGAATTCCTGCGCGCGCCGGAAGGGCACCTGCGTGCGCTGTGCGACTGGCTGGGCATTGCATTCACGCCGCGCATGCTCGCGTGGCCACCGGGTCCGCGCGACAGCGACGGCGTGTGGGCGCCGCACTGGTACGAACGCGTGTGGGCATCGACCGGTTTCGAAGCGGCTCCGGACGAGGTGCCCGCGCTGCAGGGACGCTATGCCGACGTCGCGGCGGCGTGCATGCCGATCTACGAGCGCCTGCGCGAGGTGCGCTTGCGCATCGATGCCTGATGGTCGCTGTGCCCAGATCGAACCCTTCGACTACGCGCTGCGGCGCTGCGCTCAGGGCAAACGGGGTTTTCGGGTGGGGAATTCCTGATCCGTTCGCGTTGAGCGCAGCGCGCAACGCGCGCAGAGTCGAAACGCCGGCGTCGGGCGCAACGGCGAACGGCTCTGCGGCGATTGGGTGTCCGGTTGTGGGGCAGGCGTGGACGCGCTACCGTGCGCGGCCTTCGCCTGCGCCGGCCTGCACCGTGACCGATTCGATCGAACTTCCCGCCCTGTACCTCAAGCGGAATGAGACGCGCGCCTGCGCGCGGGCCACCTGTGGGTGTTCTCGAACGAGGTCGATGTCGCGCGTTCGCCGCTCGGCGCGTTCGAGCCGGGTCAGGCCGTCGCGATCGTCGACTACCGCGACAAGCCGATCGGTGTCGGCTATGTCAATCCGAATTCGCTGATCGCCGCGCGGCTGGTTTCGCGCGGGCTCGATCATGCGCTCGACCGTTCGCTGATCGTGCATCGCCTGAACATCGCGCTCGCGCTGCGCGAGCAGCTGTACCCGCAGCCGTACTACCGGCTGGTCTACGGCGAATCCGATGGCTTGCCGGGCCTCGTGCTCGATCGCTTCGGTGACGTCGTCGTCGGGCAGATCGCGACCGCTGGCATGGAGCGTCTCAAGGACGCGATTACCGACGCGGTGGTGAAGGTGCTCAAGCCGCGCCAGTTGTGGTGGAAGAACGATTCCTCGATCCGCACGATGGAACAACTGCCGGAGTACGCCGATCTCGGCCATGGCGAGTACGGTGGCGAAGTCGTCGCGCGCGAGGGCGACCTCGAGTTCGTGATCGATCCGGTCGGCGGGCAGAAGACCGGCTGGTTCTACGACCAGCGCGAGAACCGTGACCAGCTTGCGCGCCTCGTCAAGGGCAAGCGCGTGCTCGACATGTTCAGCTACCTCGGCGGCTGGGGCCTGCGTGCCGCGGCGTACGGAGCAAGCGAAGTCGTCTGCGTGGATGCATCCGCCGCCGCGGTCGAAGCGACGCAGCGCAACGCCGAGCGCAACGGACTCGCCGAACGCGTGACGGCGATCCGCGCCGACGCGTTCGATCACCTGAAGGCGCTGCGCGAGGCGCGCGAGCGCTACGACGTCGTGATCCTCGACCCTCCGGCGTTCATCAAGCGCAAGAAGGATTTCAAGGAAGGCAGCCTCGCCTACCGACGCCTCGCCGAGCTCGGCATGCAGGTGCTGCGCAAGGATGGCGTCCTCGTCACCTGCTCCTGTTCGCACCACATGCCGCGCGCTGCTCTGCTCGACGGCGTGCAGCAGGGTGCGCGCCATCTCGACCGTCAGGTGCAGATGCTGGTCTCGCTGCAGCAGGGGCCGGACCACCCGGTGCATCCGGCGATTCCGGAGACCGACTACCTCAAGGGCTACGTCCTGCGCGTGCTGCCCGCGTAGGGCAGCGCGCACGTACGCGGCTTCCGCATGCGGGGCGCGCGCGTACGGGCATCGATCCGCGTAGGGCGGCACGCGAGCGTGCCGCCGGCCCCGCACGAAGTGCATTGCCCGAACCGCTGCGATGAATCAGTACCCGTCGAGGCCGTCGATGAAGATCGCATCACCCTCGAAGCGCGCGACCGCGAAATCGTAATCGTTCAAGCCGATGCCCGCATCGCGCTGCCATAGGCGCGAACCGGTGAGCACGATGCGACCGCGGTCGATCAGCAGCGCGCCGCCGGTATTGTCGGTCGGCTGCGCATCGTCATGGTGTTCGAATGCGATGGCCTTGACCCAGCTCGGGTTCACGCCGACCGTCGCGAAACTCAGGTCCGCGGTGCCGTCGGCGAGGAAACGGCCGACCCAGAGCAGGCGGTCGGGATCCGCGCTGCCAGGCGCGCTGGCGGTCGAGCCTGAAACGAGGATGCGGTTGGTGTCGAAGTCCACCGCGAGTCCGCCGACGGCGAGGTCCTCGAGCAGGGTTCCCCGCACGTGGTTGCCTTGTTGCCGAATGCCTGCGCGGGGAACGCGCCGTCGGTCTGCAGGCGCGCCAGGATGAGGTCGGCGCCGGTGTTGTCCGCAGCAGTGCCGGCCATTATGAGGTAGCCGTTGCGGTCGAACTTCAAGCCTCGAACCTGTTCGTCGAAACGCGTCGCCGTCAGCGTGAAGCTGAGCGTGCGCTTGCCCTGGTACGCCTCGCTCCGGTACAGGCGGTCGCGTTCGGGCAGAACGTGGTATCGAGCGCGCCGCTGCCGCTGTTGATCTTGGCGATCGCGAAATCGTGGTTGGAGAACACGTTCGTGTACGCGTAGCCGCCGACGTAGAGCCACGTACCAGCGAGCAGCAGGGTCGTCGCACCGTCGTCGTCGCCTCCGGCGTGGTTTCCGTCGAGGTCGAAGGCGATCGTCTGGATGCCGTCGCCGCCGCCGAAACCGCTGTCCGGCGCAGCGTCGGTTTCGCGCAGGCGCATCACGAAGAAATCGTAGTCGCCCGTGTTGTTGCGCTGCGCGGATCCGGCAAGGTAGATGTAGCCGGTCTCGGACACCGCGATCGCATTGACGTTGTCATCGCCATTGACCGAATAGTCGACCGGCACGACGCGGCAACCGTCCGGACCGAGCTGCGTGTCCGGCGTGCCGTCGGCGGCGTAGCGGCAGACGAACGGATCCTCGTCGAGCGGGTTCATCGCCTGCCCGCCGACCACGATGCGTCCCGCGAAATCCTTCGCCGCGACCGTCACCGTCGCATTGGCAGGCAGGGGCCGCGTGAGATAACCGCCACTGCCGAAGCCCGCGTCGATCGCCCCATTCGGCAGGAGGCGGGCGAAGGCGACGTGGCCGTAGTCGGCGTAGCCGACGACGGTATAGCGGCCGGCCGCGTCGACGAACGTCGCGACGGCATGGTCGAACCGGCTTGTCGACAGGTCGAACGCGACGGCGCGCTTGCCGTCGCCGTCGAAGCGCAGGTCGAGGTCGCCGTCGCGGGCGGTGCAGACGGCGGCGCCGAGCAACAGGATGGCGGCGATGATCGGGCGGAACATGGCGAAACTCCTCGGGTTTGGGGCCGGTCCACGCGGGCGCGCTCCGTGCGCGCATCGCGACCGTCGCTGGCAGTTACGCAAGCGCGCGGCAAAAGCGGCAATTTGCGATCACGGCGCTCCCANCCGTGCGCGGCCGCCGGCCGTCGGGGGCGTGGCTCGACGGGTGCGACGCGCGAGCGACCCGGCAGGGTTCAACGCGCGATGGGCAGGTGCGCGAGCAGCGCGCGCGTCGCGACGGTCTCGGCATCGTCCCGGCCGAGCTTCGCTTCCTGCACGGCGAGCGCGCGTTCGAGCAGCGGACGCACCTGCGTCGCTGCTTCGCGTTGTGCTTCACGCACGAGTGCGAGTTGCACGAGGCAGGTCGCAGTGCGCGGGCCGTCGGGATAGTCGTCGGTGTCGAACGCGATGAAACAGCGCTCCAGTTGCTCGCGCGCACCGGCGAGGTCGCCGCGTTCGCGCAGCACGCGGCCGAGCAGAGTCGTCGTCCATGGATAGAGCCGCGCGTCACCGTTGTTCGCTTGGGCTTGCAGCGCGACGTTCGCGCGCAGCAGGCGTTCGGCTTCGTCGAGCCGCTGCGTGCGCTCGTACAGCAGCGCGAGCGTATTGATCGGCGATTCCCGTTTGCGTGGCGGATCGAGGCGCTGCGACATCTCGTAGGCCTGCAACAGCAGCGGCTCCGCGGCCTCGAAGTCTCCGGCTTCGAGCAGCGAACCGCCATAGCCGGTCAGCGCCGAGCGCGTGTCCGAATGTTCGGCGCCGTACGCGGCGCGCCAGATGCGCCAGGCTTCGCCGAACGACCGTGCCGCCTCGGTGTAGCGATGCCGGGTGTACTGGCTCACACCCTGGTTGTTGAGCGGCGTGGCGACTTCGGCGTGGTCGGTGCCGAACACCGCGCGTCGTGCTGCGATGTTGCGTTCGAACAGCGCGTCCGATTCGTCGTACTGCGCCGAGTTGGCCAGTGCGAATGCAAGTTCTCCCTCGGTCGACAGCGTGAGCGGATGGCGTTCGCCGTGCACGCGACGATGCAGCGCGTACGCCTCGCGCAGGTGTGCGATGGCCTGTTGCGGCTGCGACACCGCGGCTTCCGCCGCGGCGAGTTCGTGCAGGCGCGACGCGACGATCGGGTCGTCGGATCGACTTGTCGGGCGAGGGCGAGCGCTTCCGTGTGCGCGGCGAGCGCCTCCTCGTTGCGCGTCTGCAGGCGGCGCAGGTTGCCGAGCGTGGCGAGCGCGTCCGACAGGTTTGTCGCGCTCGCGCGCGGGTCGGCACGCAGCGCATCGACAACGCGCTCGATGCGCTCGCCGGCCGCGTCGAGGTGGTCCGTCTCCTCGTCGATGCGCACGCGCCGAAGGTCGCCTTCGATGCGCAGCGGGTCGGTCGGCGCGTGCGCGGCTAGCAGGTGCAATGCGGCGTCGGCGCTGGCCGCCGCCGCGTCGTAGCGGCCATCCTCGAATTGCGCTTCGGCAAGGCGCAGCCACGCGCGCGCGAGCTCGTCGTCGTCGCGGTCGGGACGCGCGAGCAGCGCATCGCGTGCCTGCTCGAGCAGCGCGATGCCGCGTGCATCGTCGCCGAGCGACGTGTAGATCGCGCCGAGGTCGGACAGCAGTGCGCCGCGCACCGCGGGCTGGTCGGCGAGGCCGATCTCGGCGCGCCGTGCGCCGAGGTCGAGCACCTCGCGCAACGGCACGTCGCGGCCACGCGCCTGGTCGGGATCGACCGCGGCGAACAGTCCGGTCGTGAACTCGCGCACTGCGCGCGCAGTTTCCGCGTTGCGCGTGGCGATCCGCGCTTGCCACAAGGTCGCGCCGATCCCGGCGAGCGCCGTCACGCAGAGCAGCACGCTGGCCGCGAGGCCGATCCGATGGCGTCGCGCGAACTGCATGAGCCGACGCCAGGGCGGCGTTGGGCGGCTCAGCAGCGGACGCCGTTCGAGCCACGCGCGCAGGTCCGCGGCGAGGGCGTCCACGCTGGCATGGCGTTGCTCGGGGGACTTCGCGAGTGCGATCGAGCAGATCCGNGCNAAGTCGGCGTCAAGCGCGGAACGCAGGCCNGCCGGCGTGGTGCCGCGCGCGGCGGCGAGTGCGGNGGCATCCGCATTGGCCCGGGTCAGCGCGCGCGCGGGTCGCTCCGGCTCCTGTTCGAGGACCGCTTGCGCGATCGCCTGCCGCGTGGCCGCGGGTGTCCGGTACGGCAGGAGGCCGGTTGCCAGCTCGAACAGCAGCACGCCGAGCGCNTAGACGTCGGTCGCNGTCGACACGGCTTCCCCGCGCACCTGTTCCGGCGCNGCGTAGGTCGGCGTCATCAGCAGCATGCTGGTTGNGGTCGATCCGGTGTCGTCGTCCTCGAGCAGCTTGGCGATGCCGAAGTCGAGCAGCTTGACGCAACCCTGGTCGTCGACGAGCACGTTCGCGGGCTTGAGATCGCGATGCACGACGAGGTTGCGATGCGCCCAGGCGACGCCTTCGAGCACATCGAGGAACAGGCGCACGCGCGCGCGCAGCGGCAGCGCGCGCGCGTCGCACCAACGGTCGATCGGCTCGCCTTCGACGTACTCGAGCGCGAACCACGGGCGGCCGCCTTCGTCGACGCCGCCGTCCAGCAGGCGTGCGATGCGGTCGTGCGCGAGGCGCGCCAGGATGCCGCGCTCGCGCCGGAAGCGCGCGCGGGCCTCGGCTCCGTCGAGGCCGCCGCGCACGCGCTTGAGCGCGACCTGCTGCTCGAAGCCGGGTTCGTCACGGCGTGCAAGCCAGACGATGCCCATGCCGCCGCGACCGAGTTCGCGCACGATGCGGTACGGGCCGATCCTTGCGGGCGGCGCGTCGACGTCGTCGATGCCGGCGGCGAACAACGGCGCGCCCCAGGCGGCCGCACCGCCGTCGAGCGGTGCGGACAGCTCGTGCGCGGCGAGCAAGGCCTCGACTTCTGCGCGCACCGCGGGTGGCACCGTCGTTCCGTCTCCGAGCAGGCGCGTTCGTGCTGCGGGCGTGGAGTCGAGGCAGGCGTCGAACAGCGCCTTCACTTGCGGCCAGTCGCGATGCACGTGCGCTTCCTTCGGCGAGTCCTGGACTACGTGTTACGCAATCGGGCGCTCGAACCGGCGAATTCGTCGCCGAGGCCGAGTTCGCGCGCGAGGACCGCGCGCGCGAGAGCCCAGTCACTGCGCACGGTGCGNTCGGACAGATCGAGTTCGGCGGCGATCTCGGTGAACGTGAAGCCGCCGAAGAAGTGCCATTCGACGACCTTCGCGGCGCGCTCGTCGTGTTCGGCCAGCCGATCGAGCGCGTCGTCCACGAGCAGGAGTTCTTCCGCNCGCCGATCGGCGATCTCGTGTGCGTCGTCCAGCCCGGTGTGNGCCTCGCGCCCGCCGCGCTTGTCGGCGAGCCGGCTGCGTGCCTGGTCGACGAGGATCTGGCGCATCGCGCGCGCAGCGAGGCTGAAGAAGTGGGCACGACT
>JGI24770J26754_10003373_pt1 | contig 10656 bp, 5 predicted proteins | sample LakOneMetagenome_FD_26754 | JGI IMG/M metagenome (IMG submission 26754) | reverse complement strand
CAATGGCGCAAACGGGGCAGTCAATGTCCTCAACGTTCTGAACAATGACAGCGCCAACGGAACGGCTCCGACGCCTGCGAACGTGACGATCTCGGTGGTCACGCCCGCGAGCAACCCAGGTGTTACGCTCGATATCGCCACCGGCGCCATCAGCGTGGCAGCGGGAGTCCCGGCGGGCACCTATACGATCACCTATCAGATTTGCGAAACTGCAAATCCAACCAATTGCGCCACCGCGACCGCGACAATCGTCGTCGCCGCGCCCGCTATCGTCGCCACAAACGACGCTCCGCCAGCGGTCAACGGCACCAATGGTGGAAACGACGTCGTCAACGCATTTGCCAACGATACTCTCAACGGCGCACCGGTTGTCGCCGGTGCGATCACCGCGTCCGTTACCAGTCCCGCCTCTTCGATTAATGGTGGCCCGGTACCTGTACTCGATCCCGTCACCGGCCTCGTCAATGTCCCTGCGGGTACTCCAGCTGGGACCTATTCGATCGGCTATCGGATCTGTGAAAACAACAATCCGAGCAATTGCGCTGATGCCGTCGTGACGATCATCGTATCCGCCGCGCCAATCGCCGCGACCGACGACAACGCTGGACCCGTTAACGGTGCGAACGGCGCGCCTGGCATCGCCAACATCCTCACCAACGATGCCCTCAACGGCGTTGCGCCGACCCCAGGCAACGTGACGATCAGTGTGACTGCACCGGCAAGCAATCCGGGCGTTACGCTCGATGTCGCCACCGGCAATGTAAGTGTTGCGCCGGGTGTGCCCGCTGGAACTTACAGCATCACTTACCAGATCTGCGAAACGCTTAACCCGACCAATTGCGCCACCGCGACTGTAAACGTCGTCGTCACCGCTCCAGCGATTGGAGCGAGCGACGATACGCCACCGGCGGTTAACGGCGCCAACGGCGCAAACGATATCGTCAATGCCTTCGCCAACGACACGCTGAACGGCTCACCGGTTGTAGCGTCGTCGATCACCGCAACGATCACCGCAGGCGCCTCTTCGCTCAACGGCGCGCCGGTCCCAGTGCTCGACCCGGCGACCGGTCTGGTCGACGTCCCCGCGGGCACGCCAGCTGGCAGTTACACCATCAACTATCGCATTTGCGAAAACAACAATCCCACAAATTGCGCCGATGCAATTGTTACGGTTCTGGTGACCGCACCCGCCATCACGGCGAGCGACGACAATTATGGCAATCTGCGCAGCGGCATTGGCAACGCCAACGCTGGCAACATCCTGAACAACGATGCTTTGAACGGAGTCGCTCCGACCCCGAGCAATGTCACGATCACAGTCACTGCACCCGCCAGCAATCCAGGCGTTGCGCTCGATCCTGCCACCGGCAACGTCAGCGTTGCTCCGTCTGTGCCCGCTGGCACCTATACGATTGGATACCAGATCTGCGAGAAGCTCAACCCGACCAACTGCGCCCAGTCGACAGTCAGCGTAGTGGTCGAGCCGGCGCTTAGCTCGGTAACCGGCACTGTCTACGACGACCGCAACGGCAACCAGCAGCTCGATTCCGGCGAAACCCGGAGGGTTGGCTGGATCATCGAGGTCATCCGCGATGGTGTGGTGGTCGCGACTGCCCGGTCAGATGCCCAAGGCAACTATCGGATCGATGGTTTGCTCAGCGGACCTGGGTATTCGATACGCTTTACCAACCCTGACAACAATGTCGTCTACCGGGTCATCTCTAGCGTTACGCTTGCCGATAATACCGTAGTCATCGATCAGAATTTGCCGCTCGACCCTTCGGGCGTGGTCTACGACTCTATCTCTCGCGCTCCGGTCCGCAATGTGGTGGTCACGCTGCTTGGCGCGAATGGCTCGGCTCTGCCGGCTGCCTGTTTCCTGTCTCCCAGCCAGCAAAACCAGGCAACTGACACCCAGGGCAATTACCGGTTCGACATCATCCCCGGTGCTTCACCGCTGTGTCCAACGGGCGAGACCGTTTACACGATCTCGATCGCCGCGCCGACCGGTTATTCTGCTCCGTCCACAGTCCTTCCGGCAGAAATCGGTGCGTTCGATCCCACCGGGCTTTCGGCCCCGGTAATGATCGGCAGTGGCTCCAGCGCGCCTGCGAATGGCGAGACTGTGCGCTGGTACCAGTCATTCCGGCTTGCGCAGGGCGATCCGGATGTAATCTTCAACCATATCCCGATCGATCCATTCACATCGCGCAGTCCGCTGGTGGTTTCCAAGACGAGCATCAAGCGCACGGCGAGCGTCGGCGACCTGGTTCCCTACACGATCACCGTGCGCAACGCCGAAGCCGCGCAGCGCGCAGGTGTTGACGTGATCGATCTTCTCCCGCCTGGTTTCAAATACGTCACCGGGACCGCCTCGATTAATGGCGCGGCGGCCGAACCACAGGTCAACGACCGCGAACTGCGCTGGACCCGCCAGATTATTCCGGCCAATGGCACGGTGACTTACAAGCTGACTGTTGTGGTCGGCGCGGGCGTCACCACGGGCGACCGGGTCAACAATGGCCTGGCTCGAAACGGCAACGACGGTTCGGAAATCTCGAACCGCGGCCAGGCTGTGGTCTCGATCGTGCCGAGCGCGGTGTTCGATTGCTCGGAAGTCATCGGCAAGGTCTTCGAGGACCGCGACGGCGACGGTTATCAAGACGAGGGCGAACCCGGCATTCCGGGCGCGCGCCTCGCGACTGTCAACGGCGAGCTCATCACCACCGATGAATTCGGCCGCTACCATATCGCTTGCGCGGCAGTGCCGGACGCCCAGATCGGCTCGAACTTCGTGCTCAAGCTCGACGTCCGAACGGTCGCGCAAGGCTACTGGCCGACCTCGGACAACCCTCAGTCGATACGCTTGACCCGCGGCAAGATCAGCGAGCTCAACTTCGGGGTACAACGCGCTGCTACCATCGGGCTCGACCTCGACGCCCGGGCATTCCTGCCGGGTTCTACGACCCTGCGTCCGGAATTTGCCCAGCGTCTTGCTTCGCTGCGACCTGACGATGCCAAGCGGCTGATCATCCAGATCAACTACCGCGCCGGTATCGGCGAGGATTGGACGCTCGCGGAGCGCCGCGCGGCAGAGACCAAAGCTGCTGTCGAAGTACTGTTTGGCTCCGATTGGAAAGAAGCCAAGCCCATCATTGAGGCCAATGTAAGCCGCGCCACCAGCGCGCCGGGCCGGGAGTAATCGAAATGAAAAAGCCAACCAACCAGCGGAACGTGGCGCCCTTGTCGCAGCGTCCTCGCCGCGCACGGCTTCTCGCCGGCATCTCAGTCATTGCTGCGGCCGGGTTTATTCCTGGTACGGCGCAAGCGGCCGAACTAAACTTTGCCGACTATGCCAAGGCCGTCCAGAGCTCACAAGCCTTGGCGATCGCACCAGCCGCCGCCGAGAGCAATCGGACGATTTTGTCCCCAGCAATAGCCGCCTTGCCGTCCGGCCTCGATGAATTTGCGGTCGAGCGACTTGAAGTTGGCCACAGCCCAATCCTTTCTGTCGGACTGGTCGGCCATGAAACGGCTGCTGTGCGAGGTGCAGAAGCCACTTTCATCGGGTATTCGAATTATCCGGCAGCGCTCGAGCGCGGTGAAATCCGCATCTTCGACGCAGCGGTTTCGTCCGATCAAACACCACACGCAGTGGTGCCGATGGCTACGAACGGTGCCGCGCACTGGACTCCGACAACCTACGCCAGCCCGGATATGCAATACGTTTACCGTGTCTACGATGCCGAGGGCAATTTCGACGAGACCGGACCGCAGGCACTGAAGGTCGTTGAACCGGGCGCGCTAATTGCTGCGACGAACGCAAGTCGGCCGACGTTCGGCGTGACTGACTCCGCCAGCCACCGCAGCGTCAGCCTGGTGCAAGCGCAGCCTGTCATTGCTTATGGCAAAGTTTCTGACGCCTCTGCCATCTTGACGATCGAAGGTCAGATCGTTCCGCTCGATTCCCAAGGAAACTTCACCGCAAGCCTGCTTCAGCCGGAGGCGTGCGAAGGGCTCAAACTGACTGTTACATCATCTTGCGGCGCGCGTAGCGACGGATTGGCTGCGCGGGACTCGTGGAATGCAGTGGCACCGCCCGCCCGGACCGTAACCACAGGCGTTGCGCCGGTATCGGGTTTCGAAATCCGCACTGCGCCCGAAGGGCAGCCCGTAGCTCCCGATCATGCGCTTGAAGTGCGTGCCGACGGACATGCTGCCGAGCCCGTCATGTCGATCGGCCTGATCGGCAGCGAGCGCACCGTTGTTGTGAGCAGTCCGGCCCAGTTCCAGACCTACACAAACTATCCATCCTATGTCGCCAAGGGCGAAGTCCGGATCTTTGTCGGCGGCTCAGTCACTGATTCGCCGCCACTCGCAGTCGTCGCAACCGATGCCAACGGCTTTGCGCAGTGGCAGCCTGGCGCGGATGCTCCGCGCGATCTGTTCTACACCTTCCGGGTTTATGATGATCGCGGCCGCTTCGATGAATCGCAAGCGCAGGAACTGACGCTGGTCCCCGAACCGGTAAGCGTTGACGGTGCACCCGTCGTGCGCCCGACTTTTGGTATGGTCGACGAGGCTCAGGTCCGCAATATCCCAATGAACCGGACCGCTACAATCACTGTGAGCGGGCTCGCCGATCCTTCGAAAGATATGATCCGTGTCAGCGGCCAGCTTGTCCCGGTCAATCCCGACGGCAAGTTCATCACCCAGCAACTCGTTGATCGGGACAGCAAGGATGTCCGCGTCACCATCGAACGCGAAGGTCAGACCACCTTTGCGACCTCGCGCGATGTCGCAGTGCCACGCAGCGACTGGTTCTTTGTCGGCCAGGGCGATCTTACTTTTCGTTCGATGGAAGGGAGTGGTCCGGCGGTCGAAGTCTCGGGCGATGCGCTCGCCGATGGCAATTCGCTCACCTCACGCGCAGCGTTCTATACCAAAGGCACATTCGGCGATGGCTGGCGTCTGACCGCTTCGCTCGATACCGGCGAGACCTTGCTCAGCGATATGTTTAACAACCTAGACCGCAAAGACCCGCGCCAATTGCTGCGCCGGATGGGGTCGAATGAATACTACACCACCTACGGCGACGACAGCACTCTAGTCGAAGACGCGCCGACTCAAGGGCAGTTCTACCTGCGCCTGCAGCACGCCGACACCAGCCTGATGGTCGGCAATTATGTGGTCGATTTAAATCAGGCTGAACTCGCACCACTCGATCGCGGGCTGTTCGGTGTCGCATTCGATCACAAGAGCGAAGCCACCACCAGCTTTGGTGAGCGCCAGATCCAGCTTACCGCCTTTGCTTCGGATCCAGGCACTGTGCCCGGCCGAGACGAGTTCCGCGGAACTGGCGGTTCACTCTACTTCCTGAAACGTCAGGATTTGACCGTGGGGTCTGAACGCCTGCGCGTCGAAGTCCGCGACCGCGATACCGGGTTGGTGATCGAGTCGCGCGAGTTGCGGCCCCAGGAAGACTACGACATCGACTATTTCCAGGGCCGCGTTACTTTGCTGCGCCCATTGGCTTCGACTGTCGCCACCAGTGGTACCGTTCGCGAATCCAGCTCGAGCGGCAACGTACCTGTGCTGGTCGTTCGCTACGAATATACCCCACCCGTCGGCAGCCTCGATGGTTATACACTTGGTGGACGCGGTTCGGCCTGGATTGGCGACAAACTGCGGGTCGGCGTCTCTGCTCAGCGCGAGACCACCGACACCGCCGACCAGACCCTGCTTGGTGCCGATGCGATGCTGCGGATTACCGCCGGAACCTATGTAAAAGGCGAGATCGCGCAGACCGACGGCCCTGCCTTCGGCCAGGCCAACTCGGTCGACGGCGGCTTGTCGTTCACCGACATTGCCACGCCCGGGATTGTCGGCCGCACGGCGCGCGCTTGGAAACTCGAAGGCGCGGTGAACTTTGCTGAACTGCGGGGGCAGACCGGTGACCAAGGATCCCTGTCAGCATTCTACGAAAGCCGCGATGCGGGATTTGCCGCCAGCTCGCAACTCACGCCGAGCGACACGGTGCGCTGGGGTGCGGCCCTCTCGCTGCCGATCGGCGACAGCACCCGCATCTCCGCTAAGTATGAGACGCTCGACTCCGCTTCGGCCGGTACTCGCCGCACCGCCAGCTTCGATCTAGAGCAGGAACTCGGTGGCGATATCGACCTCAAGCTTGGGCTCCGCCGCGATCAGCAGGTTCCGGGATTGCTCTACAATAGCACCGAGACCGGCTCTCGCACCGATGCTGCGGTCCAGCTCGGCTACAGCCCGGAAGGCCGTAACTGGTCGCTATACGGGTTCGGACAGGCCACGCTCGAAAGCGACGCGGGTCGCAATCGCAACAATCGTGTCGGCATTGGCGGCAAGGCCGAGATTACCGATCGCATGTCGCTCTCGGCCGAGGTTTCGGAAGGCGACGGCGGGCTTGGTGCCGACATCCAGCTTAACCGCCGCTACGGCCAGGGCTCGGAAGCCTATATTGGCTATTCGCTGCTTGCCGACCGGACCAACACCGGGCTGGAGCCGGTCAACATCTTCACGCGCTCGAATTCGGGTACGCTGACCGTTGGTGCGCGGCATCGGTTCAATACGTCGCTCAGCGTCTTTGGCGAAAACCGCATCGGTTATGGCGGTTCGGCTCCCAGCACAATGCGCAGTCTGGGCATGAAGTTCGATCCCAACGAAAAGCTGTCATTCAGCGCATCGTTCGAGAACGGGCAGGTCGATGATGCCACCACCGGTGTATTCCGCAGGACCGCAGGGACGTTTGGCTTCGGCTACACCACGAAGGATGTTCAGTTCGGGTCAAATGTCGAAGCCCGTTTTGAGCGCGGCGGTGGCCGCGACCAGACCGTCTGGCTGTTCCGCAACACCGCTTCAATTCAGATCAACCCCGATTGGCGCGCGCTCGGTCGGCTTAACTTTGCGATCGCAGATAGCGACGGACCGAGCGTTCGCGCTGCCGATTATGTCGAAGGAACGATCGGGTTTGCTTATCGGCCTGTCGTTAATGACCGGCTCAATGTTCTGGCACGTTACAGCTACTTCCAGGACATGGGTCCAGTCGGGCAGATTACTGGCGGCGGGGAAACGGGCAGTCCCAAGCAGCGTAGCCAGATCGGGATGATCGACGTCAACTACGATCTCAGCGATAGCCTGACCATCGGCGCCAAGTATGGCTATCGCCAGGGCCAAGTTTCGCTTGATCGGACCTCAGACCAGTTCGTCTCAAGCAACACTCATCTCGGGGTGCTGCGTTTGGATTGGCGTCCGGTGCAGAAGTGGGATCTCGTTGTCGAAGGCCATTATCTCAGCAATGATCTTTCTGGAGGCGAGCGCCTCGGCGGACTTGCCGCGATTTACCGCCATCTGGGCAACAACGTGAAGGTTGGGGTTGGTTATAGCGTGTCTGATTTCTCCGAGGATCTCACCGATCAGAGCTATACGAGCAAGGGCTTCTTCATCAACTTGTTGGGTAAGTTCTAGCGCGAACCAGTCAAACTCAGGCCTCGGCCTCTCGGCAGCGGCTTTCGGAATGTTGCTGTGCAACACGAAATTTCGCCACGATTCTTGTTGCCAATTGCGGCTTACAACAATTTACGAAGAGAATTATGCAAGTGTGCTAACTGAGTTTTTGAAGGAAAACGATTGCATTGCCGAATTGCAACGTCCTTCGGGTCGCAGGGCCGTCGGCTTAACAGCTGGCGCCCCACTCGCTAGGAAGCTAAGTATGCTCGAAGCGAGAGCTAATGACATTTGCAGCGGTTTCGACTGCGTGCTTGTGAGCTGCGAGTGCGCCCGAGCCCCAGCAAAAGTTGCTACTACCGATGAAATTTCTGAAATCGGACCTGTTATGATCCCGGTCTCGCGACCTGTGGCATCGTTTCTCTATCTTGAAGACTATTTGATCGCCTTTTTCTTCACGGTCGCTTGGGCCAGCGCCATATACATTGCTTACACATCCTGACGAACCGGCTAAATTCAATGTCGCCGACGCGGGCGCCCAATGAGCGCAAGTGACTTAAAGCGTTACAAAATTTTGCACGAGTCCGATTGCAGGCCATGCAAATCTGTCGCAGGGCTTCTGACTGGCGGCCATTTTCACTCGACCCGGAAATGGTCGTCAACCTGCCGTTCGGATGAGTTGNCAATAGACTCTCACTGCGCTTGCAGCTCTTGTCGGCAGAGCCAAACTCAGCCTTCCCCAGCTTTGCCTCGCTCGATCGAAATCTGCTACTTCGCCGGACCAGACGCAACAAAGGCAACCATTCGAATGTTGAAAGATCTCTGGGCACTATAGCCTGCCGTCCCATGAGGTTACCTTGCTGTCCGTTTGTGCATTTCGAAAAATCGGCCGACTCCCATGATGATCCGCGCGACCAGCACGACTTCAGAGCAAGTCGTGTATCTGGCATCCAGAACTCAAATCACTTCGAGCCTGTCCCACGATAGGCTGCAGAATATGATCCAAGCGAATGCTTGGGAAAGCTGGAATTACAATCGACCAAACCAGCCAGTCTATCGACAGCCTTCTCACATCTTATCGAATCTGATGCACAGGCCGTCGTGCTTACAGAGTGCTTACAGGGGAAGCGTGCTGACCCATTGTAAGCGTAAGCCTCCGCCCACTTGGGGGGATTACTAACTGAATTTAATGGGAAAAACTGGAGCGGGCGAAGGGATTCGAACCCTCGACCCCAACCTTGGCAAGGCTATCGGATTTCTGAAAAGTCTCCGTGAACACGGAAAGGACTGAAATTCGCCTATTCTATCCGATTCTGCGCCTTCGATCTCACTTCAGGAAAAGTCCTTCCATCCTTTCGTCACATTCGCTTTCAATCGAAAACGCTTAAGGAAGGAGCGATACTTGATATGGACAAGCAAGAGAGACGGGAATTTACCCGCACCATCCGCAGACAGCAGCTGAAGGAAATCGTGCCGCTCGCTGACAGTACGATCTTCGGCATGGAGCAGCGTGGAGAGTTCCCGCGCCGCTTTGCACTCTCGCCGCGCTGTGTGGTCTGGGACTTGTCCGAAGTCGAAGAATGGCTGGCTTCCCGGCGGACGCGCCCGATCGAGCGCGGCCAGCAAGTCGATGTACGACATCGCCGCATCCGCCCGGTTAAAGACTCGGATCAAGTTCCAGCATAGGCGCGGAAGGCGGAAGCACCGCTGGCGCATACTTCTGCCCCGCGATCCAAGCCTCTACCGTGTTGGACCATTCCTGCATCATGTGGCGCCGCTGTATCTCATACTCCGCCTTGTTATAGACGCCGCGCGACGACCGGCCATCTTCATGTGCCAAACATTTCTCAATCCAGTCACTGTTGAAGCCGAGCTCGTTGAGCAGCGTCGAGCCGGTGCGGCGCAGATCGTGAACAGTAAAAGGGTCAAGTGGCAGCCCGTCCTTCCGCGCTTGATCGACAACCGAGTACGTCACCCGGTTAAATGTAGCGCGCGACATAGGTGCGTCGGCGTCATAGCGCGATGGCAGGAGGTATCGCGAATTTCCGGCGCATGTCTTGAGCGCGATCAGGATGTCGAGCATCTGTTGCGACAGATAGACGTTGTGCGGCTTGGATCGTTTCATGCGTTCCTTGGGAATCGACCAGACGGCATTCTCAAAATCCACTTCATCCCATATTGCGTCCTGCAACTCGCTCTTTCGAACCATCGACAGCAAATAGAACTTCATGCCGAGCCTGATGGTGGGCAGCGTTGCTACCTTCTCGATACACCGAAACAGCACCCGAATTTCAGACGGCGACAACGAGCGGTCCTTGGGGACGAAGGTTGCGATCGACGATGGGCCAACCTCATCAGCCGGGTTGGCGATCTTTTCTCCGTGCAGGATCGCAAAGCCGTAGATCTGTTTCACGATGTCGCGAACATGGATCGCGGTCGCTGGTGCGCCTCGATCAACGATCGCAAGACAGTGCGCACGCAGGTCGCCAGGCGTTATCTCTGTCAGCAGCCGGTTGCGCCAGTGCGGCACCAATTCGCGCTGGAAGATCGAGCGGCGCATGGCGCGCGTACTGTCAGCCATCGGTCCAGCGGTCAGCCATTTCTCGCCGAACTCGCCGAAGCTCTTTGCTTCTTTGATTCTGCGCTTGTCCCGCTGCTTCTCGATGGCGGGGGACAGTCCTTCTTGGACCATCCGCTTGGCATCGATGCACTTCTCCCTGGCGCGAGCCAGAGAGAGGCCGGAAGCGCAATATTTCCCAAAAGTCACGGTTTCGCGCCGTCCATGCATCCGATAGTCGTAACGGAATGAAATCGTGCCGTTTGTTCCGACCCTAACATACATGCCGTCGCGGTCGGTTACCTTGTAGGGTTTGTCTTTGGGTTTCAGGCTTTTAAGGGCTGCATCAGTCAGCATGGCCATATACTCCTTTCATTTTGACCGTCAGCCCGAAACGCACCTCTCCAGCTCGAAAAAGCACAGGCTTTTCCGATTGTTAGCGAGAAAAATTGACCGTCAGGGGCTGTTGTGACCCTGACGGTAACGAGCGATTTTGAGGGTGGCAAGAGCAGGCGATACCGTCAGCGCGGCCGCGAATTTCGAACGCTGCCCACCGATTGCGGCTGAATGTCAGTGAATGAAAATTGTTTTAGTTCAGTGCTTTACGTCGTAGTATTTCG
>JGI24770J26754_10003370_pt1 | contig 10659 bp, 9 predicted proteins | sample LakOneMetagenome_FD_26754 | JGI IMG/M metagenome (IMG submission 26754) | reverse complement strand
CGGCGCCTACAGCGAAGCGCGCGTGATGCAGGCGCACCTGCTGGTGCGCCTGCCGGATTCGATCGGCTTCGAGACGGGCGCCGCGATGATGCTGCAGGGCCTGACGGTGCAGTACCTGTTCCGCCAGACCTATGCANTGCAACCGGGCCAGACCATCCTGTTCCATGCGGCGGCCGGCGGTGTCGGCCTGATCGCCTGCCAGTGGGCCAAGGCGCTGGGGGCGAACCTGATCGGTACCGTAGGCTCGGAGGAAAAGGCGGAACTGGCGAGAAGCCATGGCGCGGCCCACGTCATCAACTACAACACCGAGGACGTGGTCGCGCGGGTGCTCGAGATCACAAACGGGGCGAAGGTGCCAGTGGTGTACGACTCGGTCGGCAAGGACACCTTCACCCGCTCGCTCGACTGCCTGCAGCCGCGCGGCCTGATGGTCAGCTTCGGGAATGCCTCGGGCGCCGTGCCGCCGTTTGCGCTGAGCGAACTGGCGTCGCGCGGGTCTCTGTATATCACCCGGCCGACACTGTTTGCCTATGCGTCGGACCGCGAGAAACTGCAAGCGATGGCGGCCGAGCTCTTCGACATGGTCGAGAGTGGCAAAGTAAAAGTCGAGGTCAAGCAGCGCTTCGCGCTGGCGGACGCCGCCGAGGCGCACCGCGCCCTGGAAGGGCGCCGCACCACCGGCTCGACGGTGCTGTTGCCATGAGGGACACGCACGAAGAAAACGGCAGCGCCCCTGCGAACGATGGGGCGCCGAAGTTCGGCCGCCTGCTCATCGTGCTGGCCTTTGCCCTGGTCCTGATCGTGGCGATCACCTTCGGTTCGGAAGCCTACTTCAGCTAAGCGGCCTGCAGTTCAACCGGTGCCGGTACAGTGGTAAAGCCTGCAGTTTCTCCCACACGCAAGCAAGCGATATTCTTTGGCCATGCAATTCCAGAATTTTTTCGCGAACGCGGCAATCTTGTTCGCTTCTGCGCTCCCCCTCACGACATTCGCCGGCCCCGTACTCCCACCGGAGCCAGGATCGACGTTCGAGCAAGTGCGCGCATCGGTGGAGCAGTATTTTGAATCGAAACCCCAGCTGCGGCCGAACGACCAGTGGCGCTCGCTCTACCCGGCGCCTACCTGCTCGAAGCCGCGCTATCCGCGCGCGGGGCTGCGGGAAGAGCTGATGGGGACGACCGTACTGAGCTTTAACATCGGGACAGACGGGAAAGCGGTCAATGTGCGTTTACGAAAAAGCTCCGGTTGGGCGGTCCTGGACGAGGCCGCATTCGAGGCGCTCGACACCTGCACCCTCGTGCCGGATACGACCGATACCCAGTCTGTCTCCTACCGCTTTTACCTGGATTAAGGGCGATGGGCTCGAACGTCTCGACGTCCAGCCGCCGTCGGCGCCAGGTCTGACATTCAGACAAGGGCTCCGCTTTAACACGGCGTCCCGGGTCCGTGCCGCGCTCCCAGACCCGCCTCCCTTGCCGGCATCGAATCCAGCCAAGGACAGGTGAACAACTGTTTAAAAATGAAACCTGTCAACGTCGAGAAAGCGTTTCGATCCTTCCTCCGAACCAAATCTCTTACGCTGGCGTCGTTGACGTTGCCGCAGGCGTTCGACGCCATGACGGAGTTTTGGGGGCGTCACAAGGATTTCGATGTACTTGCGCAGGACGGCGACGGGATCGCCTGTTACGAAGACATCAGCAATCACGGGCGGGGAACGCGTCTCGAGATTGGAATCGTCAGACTCCTTCGGGTCGCATCCGATAGGGACCTGCCACCCTGGCCAGCTCACCGATTGCGGCTGCGTCTTTGCTATAAGTGGGACGCGGACGTTGTTCAGCACGTACTCCCTGCCGGAACCTGGGCCTTTGCCTGCTGGGAGACGGAACGGTTCGACGCGTTCCGGCAGTCGGTTTTCGAGACGCGTGGATTCTGTACGATGCGAGATAAAAAACCTGCAGAAGTGAATGTCTCGTTCGACACCATTTCGTCGCAGTCGCATGTGCTCACACCAGAAGTCCAGGCGCGGCAGATGTGGTGGGGAGTGTCGTAAGCCCGGCGCAAGCCGCATTGCCGAAAACCGCCTTTCGGCTATCCCTCTTTCTCGATGCGGGTGGCGCTCCTAGCATGTGGTCATTCCCTACCACTTCAGGAGCGTCCCTTGTCTTCCCTGCTCGCGACCATGGCGGTCTTCTCGCTGTCGATGTCGATTTCGCCCGGACCGGTCAACATGGTCATCGCCTCCAGCGGCGCCAGCCACGGCGTGCGGCGCACGCTGCCCTTCGTCTCGGGCGCGACCATCGGTTTCGTCCTGCTGCTCGTCATGGTCGGCCTGGCGGTCCGGTGGGTCGCCCTCGGCCTGGACAGCCTGATGCCCTTGCTCGAGTTCTTCGGCGCCGCCTTCATCGCCTGGATCGGATGGAAGATCGCAGTCTCCGACGGCGATATCACCCTGCAGGAGCGCCGTGCGCCTTCCTTCATGCAGGGCGCCTTGCTGCAATGGTCCAATCCGAAAGCCTGGATCGCTTGCGCCTCAGGCGCGGCCATGTTCCACGACCCCGGATCGCCGCAGCAGTTCGCTGCCTTCGCCGCGATCTATTTTGCGGTGTGCTACCTGTCGCTGGCCCTGTGGGCGCTGCTCGGCCGCCAGGCCTCGCTGTTTCTGACCAGCCGGCGCCGTGTCCGGGTCTTCAACGTCGTCATGGGCAGCCTGCTGATCGGCTCGGCGCTACAGCTGCTCTTGCCCCGCCTGGCCGGCTTGGCGGGTACTTAGAGCCGCTGCTCGCCCAGGGCGTCGTGCAGGTGCTTGATGAGCCGGTACGCGAGGCTGGATGCCGACATATTCCCCGGCCATACGGCATGCACCGTCAATGGCTCGATCGACCACTCGGGCAGCATATGCATCAGTGTGCCCTTGGCCAAGGCCTCATTGGCCCGGAACTGCGGGGGCGCGGCCAGGCCGACGCCGTTCAGCGCGAGCTGGTAGCTGGCTTCGACGCTGTCGGCGCTGATGCGCGGCGCGTAGCGGATGGTGCGGCTTTCGCCGTCCGCATGCGTGAACCTGCGCTGGTCCGGCAGCATCGACAGGCCGATCCAGGGCAGGGAGGCGAGATCGTCGGGACGGTGCGGGCGGCCGGCGCCCTCCAGCAGCGCGGGACTCGCGACCACCACGCGCGCGAAGGAGAACAGCGGCCTGGCCTTGAGCGTGCTGTCGGCCAGGCCGCCGATCCGGAACGCGACATCGAAGCCATCGCCGACGACGTCCTCGCGCAGGTCGCTGCAGCGCAGCTCGACCGACGCTTCGCCGAATTGCGCAGTGAACCGCGCCAGCGCCGCCATGAAGGGTGCGCAGCCGAGCAGCACAGCTGGCAGGGCAACGCGCAGCGACTGGGCCATCGACACCGCGCGCTCGCGGAATTCCAGCATTCCCTTTTCATACAGCACCAGCATGGCGCCTGCCGTCTCGAGCAGGGCCTGGCCGTCGGCGGTGAGGGTGAGCTTGCGGGTATTGCGGTAGAGCAGGGCGGCGCCGAGGTTGGCCTCCAGCCTGGCGAGGTGGCTGCTGACCGTGGAGACGGCGAGGTCGAGCGCTTCGGCGGCGCCGGAGAGCGAGCCGTGCTCGGCGACCTTGGCGAAAATGATGAGGGAGCGGATGTCGTCGATCATGGTGGGTGCGAGGGCCGGCTGGACTGGCACGATGATACGGCAAGCGGGCACGGAACAGAAAAGCCAGGGCGAAGCCGTGTTCTCACCTGCTGCGAGCAAATACCCGGCCTTGTTCTTGCTCCGGCCCGCCCGGCACGCCACGCCCCACGGCGCTGGAAAACCCTGGAAGGCACACTTCGCGACTGCTTCGGCTGATGCCATCAGGCACTGGCCGATCTCGACGCTGCCTGTACCCTTGAATCGACCACTCGTCCATTCTACGTCACCATTCGTCGGCCCGCGCTCGCCCAAACGTCGAGTCGACCATACAGTGCCGGTATGAGCACGGCAATCACATTCAGGTCTGGCCAGTTCTACGGCGAGGAGCATCACGGCACGCACGCCAGCATTTTCGACATCCGCCGCCTGGACGCTACGCGTGGCGAGGACGAAGTCGAAACACATCGCCACGACGATGCCCACTTCGTCCTCGTGCTGTCCGGCGTCTACATATCCAGCGCGCTGCATGCCCCGACGCGCGCGCATTCGCCGACGCTGGTCTTCAATCCGGCCGGTACGACGCATCGCGACCGCTTCGTCGATGGAAAAGGGAGCTTCGTGACCGTATCGCTCGACCCAAGCCATTTATCGGGCGCCGAGGAACTGCGCGAGGCGCAAGGCTCCGCCAGCGTGTTGCGGGACACGGCAAGCCTTGCCGCTGCGTTCAGGATTGCGCGCGAAATCGGTCGCGCCGGCGATGTCGCGTCGCTGGAAGCAGGGGGATGGGAGTTGCTGGCCAGTCTATCCCGGGACCTTCCCCAATCGTGCCGCGCCTTGCCCGTCTGGGCCCATCAAGCCTACGAAGCCGTGATGGACTTGGCGACCGACACTCATCTACGCATTGCCGATGTGGCCGCCGCGCTCGACGTACATCCTGTGCATCTGGCGCGCGTGTTTCGCAAGGCATGGGGCTGCTCACCAGGCGATCTGCTCCGCTGGCGACGCGTCGAGCAAGCCGGCGCCCTGCTGCGTCGTCCGGAACTGAGCATGGCCGAAGTAGCGCTCACCGTCGGCTTCGCTGACCAGAGTCATATGGTCCGCGCGTTCCAGGCCCGCTTTGGCATGACGCCAAGTCACTACCGCAGCCAGATGTTTCAAGGATCCAAGACAAGGCCCAATTCGCAGCACTAGACTGGCCTTTTCCTTACCTGGAGTACAACACATGCTGCGATACCTCCCCCTTTTCCTTGCCTTGGGCAGCACTGTCCACGCGGGCGAACTGGATGCCGTCACCGCTGCCGTCGAGGCAGGCGAATTCAAGCAAGTCACCAGTGTCGTGGTGGCCCAGCATGGCAAGCCGATCTACGAACGCTACTTCGACAAGGAAGGAGCCGACGCATTGCGCAACACCCGCTCGGTGACCAAGACCGTCACGGGCATGCTGGTGGGGCTGGCCATCGAGCGCAAACTCTTGCGTGTCGACACCCCTGTGCTTCCCTACTTTCCGGAACTGCGGCCGCTGGCCTACGCTGACCCGCGCAAGGACAAGATCACTGTCGAGGACTTCCTCACAATGAGCTCGCTACTCGAATGCGACGATGACAACCAGAATTCGCGCGGTAACGAGGAGCGCATGTACCTGGTCGAGGACTGGAGCCGCTTCGTGGCCGATTTGCCTATCCGGGGCTTCCCCGAATGGCAGCCCCGCCCGGAGCAGTCTCCCTATGGCCGCGCGTGGAGCTACTGCACGGCGGGCACGGCCCTGTTGGGTCCCTTGCTCGAAAAAGTGAGCGGCCAGCGTGTTCCCGACTTCGCCGCCGCCAACTTGTTCAAGCCGCTCGGTATCGAGAAGGTGAAATGGCAGTTCCAGCCAAAGGGAACGGCGATGACGGGGGGAGGGCTGCAGCTGCGTAGTGTGGACCTGATGAAGCTCGGCCAGCTCTACCTCGATGGCGGACGTTGGGGCGGCAAGCAAGTGATACCGGCCGAATGGGTCAGGCGCTCGATTGCGCCACATGCCAATGCGCGCCAGGGTTTCGACTACGGCTATTTATGGTGGCTGCAGTCCTTCAAGGTAGACGGCCGCACGGTGCAGAGCTACGGGATGGCAGGTTCGGGTGGGAACAAGGTTTTCGTACTGCCGGATCTGGATGCCGTGGTCGTCATAACCACGACTAACTTTCAAGTGCGAAATGCGCACCCGCTGAGCGAAAAATTGCTGGTGGATCTGATTATCCCGACCTTGATGCGGCATTGAGCAGGGCGCTCTTCCATGTATTCCCGGATTTCCAGCATCTGAAAAAAAAATGGGGCCGAAGCCCCAATGGTGTTCAGTGAGAGGATCGTAGGGTGCACGGCTTTGCCGTGCGCGCGTTCAAACAGTGCGTGGACTGCATGCGCTGCATCCATTTTTATGGGCGTTGAACGCGCGGACGGGAGACCCGTCCACCCTACAAGAGCTTAACTGAACGGCAGTAGGGCCGAAGCCCCCGTTCTCATCTGCTGCGAGCAAGCGCTCAGCCTTCTTTCTGCTCCAGCACGACCCTGCGCGCCACGCCCGACGGGCCAGGGAAGCCCTGGAAGGCGCTCTGCACCAGCGCCGGCATGAGGGCCGGGGTCGACATCTCGCGGCTGGTGTTGTGCACGGTGACGTCGAACAGGCGCTTGCCGTCGCGCGCCTGCTTGATGCCGACCTGCAGTTCGCGGCGGTAGTGGTGCTCGATCGAGACCTGGTAGCCCGGGTTCCAGAAGGGATCGTAGAAGGGGCTATACCAGCCGCCGCCCACGTAGCGGCGGTGGATGGCGCCGTTGCGGCCGCGGAAGTAGGCGAAGCGCGGCGCGTACATCGGCTGGTAGAACGGCGACATGACCGGTTCCACCACGCGCACCGGCATGTCGGTGGTGGTAAAGCGCATCGAGACGGTCAGCGACGGAGTGGCGCCGTTGGCGTCGCGGAAGCCCAGGGCTGCCAGCTGGCCGCGCACCAGGTCCTGGTAGGCGCGCCATTCCAGGGTGTCGTCCTGGGGCGGCGGGGTCTCGAACACATAGCTCTTGTCCTCGATCTGCGCGGGCCACTGGTGGAAGGTGGTCACGTCGCTGCGGATCGTGGTGGCGCAGCCAGTCAGCAACAGCGTAAACACTGCGCCGGCGGCGATCATCAGGCGTTTCATTGCTCTCTCCATGTCTGTGCGGACTTTTCCGATCGTNTATATTAGGTTCTGTTCAGCATTCTCGCAGAATAATTTACNCNCGGTTACCAAGCGCACATTCCGATACAGTCCGAAACGGAGCTAGCCCCGGAAAATCTTGTTGGTAGAATAAGCACCTTACTGGCACGTCAGCCAGCACCTTAACCTGCCTACGCGGATTTTCCTATGCGCACCGATACGCCCCAGACGATCTACCGCAGTGACTACACCCCACCGAGCTACCTGGTGGACACCGTGGAACTCGGCTTCGACCTCGACCCCGCCCGGACCGTCGTCGCCAACCGCATGACGGTCCGCCGCAATCCCGACAGCGCCCAGCGCGAGATCGAGCTCTACGGCGAGGACATCGAGCTGGTGGCGCTGCGCATGAACGGCCGGCTATTGGAGGAGCGCGACTACGCGATCAACGGCACCCTGCTCACGATCCCGAACGCGCCCGAGGAAGCCGTGCTCGAGATCGAGACCGTCGGCGTGCCCGAGCTGAACACCACGCTGAGCGGCCTGTACACCTCGAACGGCAACTTCTTCACCCAGTGCGAGGCCGAGGGCTTCCGCCGCATCACCTATTTCCCCGACCGTCCGGACGTGATGGCCGTGTACACGGTGATGTTGCGCGCCGATAAGGAACGCTATCCGGTACTGCTGGGTAACGGCAACCTGGTCGAAGAGGGTGACCTGGGCGACGGCCGCCACTACGCCAAGTGGGAAGATCCGTTCAAGAAGCCGTCCTACCTGTTCGCCCTCGTCGCCGCGCGCCTGGTATGCCAGGAGGAAACTTTCCGCCTGGCCGATGGCCGCGACGCCTTGCTGCAGGTCTGGGTCGAAGAGGGCAACCTCGACAAGACCGACTACGCCATGCAGTCGCTCAAGCACAGCATCCGCTGGGACGAAGAGCGCTACGGCCTCGAGCTCGACCTCGACCGCTTCATGATCGTCGCCACCAGCGACTTCAATATGGGTGCGATGGAAAACAAGGGCCTGAACATCTTCAACACGAAGTTCGTGCTGGCCAACCCGCGCGTGGCGACCGACATCGACTTCCAGGGCATCGAGGCGGTGGTGGCGCACGAGTACTTCCACAACTGGACCGGCAACCGCGTCACCTGCCGCGACTGGTTCCAGCTCTCGCTGAAGGAAGGCCTGACGGTGTTCCGCGACCAGGAATTCACCGCCGACATGATCGGCACCGATACGGGCCGCGCCGTTACCCGCATCGACCAGGTGCGCACCTTGCGCCAGGCCCAGTTCCCTGAGGACGCCGGCCCCATGGCCCACCCGGTGCGTCCGGACTCCTTCGTCGAGATCAACAACTTCTACACCGTCACGGTGTACGAGAAGGGCGCCGAAGTCGTGCGCATGGTCCAGACCCTGCTAGGGGTTGAGGGCTTCCGCAAGGGCATGGACCTGTATTTCGAGCGCCATGACGGCCAGGCCGTCACCTGCGACGACTTCCGCCGGGCCATGGCCGACGCCAATGGCCGCGACCTCGACCAGTTCGAGCGCTGGTACGACCAGGCCGGCACCCCGGTGCTGCGCTTCGAGGCGCGCTACGACGAGGGCGCCCAGACCTATGGCATCACCCTGTTCCAGTCCTGCCCGCCGACGCCCGGCCAGCCGGAAAAGCGTCCCTTCCACATCCCGGTGTCGGTCGGCCTCCTGGACCGTGAAGGCCGCGACATGCCGCTGACCCTGGACGGCAAGGATGTCGGCACCACCGTCGTGCTGGAACTGACCGAAGCCGAGCAGACCTTCGTGTTCAGCAATGTGAAGGAACAGCCGGTGCCCTCGGTGCTGCGCGACTTCTCGGCGCCCGTCATCCTCCAGCACGGCTACAGCGACAGCGACCTGCTGCACCTGTTCAGCTTCGATACCGACCCGGTCAACCGCTGGGAAGCCGGCCAGCGCCTGGCGATGGGCCGCCTGCTCAAGCTCACCGGCGAAGCGCCGGTGTCGAGCCGCCTGAGCCTGGACGACACCTTCATCGAGGCCATGCGGCGCATGCTGACGGACGAGTCGCTCGACCCGGCCTTCCGTGAGCAGGCCCTGCTGCTGCCGACCGAAACCATGATCGCCGAGCAGCTCGACGTGGTCGACCCGCTGGCCGTGCACATGGCGCGCCAGTTCATGCGCGCGAACATCGGCGCACGCCTGCGGGGCGAGCTGCTGGCCCAGTACGACGCCAACCAGACGCCGGGCGCATACAGCCCGGACGCCCTGTCCGCCGGCAAGCGCGCCCTGAAGAACCTGGCCCTGTCCTACCTGAACGCCGCCCCGGACGAGGAAACCATCGCCCTGGCCCTGCGCCAGTGCGTCGAGGCGGACAACATGACCGACCGCGCAGCCGCGCTCAACGCCCTGATCCACGCGCGCGCGCCGGAAGCGGAAACCGAGCTGGCCCGCTTCTACGAGGAATTCAAGGACGAGGCGCTGGTGGTGGACAAGTGGTTCGCGATGCAGGCCTCTGCCCCGACCACCGACATCGCCAGGATCCGCGAGCTGATGCGCCACCCGGCCTTCAACCTGCGCAACCCGAACCGTGCGCGCAGCCTGGTCGCGACCTACTGCATGAACAATCCGGTCGAGTTCCACGCGCCGAACGGCAGCGGCTACCTGTTCTGGTCCGAGCACGTGACCCTGCTCGACGCCATCAACCCGCAGGTCGCCGCCCGCCTGGCCCGCGCCATGGACCGCTGGCGCCGCTACACCCCGCAGCTGCAGCAGCACATGAAGACCGCGCTGCAGCAGGTGGCGGGGCAGCAGCGCCTGTCCAACGACGTGCGCGAGATCGTCACGAAAGCACTTGCCAATTGATGTGGGCGCTCAACTTCGGCACGCTTCCGGGCCGCACCGATTTTGTAGGGTGGGCGGGTTTCCCGCCCACGCGTTCAAACAGTGCGTGAACGGCACGCGCCGCACCCGTTCATACGAGAGTTGAACGCGCGGACGGCGAAGCCGTCCACCCTACCAAAACAAGAATTCAAAACCAAACCAAAAGGAAGTCCATGAAACGCGTCAGTCTCACGCAATACCTGGTCGAGGAGCAGCGCCTCCACCAGAACATCAACGCCGAGTTGCGCCTCCTGATCGAGGTCGTGGCCCGTGCCTGCAAGCGCATCAGCTATTCGGTCAGCAAGGGTGCGCTGGGCGAGGTGCTGGGCAGCGCCGAAACCGAGAACATCCAGGGCGAGGTGCAGAAGAAGCTCGACGTGATCTCCAACGAGATCCTGCTGGAAGCAAACGAATGGGGCGGCCACCTGGCGGCCATGGCGTCGGAAGAGATGGAAACCATCCGCCAGATCCCGAGCCGCTACCCGAAGGGCGAATTCCTGTTGCTGTTCGACCCGCTCGACGGCTCCTCGAACATCGACGTCAACGTCTCGATCGGCACCATCTTCTCGGTGCTCAAGGCCCCGGAAGGCATGAATGAGCCGACCGAGCAGGACTTCCTGCAGCCCGGCACCCAGCAGGTGGCGGCCGGCTACGCGGTCTACGGCCCGCAGACCATGCTGGTGCTCACCACCGGCAACGGCGTGCACTGCTTCACCCTCGACCGCGAGATGGGTTCCTGGGTGCTCACGGAGAAGAATATGCAGATTCCGGAGACGACCAAGGAATTCGCGATCAATATGTCGAACAAGCGCCACTGGCATCCGCCGGTGCAGCGCTACGTCGACGAGATGCTGGCGGGGTCCACCGGCCCGCGCGGCAAGGATTTCAATATGCGCTGGATCGCCTCGATGGTGGCCGACGTGCACCGCATCCTGAACCGCGGCGGCATCTTCATGTACCCGGCCGACCTGCGCGACCC
>JGI24770J26754_10003366_pt1 | contig 10666 bp, 8 predicted proteins | sample LakOneMetagenome_FD_26754 | JGI IMG/M metagenome (IMG submission 26754) | reverse complement strand
CTGCGCCGCGACGAACTCGATCCCTGCCAGAAGATCTTCGCGCGCTGCAAGCAGGTGATCGCGCAGCTGACCGCGATGTGGTCGGTGCTGGAAACGCTCACCCCGTCCGAATACATGGAGTTCCGCCACATCCTCGGCCCGTCGTCGGGGTTCCAGTCGCTGCAGTACCGCATCATCGAATTCCAGCTCGGGAACAAGAACGCCGCGATGCTGAAGGTGTTCGCGCACGACCCGGAAGCGCAGGCGCGCCTGCGCGAGGTGCTGGAATCGCCGTCGCTGTACGACGAGGCATTGGCCTACCTCGCGCGCCGCGGCCATGCGATTCCGGGGCGCCACCTGCAGCGCGACTGGTCGCGGCCGCACGTCTCGGACCCGGAACTGTTGCCCGCGTTCGAGCGCATCTACGAGGATACCGACGCGCACTGGGCCGAGTACCACCTGTGCGAGGACCTGGTCGACCTCGAGACCCAGTTCCAGCTATGGCGTTTCCGCCACATGCGCACGGTGCTGCGCATCATCGGCTTCAAGCCGGGCACCGGCGGTTCCAGCGGCGTGGGCTTCCTGAGGCAGGCGCTCGACCTGACCTTCTTCCCGGAACTGTTCGAAGTCCGCACCGCGATCGGGGCTCCCGCCGCGGGCTACTGAACCGCGCCTGCTGCGCCGCAGCATGCGCGACGCGGTTTGACGCCGCATCGCATCGTCGGCAATGCTCGCCCGTCCCGCGTCGCGGGCCTTGTTCCTGAATACGCAAACGACATCACGGGGGAATCCGTCGAATGAGTGCAGCCACCAACGTCGAACCGGCCGGGCCGGGCATGCAGGCGCCGCCCGGCGGCACGCAGCCGCCGGACTTCCCCACCGTCCTGGGCCATCCGCGTCCGCTGTGGATGCTGTTCATGTCGGAATTCTGGGAACGCTTCGCGTTCTACGGCATCCGCTGGGCGATGGTGCTCTACGTCGTCGCGCAGTTCCACGGCGGCGATGCCTCCGGCGAGAAGCCGGCGAGCGAGCTCTACGGCGCCTATCTCGCGCTGGTGTATGCCGGTGCGATCTTCGGCGGTTACGTCGCCGACAAGCTGATCGGCTTCCAGCGCTCGATCCTGCTCGGCGCGGTGATCATGGCGGCCGGGCTGTTCCTGCTGGCATCGCCGACCGAGACGATGTTCAAGCTCGGCCTCGCCACGATCATCGTCGGCAACGGCCTGTTCAAGCCGATCATCTCCACCATCGTCGGCAAGCTCTACGCGCAAGGCGACGAACGCCGCGATTCCGGCTTCACCATCTTCTACATGGGCATCAACCTCGGCGCGCTGCTGGCGCCGCTGGTGACCCAGTACCTGGCGAAGAAGATCTTCGGCATCGAGGACATGCCGGCCTACAAGATCGTGTTCATCTCCGCCGGCATCGGCATGCTGCTGAGCCTGGTGTGGTTCTGGTTCGGCCGCCGCCAGCTCAAGGGCATCGGCCTGCCCGCCGCGCACCAGACCGGGATGCGCAACGTCAGCATGGTGCTGTTGCTGGGGGTGATCGTCGGCATCCCGCTGTTCTACGCGCTGCTCACCATCGACGCGACGTTGCTGCAGTACATCCTGATGGCGCTGTTCGTCATCCCCGCGGTGATGCTGTTCCGCGAAGGCGTGGTCGAGGGCAGGGTCTCGCGCGACAAGGTCATGGCGATGCTCACGATCTTCGTGTTCAACGTGCTGTTCTGGATGTTCTTCGAACAGGCCGGCAGCTCGTTCAACTTCCTCGCCGAGAAGATCGTCAACCGCGACATCGGCATGCAGGGCTTGTTCCAGGCGCTGGCCGGCACCAACGATTTCCCGGTGTCCTGGTTCCAGTCGGTGAACTCGGTGGCGATCATCGTGCTCGCGCCGATCATGGCGTGGATGTGGGTGAAGATGGGCCGCAACAACCCGATCATCCCGCGCAAGTTCGGCCTGGGCCTGATCTTCAACGGCCTCGCCTTCCTGCTGCTGATGGTCGCGCTCTCGAGCATGGTGGACGGCGCCGGCAAGATNCCGTTCTGGACCCTGTTCATGGTCTACGTGATCCAGTCGGTGGGTGAGCTGTGCCTCTCGCCGATCGGCCTGTCGATGACCACCAAGCTGGCCCCGGCCAAACTCGGCGGGCTGGCCATGGGCTGCTGGTTCCTGTCGATCGCCATCGGCAACAACCTCGCCGGGATTTTCGCCGGACGGGTCAGCGGCGAAGGCGGCATGACCGTGGCCTCGGCGCACGCCGGCTACACCTTCGGCTTCTATGCCCTGGTCGGCTCCGGCGTCCTGCTGTTCCTGATCGCGCCGCTGATCCAGAAGTGGATGCACGGCGTGAAGTAGCAGCAACGCCGTGGCGCGAAAAACGGCGCCTTCGGGCGCCGTTTTCGTTTGCACCGTCAGTGGCTATCTTCGCGCATCGGGTCGGCGCCGCCATGGCGACGGTGGAAATCGCCGATCGCGGCGATGCCCGCCGAAAGCGCTTCGCGCTCGGCCGGGGCGAGATCGGGGTTCCACGCATCGAAGATCAGCACCACGCGGGTGTGGTCGCTGCGATTCCATGCCTCGTGCACGAACGAATCGTCGAACACCAGGCATTCGCCCTCGGTCCACGCACGCGGCTCGCGCGCGACCGCGAGCGCGCCGCAATCCGGCGGCACGATGAGCGGCAGGTGCACGGTCAGGCGGCCGTTGATGACGCCGGTATGCGGCGGGATGTGCGTGCCCGGGCGCAGGACCGAGAACAGCGCTTCCGGGCCGTGGCCGGGGATGCGCAGCAGGGGCAGCGCATCCAGCGCCGCCATGGTCCGCGGGCAGCGCCGCGCGTGCGCCTCGATGCGCTCGCCGTGGCGGTACAGGTGGTAGCCGCTCCAGCTGGGCGAGCGGTTGAGCGTGCGCCACATCGGCGCGGCCGGCGCATCGTCGGGCATGTCGACGTAAGGCGCGAGCGCGCCGTCGTCGACGAGCACGGCCAGCAGTTCCTCGCGGATCGCATCGGCCTGGGCTTCGATCGATTCGAGGAACGGGAACTCGCCGCGTTCCCGCCACGGCTTGTCCGGCAGCCCGGGGACGAACAGGAAACTCGGCTGCTGCAGCGCATGGGTCGGTTGCGGCGCATCGCCGCCACGATGGCCGGCGAACGCGCGTTCGATGCGCTCGATCGCGGCAGCGCCGTGGCGTTCGCGCAGCGGTCGCAAGGCTCCGTCGAGCGCCTTCGAACGCGCGGCGAGCACCGCGGCCCGAGCGGCGTCGATCCGCTGGCGCACCTCGTTCGGTCCGTTCGCCATCGCGCGCAGGAAGCCGCTGCGTTCGCCGCGGGCCAGCGCCTGCATCCAGGCCGAAACCGCATCGTCGCCCCTGCCGGCGCGTTGCAGCACGCCGCCGAGCCAGAAGCGCGCGAGCGCGTTGTCCGCATCTGCCTCGATCGCGGACCGCAGCGCCGACTCCGCCTGGGCCGGTTCGCCCGCGGCTTCGTGCGCCGCGCCGAGGTGGAACAGCAGCAGCGACGCATGCGGTTCGTGCCCGAGNCCGCGATGCGCGAGCGCTTTCGCCCGATCGANATCGCCGCGCAACCGTGCGCGCAGCGAGAGCGCGGCGAGCGTCGGCGCATGGCCCGGCGATCGCGCGAGGATCGCCTCGGCGATGGCTTCGGCGTCGCCGTCGCGGCCGGTGCTCAGCGCGTCGCGCAAGCGCGCCAGGAGGCGCGGGTCCGGCGAATTCACCGCGGCGCGTCCGCGAGGTGTTCGAGCCCGCCGGCGAGCTTGTCCAGCAAGGCGTCCAGCGCCGCGCGCTCGCGTGCATCCAGGCGCGACAGCAACCGCTGTTCGAGGTCCAGCGCGAGCGGCGCGATCTCGTCGTAGATGCGCCGGCCGCCGCGGCTGAGCGCGAGCACCGAACGCCGGCGGTCGTCGCCATGCGTCTCGCGCTCGACCAGTGCGCGTTCGAGCAGGCGCGCGACCGCGCGGCTGACCGCGACCTTGTCCATCGCCGTGCGCGCGGCGACCTCGCCGGCNGANAGGTCCCGGTAACGCCCGAGCACCGCGATCACCCGCCATTCGGTNACGCCGATGCCGAAACGCTGCGCGTAGCGCGTCGCGATGGCCTGGCTGATCCGGTTCGAGAGCACGCTCAGCCGGTAAGGCAGGAAATGCTCGAGGTCGAGCGAGGCGTGGCGCGGCATGCGGCGTCGCGGCTTGAATTAGTTGCAGATGAAACTATACAATCGCGGCCCCACGTGCAAGCCGGACGCAGGAACACATGAACGCGCAACCCAACCTCGGCATGACCGTCACCACCTTCGAGAACCCGATGGGCATCAACGGGTTCGAATTCGTGGAATTCGCCGCGCCGGCCGGGCAGGGCGACGCGATGCGCGCCTACCTGGCCTCGCTCGGCTTCGTCGCGGTGGCGAAGCACGGGTCACGCGAGATCACCCTGTTCCGCCAGGGCACGATCAATTTCCTGCTGAACGAAACCACGGGTTCCTTCGCGTCGGGATTCGCGCGCGAGCACGGACCATCCGCCTGCGGCTTCGCGATCCGCTTCACCCGGCCGACGCAGGACGTGCTCTCGCACGTGCTGGCCAACGGCGGCGAGGAGATCGCCGCCGGAGGCGCGGTCGACGCACCCAGGATCCAGGGCATCGGCGGCTGCATGCTCTACCTGATCGACGACGCGCGCGAGGACCTGTACGCCGACTACGTCCCGTTCGAAGGGGTCGACCAGCATCCGCGCGGTTTCGGACTGACCTTCCTCGACCACCTGACCCACAACGTGTTCCTCGGCAACATGCAGCAGTGGTCGGACTATTACGAGCGGCTGTTCAACTTCCGCGAGATCCGCTACTTCGACATCAAGGGCGCCAAGACCGGCCTGCTGTCGAAGGCGATGACCGCGCCCGACGGCATGGTGCGGATCCCGCTCAACGAATCGAGCGACGAGAAGAGCCAGATCAACGAATACCTGCGCGAGTACAAGGGCGAAGGCATCCAGCACATCGCGCTGTTCACCGACGACATCTATTCCACGGTCGAGGCGATGCGCGAGGCCGGCGTCGCCTTCCTGGACACGCCCGACACCTACTTCGACGTGATCGACCAGCGCGTGCCGGACCACGGCGAGGACGTGCCGCGCCTCGCGAAGAACAAGATCCTGATCGACGCCGACCCGGAGACGCACCAGCGCAAGCTGCTGCAGATCTTCACCCAGAACGCGTTCGGCCCGATCTTCTTCGAGATCATCCAGCGCAAGGGCAACGAGGGTTTCGGCGAAGGCAATTTCCAGGCGCTGTTCGAATCGATCGAACGCGACCAGATGCGCCGCGGCGTGCTGTAAACCGGTCCGGGGCGCAGACATGGCCATCGCCAGCAACGGCTACCAATCCGGCTTCGGCAACGAATTCGCCAGCGAGGCGATCGCGGGCGCGCTGCCCGAAGGGCGCAACTCGCCGCAGCAGGTCGCGCACGGCTTGTACGCCGAGCAGATCAGCGGGACCGCGTTCACCGCGCCACGCCACGCCAACCGCCGCAGCTGGCTGTACCGCATCCGGCCGGCGGCGATGCACGGAGAATTCAGGCCGTTCGCGCAGCCGAGCTTCCACAACGATTTCGAAAGCGGCCCGGTGACGCCGGACCAGTTGCGCTGGAGCCCGCTGCCGATCCCGGACGCGCCGACCGACTTCGTCGAAGGCCTCGTCACCATGGCCGGCAACGGCTCGCCGGCCACGCAAAGCGGCATCGGCGTGCACATGTACGCGGCCAACCGCGACATGCAGGGACGCTGGTTCTACGACGCCGACGGCGAATTGCTCATCGTGCCGCAACAGGGCCGCCTGCACATCGAGACCGAACTCGGCGTGCTCGACCTCGAGCCGCAGGAGATCGCGCTGGTCCCGCGCGGCATCCGTTTCCGCGTCGCGCTGCCCGACGGCCCCTCGCGCGGCTACGTGTGCGAGAACTTCGGCGCGTTCCTGCGCATCCCGGACCTCGGCCCGATCGGCAGCAACGGCCTGGCCAATCCGCGCGATTTCCTCGCGCCCAACGCCGCGTACGAGGACGTCGAAGGCGAGTTCGAGCTAGTCGCCAAGTTCCAGGGACACCTGTGGCGGGCGGACATCGGCCATTCGCCGCTGGATGTCGTCGCCTGGCACGGCAACCACGCGCCCTGCAAGTACGACCTGCGCAGGTTCAACACGATCGGGTCGATCAGCTTCGACCACCCGGATCCCTCGATCTTCCTCGTGCTGACCTCGCCCAGCGACACCCCGGGCGTGGGCAACATGGATTTCGTGATCTTCCCGCCGCGCGTGCTGGTGGCGCGGGACACGTTCCGCCCGCCGTGGTTCCACCGCAACATCGCCAGCGAATTCATGGGCCTGATCTTCGGGGCCTACGACGCGAAGGCGGAAGGATTCGCGCCCGGCGGCGCGAGCCTGCACAACTGCATGACCGGGCACGGCCCGGACGCGGCCACGTTCGAGAAGGCGAGCAATGCCGACACGACGAAGCCGGATTACATCGGCGGCACCATGGCCTTCATGTTCGAGGCGCGCAACGTGATCCGCCCGACCAGGACCGCGATGGACGCGGCGCACCGCCAGCGCGATTACCAAGCCTGCTGGGCCGGGTTGCGGAAGCACTTCAAGCCCTAGGCCCGAACGCGCGCGTGGCGAATCGCAACGCGTTCACCCGGTACGGATCCGCGATTCCGCCCGCGGCAACGCGGTGCTCGTCTTCGAGTCCGACGGCCAGGGGGCGGCCGCGAAGGTGACGCAATGGCGCGTGGGGCTGCCGCCGCAGGTGGACGACGTCGAGGGCTGTTCCTGGGCTCGCCGGGTTCGGCCTAGAATCGAGCGTCACGCACGGGGAGAGGCGCATGGCTGCAGCGGCATTGTGGTTCGTGGCGGGACTGGTGCTGCTGGCCCTCGGCGGCGATTCCATCGTCAAGGGCGCATCCGGGCTGGCGCAGCGTTTCGGCGCATCGCCCTTCATCGCCGGCTTGCTGCTGGTCGCGTTCGGCACCTCGTTGCCGGAACTCGCGGTCAACCTCCGCGCGGTGTGGACCGGGCATCAGGCGCTCGCGCTGGGCAACGCGGTCGGCAGCAACATCGCCAACATCGGCCTGACCCTGGGCGCGGCCGCGCTCGCGGCGCCGCTGGTGCTGCGCAGCCGCGCGATCGGACCGCTGCTGGTGTGGCTGCTGGCGATGACCGCGGTCACGATCGGCCTGGGGCTCGACGGCGTCCTCTCGCGCAACGAAGGCCTGCTGCTGCTCGCGGGCTTCGTGGTGATGCTCGCGTTCCTGCTGCTGCGCGGCAAGCGCGAGCCCGCGGAACTGCAGGCCGACATCGCGCGCTTCGCCGAAACCCGACCCGGCCTCGGCCTCAATCTCGCCCGCGTGGCGATCGCGATCGTCGCGATGTCCTACGGCGCGAAGTGGCTGGTGCAGAGCGCGCCGATCGTCGGCATCGGGCTCGGCATGGGCCCGCTGGTCACCGGCCTGCTGCCGGTCGCGATCTGCACGGCGCTGCCGGAAATGGCCGCGGCGGTCGTCGCCGCGCGCCGCGGGCAGGGCGACATGGTCGCGGGGCACGTCATCGGATCGAGCCTGTTCAACCTGCTGGTGGTGCTCGGCGGCATGGCTGCCTTCCGCCCGATGCCGTTGCCGGCGTCATTCGTGCAATTCGAATTGCCGGCGGCGTTCGCGCTGGCGCTGGTGCTGTTCCCGATGGCGCGCAGCGAACTGCGCATCAGCCGGCACGAAGGCGCGGTGCTGTTGCTCGNGTTCGCNGCATGGCTGGCGTGGGAGCTGTTCCACCTGACGGCCTGAACACCGCGCACCCGGGGCCACGCAAAGCCCGGCCCGATACACTGTGCGCATGACGCACGCATCGATCCGCCGGTTGCGCCTGCCGCTGCTGTTCGCGGCCCTGTTCGCGCCCCTGGCCGCGTGNGCCTCGGTGCCCGTGCAGGACCTGANCGCGGACTGGCCCGGGATGGCGGCGATCGTGATCTTCGTGGCGGCCTACGTGCTGGTGGTNGCCGAGGAATCGACGGGACTTCGCAAGTCGCAGCCGGTGATGCTCGCCGCCGGGGCCATCTGGGCCGTGCTGGCGGTCGCGGCCGCCCGTTCGGGGGCGTCCGGCGCACTGCACGCGGCGGTGCGNGATTACCTGCTCGAGTACGCGGAGTTGCTGCTGTTCCTGCTCGCGGCCATGACCTACGTCAANGCCATGAGCGAGCGCCGGCTNTTCGAGGCCTTGCGGGTGTGGCTGNTGCGCAAGGGNCTGGGCTATCGCGCGCTGTTCTGGACCACCGGCGCGCTGGCGTTCTGCCTGTCGCCGATCATCGACAACCTGACCACCGCGCTGGTGCTGTGCGCGGTGGTGCTGGCGGTGGGGCGCGAGAACCCGGGGTTCGTCTCGCTGTCGTGCATCAACATCGTGGTCGCCGCCAATGCCGGCGGGGCCTTCAGCCCGTTCGGCGACATCACCACGCTGATGGTGTGGCAGGCGGGGAAGGTCGATTTCGCGGAATTCTTCGCGCTGTTCCTGCCGTCGCTGGTGAACTGGGGCATCCCCGCGCTGTGCATGCATTTCGCGGTGCCCGTGGGAATGCCCGCGCTGCCCGGCGAGCGGGTGCGCCTGCGCCGCGGCGCGCTTCCGATCGTGGCGCTGTTCGCGGCCACGATCGCGCTCGCGGTGTGCTTCCACCAGTTCCTGCACCTGCCGCCGTTCCTGGGGATGATGACCGGGCTGGCGCTGCTCAAGCTCTACGGTTGGCGCCTCACCCGCATCGCGAATGCGATCCAGGCCGAGGAATTCGCGCGCGACGGCGCGCCCGGCGACGTCGATGCCTTCGACAGCTACGAGCAGGTGGCGCGCGCCGAGTGGGACACGCTGCTGTTCTTCTTCGGCGTGATCATGTGCGTGGGCGCGCTCGGATACTGCGGATACCTCGCGCTGCTGTCGCATGCGTTCTACGGCGGGCTCGGCCACACCACCGCGAACGTGCTGGTCGGCCTGCTGTCGTCGATCCTCGACAACATCCCGATGATGGTCGCGGTGCTGCAGATGGCGCCGCAGATGGACCACGGCCAGTGGTTGCTGGTGACCTTCACCGCCGGGGTCGGCGGCAGCCTGCTGTCGATCGGATCGGCCGCGGGCGTGGCGTTGATGGGCCAGGCGGGCGGGCGCTACACGTTCTTCGGCCACCTCAAGTGGAGCTGGGCGATCGCGCTGGGCTACGCCGCCGGCATCGGCGTGCACCTGCTGGTCAACGCGCGGCACTTCACCGGCGTGCCGTGAGCCGCGCGCGATGAAAACCGCACTGGTGTTCGGCGCCAGCGGACAGATCGGCGCGCCCCTGCTGCAACGGCTGAACGAACGCGGCTGGCGCGTGCTGGCCCTGTCGCGCGCTACGCATTCGGATTCGCCCGGGCGGCGGTGGCTGCAGGGCGAATTCGCGCAGATGCCCGGCNTGCCCGAGGCGGTGGACGCGATCTACAGCTGCGGGCCGCTCGATGCGTTCGCGCGCTGGTACGCGGAAGCGCGCATCGNCGCGCCGCGCATCGTCGCCTTCGGTTCGACCAGCGCGATGACCAAGCACGATTCGGNGGACGCGCACGAGCGCGACGTCGTGCGCCGCCTGCTCGGGGCCGAGGCCGCGGTGTTCGACGTGTCGGAACGGCGCGGGGCGGCAGCGACGATGCTGCGGCCCACCCTCGTCTATGGCCGCGGCCGCGATGCGACGCTGTCGCGGATCGCGGCGCTGGCGCGGCGCTACCGGCGCTTCCCGTTGCCGCGCCATGCCGACGGATTGCGCCAGCCGGTGCACGTGGGCGATCTCGCCGACGCGGCCTTCGCCGCCAGCCAGTCGATGGCGNCGCAGGGTCGCGCCTACGACCTGCCGGGTGGCGAAGCCCTGCCGTATCGCGACATGGTCCGGCGCGTGCTCGACTGCCTGGAACCGCCGGCGAAACTGCTGGAATTGCCGATGCCGCTGTTCCGCCTGGCCTTGCGCGTGGCGCGATCGCGCGGGATCGCCAGCGACCTGGGCGACGCCGCCGTGCGGCGGATGCGCGAGGACCTGGTGTTCGACGCCGGACCGGCGAAGCGGGATTTCGGTTACGCGGCCCGCGCGTTCGCGCCGAGCGCCGACATGTTCAAGCCGATGTCGTAGGGGTGCCCGTCCGGGCGCGACCAGGCATCGCGGAACGACCATCGCGCCCGAACGGGCGCTCCTACAGGTCAATATTTCAGGCCGAGCTTCCGATACAGCTTCGCCAGTACCCACGCCGGCCCGATGAGGAGATAGGTCAGGTCGGTGAGGAAGCTCGGGCGCTTGCCTTCGAACAGCTTGCTGTGGCCGATGAACTGCGCGATCCACGCGACCACGAACACCCCGATCGCGAGCCACAGGAGTTGTTGCGTGCCGATCGCGGCGTGCACCCAGCGCGTCAGCCATGCCAGCAACACGAACCAGGCGAGCATGCCGAGGCCGAGCGAACGCGAGGCGCGCCAGTAGAAGCTCCAGGCGAGGAACATCGCCAGCGCCGCCCACAGGCCCTGGCGGAACCAGCTGCCCGGCACCGGCACGCACCACAGCAAGGCGACCACGCTCCACAGGATCAGCGGTACCGCCACGACGTGGATGCGCTGGTTGCCATGGTCC
>JGI24770J26754_10003356_pt1 | contig 10684 bp, 8 predicted proteins | sample LakOneMetagenome_FD_26754 | JGI IMG/M metagenome (IMG submission 26754) | reverse complement strand
GACCGATGACGCCAGCCTGGCCGCCGGCGTGGCGGCCCCGCCCGACTTGCTGCTCAGCGCGCCGCCGCTGGCCCATGCCGCCGCTGGCGGCAGCGGCCTGCGCATCCTGCTGGCCGAAGACAACCCGGTCAACCAGCGCCTCGCCCTGCGCCTGCTGGAAAAATTGGGCCACCGCATCACCGTCGTCGACAATGGCATCGATGCCTGCGAACGCATCACCCGGGGCAATTACGACCTGGTCTTGATGGATGTGCAAATGCCCGAACTCGATGGCTTGAGCGCCACCCGCCGCATCCGCCAATGGGAAGCCGAGCATGGCGGCCACGTGCCGGTGATCGCCATGACGGCGCGCGCCATGCAGGGCGACCGCGAGCGCTGCCTGGAAGCGGGCATGGACGATTACCTGTCCAAGCCGATCGACAGCGAACGGCTGCGCCAGCTGGTGAGCCGCTTCCATATCGAGCAGGCCGGACCGGTACTGGCCTGGCGCGGCGCGCTGCTGCGCCTCGATGGCGATACCGGCCTGCTGCTGGAACTGGCCGCCCTGTTCCTCGACGATGGCCCGCAGCTGATGCACACGCTGGTGGCGGCGATCGAGGCGGACGACCTGCCTGCCTCGCAGCGCGCCGTCCACAGCCTGCAGGGCGTGCTGGTCAATTTTGGCGCGCAGCGCGCCATCGCCCAGGCCGAACGCCTGTCGGCCAGCCTGCACGAACCGGCCCAGGCGGCCCAGTGGCGCGCCCAGGTGCATGAGCTGGGCGCGGCGGTCGAGGAAGTCTATGGCGCCCTGCAAGCGCTGATCGCCGCCGGCGCCGAGGCCATGCTCTAGCGCCAGCGCTAGGGATACATGTAGCGGCGCGACCAGGGCATGGCGTCCGGACTGCGCCCCGCCTTGCGGCACACCACCTGATACAGGCTGATCCAGTCGTTGCTGAAGGCATACGTGCATCCGGCCAGATACACATGCCAGATCCGGAAGCGGCGTGCATCGGTGAGCGTCTGGATGTGCGCGGCCCTTGCCTCGAAATTGTCGGTCCAGGCGGCGCAGGTGCGCGCGTAGTGGCGCCGCAGGTTTTCCACGTCGAGCGCTTCCAGTCCCCCTTCCTGCATGGCGCGCAGCACCGTGCCCACATGCGCCAGTTCGCCATGCGGGAACACATAGCGCCCAATGAATTCGCCCGCGCCGTAGGGCGCCGCCTTGCCCTCGACGCTGGTGGTGGTGATGCCGTGATTCATGGCCAGCCCATCGTCGGCCAGCAAGGCGCGCATGCGCGCAAAGTAGGCGGGCAGCTGGCGCAGCCCCACGTGCTCGAACATGCCGACGCTGGTGATGCGGTCGAACTGGCCGCGCACGTCGCGGTAATCCTCCAGCCGGATCTCGACCCGGTCCTGCAGGCCCGCGCGCGCCACCCGCTCGCGTGCCAGCGCCGCCTGGTTGGGCGAGAGCGTGATGCCCACGCAGCGGGCGCCGTGGCGGGCGGCCGCGCGCATGGCCAGCGCGCCCCAGCCGCAGCCGATGTCGAGCAGGGTGTGTCCGGGCTGCAGGTTGATCTTGCGCAAAATATGATCGATCTTGCCGATTTGCGCTTCGGCCAGGCTTTCGCTGCCCTGTTCGAAATAGGCGCAGGAATACACCATGGCCGGATCGAGCCAGGCTTGGTAAAAGTCATTGGAGACATCGTAGTGATAGCGGACGGCGGCCGCGTCCAGCGATCGCGTGTGGCTGCGGCGCCAGCCGCGCAGCAGGCGCTGGCGCGGCACGCTGCTGGCAGCGAGGGCGCCGACCACGTCGAGCATGTCGCGTGCCCGCCCGCTGACCTCGATGGCGCCCTCCACATAGGCCTTGCCCATATTGTCGAGCGAAGGCGTGAGCAGGTAGCGCAGCGCGCGCGCGTCGGGAAGGCGGACCGTCACGCGTGGTGGCCCGGCGGAAAAATCGAGCCGTTGGCCATTCCACAGTTCGACCCGCAGCGGCAGCGCCAGCCTGCTGCGGATCCCGTCGTGCCATGCGGCGAGTCGGAGTTGATCGAACACGGTACACCTCCTGCGTCCAAGCTGCGCAGGGAGCGCCCGGTGGCGCGCTGCGCTAGGGTTGCAACCGTTCGCGCGCCCAGCTGCCGTCCGGCTGCCGAATGTACACGATGCGGTCATGAAAGCGCGAGCGGCGGCCTTGCCAGAATTCCAGCCGCTCCGGTACCAGGCGGAAGCCGCCCCAGTTGGCCGGACGCGGCGGTTCCTCGCCGACTTGCTGCGCCACGACGTCGTAATTGTGTTCCAGTGCTGCACGGCTGGCGATCGGCTTACTTTGCGCCGAGGCGATCGCCGCCAGCCGGCTCTTGAGGGGACGGCTGTGGAAATAGGTGTCGCTCTCTGCGTCAGCAGTTCGCTCTACCCTACCTTCGATCCGGATCTGGCGCTCCAGTTCTGGCCAAAAGAACAGCAGGGCGGCGAACGGATTGGCGGCCAGCTGGCATCCTTTCTGGCTGTCATAGTTGGTGTACCAGGTGAAACCGCGCGCGTCGAATTGCTTGATCAACACGATGCGCGAGGTGGGCCGTCCGCTGGCATCGACCGTGGCCACGCTCATGGCATTGGGCTCGTTGACTTCGGCCTTGAGCGCCTGCTCGAACCAGGCGGTGAACTGGGCGATGGGGTCGGCCGCCACATCATGCTCGCTCAGCGTGGCCTGGCCATAATCCTTGCGCAGGCCGGCCACGGCCTGGCCTGCCGACACGGGCGCGCCGATGCCGCGCCGCATCTGCATGGCGTCGCCCAGCGCGGCCATCTGCGCGCTGCTGAACAGCCGCTTGGCCATGGGGGCGATCTGGCTTTCCTCGCGTTCCATGTGCCCCGCATACAGCGCGCCGAAACGCCGCACCTCGCTTTCGCGCAGGGCGGCCGCGCTGCCGTCGGCAATCGCGCGCAACTGTTCGTGCAGGTTTTGCCAGAGCGCCGACATCTGGTCGTGTTCGGACAGGATCAGCGGCACCAGCTGCGCCAGCAGGTCGGCGTCCGCGCCCGCCGCCGTCGTTTGCAGCATGGGAATCAGGTCGTGCTCCTCATCGTCGTGGTGCAGCTGGGCGGCATGATCGAAATACTTGATGACTGCCGCAGCCGCCTGCTGGGCCTGGACGTCGGCACCATGCTCGGGCAGGTGCGCGCACAGCTTGTCGAGCGTGGCGAGCTGCTTGCGGATGCGGTCGTGACAGTGCTTGAGCACGGCGATCGGCTGGTCGAAACCGGGGGCGGGGTCGGGCAGGGTGTTCATCTGGGGCTTTCAAAGTTGCTGGTATGGTCACAGCCTCATTTTAGAGCAGTCGGAACGGCCGCGTCCGTTAAAATGGCGGCATGCACACCGAACCAACCTCCATTTCCCCGCTACCCGACGAACCGATCGACGCCGAGCGCCGCTTTGGCGGCATCGGCCGCCTGTATGGCCAGGCCGCGCTGGCCCGCTTCCGCACCGCCCACGTGTGCGTGATCGGCGTGGGCGGCGTCGGTTCCTGGATCGTCGAAGCGCTGGCCCGCAGTGCCATCGGCCAGCTTACCCTGATCGACCTGGACAACGTGGCCGAATCGAACATCAACCGCCAGATCCAGGCCCTCACCGGCACCATCGGCCAGGCCAAGATCGGCGCGCTGGCCGAGCGCATCGCCCAGATCAATCCGGACTGCCGGGTCAACCTGGTCGAGGATTTCGTCGAGCCCGACAATGTCGACCAGATGCTGGGCGGCAAAGGCTTCGACTACGTGATCGATGCCATTGACAGCGTCAAATCCAAGGCGGCCATCCTGGCCTGGTGCCGCGATCACAGCATGCCCGTGGTCACCATCGGCAGCGCCGGCGGCCAGGTCGACGCGACCCGCATCGATGTGCGCGATCTGGCGCGCACGGAACAGGAACCGCTGCTGAAAATGGTGCGCAAGCGCTTGCGCAGCCAGTACGGCTTTCCGCGCGGTATCAAAAACAAATTCCACATCGATGCCGTGTTTTCGATGGAGCCATTGAATCTGCCCGAAACCGACGCCACATGCGAGTTGGATGCGGTGACCGGGCTCAATTGTGCCGGCTTCGGTTCCAGCATGGTGGTGACGGCCACCTTTGGCATGATTGCCGCAGGCCATGTGTTGAACAAGCTGGCGCTGCCGCAAACGGCCGAGGCTGTGCAGGCCGAGCCCGCCTTGCTATCATAGAATCGATTTGTTCCAGTCCACTCAACGAAAGAACACAAGATGATGCGTCGTTCCCTGTCTGTCCTGATGATCTGCGCCGCCGGCGCCGCGATGGCCCAGAATGCCGGCCAGAGCGCTTCCGCCTCCGTACAGCCGCAACAGACGCCTGTGACACCGGTCACCCCGGTCACGCCCGTGTCCCCGGTGACACCCGGCATGCCGGTCACGCCCGCAACGCCAGTCACACCTGTGACACCCATCACGCCGGTCACGCCCACCACGCCAACCGCGCCGGTCACGCCCGTCACGCCAGCCACGCCTGTCACGCCTGTCACGCCTACCACCGCGGCCACGGCCGCCACGCCGGCCGAACCGGTACTCGATCCGCTGGTCAAGACCGACACCGTGGTCGGCAAGGGCGCCGAAGCGCTGCCCGGCTCCAAGGTCTTCGTCCACTACACGGGCTGGCTGTACAAGCCGATGGCGCCGCGCCAGCGCGGGCGCCAGTTCGATTCGTCCATCAGCCGCGGCGAGCCGCTCGAATTTGTGCTGGGCACCGGCCGCGTGATCAAGGGCTGGGACCAGGGCATCAAGGGCATGCGCGTGGGCGGCAAGCGCACCCTGATCATTCCGAGCCACCTGGCCTACGGCGCGCGCGGCGCCGGCACCATGATCGGGCCGGGCGCGGACCTGATTTTCGATGTCCAGCTGGTCGACGTCAAATAATCCAACATCGCTACGGCGGGGAGCACACCATGAGAATCGCAAATGATGTCACCGAACTGATCGGCAATACCCCGCTGGTGCGGATCCGCAATCTGGCCAAGGGCGCCGGTGCCGAGATCGTCGCCAAGCTCGAGTTCTACAATCCGGCCCACAGCGTCAAGGACCGGATCGGGCTGGCCATGATCGAGGCGGCCGAGGCGGCCGGCAAGATCGGCCCCGACACCGTCATCGTCGAGCCCACCAGCGGTAACACAGGCATTGCCCTGGCCATGGTGTGCGCGGCGCGCGGCTACCGCTGCAAGCTGGTCATGCCCGAAACCATGAGCAGCGAGCGGCGCATCCTGCTGCGCGCCTATGGCGCCGAGCTGGTGCTCACGCCTGGCCCGGAAGGCATGCTGGGCGCGATTCGCACGGCCGAAGAACTGGTGGCGGCCAACCCCAACTACTTCATGCCGCAGCAGTTCAACAATCCCGCCAATCCGGACGTGCACCGCCGCACCACCGCCGAAGAAATCTGGCGCGACACCGACGGCCAGGTCGACATCCTGATCGCCGGCGTGGGCACGGGCGGCACCATCACCGGCGTCAGTGAACTGATCAAGTCGCGCAAACCGGGTTTTCAGGCGATCGCGGTCGAACCGGAAGCCTCGCCCATGCTGTCGAAGGGTAGCAAGGGACCGCATCCGCTGCAGGGCATCGGCGCCGGTTTCGTGCCGGCCGTGCTCAATACCCACAGCTACGATGAAGTCATCACCGTCAAGAACGACGATGCGTTTGCCACCGCGCGCGCGGCGGCCAGCCAGGAAGGCCTGCTGGTGGGAATTTCATCGGGTGCGGCGCTGTGGGCTGCCATCCAGGTGGCGCAGCGGCCGGAAAACGCCGGCAAGCTGATCGTCACCATCATCCCGTCGTTCGGCGAACGCTACCTCTCCACCGCGCTCTACGCCAACCTGGCTTAGTGCCATGCTTGCGTACCCTCGCGCAGGCGGGGGTGCGGCAGCGCGCCCCGTGCGCTTACTCCGTCTTGCAGCTGGCGATGGCCTTCGCGTGGAACGCCGGGGCGGCGCTGCGCCCGGCCAGGTGGGCGCAGCCGCCCGCGATGTGGTCGCCGCAATGGTGCTGTTCGCACGCTTCCATGTACGCCGCGTGGTAGTCGCCGGCGAAGGTGCTGGCGCAGGTGCGCTGCGCGCCGGACAGCTTGTTGTAGGCGGCGAGGGCGTCGCTGCCAGTGCTGGCAGTGCCGGCATTGTTGATAGACAGTGCCGCGCCATGGCGCGGATCGGCTTCCAGGGTGGCCTGCATCGCTTGCAGGCATTGCTGGTGCCTGGCGCTCGCGGCGGCGCTGGCTTGCTCCGATTTGGCCGCGGCCTGCTCGATGGCCTTGCGGTCGGCCGCACATTCGGCGTCGGCCACCGCGCACACCCGGATGGACAGCAGCGTGCCGATGCGCGCCTTGCTGCGCGGGTCGGTCGCGCTGCCGAACACGGCGCGCACTTCCTGGCCCTTGCGGATCGATTTGAGCGAGCGCAGCGCACCCGCGCCGGCAATGAAGCCGATGTGGGCGCTGCCATCCTTCTGCTGCAATATCAAGTGTTCGGGCGAGACCGATTCCACGATGCCCACTTCCACATCGCTGGCGCCCGCTGGCGCCATCACCAGCGCGACACAGCACGCCAGCAGGACACGGCGGATGCTCGGGGCGTGCCTGATCATGGCGGCGCTCAATGCCGGGTGTGCAGCGTGCAGCCGTGCACCGTGGTGCCCTGCTCGACCTGCAGCGTGCAGTGGTCGATCGCGTAATCTGCCTTGAGCTGGGCGACGATGGCATCGATCGCCGCGTCGCCCGGGTAGCCGGCCGGGATCACCAGGTGCGCCGTGAGCGCGGTTTCGGTCGTGCTCATGGCCCAGATATGCAGGTCATGGATGGCGCTCACGCCCGCCTGCGACGACAGGAATGCGCTGACCCGCTGCGCGTCGACGTTCTCCGGTACCGCCGCCAGCACCATGCGCAGCGATTCCTTCAGCAGCGCCCAGGTGCTGACCAGGATGAACAGCACGATCACGATACTGACCAGCGGATCGAGCCAGGTCCAGCCGGTGCCCATGATGGCCAGGCCCGACACCACCACCCCGAGCGAAATGACGGCGTCGGCCGCCATGTGCTGGTAGGCGCCGCGCACGTTGATGTCGTCCTTGCTGCCGGCCATGAACAGCCAGGCCGAAAAGCCGTTGATCGCCACGCCGATGGCCGCCACGATCGCCACCGTGGTGCCGGCCACCGGCGAGGGCGTCGCGATCCGGTGCACCGCTTCCCAGCCGATGGCGCCGCACGCCATCATCAGCAGCAGCGCGTTGAGCAGCGCCGCCAGAATGGACGAACTGCGCAAACCATAGGTGAAGCGCCCGCTCGGTGTGCGCTTGGCCAGCACCGCCGCGCCCCAGGCCAGCACCAGTCCCAGTACATCGGACAGGTTATGCCCGGCGTCGGCCATCAGTGCGGTCGAATTGGCGACGAAACCGTAGCCGAATTCGATGGCGACGAACAGCGAATTGAGGCCGATCGCCAGTGCGAAGGCGCGCTCGTTGCCGTTCGGGGCGGCGTGGTGGTGATGGTGGCCGTGGCCGTCGTGGCCATGATGGTCGTGCCCGCGATGGCCGCCATGGTCATCATGGTCGTCATGGTCGTCATGGCTGTCGTGATCGTGGTGCTTGGAATGCGTGCTTGTCATGGGCGATGTCGTTCTGTGCGTGAAGCGGTTCAGGGCAGCTGGCCGTCGGCGTCGCGTACTTCCAGCGGGCCCAGTTTGAGTTTTTTGAGCTGCGCTTCGATCTTCTTGCGCTCGCCCACCGCCACCACCACCATGTTTTCCGGGACCAGATAGCGCTGGGCCACGGCCTGCACCTGTTCCGCGGTGACCCGTTCGAACTGCTCGGCCAGGGTGCTGTAGTAGTCGAGCGGCAGATCGTAGGCGAAGATGCTGGCCAGGCTGGCGCCGACGCCTTCATTGGTGTCGAAATGGCCGGGCAGCGACAGCACCTGGGCATTGATGGCGGTCTTGAGTTCGTCGGCGGGCAGGCGGTGCTCGCGCAGGGCCCGCACTTCCTTGAAGATCTCGCTCACGGCGGCCCCGGTGGCGCTGGTGCGCACGCTGCCGACGATCTCGAAGGGACCGGCCGTGCGGCGGTAGTCGAACATCGAGTACACGCCATAGCTCCAGCCCTTGTCTTCGCGCAGATTGGTGTTGATGCGGCTGGTGAACAGTCCGCCCAGGGCCGCGTTGAGCACTTCGAGCGCCGCGTAGTCGGGCGTCTTGCGGTCGGTGCCGAGCAACGTCACCTGCAGCGCCGTCTGCGAGGCGTCGGCCTTGGGTACGATCACCACGCGCGCCGTACCGCCAACCGCGGGGGCGGCGCGCCGCTCCGGCGCGGGACCTGCCTGCCAGCTGCCGAAATGGGCTTCCGCCAGGGCGCGCGCTTCCGCTTCGGTCAGGTCGCCCGACAGCACAAGGGCGCTGTTGTTCGGGATGTAGTGCTGCTGCCAGAATCCGAACAGGTCGGCGCGCGTGGTGGCGCGAATCGCCGCCTCGGTGCCCAGTGCGCCGGTGGCGAACGGGTGGCCGGGGCCGTACAGGGCCAGGCTGGCCATTTCATCGGCCATGGCGCCGGCGTCTTCGAGGTGCTGGGCCAGGTCGCCCAGGCGGCTGGCGCGCTGGCGGGCGATTTCGACCTCGGCAAAGGCGGGATTGCGCACGATGTCGGCCGCGATCTCGAGCGTCTTGCCGAAATTGGACTTGAGCGACATGAGCGAGATCAGCGACGTTTCTGCGCCGCTGCCGGCGCTGAAGTGGGCCCCCAGCTGGGCCAGGTCCTGGGCGATCTGCCCGGCGCTGCGCTTGCCGGTGCCTTCGTCGAGCATGGCCGCGGTGAACCCGGCCAGGCCGGGGCGGCTGGCCGGATTGGCGCTGGCACCGGCCTTGATCACGATCTCGGCGGCCACCAGCGGCAACGCCGGATTGTAGTGATGCAGCACCGTCAAGCCATTGGCCAGCACGAAGCGGTGCGCGGCCGGCAGCGCCACCTTGGGCGCGGGGCCGGCGGGCGGCACTGCATGGCGCCATGGCTCGTCTGGATTGACGCCTTCGGGCCGGGGCTGGCGGCCCTTCGGTTTGACGACCGGCACATCGGCCGCCGGCACCGGCGTGCCGGGCACGCCGTGCACCACCACGCGCGCCTGGCGCACCAGCTGGGCGGCCAGCACGCGCTGGACATCGGCCGGCGTGACGGCGCGGTAGCGCGCCAGGTCCTGGGCCAGGTAATTCGGGTCGCCCACGAACTGGTTGTATTCGTTGAGCAGGTCGGCCAGACCGTCGCCGCCCAGCTTTTCCATCGACGCCAGCAGCGCCGTTTCGATGGCGTACTGGGCGCGCTGCACTTCCTGCACGGTAGGACCGGCGCTGCGCAGCGCATCGAGTTCGGCGTCGATGGCCGCCTCGACTTCGCGGGCCGAGTGGCCGGCGCGGGCGGTCACGTCGATTTCGAATACCGAGGTCAGCGCACCGCCGTGCTGGACCGCGCTCACATCCTGGGCCAGCTGCTTGTCGTACACCAGCGCGCGGTACAGGCGGCTGGCCTTGCCGCCGGCCAGGATCTGGGCCGCGATCGACAGTTCCGCGTCGTCCTTGCGGTACGCCGGCGTGGTCAGCCAGCCCATGATCACGCGCGGCAGCTCGACCCGGTCGGCCACCACCACGCGCCGTTCCGACGTGATCGGCGGCGTCACCACGTTCGGGCGCGGCACGTCGGCGCCGCGCCGGAAGCTGCCGAAGTATTTGTCGACCAGCTTGCGCACGGCGGCCTTGTCGATATCGCCGGCGATCACCATGCTCGCGTTGTTGGGCGCGTAGTAGCGGGTGAAGAAGGCGCGGATGTCCGACAGCCTGGCCGACTGGATGTCGGCGTGCGACCCCATGATGTTGCCATGATACGGATGGGTGGCCGGGAACAGGTGGTGGTGCAGCGCTTCGGTGACGATCCCGTAGGGTTCGTTTTCCACGCTCTCGCGCCGCTCGTTGCGCACCACGTCCTGCTGGTTCGACAGCGCCTTCTGGTCCAGTACGTCGAGCAGATAGCCCATGCGGTCGGCGTGCGCCCACAATGCCAGTTCGAGCTGGTTGGACGGCACCGTGTCGTAGTAATTGGTGCGGTCGAAGTCGGTGCTGCCGTTCGAATCGGTGGCGCCGGCGCCTTCGAGCAGCTTGTCGACCAGGCCGCGCGGCGCATGCTTGGTGGCGGCGAACATCATGTGTTCGAACAGGTGGGCAAACCCGGTCAGGCCCGGCGTTTCATTGGCGGCGCCCACGTGGTACCAGAGATTGACGGTCACCAGCGGCAGCTTGTGGTCTTCCAGCAGGATGACTTCGAGCCCGTTGGGCAGCGTGTATTTTTCGATCGGCAGCTGCGGCACGGCAAGGGCCGGCGCGGCGGCTGCTCCGCCCAGGCCCAGAACCAGGGCGGGCACGGCGAGCAGCGAGAGGGGAGACTTGGTCACGGCTTTTGCATTTCTGCCTCGATGGCGTTACGGGTTTTACTGTCCAGCTTCTGGACGATGGCGCGCAATTTCTCGCCGCTGCGGATGGCTTGCGCCTGCTCTGGCGTGAGCTCCTTGGCGATCACGGTCGACGGCGGCGGCGCCACCGGCTTGAACAGCAGTGCCTGGCCCAGCAGCACCAGCAGCGCGCACAGCACGGCGCCGGCGCCCGTCAGGGCCGCCATGCGCGTCTCGAAG
>JGI24770J26754_10003355_pt1 | contig 10685 bp, 11 predicted proteins | sample LakOneMetagenome_FD_26754 | JGI IMG/M metagenome (IMG submission 26754) | reverse complement strand
TTATCATGAGTGCAACAATAACAGCAGCAGATATAAATAAATTACGCCAGGCAACCGGCGCAGGTATGTTGGATTGCCGCAAAGCATTAACAGAAAGCAATGGTGATTTTGAAGCAGCCATCGATTGGTTGCGCAAGCAAGGACAGAAGGTTGCAGCAAAACGCAGTGACCGTGAAGCAAAAGAGGGTGTTATATTGGCAAAAACAACTGCCGATCATAAAGCAGGTATTGTTATTTGTATAAGTTGCGAAACCGATTTCGTAAGTAAAAATGCAGAATTCGTTGCTTTCGCAAATAGCATTTCTGATGCAGCAATAGCAAATAATGTAAAATCGGTAGAAGAATTAAATGCAGTTAGCATCAATGGTGCTAAGGTTTCAGATATGATCAATGACAAGCTTGCTGCTATCGGCGAGAAGATCGAAATCTCAAAGTTCGAAAGAATAGAAGCTCCCTTTGTAGCAAGTTATATACATAGTGGAAACCGCATGGGTGTATTGGTTGGTTTCACCAAAGAATCAGCAGAAGCTGGTAAAGATGTTGCCATGCAGATTGCAGCAATGAACCCATTGGCTGTTGATGAAACATCTATTCCTGCAGACGTTATCGAAAGAGAAAAGAACATTGCTATTGAAGTTGTAAAAGCAGAAGGAAAACCTGCTGAAATGGCTGAGAAGATCGCAATGGGTAAACTGAATAAATTTTTCAAGGACAATACATTGATGGCACAGGCTTTTGTAAAAGATGCTAATAAATCTGTTGCAGATTACCTGAAGAGCATTGATGCTGACCTGAAGGTTACAGAATTTAAAAGAGTGGCTTTAGGGTAACTCTTATTAATTATATCAGAAAGCGAAACGAAAGTTTCGCTTTTTTTACGGATAGATCTGAATGAATGGCCTTTGATAATTTCCTGGTCAAAAGGTTTTTTAAAGGAAAATGAATATGGGTAATTTTAAAAATTTATCTTCGCAATCATACATCACAAAATCATACATTTTACATGCTTCCTAAGTACAAACGTGTTCTTTTAAAACTTTCCGGGGAATCTTTAATGGGTGAAAAGAATTTCGGAATGGATTCCACTGTCATTGCACAATATGCCCAGGACATCAAACAAATAACAGAAATGGGTGTACAGGTTGCCCTGGTGATCGGCGGCGGTAATATTTACCGTGGTATGAATGAAGCTGAAACAGGCATTGAGAGAGCACAGGGAGATTATATGGGAATGCTTGCAACCGTTATTAATGGCATGGCTGTACAAAGCGGGCTTGAAAAAGCAGGCGTTTATACCAGGCTTCAAAGTGCTATTAAAATGGAACAGATCGCTGAGCCATATATTCGTCGTCGTGCCATGCGGCACCTGGAAAAAGGAAGGGTGGTTATTTTTGGAGCCGGTACCGGTAATCCATACTTTACAACAGATACNGCAGGCTCTTTACGTGCTATCGAGATCAAAGCAGATGTGATCTTAAAGGGCACAAGGGTTGATGGCATCTATTCAGCTGATCCGGAAAAGGATCCTACAGCAACCAAGTATGAAAAAATATCTTTTGCAGAATGCATCTCCAAAAATCTTCGTGTGATGGATATGACAGCTTTTACACTTTGCATGGAAAATGACCTGCCCATTATTGTTTTTGATATGAACAAGCCGGGTAATTTATTAAGTGTTGTAACAGGAGAACGTGTTGGTACATTGGTAAGCTGATCTCAATAAAATGAATTAAAAGAAAAAGCTGTCTGACTAGGACAGCTTTTTTTAATTAAACCCCTCAAAGCAAGTAAAATCTTTATAAACTATTCAGGTATGTTTTTATATTGTCTAAGGAAGTCAGTACCGGTGTTACGGTTACTTCCTGGCTGTTCTGTGTTCCTGTTGATGAGCCGGCGGTCAATGCCTGTTCATGGCCAAGGTAATAATCGTTGCCTTGTTTTGAAATGATCACTACGGTTATTTGTCTATTAGCCGGTAACCTGCCCGAACTGAACTTTCTCGTGGTAACATTTCCCTGCATACTAACCACGGAACGCATATCATTAAAGGAAATAAAAGCCATTGAATTTGCATTGGTAAAATTGGCCGGCAGGTTTGCCGAAACAATTGTTTGCGGAATACCGGTGGTATCAAAAAAATAATCGCAGTTGATCCAGTGCAACTGGTTTGTTCGTATACTATATGTTTGGCCCGATGCAATTACGCTGTTGATAGTATCTGCTAAAGGCAACCAATTAAAAGCTGCCGGATTGGATTCATCGCCGGTAAATAATCTCATTAAGGGAGATGGCTGCGGATCAGCAAAGTCCAAAAAATAATGGTTGTTTTGTTGTGCGAGCTGCAATTCACTTCCATTTTGCATTAGCCTTATGAACAATTCGCCGCCTGATACAAGCAACCTCCCACCTGATGTGGTTGGCGTATTCATCTTGATCATGTCTCCCCTGCTTTTCAGCAAATATGTTTCAATATTGACTGTTCCAATCACCGGCTGGCCTGCAGCTGAAACAATAGAGCCCGGGGGGAAATAGCATTGCAGGCCCGATCCTGTTATAGGTGATGCGGGGAGGCTGTTAACGCTAAAACTATCTTTATATATGGGTAATCGTAAACTTAATTTCAGATCTGCAACAGGCATGGTATTGTCAATTGTATTATACCATGTACCTAAATTGGCTGAAGGATCGGGTACAAAAACATCAATATCCTTTTGGCAGGAGCTTAATGCAACCGAAGCAATAAACAGTGTATAAAATATTATTTTTCTCATTGTGTGTTTCATTTTTTTGTAGCAGGACATTCTCTTATAAGATGCTTTTGTATTATTTAATGTTGCTTGCTAAAAATCAATTCTTACCCCTACTCTAAGCCCTGCTGTATTATATTTTTGTTTGATCGTCAGGTCAGCTTTGCTGGCGGGTGTAAAATTATACCTGAAATAAGGCTCAGCCAGGATATGAAGCCTGCTGGTCAGCTTATAATAAACAGAAACAGAACCCAGGAAGCCAATACCCACATTTGTTTTAAACTGGTAAGCTGAAGAAGCTTTACCGGTTGTAATGGTTATTGGTTTATATGCAGTGTCCAGCACATCTCCTTTTTGCCAGCTATAAACATTTACGATCGCACCGGCATTAAAATTAGCATGCCACCTGCCATTTCCCAATTCGTACCCGATCAGCAGCGGCACATCAATAGTTCTGAATTTATTGAACGTTGTTTTATAACGGGTGCCTGAAGTGGTATAACTGCCGGTTGTGTCGCCATTGCCATCAACGATATAAACCACCTGGATGATATTGCCTTCGGCATATTTGAATTTTTCATTTATCTGGCTATAGTTGATGCCGGTGCGAAAACTCATGCCATTGTTGAACACTTTTGTATAACGAACCCCAACACTAAAGGCTGAAGAAAAATGACTGCTTTCTTTTCTTTTTTGCAGGTAGGCCGAATTGCCCGTGTCTGTTATACTCCTGAATGCATAATCCGGCCCGCCATAAATTTCAAAATATCTTTTATTGCCCGCCGCATTCTTTTCAGATTCGGGGCATGGGATATTTAAATAGGGGATAACAGGTTTTTTTATTGAAGCAATACTATTTCCTGTACGCAATAACTCAAGGCCCAATAACGTCCGGTTCAATAGAAGATCATTGTCTGTTTGAGCAAGATTTGTCGTGGTTACATTTGTTTCTGCTCCATGCTCATCCGTTTCAGCGATTGCGTTAGTAATGATAGCCTTTGTCTTTCCATTTAGATGTTTTTTCGTTTTCCCGGAACCAGCCACTAAATTTCCGGGCAGATCGTTACCGCTATCATTGGTATTTGAAAAAGTATTTTTTCGGCTGCTGCCGGTATTCTTATTTCCTGTTGCCGGGGTTGTATTGTTTCGGTCAACAGGATCATTCATATTGGTATTTTGTTTTTGTGGGCCTGTAGTTGGGGGAATGTTTCCGGACTGCATTTTTTTATCATCAGCCTTTACATTATCCAAAGGGGCTGTATTTTTTGCAGGATCATTTTCTGTAGCAATATTATCTGTTGTTTTAGTAGCTGGCTTCCTGCTATCAGTATCGGCTGTTTCATTCTTTCCTGCTGTTGACTGAATGTTTTTATAAACGATCAGGCCTCCGCCAAGTAAGATAATTCCGAGCAACAGGAACAGCACTTTCTTATTTAATGAGAACCAAATGCCGGCAGGTTTACGCCGGTCTTTCTCAGCAGCAATATTCTCCCAGATATGCGAAGGCACATCCGGCTTATAATTGCCGAGTTGATTTTTTATATGTTCATCAAGTGCCGAGTTGTTCATACTGCAACCTTTTGTAATTGTAATATTTGTTTTTGAAGCATGGTCCTTGCTTTTACCAGCTGGCTCCTGCTCGTGCCGGGCTGTATCCCAAGCATATTAGCGATCTCTTCATGCTGGTAACCTTCAATGACATACAGGTTAAAGATCAGGCGGTACCCATCCGGAAGACTGTTTATTAAAACCAGCAGGTCTTTTTCCGTCAGGTGTGAATAAGCAGCAGGGTCGATCTGGTTCTCATTGTTATCGTTTACTTCATATCCTGTAAGCTCTTTACTGTATCTTATTAAACTGTATTTTTTAAGCGCCGTATTTACAACGATCTTCCTTATCCAGCCTTCAAAAGAACCTTCAAATTTAAACTGCCCGATCTTGCTAAAAACCTTGATGAAAGCATCCTGTAAAATATCTTCTGCATCATCTGTATTACGGGCATAACGCTGGCATACGCCGAGCATGTGACCGGCGTAGCGGTTAAATACTTCCTTTTGACAGGCAGCATTTTCCCTTATACATCCATTTATAAGTTCATCTTCTGTCAAATTCCTGTTATTGGACTTACCCGTCGGTTATAAAAAAGATGCCGTCACTTTTAAATACGCTGCCCTGCAGCCAATATTGTGTAGCCATATCTCAGATCGGGCTTTGACTGCCCTGATAAATTCCTTATTTTAGGATCATCAATCGTAAAATTATGCTTTCGAAGGATGACATACAACAACTGAAGAGTGAAAATGAGCTCCTGCAGATACAATTGCAGGATATAACCGAAATGATTAATATTAGGGAGGAGGAGCTGGGTATCCTTAGAAAAAAAGCGGCTTATACAACACTATTGCAAAGTACATTGGATGGGAACCTGGAACAGATCAACCAGATGCAAAACATTATCGGCGAACATCAGCGCAAAGTGGCTGGTTCTGTCAAAAGGGAAGCAGCCATGGAGGATGAGATCATCCAGCAAATAGGTATGGAAAAAGAATTCTATGATATCCGGGATAAATATGAAAGCAGTAAGGCTGCTATCAAAGACCTCGATAATGAACTGGCAGAAACCGCATCCATGTACAGGCAACTGGCAGCTTCTATTGCAAGGGTGGCTGAACTGGAGAGCAGCCTGGCGATCGCCTTGCTGGAAAACCGCGACCTGAAAGAAAAACTGGAAAAGCTTACGGTGAAGGAATGATATTTATACTTATTCATGATAAAATCATTTAATTAGCTTGCAATCGGCAGATCAATGTTCTATATTAACAAACTAAAACAAGTAATATGAATATTATTGATCGTGTTAAGAACATTTTAATTACCCCAAAAACCGAATGGGAAATTATCAATGGAGAGACAGCAACTCCACCTTCATTGTTAACCGGCTATGTATTGCCCCTTGCTATAGTCGCTGCTATAGGTTCATTATTGAGGGGTTTTCTTTTTGCCGGCACACTGGGACTAAAATATTTTATTATTAGTGCAGTGATAGCATTTGTTGCTTCCGTCATTTCATTTTACATCACTGCCATTATTATCGACCTGCTGGCACCAAGTTTTGCATCGGAGAAGAACCTCAACAAATCTGCGCAGCTCGTGGCTTATTCATCCACGCCCTCCTATATCGGGGCTTTGTTAAGTTTTATACCCGTATTGGGCGCCATCATTGCGCTGGCTGCATGGGCTTATGGTGTATACATCATGTACCTGGGTATCGGGCCGCTTAAAAAAACACCGGAGGATAAAAAAGTAGTTTATATGGTCGTTTCCTTCGTNGTCATGATAGCCCTTTATTTTGTGATAGTGGCGATCCTGGGNGCTATATTATTTGCTGCATTTGGATTGGGAGCGCTTACCAGCATGGGGAAGGTCTGATATTATTTTGAATGATCTTTATAGCCATCCGGCAGGATGGCTTTTTTTACTTGAGTTTTGCATTAAAATATAAGCAATGGACCATATAGCATCTATCAGGAAGGAGTATAAACTCAGGAGCCTGGATGAAAAAAATACAGATATTGATCCCATTAAACAATTTGAAAAATGGTGGGGGGAGGTTTTGCAAAGTAATGTTGATGAATTGAACGCAATGACCCTGGCAACTGCAGATAAAAAGGGCAAGCCTTCTGCAAGGGTCGTATTATTAAAAGCTGTTACACCCGAAGGATTTGTATTCTTTACAAACTATGAAAGCCATAAAGGAATGGCGCTGAAAGAAAACCCGCAGGCATGCCTTGTATTTTTTTGGAAAGAACTGGAAAGGCAGGTACGTATAGAAGGGATGGTAGAAAAAGTAAGCGTTGAAGAAAGTGATGAATATTTCAGTTCAAGACCGGCCGGCAGCAAGATCGGTGCCTGGGCTTCACCACAAAGCACTGTGATAGCATCCAGGGAGATACTGGAAGAAAGGGTTGCTGCATTTGAAAAAAAATTTACAGGTGCTGAAATAGAGAGGCCGCCACATTGGGGCGGCTATATCCTTAAACCATTGCTATTGGAGTTCTGGCAGGGCAGGCCAAACAGGCTCCACGACAGGCTTCAATATACAATGACAGAACAGGGCAGCTGGAAAATTGAACGGCTTGCACCGTAATTTTAAAGTTTACACCTTGAGAAAAGGTGTAAACTTTAAAATTATTATTTTGCTTTTTTAGTAGCAGCTTTTTTTGCAGCTGCAGGTGCTGCGGCAGCTGAAACAGTTTTTGCAGCTTTTGCAGGTCTTGACTTACCAAAGCTTCCGGCAAATATCTTTCCTTTCTTAGTTTTAATATCTCCACGTCCCATAATAGATGTTTTTTAGTGTGATCAAAATTATACTAAAAAAGCAAGACACAGCGGTCTTGCTTTTTTAATTCTTTTTTTGCAAATTAGATTTTTGCAGACAATTCTTTTCCTGCTTTAAATTTAGCAACTTTTTTTGCTTTAATTTTTATAACAGCTCCTGTTTGAGGATTACGGCCGTTACGTGCAGCTCTCTTAGAAACAGAGAAAGTTCCAAAGCCAACTAAAGTTACTTTGTTACCGCTTTTTAAAGTTTTTGTTACTGCTTCAACGAAAGAATCTAAAGTAGCATTTGCCTGTGTTTTAGTGATGCCTGCGTCATCAGCAATTTTTGCAATTAATTCAGCTTTGTTCATAATTAGGTTTTTGAAATTTTAAGTGGAACAAATATAGAAGGTTTTTGATTGCAACAAAAAATTTTTTTGCAAAATGCAGGAATTTAAAAACGGCTGCAATCCACAATCCATAAGCTTTTACAGGAAATGAAGGAAAAAAAGACCGGAGTTTTATTTTGATAAAAAAGCTGAAACCCTTTACTGTAAAGGGTTTCAGCTTTTTATCGCTGCAAGCCCTGTGTTCGTGCGGCTTGCAGGCGATAGAGAATTTCGTTTTACCCGGCTTTTTTTGTTTTGCACAATTAGTTAACAACTTGCATTACGGATCGGAAGGCAATGAATTTATTACCCCATTGATCGAAGCTTTTTTGCCGCATGATACCTGCAAATTTTTCTATATAATCATCATATTGCGACCTGCTTTCTGCAAAATACTGGATAGCAAAAGTAGGCCCTTCGCTGTCGTCAACTTCCAGTAACTGCATGATAACAGCTTTGGTAAAACAACCCGTGCCTAAAACTTCCGGCACATGCTCTTCTTTTAACCAGGGAATCCAGGCGGTTGCGATCGAAGCATCTACTTTAATGGTAACATTATATATGAGCATCGGGCTAAACTTTTAATTCAAGGTAGATGGGGCAATGATCGCTGTGTTTTACATCGTGGTATATATCTGCATCTTTCAGCTGTGGCTTCAATGCTTCGGTTACTGTAAAATAATCAATGCGCCATCCTTTATTATTCAACCTTACGCTCGGGAAACGCTGGCTCCACCAGCTGTAGCGGTGCGGTTCTTTATGAAACTCCCGGAAGGTATCTATCCAGCCACCGGCTAAGAATTTCGTCATCCACTCACGCTCTTCAGGCAAAAAGCCACTGCTTTTTTTATTTCCTTTCGGGTCGTGGATATCAATTTCCTGGTGTGCAATATTATAATCTCCACACAATACTATTTTCTTGTGCTTCTTTTTCAGTTTATCAAGGTAGGCCTGGAATTCATCCAGCCATTTGTATTTAAAATCCTGGCGCAGGTCGCCACTGGTTCCGGAAGGAAAATAAGCATTGATCAAATGAATATCACCAAAGTCAAGCTGGATCACCCGGCCTTCATCGTCGCTGGATTGAATGCCCGAACCGATAGAAACTTTATCCGGCTTGATCTTCGTAAAAACGGCCACACCGCTATAGCCTTTTTTTTGGGCGCTGAACCAGTGATGCTGGAAGCCCAGTTCTTCCAGTTGTTTTACATCAATATCCGAATGTTCGGCTTTTGTTTCCTGCAGGCAAATGATATCAGCAGGATTGGTTTTAAGCCAGTCGATAAATCCTTTTTTAATGGCAGCACGAATGCCATTTACATTATAAGAAATGATACGCATAGCGAAATTATTTTGTTGGGCAAACTTACGGAACAATGCTCAACATCGTTGTGTCACTCACTTGTACTTTTTGTTCTTTATGAAGCCAGATATTATAACCGCAGAGGNGNTAAGTCGCTAAATTTGCCTGCGTCTTTGCGCCTCTGCGGTGTAATGAATTATTTAAATTATTCCAGGATCGGCCTTAACCATCTTGTCATTTCAGCAGCACTCATTCCTTTCCTGCTCGTGTAATCCTCCAATTGGTCTTTTTCAATTTTACCCACGCCAAAATATTTACTTTCCGGGTTTGCAAAATACCAACCGCATACCGAAGCGGCAGGGTACATAGCCAGCGATTCTGTTAGCATGATGCCGGTCGCTTCTTCTCCGCCCAGCAATTCAAACAATTTATATTTTTCTGTATGATCCGGGCAAGCGGGATAACCCGGTGCAGGGCGNATGCCNAGGTANTCTTCTTTGATCAGTTGTTCATTGGTCAAATGCTCGTCGGAAACATAACCCCAGAATTCCTGTCTTGTTCTTTTATGTAATAATTCTGCAAATGCTTCTGCGAGGCGATCGGCCAGTGCCTGTAAAATGATCTTATTATAATCATCATGATTGGCCTCGAAGTTTTTTATATGTTCTTCAATGCCCTGGATGGTTACACTAAAGGCACCGATATGATCCTGGTAATTCGTTTCTGCAGGCGCAATAAANTCAGCCAATGATAAATTGGGCTGGCCGGCTGNNTTCTTTATTTGCTGGCGNAGGAATTCCAATTGTATGGTTGAATTATTATTTTTCACATCAATGGTATCAGTAGCAATNTTATTGGCGGGCCAGAAACCAACAACGCCTTTTGCGGTCAGCCATTTTTCTTCAATGACCTGTTTCAGTAATTTCTTTGCATCATTGTAAAGTTTGGTTGCTTCGGTACCGATCACTTTATCGGTTAATATCTGTGGGAACTTGCCATGCATTTCCCATGCAATGAAGAAAGGCTGCCAGTCGATATATTCAGCGATACCGGCCAATGGATAATCATCAAATATTTTTGTCCCGGTGAAAGCGGGGGTAACCGGCTGAAAATTTTTCCAATCAATAACAGCACCATTTTTTCGTGCTTCTTCAAATCTTAAATATTGTTTGGTGGATTTTTTATTGGCAAAATCTTCCTTCAGCTTATCATATTCTGTTTTTATATTTTGCAGGAATGCAGGTTTTTGTTCGGGGCTTAATAAGCTCCCTGCAACAGTTACACTCCTGCTTGCATCCAGTACATGAATAACACCATCATCATATTGAGGCGCAATTTTTACGGCTGTATGCATACGTGATGTTGTAGCACCACCGATCATCAATGGAAGCGTAATACCGCGGCGCTTCATTTCATGTGCCACGTGAACCATCTCATCCAGTGAAGGAGTGATCAGACCACTCAGGCCAATGATATCAACTTTTTCTTTTACAGCTGTATCTAATATTTTATCCGTGGCAACCATTACGCCCAGGTCGATGATATCGTATCCATTACAACCCAGCACAACGCCCACGATATTCTTACCGATGTCATGCACATCGCCTTTTACGGTTGCCAGCAATATTTTTGCAGCGCCCGCTGTTTCTTCATTAACGGTACCTGCGGCGATATGTGCATTCTTCCTGTCTTCTTTTTCCTGCTCAATATAAGGCGTCAGAACAGCAACCGCTTTTTTCATCACACGGGCACTTTTTACAACCTGCGGCAGGAACATTTTTCCTGCGCCAAAAAGATCACCAACCACGTTCATGCCATCCATCAACGGACCTTCAATTACATCCAGCGGCTTTGGATATTTTATTCTTGCTTCTTCTGTATCTGCATCAATATAATCTGTGATGCCATTCACAAGAGAATGTGTTA
>JGI24770J26754_10003354_pt1 | contig 10691 bp, 7 predicted proteins | sample LakOneMetagenome_FD_26754 | JGI IMG/M metagenome (IMG submission 26754) | reverse complement strand
GGCGGACCGGAATCCGACGTCGGGCCGATCGCGCAGCTCGGCGCGACTTGGGCTTCGCTCAGCCACGACGGCACGCATTACTTCGATTACCACCACAACGCCGAGGACACGCTGGACAAGGTCGATCCCNAGGACCTCGCGCAGAACGTCGCCGCNTACGCGGTGTTCGCGTGGCTGGCGGCGCAGGCGGANGGCGGNTTCGGCAGCGCGCCGATGGCGGGCGAAGGAACGAATTGACCCAAGGCGAGGGTGTCCGGCGGCGGACGCCGCCACCTGCCCCCGGCAGGAGCNTCCGCGCCGGAACGTCTCCCCGGCGTTGNCCTGACCGTGCCGCCGTCGCGGCACGGGGGAAGCGCGGCTGGCCGGTCGCACGCGCCGATTCCGTCTTAATGGAAACCCAACATCGGCACGAAAACGCCGTGCTAGGTTGGTTTCCGGGGTCAAGGGGAGTCACGAAGATGCGCAAGTTGCTGTTTGCAGCCGCGTGTTTTTCCGCGGCATTCATCCTTCCGTCGCAGGCGCTCGCGACGCCGCAAGTGCAACTCGCNCCATCGCTGCCATCGCCGCAATCGACGGGAACGACGGTGAACCTGGTGGCCACGGGATCGGACCAGGATCCCGGGATGCTGACCTATCGCTATTCGGTCGCCTATCGCGGCGCTTTCCGCGTCGTCCGGGACTACAGCCAGGACGCCGGCTTCAGCTGGGCCGGCACGGTGAGCGACGGGCTCTACCTCGTGCAGGTCACGGTGCGCAACAATTCGACGCAGCAGACGGCGAAGAAAAACCTGCTGTTCCGGTTCGATTCGCGCGTCGCCGGCGGCCAGCCGGTGGTCAGCGCCACCGCCAATCCGATGGTGGCCTTGTTCAGCGCGCCGGCCTGCGCCAGGGGCAGCCGGGTCCGGGTGCGCTTCGATGCCAGCAGCGCCACGCCCGCCACCACCGACTGGCGCACCTGCGATCCGGCCTCGAGCAGCAACATCTATGTCGCCGGGATGCAGCAGAACACGCGCTACTCGATGGCAGCCCAGGTCCGCACCCCGGCGGGCGTCGTCAACACGGGACCGACATTGTCGTTCCTGACCGGCAGCGCGCCGGCGAACCTGCCGGTGATCGCGCAGACGGTTCCGCCCGATTCGCACACCAGCGGTGCGGACGACGTGCTGTTGGCCGATTCCCTCAGCATCGGGGCTTCGGTGGGATATCCCGTGGCAACCGACCTCTTCGGCCGCCCGATCTGGTACTACGCNGCGTTCAACGATCCGGCGCAGGCCGGCGGGTTGCTCGTCCGGGTNCTGCCCGGCGGGACGATGCTGACCATGGCGAACGGGAAGAATTCCGTGGACGCAACCAGTTCGTTGCAGATCCTCCGCGAGATCGATTTCGCCGGGAATACCTTGCGCGAGACCAATGCATCGCGTGTCCGCGAGCAACTCGCCGCGATGGGACTGGCTTCGAACTGCACGGTGGGCGGGTCCTTCTGCGCGGTCACCACGTTCCACCACGACGCGATCCGCCTGTCCAATGGACATACCCTCGTCATCGCCAGCGCAGAGCGCATGTATCCCGCCGGCACCCAGGGTTCCACCGGGCCGGTGGATGTCCTGGGCGACATCGTGGTCGACCTGGACCAGGACTTCCAGGTCGCCTGGTACTGGAATGCCTTCGATCACCTGGACGTCAACCGCGCGGCGATCCTGCACGAGACCTGCGCGAATCCGCAGCAGGGCGGTTGCCCGCCCGTGTTCCTGGCGTCCATCTCCAACGACTGGCTGCATCCCAACGCCATCCAGGTCACGCCCGACCGCAACCTGCTCATCTCCCTGCGCCACCAGGACTGGGTGATCAAGGTCGACTACCAGGACGGCGCGGGCGACGGGCACATCCTGTGGCGTCTGGGCGCCAATGGCGACTTCGCGCTCGCTTCCAGCGATCCGTATCCCTGGTTCACGCACCAGCACGATGCCGGATTCGAAGCGAACGGAACCTTCACCGTGTTCGACAACGGCAACACCCGGGTCGCCGACAATCCCGGCGTCACCGAGAACAGCCGCGGACAGGCGTACCAGGTCGACGAGACCAACCGGGTCGCGACCCTCCTCGTCAATTCGGACCTGGGCGTGTATTCGAACGCACTCGGCAGCGCGCAACGGCTCGGCAACGGCAACTACCATTTCCTCGCCGGTTTCATCAGCCCGGGGCCGACGCAGAACAGCCAGTCGATCGAAGTCTTGCCGGACGGGACGACCAACCTGCGCCTGCAATCGCCGGAGCTCGCTTATCGCAGCTTCCGGATGCCGAGCCTGTACGCGCCGCCGGGTACCTGACGCGGCCGGCCCCGCGCACCCGTGTCCGGGTTGCGCGGGCATCGGCGGAAATGATCGCTTCCGGAACCGACCGGGCCCGCCTCTCGACGAACGGTCGCGAGGCGCCGGGGAGCCTGTCCGGTCAAGGCCCTGTTCGTCGTTTGCCCTTGGAAGGCGCNTCGCTGGGAACGCGCACTGTGCTGGAACAACCGGTAACGGAAGGGGGTCGAATGAAACGTCTAGCCCGGGCCTGTTGGGCCGTCGCGTTGTCCCTGCTTTCCATTCCCGCGATGGCCGATCCGTTCGTGGAGTCGGTCGGCGATGCATTCATCGCGAACCTGCCCGCCGGCTGGAACGTCACCACCGGATCATGGATGTACTTCGACTCGGTGGGGTGCTTCACCACGCCGGGATTCACCTGTTACGGGGACAATCCNTCGAGTCCCTACGGGTCGCCCTATTTCGACGAGTTCGGCACCAACCCCAACCTGGCCACACTGCAACTCGGGGCNGACGAAGCCATCGTCGTCATCTTCCGGACACCGCCGGAGATGCGCTACTACTCCTTCAACCAATACCTGTTCAAGAGGCAGGACAGCAGCACCGAAATCTTCGGCAGCATGAGCGAAGCCCTCAACCTGAGAAGGCTGGGCACCACGGGNTCTCCCGAACCCGGCGCCAGTCCGTTCGGTTCCTACGCGGCCGTGGTCTGGACCGCCGACCAGAACACCTTCGACAGCGTTCAGGCGGACCTGCTGGAGAGCGGCCTTCCATTGAATGCCATCAATTTCCTGCCGCTTCCGCAGGCGATTCCGGCGAGGCCGTCCGAACCCGCCTACGCCCTGCACCTGGGCCACGGACCGTCCTCCGATGTCTTCAACCTCCTGATGCGAACGGCAATGCCGAGCGATCAGGCGGCCTTCGACGCCTACAAGCAGGAGAACCCGTACTACGTCTTGCGGGTGGGCCCCGGCACGCACCTGCCGCCGAACCCGGCACAGGTGATCGGGTATCCATCCGACATCTCGGGCATCGCGGAAAGCCCGAGCCTGCAGACGGCGCTGAATCGCCTGGTGTCGGACATCGGCAAGCGCTACGGCAACGCATTCTCGTTCAAGAAACAGGCGAACACCTACACCGAACACGTCGGTTGGGACTGCATCTCCGAGATCTCCGAATGCACGGGCGACAACTACGACGTCCTCTATTCCCACGACGTGGCGACGTTCGTCCGCGTCAAGGACCTGCAGGATTTCATCATTGTCGTCGGCGTGAACCACCAGCAGTCCGGCAAGGCGGCCTACATCAATTCCACGATCTACGACTCCAAGAAGTTCGCGAGCATCGTGTCCGTCGACGATGCCGACCTGACGTCGCAGAGCGCGCTCTATCACGCGGGCATCACGAATCCGCGGGATCCGAGGGTTCGCGCTTACAAGGGCCTCTACGCCTACATGTTTTCCTACGACTGCGCCGGCAAGCAATACTGCGCCGCGATCCCGCCACCGACCGCGTCCAACCCGGTCGGCCTGCGGCCCGGGGCTCCGTTCTTCGTGCTCAGTCGCAGTTACCTGGAGCCGCATACGCTGGTGCGCCCTTCGGACACGGAAGTGGTCCCGCACCAGGTATTCCTCGGCAGCAAGAAGTGAACGACAAGGGGGGTTTATGTTGATGAAGTCATGCCGCTCGATCGCCGCCACCGCCGTCATCCTGCTCTGCGGCATGATGGCCGCGCCGACTGCGAGCGCCGATTGCGCGCCGAGTTTCCGCCAGGTCGCCACCGGCGGCTTCGGCAATCGGTGGAACCTGTACGCCTGGAGCATGCAGGTCTTCAACGGGCGGCTTTTCGTCGGCACCATGAACCAGAAGACCGGCGGCGAGATATGGGCCTACGACGGCGCGCAATGGCAGAAGGTGCTGCAGCAGAACATGCGCCGGACCGGCAACACCGGTTTCCGCAGCATGATCATCTTCCGCGGCTTCCTCTACACCGGCGGCAACAACGACACCGCCGGCGCGGAACTGTGGCGCAGCGCCGATGGCGTGCGCTGGCGCAAGATCGTGTCGGGCGGGTTCGGCGACAAGAACAACGAGTCCGTGCGCGGCGTGGCCATCTTCCAGGACAAGCTCTACATCGGGCTGCAAAACGCGTCGGGAAGCGGCGGCCAGTTGTGGCGCAGTACCGATGGCCTGGCGTTCGAGCCGGTGAACACCGACGGCTTCGGCGACGGCACCAACCTCTCGATGCACAGCATGGCCGTCTTCAAGGGCCAGCTTTACATCGGCACCAAGAACAAGGACTCGCTGATCCAGGTCTGGCGCAGCAGCGATGGCGACAACTATCAACAGGTCGTGGGCCCGAACGCCTCGATCCCGTCGGGCTTCGGGATCGCGGGCAACATCCTGACCCAGTCGATGTTCGTCTACAACAACATGCTCTACCTCGGCACCGGCAACGCCAAGAACAACGGCGATCCCCTGAACGGCTTCACCCTGGCGCGCACCACCAACGGCACGCAATGGCAGCCGATCACCGTCAACGGCGCGGGCGACATCGACAACCGCTTCGCCTGGCGCTTCTTCAACTACCAGGGCTACCTGTGGATGGGCATCGGCAACTTCAACATCGAGAACGGCGAAGGCGGCCAGGCATGGCGCAGCCCGACCGGCGCACAGGGCAGTTGGGAAATCGTGGTCGGCCCGAACGGCACCTACGCCCCCACCGGTTTCGGCAACTGGATGAACTGGGGCATCCGCACCTTCGCCGAATACAACGGCAAGCTCTATCTCGGCACCGCGCAGTGCTGGCAGGACTGGTGCGATCCGGACGTGACCGGCGCGGAAGTCTGGGAATGGTCCGGCGAGACCTGCCCCGTTGCTGGACGGAAGAAGGCACGCCCGCTCGACTGAGGAGCCTAACGCCGCGCGCGCAACACCCACTGCGCTTCCGGCAATCCTCGTTCCGGACCGGAGATGCGCAGGGCCTCGGCTTCGGCGAAGCCCGCTGCGCGCATCGCGTCGAGCAAGTCCCAGCCGAAGTGGTGGAAGCACAGNACGCCGCCACCGAGCGGATCGCCNTGGTATTCCGGNGGTTGTTGCAGGAAATCGATGCCGCCGCCCGCGCGCAGCCGCGCGATCTCGCGGCTTTCGGCATTCGTCCAGTGCCACGGCACCGTGAGCAGCAGTGCGCCACCGGGCTTGAGCGTGCGCGCGAACTCGCGCAATGCGGCACGGAAATCCGGAACGTGTTCGAGCACGTCGAGGCAGAGGATCGCGTCCAGCGAGGCATCGGCGAAGCGCAGCGCGGTCGCGTCGCCGTGCCGCACCCAGGTCCACGCGCGCTGCCGCCACAGCCACGCCGAGAGCTTCAGGCGCTTCGCCAGCGACGGCTGGAATTCGCTGCCGGTCGATCCGGGGAAACGCCGGCGCAGGGCGATGAACAGCGGGCTGGCCTGTTCGGTGACATGGATGCGGGGACGTGGCTTGGTCGCCAGTTCCCGCAGCATCGCGGCGGTCGCGGCGCGCTGGCGCGAATTGCAGCCGCANGCGACGCAGGCCAGCGCCTCGCGCAGGGTGTTCGGCGGCTCGTCGCCGTTCCACGCGACGTCGAAACCGGACGCGCTTCCGCAGACATCGCAAGTGCCNGGCCAGTGCCGCCGCGTGGCCACGACCTGCGCATGCGCGGCGCCGGACGCCTGCCACCCGGCGTAATCGCGAAAAGCCTCGATCGANTCAGGCATGCGGCGAGGCGTCGACCGAGGGGATTTCGCGTTCCAGCGCATCGAGCTTCTGCGTGCGCTCGTCCGGCGGGCGCGTGCGCGGCGCGACGATCAGGTAGAACGCCGGCACCACGAACAACGACAGGAAGGTCGACAGCGCCACGCCGAACACCACGACGACGCCGATCGACGTGCGGCTGCCGGCGCCTGCGCCGGTGGCGAGCATCAACGGCAATGCCCCGGCGATCGTCGCGATCGAGGTCATGAGGATCGGGCGCATGCGCGTCACCGCGGCATCGAGGATGGCCGCGCGCACCGGCAGGCCCGCGTCGCGGCGNTGGTTGGCGAATTCCACGATCAGGATGCCGTTCTTGGCCGCGAGGCCGACCAGCATGACGATGCCGATCTGGCTGAAGAGGTTCAGCGACTTGCCGAACAGCCACAACCCGAGCAGCGCGCCGAGCACGGCGAGCGGCACGGTGAGCATGATCACCAGCGGGTGCAGGAAGCTCTCGAACTGCGCGGAGAGCACCAGGAACACGATCAGCAACGCCATCGCGAAGGTGAACATCACCGCGCTGCCGGACTGCAGGTATTCGCGCGACTGGCCGCTGTAGTCGATCTGCGCGGTCGCCGGCAGCGTGTCGCGCGCGGTCCGGTTCACCCAGTCGATGGCCTGCCCGAGCGTGTAGCCCGGCGATAGACCGGCGGACAGGGTGATCGCGCGCAGGCGGTTGAAGCGGTTGAGGCTGCCGGCCTCGGCGCGTTCCTCNAGCTTCACCACGTTCGACAGCGGCACCAGCGCGCCGCTGCGGCTGCGCACGTACAGGTTGTCGATGTCGGTGGGGGTGGCGCGCTCGCCCTGCGCGGCCTGCAGGATCACGTCGTATTCCTGGCCCTGGCGCACGAAGGTGGTGACCTTCTGCGAACCCATCATCGCCTGCAGNGTGTCGCCGATGGCCTGCTCGGTGACGCCGAGGTCGGCGGCCTTGGCCTGGTCCACGGTCACGTGCAGTTGCGGGCGCGTTTCCTTGTAGTCGGCGTCGACGCCGTACAGGCCGGGGTTCGCGTCCATCTTCGCCTGCAAGGCATCGCGCCATTGCACCAGCTGCGAATACTCCGGCCCTTCCAGCACCACCTGCAGGGGCTGGCCGCCGCTGCGCACGAGCCCGCTGCGGGTCTGCGGCACCGCGCGCACGCCGGGGATCTTCGCGAGGTCGCGGCGCACGTCGCCGACCACGTCGTCGGTGCTCTCGCTGCGCTCGTCCCAGGGCTTGAGGATGACGATCGCGCGGCCGCTGTTCATGTTCTCGGACGCGCCGTAGCTGCCAGGTACGCGGCTGAGCAGGCGGTCCATCGGCTGGTCGTCGCCCATGTGGCGCATCAGCGCGCGTTCCACCTGCTGCATCTGCGCNACGGTGTAGTCGAAGCCCGCGCCTTCGGGCCCGGTGACGCTCACGCTGAAGGAGCCGCGGTCTTCGGTCGGCGAGAGTTCGCGCGGCACCGCCTTGAACAGCACGAACGCCAGCGCCAACGCGGCCAGCATGATCGCGCCGAACAGCCACGGATGGGCGATGCCGCGGTCGAGCGTGGCGCGGTACCCGCGGGCGAGGGAACGCAGCCGGCGTTCCATCCAGCCGCTGATGCCGGTGCCCGGATCGTCCGCGGCGCGTCCGTGCGGATGCACCAGCAGCGAACCCATCATCGGCGTCAGCGTCAGCGCGACCACGCAGGAAATCGCGACCGCGCCGGCCAGCGCCACCGCGAGTTCGCGGAACAGGCGGCCGTTGTTGCCTTCGAGGAACGCGATCGGCAGGAACACCGCGACCAGCACCGCGGTCGTCGCCAGCACCGCGAAACCGACCTGGCGGGTGCCGCGCAACGCGGCCAGCGGCGCCGGTTCGCCGAGGTCGGCGCGGCGCTGGATGTTCTCGAGCACGACGATGGCGTCGTCGACGACCAGGCCGATCGACAGCACCAGCGCCAGCAGCGTGAGCAGGTTGATCGAGAACCCGAACAACAGCAGCGGCAGGAACGCCGCGGTCACGCACACCGGCACCGTCACCGCCGGCACCAGCGCGGACCGCAAGCTGCCGAGGAACAGCCAGATCACCACCAGCACCAGCACGATGGCTTCGGCCAGGGTCTTGTAGACCTCGCGCACGGCGACGTCGATGAACACGGTCGCGTCGTAGGTGACCGCCAGCTTCATCCCGTTCGGCAACGTGCGGTTGATCCGCTCCATTTCCTTGCGCACGCCGTCGGCGACGGCGAGGTCGTTGGCGGTCGAGGTCTTGACGATGCCGAGCCCGACCTGCGGATGGCCGTTGGTGCGGTAGTAGGCGCGGCGCTCGGCGGAACCGAGTTCCACCTTCGCCACTTCGCCCAGTTGCACCACGTGGCCATCGCTGCCGCGGCCGATCGGCAAGCGCGCGAAGTCGGCGGGTTCGGAGAAGCTGCGGTCGAGCTGCAGGGTGAAGTCGCGCGCGCTCGATTCCAGCCGGCCCGCCGGCAGGTCGACGTTGCGCGCGCGCAACGCGCCCTCGATGTCGCCCACCGTGAGTCCGCGCGCGGCGAGCGCGGCGCGGTCGATCCAGACGCGCATCGCGTAGGCCTGCGCGCCGCCGAGCTGCACCTGGGCGACGCCATCGACCGTCGACAGCTGGTCGACGAGGTAGCGCTGCGCGTAATCGGTGAGCGCGAGCGTGTCCATGCCCGGGCCGCTGAGGTTCAGCCACAGGATCACGTCCGAATCGCTGGAGACCTTGCGCACCTGCGGCGGATCGGCGTCGTCGGGCAGCTTGCCGAGGTTGCGGCTGACCGCATCGCGGACGTCGTTGGCGGCGCTTTCGATGTCGCGGCCGAGGGTGAATTCGATGTTAATGCTGGAAACGCCGTTCTCGCTTTCCGAACGCAGCGTGTCCACGCCCTCGATGCCGGATACCGCATCCTCCAGCACCTTGGTCACGCGCGTTTCCATCACCGCCGCGGACGCGCCGGTGTAGGTGGTGTTGATCGAGACGACCGGCGGGTCGATGTCGGGCAGTTCGCGCAGCGGCAGCCGGGTGAACGAGATCACGCCCAGCACCACTAGCAACAGGCTGCCGACGGTGGCGAGCACCGGGCGGTGGATGGAGATGTCGGAAATCTTCATTCCGCGACGGCCGGCGTCGCGGCCGCGCCCGGCTTCGCTTCCACGATGCTGCTGCCGTCGTGCAGCTTGACGATGCCCTCGACCACGATGCGGTCGCCGGCCTTGAGCCCGGAGGCGACTTCGACCTTGCCCGCGTCGCGGCTGCCGAGTGTCACCGGCACCAGCGCGACGGTGTCGCCGGCGCCAACGCGGAACACGCTGGCCTGCGAACCTTCCTGCTGCACCGCGATTTCCGGCAGCACCAGCGCCTGGCGCTGGGGCAGGCGCACCGCGACCCGCAGCAGCATGCCGGCGCGCAGGCGACCGTCGGGATTGGGCAGCAACGCGCGCACGGTCACCGCGCGGGTATCGGGATCGACGCGGCTATCGATGTCGGCCACGGCGCCCTCGAATGCGACGCCCGGCCACGCGTCGCTGCGCGCGCCGATCTCCTGCCCGCGCGCGAGCGAAGACAGCGCGGATTCCGGGACGGTGAAGTCGAGCTTGATCCGCGAATCGTCGTCGAGCGTGGTGATGATCGCGCCGGGGGCGACCTAGGGCGCCGACGCTGACCCGGCGCAGGCCGAGCACGCCGGCGAAGGGCGCGATGAGCGTGCGGTCGGCGACGGCCGCGCGACGCGAAGCGAGCGCTGCGGCGGCGGCGTCGCGATTCGCGCGCAACGTGTCGAGCTGGCCCTGCGCGATGAGCTGCTGGCGCGCGAGTTCGCTGCCGCGGCGCAATTGCTGTTCGGCGTCGCGCAAGGTGGCCGCGGCGGCGGCGACGTCGGCGCGCTGCGCGCTGCTGTTCATGTCGACCAGCAACTGCCCGGCGCGGACCCGCTCGCCGCTGTCGAACGCGAGCCGCGTCACCACGTCGCTGACCTTGGCGGTGATCGCGATCGATTCGTTCGCCTGCGCGGTGCCCAGCGCCTCGAGGCTGTCCTGCCACGGCTGCGCCGCGACCCGCATCGTGGTCACCGTGGCCGGTGCGTCCTTGCGTTCGCCCTGCTGCGATTTGCCGCAGGCGGCGAGCAACAGGACCACGGCGATGAACGGCACGAATCGGCGGATCTGCATCGAAAGGCGCACCCGGCGGGGGATCGCCGATTCTAACGGCGGCGCGCGGAAGGACCCATGTGCCATCCGGCCCGGCCCGGCGCGGTCAACCGCTGGCGAAGGCATGCGTTACGCGGCACATTGGCCGGGCGCCGGACGCGGAACGCTGTCCGTTTTCGGCGCGCCGATGCGTCTTTCCTTCCGTCCCCCACGCGGAGCCACGCCATGATCCACGACAGCATCCTCGACACCATCGGCCGCACGCCGGTCGTCCGCCTGCATCGCATCGCCCCGCCGCGCGTCGAGTTGTACGCGAAGGTGGAATCGTTCAACCCCGGCGGTTCGGTCAAGGACCGCCTCGCCATCGCCATCATCCTCGACGCCGAAGCCAGGGGTTTGCTGAAGCCCGGCGACACCGTGGTCGAAGCGACCTCCGGCAANACCGGCGTCGCGCTGGCGATGGTCTGCGCCGCGCGC
>JGI24770J26754_10003352_pt1 | contig 10694 bp, 7 predicted proteins | sample LakOneMetagenome_FD_26754 | JGI IMG/M metagenome (IMG submission 26754) | reverse complement strand
GCGGTGTCGCCGATGCCCGAGGACTTCAGGTAGGCTTCGGCGCGCTTGGCGATCGAGCGCGGGTCGCGGTCGTAGCCCTTGCCGTCCGACGGTTCGATCACGTCGCACTGCAGGAACAGGGTGGTCTCTTCCATGAACGGGTCGAGATTGGCGGTGTTCGGATCCGGCAGCAGCAGCATGTCCGAGGCTTCGATGCCCTTCCAGCCGGCGATCGACGAACCGTCGAAGGCGTGGCCCGACTCGAACTTGTCTTCGTCGAAGTGCGACACGGGGACGGTCACGTGCTGCTCCTTGCCGCGGGTGTCGGCGAAGCGCAGGTCAACGAATTTCACTTCGTTGTCTTTGATGAGTTGAATTACGTCTGCAGCCGTCTTTGCCATTCGTATCTCCTGATTGAAAAGGGGGTGCCGCGCCATCTCTTCATGGCTGGGCAACTTGCTCTACTTCAAAGCATGAACCGTGCCAAGCTGGCGTTATGAGTAAATGCACAATGCTTCGTTGGAATTCGCTCGTGCTGGTCCTACAATCGGTGCAGGCTCGCTGTCACACTGTGAATACACTCGCACCAAATAAGTGCACCATCCGGGTGCGATGCACCATCGCAGCGCAGGATACACCGAACCAAGTTGGTGCAACGCTTTTTCTTGTTCAAAAAACTGGACCGATGACCATGACCACTTCGAACTCCATCCTCGCCGCCGCCCGCGAGCGCGCGCCCGGCCAGCCCTATGCCGGCGCCGTCACCCCGGCCGAAGCATTCGCCCTCTTGCAGAGCGACCCGCGCGTGAAGCTGGTCGACGTGCGCACCAATGCCGAGCGCGACTGGGTCGGCAAGGTCGCCGTCCCGGAATCCCAGCACGTGGCGGTGCAATGGGCCACCTACCCCGGCGGCCAGCCCAACCCCGACTTCGCCGCCCAGCTGGACAAGGTAGCGCGCAAGGACGAGGTGCTGCTCTTCCTGTGCCGCTCGGGCGTGCGCTCGCGCCACGGCGCGCGGGTGGCCACCGAGAACGGCTTTGCGCAGTCCTACGACATCCTGGAAGGCTTCGAGGGGGATCGGGACGAAGAGGGGCACCGCAAGACGGTGGGCGGGTGGTGCAAGACGGGGCTGCCCTGGATTGGGGCGTGAACCGTTTCTTCGATACGGCCCGGAGCTTTTGTAGGGTGGGCAAGTTTCTTGCCCACGCGGTCAGCCAGAGCGTGTGCAACCACGATGCAACCCTGAGTTGAACGCGTGGGCGGAGGACCGCCCACCCTACGAGATCAGGGCATCACCATCAGCTGCAGGCCCGACGCCGCTCCCGGCGCGCGATAGACACGCTGGGTCGCCTTCTGGAAGTCTTCCGGCTTGGCCTTCGGTATGTGGACAAACGTCTGCGGGTTCAGGTCGATCAGCGGGAACCAGGAGCTCTGCACCTGCACCATGATGCGGTGGCCGCGGCGGAAGGTGTGGTTGACCTGGCCGATGTCGAAGGACAGCGCTTCCTGCTTGCCCGGGGTGAAAGGCTCGGGCTTCTCGAAGCTGTTGCGGAACTTGCCGCGCAGCGGATTGCCGCGCACCAGCTGCTGGAAGCCGCCCAGGTTCACCGACGGCGGGCCGACGTCGTTGCCCTTGCGTTCAAGCTGCGGCGTCGGATACTCGGCAGGATACACGTCGATCAGCTTGACCACCCAGTCCGCGTCCGTCCCGGTGGTGGAGACGAAGAGTTTCGGCAGCACGGGACCGGCGACGGTCACGTCTTCTTCCAGCTCCTCGCTCTGGTAGACCAGCACGTCGGGGCGGGTCGCGGCGAAGCGCTGGTCCGAGACCATGTATTCGCGCGGCACGCCGGTGGCGGCGTAGCCGATGTAGGGCACGGGTTTACGCGGGTCGGCGACGTATTCGTCGTAGCCCGTGCCGCTGCTGGCCGGCTGCTGCCAGCCGAGGGTGCCGTTCGGACCGAAGTACAGGGTCTTCGCCTTGGCCGGCGCCGGCGGCCAGGCCGCATAGGTACGCCAGACATTGGTGCCGGTCTCGAAGGCGGTCACATTGGCCAGAGGGCGCGTGGGCTTCACGCCCTTCAGGTGCTGCTCGAAGAAGGGAAACTGGATCTCGCGGCGGTAGTAGTCGCTGGTCTTGGCATCGAAAGACACATGGCCCAGGCGCGCGCCGTCGCTGCCGGCCCAGCCGCCGTGCACCCAGGGACCGATCACGAGGGCATTCGGGGTCTTCGGGTTGTACTTGCCGACCGCATCGTAGATCGCAAAGGGTCCGGCCGGGTCTTCCGCATCGAACCAGCCGCCCACGGTCAGCACGGCCGCCTTGACGTTCTTCATGTGCGGCGTGATCGCGCGCGAGCGCCAGAACTCGTCGTAGGTGTCGTGCACGATGGTCGGCTCGAGGAAGCCGCGCTGCTCGGCGCTCAGCGTGGCGAGGATGTTCGGCATCGTCAGGCGCTTCAGGAAGAAGTCGTAGGCGTCGGCCTCGCCATACTCGAAGTTTGACCTCGCGCGGTTCGGCAGGGTCGGGTTCTTCTGCGGCAGGAAGTTGGTGTAGAAGTCGAAGTTCGCCGACAGCATGAAGGCGCCGCCGTGGTAGGAGTCGTCGCCCATGTAGAGGTCGGCGATCGGCGCCTGCGGCGAGGCGGCCTTGATCGCCGGGTGCGAATCGATGATGCTGGCGGCGGTGTAGAAGCCCGGATAGCTGATGCCCCAGATGCCGACCCGGCCATTGTTGTTCGGGATGTGCTTGAGCAGCCATTCGACGGTGTCGTACATGTCCTCGCTCTCGCTGCCCTCGCCTTTGGCGCGCGCAGGCTTCGCGTGCGGGGTCATCTCCTGCCAGCTGCCTTCCGACATGTAGCGGCCGCGCACGTCCTGGGTGACGAAGATGTAGCCGGACTGCTCCAGCTCCGGGGTCGGGCTGAGCGCGCGCGGGAACCAGTCGACGCCGTAGCGCGTTTCGCCGTCGGCGCGGGTGCCCGCGCTGTAGGGCGTACGCTGCATCAGGAAGGGATACGGTTTCGACGCATCCTTCGGCACGTAGACCACCGTGAACAGCTTGACGCCGTCGCGCATCGGCACCTGGTACTCGTACTTGGTGTAGTGCTCGCGCGGGCTGCGCTGCTGGGCGGGAGCGTCGGCGAAGTTGCCGTGAACTGCAGCAGATTCAGCGGCCTGGGCGCCGGCGCAGGCCAGCAGCGCGCCCAGGGCCAGGGCGGTAAGGGGACGGCGGATCATGGTTTCCTTGGCAGTATTGGAACAAAGACTGCCAGTGTAATCCGTTTCCGTTAGGACTTTGTTATTTGTTTAAGGAAGCCGTCGCCCTGCCATGCTGGTCGATCGTCCCGCGCACCCGCTCGCGCACGAAGTTGATGTGGCTGCGCAGGCGGTACAGCTCTTCCGCATAGGCCAGCGGGATCGAGATGTGGTTGACGCGTTCCTCGATCTCGTCGAGCCGCAACAGGAGGCCTTCGCGCGCCGCGTCGCGCGCTTCGGACGGCGTCGCCTCGAGCTCCTGCTCCACCTTGCGCAGTTCGCCGTACCAGCGGTACACGCGCGAACGCACCCGCCACACGTAGATCGGCGGCACCACCTTCGACAAGGGAATGAGCAGGGCCGCCAGCGCCACCACGACCACCCACAGGCGCTCGGCCAGGTTGGCCAGCCAGAAGCGCAGGTAGCGCTGCAGGAAGGGAGGCCCATCGCGGTAATAGCGCTCCGCCTCGCGCGCCACCGGGATCTCGGTGTACTTCGGCGAGGGGAACTGGCCCTGCTGCTGGAACCATCCGGCCTTGCCATGGATCTCGCCGGCCGACTTCACCAGCAGGCCCACCAGGGCCGGATGCAGGTCTTCGCGGGCGACCAGGGTGGCGGTGGGCGCGATCAGGTGGTAGTCCTGGCTGGGAATGTCGCGCCCGAGGTCGACGATCCCGCGCGGCAGCACCACATGGGTCAGGAAAGGCAGGCGGCGGGTATAGGCGTCGGCCTGCGTGAAGTTGAAGAGCCGGATGCCCGGCGTCTGCAGCAGCATCTGGATCAGCGGCGCTTCTGGCGCGGAACTGAACACCAGGCCGTCGATGCGGCCGGCCAGCAGCTCCATCGTGGCGGGGGTGTTTTCCAGCGCACCGATCTGCAGCGCTGCCGGCTCGATGCCGTTCGCGTCGAGCACCTGGCGGAACAGGCGCGGCACGCCGGTGCCTTCCGGCCCGAGGTTGATGCGCTTTCCCTTCAATTCGGTCAGGTGGTTCACCTTGGCCGACTCGCGCAGGAACAGCCAGACCGGTTCGGTGAACAGGCTGCCCAGTGAAATCAGGCCGGCCTGCTCGGCCTGGCCATCCGCGGTGGACCCGCTTTGCACGAAGGCCACGTCGGCCTTGCCGTCGATGAGGCGATCCAGGTTCTCGAGCGAGCCGAGCGAAGGTTCGAGGGTGAGCGTGATGTCGTCGCGCGCGAGGATGGCCCCGTACTGGCGGCCGAATTCCTGGTAGGCGCTGTTGAACTGGCCGGTGGCCATGGTGAGCTTGCGCGGCGGCGCCGGGTCGACCCAGAGATAGGCCAGCACCGCCACCGCGATCACGGCCAGCAGGGTCGGCCCGATTGCTACCAGCATGTCGCGCAGGGACACGATGCTGAACTGGCGCATCCGCGTCACCGCGCGCTTGACCGCGCCCTTGCCCGCTCCTACCGGACGCACTGGAGCTGGGCGGCCACGCTGCCCGCGGGCGGTTCGATCATCGGCATCAGGCTCGGCGCCAGGTTGGCCAGGAGCTGCACCGGCAGCGCGCTGGTGAAGTCGTAGTCGCCGGACTGCGGGCCGTGCACATAGGCGGTCATGCTGCCGAAGTAGCGCTCGCCGATGTTGAAGACAAACGTCGCCGAGCGGTTCACGTAGCGCGACTCGATCACGCGGCCGCCGCGCGCATAGACTTCGAAGCGCTGGTCGCCGGTGCCGGTCTTGCCGCCGAGGGCGATCACGCTGCCGTCGGACTGCACGAAGGCGGTCTTGACGCGCTTGGCGGTACCGTCGCTGACCACGCCCTGGATCGCGTCGGCGACCGCACGGGCGACTTCAGGCGCCAGCACCTGCTCCTTGCCGCCGCCCTTGCTGCGCTTGACCAGGGTTTCATACGGCGTGTCCTTGGCGAAGTGCAGCGAGTCGATGCGCTCGACGGGCTTCCTCACGCCGCCATTGACGATGATGCCCATGAGTTCGGCCAGCGCGGCCGGCCGGTCGGCCGAGGCGCCCAGCGTGGTCGCGTAGGACGGCACCAGGGAATCGAAGGGGTAGCCCATCTTCTTCCACTGCGCATGGATCTTGAGGAAGGCCTCGACCTCGATCAGGCCGGCGATGCGCTTGTCCTGGGCGTGCTTGCGGTGGGTCTTGAACAGCCACGAGTAGACGTCCTGGCGCTCCTTGACGCTGGCGTCGGTGACTTCGGTCCAGCCGGCCGTCGGGTGGGTGCGCAGGTAGCTCACCAGCCACAGCTCGAGCGGATGCACCGAGGCCACGTAGCCGCGGTCGGCCAGCGACATGTTCTTCGGGTCGTACATCTCGTACATCTTCGGCACGCGCTCCGGGTCCATGTCGTTGGACGGCGGCAGGGTCTTGTCGAGGAAGGCGCCGAATTCCTGCAGCGAGGCGTTCGGGAACACGGTGCGGTGCGCCGCGGCCAGCTTCGAGGCGAGCGGACGCACGCTTGAAAACAACTGGTCCACGACTTCCTGCGAGGACTTGCCCTTGTACTTGTTCCAGAACTTGGCCATGAAGACCTTGCCCTCGTTGTCGGCGAACCGGGCCAGGTACTGGGCGCGGCGCGGATCGTCGGCGTCGGCCAGCAGCTGGGCCGAGGAGCCGGGCAGCTGGAACATGTAGTAGCGCACCACGTCGCGCATCATGCGCACGAACACCAGGTTGGTCGAATTGCGCAGCGCCTCGGTGACCGTCATGATCTTGCTGTTGTCCAGCTTGCTGAAGTTGCCGAAGGTGTGCAGGCCGCCGCCGGTGAAGAAGGCTTCGCCCGGGTTGGCCGAGTACTTGCGCTCCATGGCGGCCGCCAGCATGGGCTTCAGGCCGCGGTCGGCGCCGTCGGGCAGCGCCTGGAAGTATTCCACGGCCCATTGCGACATGCGGTCTTTCGGATCGGTCTCCACGCCCATCAAGCCGATCTTGTCCATCGGCTCGTAGCGCTTGTGCAGCTGGTCGACGATGTCGAGGTAGGTCACCAGGGTGCGCAGCTTGGCGGTGGAACCCAGGTCGAGCTTGGCGCCCTCGTTGATGTCGAGCGGCTGGTCGTAGTTGTCGGTCTGGACGCGCAGGTAGTTCACGTGCTCGCCGCGTTCCATCAGGGTGAAGCTGTAGACCACCTGGGATGGGTCGCCGTTGCCGAGCAGGCCCTTGCCGGTCAGGCCGGCCGCCTTCGCATGTTCGGCGTCGGACAGCTTGCGCAGCGCATCGGTGACGGCCTGCTGCACGCCGGCGTCCAGGGTCGAGACCACCGACAGGTCGAGGCGGTCGAGGTTGTACAGGCGCGAGTCGCCCACCAGGTAGCCGAGGTGGTTACGCACGGCATTGGACGCCTTGCGCGAAACAAAAGCGTCGGCGCCCGGGGCGGCCACGCCTGAGCCCTTGGCCGGATGCAGCTCGACCTTCAGGGCGGCGTCGCGCAGCTGCGGCGAGATCGCGCCGGCCTGGGCCAGCACGCGCAGGTGGCTGTTGGTCAGGATTTCGAGATCGTGCTCGCCCGCGCCCAGGTAGTAGGCCGGGCGGCGCTGCGCGATCATGAGGGACAGCGCTTCCTTGTAGGCGGTGACCGCGTCAGGGCTGTTCATCGGCCCCGTGAGCAGCTTCGACACCTCGTCGTGGTCGCGGCCATACCAGACCCACATGCCGTCGCCGATGCCGTTGACTTCACCGTAGCCCGGCTTGGCCGACAGCGGCACGGTATTGAGGTAGTCGAGCACGATCTGGCGCCGTGCCTTGGTGGTGTCTTCGCCGTCCTGGTAGGCGCGCAGGGTGGCCGAGGCCATCTGGATCATCTTGTCCGACAGCGAGCCGGTGCGCCCTTCCGGCGAATGGCGGTATTTCTCGATCTGGGTGGCGAGTGTGGAGCCGCCGGCCACGCGGCCTTCGCCGCCCAGGCCCACGGTGCTCAGGGTCTTGTCGAACACCGCTTTCGAGAAGCGGTCCCACTCGACCGCGGGGTTGCGGTGCGGGTAGGCCGGGTCGAGCAGCTCGCGGTTCTCGATGAACAGCAGGCTTTGCACCAGCAGCGGCGGCGCGTCCTTGAACTCGTGGTAGAAGCGCTCGGGGAAGCGCGAGGCGAACAGGGGCTGGGCGCGGCAGTCGAGGATCTCGAGGCCGACCTTGGTCTTCTCGTGGTAGGTGGCGTAGAGGCCGCGGTCGGCCATTTCCACCATCTTGGGCGAGATGCGCGCCTGCGCATCGATGTGGTAGCCGCGCGACTGCAGCTTGCCGAGGTAGGCCGGCAGGTTGGCATAGCCCAGGCGCGTGTCGTAGGGGCTGGCGGCCGGGAAGCGGATCGACGGGCTCGGCCCCTTCTCCATGCGGTAGCTGAGTTCCTGCGCCATGCCGGCGAAAATCCTGGCCTGCAGGCGCGAGGTGCGGATCTCGAGCGCGCCCCAGCCGCCCAGCAGCACCAGCAGGATCAGCAGCGTGACGAAGAACCAGATCCGGTAGCGGCGCTTGCGCGGCGTGCCGGCGGGGCTGCCTTCGGGCGCGCCTTCGGGACCCTCGCCTTCCGGCGGTTCGGCCGGCGGCACGCGGCTGCGGCCGGGCGTAGCGCCGCTGGCCAGGTGGGGATAGGCTTCGTACAGGGGAACATCGCTGCCGCTCGCCGACGCGAGCGCGGGTGCGCCGCCGGCCATGCCGAAGGCGAAACGTCCACGCAGTTGTCCACGAAGATTCGCAAGGACGCGGGACAGGAGACTGGGCCGTTCGAAACGGCGATTACTTTCCATGATGGCTCAACTGGTTTGAATCAATTTGCGTGCAATCCCCGCCAACCTGCCTGCCATCGGTGTGCTGCTGGTGTGATCGAGTGAAGCTCGCGTCAGGTCGCAAAACGCGCGGTGCAAGCTCACTCAGGATTGCACCTCCACAGGTATCATTCCACCACATCAATACGACACGCGCGAGACACGGTTTAACAAATTTGATGCGCACGAAGCATTTTCGCAAAAAAACAACGGCAGAGTTAGCTGGACGGCATCGAGTCCTACACCGGCCCGATTTCGGCGCCGCGGCGCTCCAGTTCCGAGCGCATCGCGGCAAAGGCGGCAGCCACCTGCGAGGGCTCGCCCTTCACGCCCAGTTCGATATGGCGGCGGTTGTGGGCGTCGCCGACGCTCGGCAGGCTGAAGATGCGCACACCCGGGTAGTCGCGTTGCAGCGCCTCCATCAGTGGCGTCAACGCCGCCTCGGCCGCCTCGAACACGAGCAGCGAACGTTCCTCGAAGGCCCTGGCGTGGAACAGATGGGCATAGTGGGTGTCGAGCACCCATTCGATCATCGGCCAGGCCATCACCGGAAAGCCCGGCACGAAATGGTGATCACGCACCGTGAAGCCCGCGATGCGGTTATAGGGATTCGGAATCAGGGTGGCCCCTTCGGGGAACTCGGCCATCTTCAGGCGCTGCAGGTGTTCGGGCGCGTCGAAGTCAGGACCGGTCTCCGCTTCGCGGGCCGTCTCGCGGATCCGTTCCTCGATGTTGCGCCGCCCTTCCGGATGCAGGACCAGGGGCAGGCCGAGCGCAGCGCCGGCGCACTGGCGCGTGTGGTCGTCCGGCGTGGCGCCGATGCCGCCGCAGCTCAATACGATGTCCTGGCCGGCGAAGCTGCGCTGCAGGGTGGCGATCAGGCGCGGCGGATCGTCGCCGACGAATTCGGCCCAATCGAGCTGGAGGCCGCGCGCACCGAGCAGCTCGACCACCTTGCTGAAATGCTTGTCCTGGCGCCTGCCGGACAGGATTTCGTCGCCCACGACGATCAAGCCGAATCCCATGCGTTCTCCCTATGCTTATCCTTCTTGAACGGCGCAGCCACCGGTCCGGTTGACGCGGACCTTTGATGAGAAACATGACGACTCCCGATCCGCTCGACAGTTTGAAGACGCGCCTCGCGCCCCTTGCCGACCCCGCGCGGGCCGTGTCCATGCGCGCCTACCAGCGCGACCAGTTCGATTTTCTCGGTGTGGCGACGCCCGAACGGCGCGCGGCCGTGAAGGCATGGGCCCCTGGCCTGCCCTGGCCCGAACTGCTGGCACTGGCCGGGCGGCTGTGGGACGAGCCCCGGCGCGAATACCAGTACGCGGCCATCGACCTGCTGGACCTGCGCCGCAAGGATCTGCCCTTCGAAGCGATCGCACCCCTGCTCGCACTGGCGCGCCGCAAGCCCTGGTGGGAGACGGTCGACGGCTTGGCCGGCGTGATCGGAAAACTGGTGCGCGCGCACCGCGCCTGCGGGGCCCGGGACGCCATGGATGCCGCCCTGCTCGACGACTCCTTCTGGATCCGCCGCATCGCCATGACCCACCAGCTGGGCTGGCGCCTGGAAACCGACGAAGCGCGCCTGTTCGGTTACGCGCTGCGTCTGGCGCCCGAGCGCGAATTCTTCATTCGCAAGGCGATCGGCTGGGCCCTGCGCGACTATGCCAAGTGGGCGCCGCAGACGGTGGGCTGCTTCGCGGACGCGCACGAAGACCTGCTGTCGCCGCTCACCCTGCGCGAAGCGCGCAAGCACCTGGCGTAAAAGGCGTCAGGCGGGCGCCGTCCCCGCGCGCAGTTCGTCCAGGGCGCCCAGGCAGTAATACTGGAACCACAGCCCGGCAAACAGGAAGATCATGATGTAGAGCCATAGCGACAACATGGCCAGGACCGGGAACAGCACGATCGAGATCAGTGCTCCCCCCATCCAGGCGATGCCCGGCAGCGCCCCGGCCAGGCCCGAGGCGAAGCCGATGGCCAGCAGCGCGCCGCGGTGGCGGCGCATCAGCGCACGCCGTTCCTCCACGCTGGCGTGGGCGGCCAGCGCGTCGTAGCTCATCACGCGCGAGGTCACCCAGGCCCACAGGCAGGCCTGCACCAGCCAGGCCACCGGCGGTACCGCATACAGCGGCAGGGTGAAGATCCACAACACCGCGAACACTGCGGTGCTGCCCAGGTTGACGGCGACGCTGCCGACAAAGGAACCGCCCTGCTTCTTCTCCAGCTTGGGATACTGGGTATTGCCGACGTGGCGCTCGATCACCGGCATGGCGATCACCCCTATGAACAGCAGGGCCGAGGCGATCATCAGGGGCAGCAGCAGCGCGATCGCCAGCAGCGGGATCACCATGACCTTCAACATGCCCAGGCCGAGCATGGACAGCATGCTGCCGCTCGCCTGGAAGATCTCGTACTGCGCGAAAGCGCCCTGCAGCCAGTCGAGCAGGGGCTGCAGGCCGGTCCACAGCAGCGCGCCCCACAGGATCAGCGACAGCGCCAGCGGCGCCGTCGACAGGACCAGCATGCGGCGCGAGAACTGGGCGCCGAGGGCGCGCCGGTAAGCCAGGCCGACGCCCTTCATGGCGCATCCTTCCGATGGTGGCCTGCACGGGCGGGACGGGTGGGCATCGCGGCTCCTGGTCTGGTTTCATGGTTTCGGACAGCGCCATTCTACGCAAAGCCTTGTGCGATGCACTACAATCGCCCTTCAA
>JGI24770J26754_10003349_pt1 | contig 10695 bp, 9 predicted proteins | sample LakOneMetagenome_FD_26754 | JGI IMG/M metagenome (IMG submission 26754) | reverse complement strand
GCCGCGAGCAGTACGACGAAGTGGAAGTGGTGGTGGCCGGCGGCGCGAGCATGCTGGCCGCGCTGCGCGGCGCCGAGCCGATCGGCCGCCGCAACGTGGCCGCCGCACGCGAACACCTGACCCGCCGCGGCCTGCGCGTGCGCTACGAGGACGTCGGTGGCCACCAGGGCCGCCGCATCAGCATCGACTGCGACAGCCACAGCTACTCGGTGGTCGGCATCGGCCGTACGCCAGGGGTGCTGCAATGATGCCGGCACTGGGGCACGAAGCGGCCGCCATCGAACCGGCGCTCGATCCGAAACAGGCATTGGCCGCCATGAACGCCGCCCGCGCCCAGGCCGCGCGCGTGCTGCTTGAGGCCGCCGGCATGGAGTTGTACGGCACCTTCCTGCTCGCCGGCCAGGAGTTCGCGCTGCCGGCGCTGGCGATTCGCGAAGTGGTGAACCTGCCGGAACGGATCACCGCGATCCCGCTGTCGCCAGGCTACCTGGCAGGCATCTTCACCCTGCGCGGCGCCGCGATCCCGGTGCTGAACCTGGGCCGCATCTTCGACCCCTCGGCTCCCGGCGTGGCCGAGGGCCAGCGCATCGCCATCCTCGACCACGACGGCGTGCAGGTCGGCCTGCTGTTCGACGCCACCGGCGAAGTGCTGCGCGTGCGTCCCGAGCAGCGCAGCCGCGTGAATTATGACGCCGCTGCGCACGCCGGCGCGAGCGCCCGCGTTGGCGCTGCCGTGATCAACGGCGCCATCCTGCTCGACGAAGGCCGGCGCCTGGTGCAGGTGCTCGATGCGAACGCCCTGATCCGCGTGGAGAATGTTCCTCAGGTGCGTTCGCTGGCCGGCGCCGCCCGCAGCGCCGAGCGCGCGCGATTCCTGCGCCAGGCCGAGGGCCACAAGGGCATCACCTTCCGCGCCGGCGCCATGACCTTCGCACTGCCGATGCTGGCGATCCAGGAAATCATCCGCGTCCCGGAAATCAAGGCTTCGGTCATGCTCAGCCAGTTGTGCAAGGGCTGGATCAATTTGCGCGGCAAGGCCGTCGGCGTGGTCGACTTCGGCGTGCTGCTGCAGTGCGCCGCGCCCGCCGAGGGCGACGACGCACGCCGCATCCTGATCGTGCGCATGGGCGAGGACCTGCTCGGCCTGCTGGTCGATTCGGTCGACGACGTGCGCTCCTACTTCGACAGCGACATCCTGCCGATCCCGATGCTCAGTACGCGCCGCGCCGGCATGTTCCGCGGCTGCCTGCCGCATCCCGACGGCAAGGACGCGCTGTTCCTGGCGCCCGAGCACATCTTCACCCAGGGCGAAGTCGCCGAGATCTGCGCCGGCCACCGCCGCCTGTACGGCGACGAAGCGGCCGCCGCCAGCCGCGCCGCATCCAGCGTGACGCGGCGCCAGGTCTACCTGGCGTTCTCGCTGGGCTCAAGCTGGGCCGCCGACATCAGCCAGGTGCGCGAGATCGTGCCCTTCGGCGCGATCGCCCTGCGCCCGCCGGGCATGCCGGAGTGCGTGGAAGGCATGATGCAGCTGCGCCAGCAGATGGTCTGCGTGGTCGACCTGCGCCGCCTGTACGGCATGCCAGCCCTGGATGACCTGTCGGAGCGCAAGATCCTGATCCTCGAGCACGAGGGCGAGAGCTTCGGCCTGGTGGTGGACGGCGTGGACAGCATCATGACGGTCTCGGACCGCCAGCGCCGCCCGTCGCCGAAGCTGACGCGCAACGACGGCGTGGCCGGCGATATGCGGCGCGACCTGAACGAGGTGCTGGAGGTATCGGACGAGGGCGGCGTGGAACGCGTGATCTGCCTGTTCGACAAGGAACGTTTCGCGGCGACGCTGCGCGAGCAGCTGGGCGGCTGAACGGCGCCAGCGCCTCCAGCGCGTAGGGTGGGTTCTCGAACCCACCGGAATGGACCGGAACATCACGCAGGTGGGTTCGAGAACCCACCCTACCTCATGCCGCGACGGCCGCGTCTTTCGCCACGCCGCCAGCGGCCGCCCGCACATCCACCACATCGCGCAGCAGCCTGCCGAAGAACCAGCCATTCGCGCCGCCCATCAGGGCGCAGGCCAGGGCGGTCACGGCAGCGCCATGCAGCAGCGCCGGCGCCGTCACCAGCAGCACCGTCGTCACATACTTGACGACAAAGATCAGCAGCATCAACAGCAGCGGCATCGCACTGCCACCCACGCGCACCCGGCCCGGCGCCGCGCCGGCCGCAATCCGCGTACCGCCCAGCGACCACACAGCCCACATCGCCGCCGCCACGGCCAGCCCCCAGGCGCCCAGCGGCAATCCTTCCAGGCCGAATTTGCGTGCGATATCGAGCAGCGCAACCGGCAGCATGATGGCGGGAATGACGAACAGCTTCCCGAGCGTCGTCTCGCGCGCGCGCAGGGCGATCACGCCGCGCGCGACGACCAGCGCCAGGATCAGCCAGACGTAGGCAGGGGTATGGGTCAGCAGGTGGTTCATGGCCGGCTCCGCAAAGTGGGTTAAGTTGCAGCCACTTTGCCACCCGCCCGTACCGTCAACCTGGCCATGCGACGAAATGCACCCCAACGGCGCCAACTGCACCCCCAGCCGCGCCAGTTGTAAAACCACAACGGGGTTCAGTCCCAACCTTTGTCGGTTTCGTTGTCGATGTTCTTCAGGTCGCGGGCGAACATGTCGTTGAGTTCGTCGCGGGCGCGCTTGGCGAGCGAGACGTACTGTTCGCGGTCCTTGTAGTAGGGATAGACGGCGTCCACGCTGGCCCGGTTGTGCTCGCGGAACTTGAGCATGGCTTCGCGTGCGCGGTAGGCGCCGAAGCCGAGCTGGTGCAGCACACGCCGCCCCAGCTGCAGGGCCGATTCGAAGGTCTCGCGCTCGATGATGGTCACGCCGCGGTCCATCAGCTGGTACAGGTGGGTCACGTTGCGGGCGCGTGCCAGAATGGGCAGGTCGGGGAAGTTCTCGCGCACGGCGTCGGCCAGGGCCAGGCTGTCGTCGATGTCGTCGATGGCCAGCACCAGGGCGCGTGCCTTGGCGGCGCCGGCGGCGGTGAGCAGGTCGATGCGGGTCGCGTCCCCATAAAACACCTTGAAGCCGAAACGGCGCAGCAGCTCGATCTGGTCGGGGTCGTGGTCCAGAATCGTCAGTTTCACGCGGTTCGCATTCAGCAGGCGCCCGATGATCTGGCCGAAGCGCCCGAAGCCGGCGATGATGACGTGGTCCTCGTTGTCGTCGATGGCGTCCGGCTCGCGCTTGTTCTGGCCGCGGTAGCGCGGCTCCAGCACCTTGTCGTGGAACAGCAGCAGGAGCGGCGTCGAGACCATCGACAGCGCCACCACCGCCACCAGCATCGACCCGGTTTCGGGCGCGAACACGCGCGCCGTGGCGGCCGCGCCGAACACCACGAAGGCAAATTCTCCGCCCTGCGAGAGCAGGAAGGCGAACAGCCAGCGCTGCCCGCGCGCGATGCCGAAGCGGAAGGACAGCAGGAACAGCACCGCCAGCTTGATGGCCAGGAAGCCCAGCACCAAGCCCAGGATCAGCAAGGGTTTCGACAGGAACACGCCGAAGTCGACCGACATCCCGACCGCGATGAAGAACAGCCCGAGCAGCAGTCCCTTGAACGGCTCCAGGTCGGTTTCCAGTGCATGACGGTATTCGGAGTCGGCCAGCAGCACGCCGGCCATGAAGGCGCCCAGGGCCATCGACATCCCGACCCATTGCATCAGGAGCGATATGGCGATCACCAGCAGCAGGGCAAAGGCGGTGAAGATCTCGCGCATGCCCGCCTTGGCAATGATGCGCAGGGCAGGGCGGACCAGGTAGCGTCCGCCGACCACGACGCCGGCGATGACGGCCGCCAGGCGCGCCGCGTTCTGCCAGCCGCCGGTGCCGTGCGCCGCGTCTGCCGCCGCCACTCCTAGCAGCGGCACCAGGGCGATCATCGGGATCGCGGCGATGTCCTGGAACAGCAGCAGGGCGAAGCCGGCCTGGCCGGCGGGCGTGCCCATCAAATTGCGTTCGCCCAGCGTGGCCAGGGCGATGGCGGTGGACGACAGCGACAGGCCGAGCGCCGCGATCAGGCCCACATGCCAGTCGATCCCGAGCAGCAGGGCCGCGCCGAACAAGGCCGCGGCCACGCCCAGCACCTGGGCCGTGCCCCAGCCGAAGATCTGGCGGCGCAGCGACCACAGGCGCTCGGGCTCGAGCTCCAGGCCGATCAGGAACAACAGCAGCACCACGCCGAATTCCGAGAAGTGCAGGATGGTCTCGACGTCGCCGATCAGGCCCAGGCCCCAGGGCCCGATCGCCATGCCCGCCAGCAGGTAGCCGAGCACGGCGCCCAGGCCCAGGCGTTTGGCGAGCGGCACCGCGACCACGGCGGCGGCCAGGTAGACCAGGGCGTTCGACAGCAGGTTATGCTCCATCGTCTTGTCCTTCCAGGAAGGCCAGCAGGCGCGCACGGAAGGCGGCCACGTGGGCATCCACCGCCGCTTCGTCGGCGCTGTTGGCGCCGTGCAGGACATGGGGTTCCAGCCAGTGCATGCCGCACAGGGCGGCGGTCTGGCGGAAGGGCGGCAGGAAGGCGTCGAAGGCATGGCCATGGCGTTCGCCCTCGGCATAGGCATCGAGCGCGCTGCCGGCGGTGATGGCCAGCAGATAGCCCTTGCCGCGCAGGGCGGTGGCGCCGGGGCCGTAGGCCCAGCCGGGCTGCAGCACGGCATCGACCCATTCCTTCAGCAGGGAGGGCATGCTGTACCAGCGCAAAGGGTGGAGGAGGACGACCAGCCCGGCCTGTTCGACCAGCGCCTGTTCGCGGGCCACGTCGATGAAGAAGTCGGGATAGGTTTCGTAGAGATCGTGCAGCAGCACGCCGTCGAGCGCACGCGCAGCATCGGCCAGGCGGCGGTTGATGCGCGAGCGGTGCGGCGCAGGATGGGCGTAGAGCACCAGGATGCGGTGATTGGACATGGGAGCGGAGTAATGGTGTTGTCCAAATTGTACAGCTGCCCCGGTCCTGGCGTGGGCCATCGGCGTGGACATAAAAAAACCGGGCTGCACTGGCAGCCCGGTTTTCTGGAATGCCCCGGCAAGGCGCCGGGCACTAGCCGCCCTTAGAAGGCGTAAGCGACGCCGACGACCAGCTTGGTAATGTCGGTGTCAGGCTTCTGCACTTCCAGGCGGGCGCTGACGAGCGGGCTGAAGGTGTAGCCCAGGCCCATGCCGTACAGGGCGTTGGTCGAGTGGTCTTTCGACTTGATGCCGTCGAACTTGACTTCGCCGTTGACACGGTTGTAGCCGACGCGGCCGAGCAGGCTGAAGCCGTTCGACAGCGGCACGGTGCCGACCAGCGAAACGTCGATCTGGTCCAGGGTGGTGGCGGCGCGGTAGCCGTCGAAGTTGACGTGGGTGTCGGCCAGGCGGTGGTAGCCGCCTTCGACAGCGACGTTCTCGTTCAGCTTGTAGCCGATGAAGGCGCCGTAGCCAGCCTTGTCGTCGAAGCCGTCGACCTTGGTCGAGGAGACGTCGACACCGGCGTAGAACGGGGTTGGGGCGGCTGCGAAGGAGACCGACGATGCGGCGACGAGGGCTGCTGCGACTGCGAAGTTCTTGAACATGTTTTGTTGCCTTTTCTTGCGGTAAAACGGAAAGGGCCGAAACGCCATGTTTCGGCCGGGGCCGGATTATCGCACGAACGTATTTTTCCTGCTGACAAGGCTAAACTTTCTGCGGTGAAGCGATGTTGGAGCCAACTTAACGATGGGCTGGCGGGACTGTAAACGAACAAAGGCGCCCGAGGCGCCTTTGCTGGAAAACTTGATACAGATCAGGCAGTTACGGCTGCCGACGCCTTGCCGGCACGGCGGCGACGGCCAGCGAAGCCCATCAGCATCGCACCGCCGCCCAGCAGCAGGGCGGTGGCCGGTTCCGGCACATCCACGGGGTCGGCTTGCGGGGTGTACTCGAAGGTGATGGTGCCGAAGTTCCAGCGGCCGTCCGGATTCACGCCGAAATCGTCGAAGTCTTCGAAGAACTCGAGGCGCAGGATTCCATCGTTGCCGACGAAGAAGTCCAGGCCGAGGTCCACCAGGTTGGCGGAACCGGAATACGAGGTGGTGCCGGCGAACCAGTCGCCAATGCCTGGATTGAAGAAGATGCCTTCCGTGCCTTTCGAGTTGGTGATCGACAGGCCCAGCTCTTCCAGCCAGCTTGGGCGGTAAGCGGTGACGTTGATGTCGTAACTGATGCCGGTGAGATGGGAATTCTCACCGATAAACTGGTTGATGATGGAGTTGGCCGGATCGCCGATTTCGCCATAGCTGTTGACGCCACCGATATCGACGGTGATCTGTGCAGCGAACAGCGAAGAAGAAGCGAGCAGGGTCAGGCCAGCGAGCATAGCTTTCAGGGCATTCAGGGACATGTTGATCTCCGGTTAGTGTGGACCCTTCGTGTTTGCAAGGAGCGTGCCATGGATGAAATATTTACATAAGTCATTGATTCCAATTGGAAAAATTTACGTATATCAATATACTTTTTGTAATACTGTAAAATTTCCTGACAGTTATATTGCATAACCGGTGCCGGTGTGTTGTCAGGTCAGCCCAGACCGAATGGAAGCTGTTTATTCACATCCATCTACTGGAACAAGACAATCGATCTCCCGCTTTGCAGCTAGCTAGGTTAAAGCTTTCCAACATAAAAGAAAAAGCCCCGGAATACGGCTGTATTCCGGGGCTAGTCTTATCCGGACCAGCCGGAAGCGTTCAACTTAGAAGTTGTAAGCGACGCCGACAGCAACCTTGGTGATTTCGCTGTGTGGCTTCTGCACTTCGATACGGCCGGTGATGGCTGGAGCGAAGGTGTAAGCCAGGCCCAGGCCGTACACGGCCTTGTTCAGGTCGTCCGAACCCGAACCGCTTTCGCCATCGACGCTCAGGCGCACTTTGGCCTTGATCTGGTTGTAGCCCAGGCGGCCGTAGACGCTGAAGCCGTTGCTCAGCGGCTGGGTGCCGATCAGCGAGATGCTGGTCTGCTCGAAGGTTGCCTTGCCGCGGACTTCGCCGACAGTTTCCTTGTACTCGGCCAGCTGGCTCCAGCCGGCTTCGACGGCAAAGTTCTGGTTGAAGTTGTAGCCGAAGTAGACGCCGGCGCCTTCGTCACGCTTGAAGCCGTCGATCTTGGTCGAAGCGACTTCGCCGCCGACGTAGAATTGCGGCGCTTGTTGGGCGAATGCCGACGACGAAGCGATAACCAGTGCTGCTGCAGCTGCGATTTTCTTGAACATGACAGTTTTTCTTTCTCGAATAGTTACACGGCTCTAATATTGCCGTCGAGAATCATTATGACATATTGTCGTGTCAGTTACAAATGAAAGACAGTTTTATTAAATACATATGTCATAAAAAACGACACATGCATATATAAGATTGTGCGTGCAAAGGCTGATTCTGGAATGAATATGCCCCTGGCATGGTAAATACTGGGAATCGCGAGTGGTAGCCTGCAAACCGATAGCGCCATTTCCGGTCGTACCATACCAGCCTTTATCGGCGGACGAATGGGGCAAAATAAAATGCGAGAATATGTGGAATTCAATTCTCACACATTCTCGCATTACGTATTCATTGCCTTGCTTATTTCGGCCATGCGTCGTGGCCGGGAATTGGCTGCTTAGAAGTTAAAGCCGACGCCCACCGCCACCTTGGTGATGTCGCTATGCGGTTTCTGCACTTCCAGGCGGCCCGCGATCTGCGGCGAGAAGGCATAGGACAGGCCCAGGCCATACAGCACCTTGTCTTCCGAATCCGATTCCGACACGGTCACGTTGCCGGCGCGGGCCGATGCCTTGATCTTCAGGTGGTTGTAGCCCAGGCGGCCGTAGACGCCGAAGCCATTGCTCAGCGGCAGGGTGCCGATCAGCGAGATGTCGGTCTGGTCGAACTTGGCCTTGGCGCGCGCGTCCAGGTCCCAGTAGTAGAGGTCGGCTTCGGCCAGGCGGTGCCAGCCGGCTTCGACGGCGAGGTTGGGGCTGAAGGTGTAGCCGACAAAGACGCCGCCGCCGCCTTCGCGGTCCGCGCCTTCGATCTTGGTCGAGGAGGCGTCGACGCCGGCGTACCACTGTGGCGCCTGCTGGGCGGAAGCCGCCGCGGAGGCGACGACGAGTGCTGCGGCAAATGCGATTTTCTTGAACATGGTGTGTGATCTCTCGTATGGGATGAATGAACGGCGCAGCGCGCCGCACGAACGATTAACCCACGTCGTGCGCTGATCGGGCAGCCAGGACGAATGGGATTGACGTTATGCCACATATTGGTGCATGGAGATCACACGGTTGGGCAAAAATGTAGTGCAAAAACGACAGCGCGAGAGGAGGCCGGCGGCCCGCTCCCGCGCTGTCGTTAGCCTGAAGCTTGCTCAGATGTGCAAGGCGTGGCCCAAGGCGCGCAGTGCCGCTTCCTGCACCGCTTCACCCAGGGTCGGGTGGGCGTGGATGGTGCCGGCGATATCTTCCAGCGTGGCGCCGAGTTCGATCGACTGGCCAAAGGCCGCCGACAGTTCCGACACGCCGCGACCCCCCGCCTGCCAGCCGAGGATCAGGTGGTTGTCGCGCCGCGCGACCACGCGCACGAAACCGTCGGTCGACTCGATCGTCATGGCGCGGCCGTTGGCGGCGAACGGGAAGTTGGCGCTGATGGCGTCGAAACCCGCCTTTTCCGCTTCGCCCGGCGACAGGCCGACCACCACGACTTCCGGATCGGTGAAGCAGACGGCAGGAATCGCGTTCGGCGTGAAATGGCGGCGCTTGCCGGCGATGATCTCGGCCACCATCTCGCCTTGCGCCATGGCGCGGTGCGCCAGCATCGGTTCGCCGGCCAGGTCGCCGATGGCCCAGACATTGCGCATCGAGGTGCGGCACTGGTCGTCGATCCTCACGGCGCGCCCGTTCATGTCGAGCTGCAGCGATTCCAGGCCCCAGCCGCCGGTGCGCGGGCGGCGGCCGACGGCCACCAGCACGCGGTCGCAGGAGAGCAGGGTTTCCTCGCCATTGGCTTCGCGCACGCGCACGCCGTCGCCGCCGGCGTTCAGGCCCAGTACCGAGGTGCCCAGGCGCAGGTCGATGCCGAGGCGCTTGATGGCCGCGCCCACCGGTTTCGTCAGCTCTGCGTCGTAGGCTGGCAGGATGCGGTCGGCCGCTTCCACCACCGTCACTTCCGCGCCCAGCTTGCGGTAGGCGGTGCCGAGTTCCAGGCCGATGTAGCCGGCGCCGACCACGACCAGCTGCTGCGGCACCGTGCCTGGGGACAGCGCTTCGGTCGACGAGACCACCATGCCGCCATAGGGCATGGAGGGCAGTTCGACGGCCTCGGAACCGGCAGCCAGCAGCAGGTGCTCGCAGCGGATGCGTACCAGCTCGCCGTCCGCCTGTTTGACTTCAACCGTCTTGCCGTCGAGGATGCGGGCGAAGCCGTTGATCACCTGCACGTCGTTTTTCTTGAGCAGGGCGCCGACGCCGCCGGTCAGGCGTTTCACGATGCCGTCTTTCCACTGCACCGTGCGGGCCAGGTCGATGCTCGGCGCACTGGCCGAGATGCCGATGGCCGAGCCGCTGGCGTAGTGCTGGGCCTTGTCGAACTCCTCGGCGGCGTGGATCAGGGCCTTCGAGGGGATACAGCCGATGTTCAGGCAGGTGCCGCCCAGTTGCGCGGCTTCGACCACGATGGTCTTGATGCCCAGCTGGCCGGCGCGGATGGCGGCCACGTAGCCGCCCGGGCCGCCGCCGATCACCAGCAGGGTTGTGGAGATTGGATTCATTGCGTTATTCCACGAACAGGGTTGCCGGGCACTCGAGGTAGCTCCGGATGGTCTGGATGAACTCGGCCGCCACCATGCCGTCGATCACGCGGTGGTCGAAACTCGACGACAGGTTCATGAGCTTGCGCGCCACCATGGCGCCGTCCTTGATGACGGGGCGGTCGATGATGCGGTTCACGCCGACGATCGCCACTTCCGGACGGTTGATGACCGGCGTGGTGACGATGCCGCCCAGTGCGCCGAGGCTGGTGATGGTGATGGTCGAGCCGGAGAGTTCTTCGCGCAGGGCCTTGCCGCTGCGCGCCGCTTCGGCCAGGCGCGCCACTTCGGCGGCGGCCGACCACGGGTCGCGCGCTTCGGCGTTGCGCACCACGGGCACCATCAAGCCAGCATCGGTCTGGGCGGCGATGCCCAGGTGGACGGCGTTGTAGGTGGTGACGATATTCGCGTCGTCATCGAAGCGGGCGTTCACCGAGGGGTAGCGGCGGATCGCCAGCACCACGGCGCGCATGATCAGCGGCAGCAGGGTCAGCTTCGGACGCTGGCCGGCGTAGCGTGCGTTCAGCTGCACGCGCAGGGCTTCGAGTTCGGTGACGTCGATTTCCTCGACGTAGGTGAAGTGCGGGATGCGGCGCTTCGCTTCGGCCATCTTTTCGGCGATCTTGCGGCGCATGCCGATCAGCGGCATGGCCTGCTCGCCTTCGAGCACGGCGTAGCGGCGGTCGCCTTCGGCCGCCTTGCGCTGGCCGCGCGCCACGTGGGCGTCGAGGTCGGCGTGCTGGATGCGGCCGGCCGGGCCGGTGCCGGTAACGTATTGCAGTTCGATGCCCATGTCCCAGGCGCGCTGGCGCACGGCCGGTGCGGCCAGCGGCTTTTCGCC
>JGI24770J26754_10003348_pt1 | contig 10696 bp, 11 predicted proteins | sample LakOneMetagenome_FD_26754 | JGI IMG/M metagenome (IMG submission 26754) | reverse complement strand
CGCGGCGGGCTCTTGTGTGTCGGGCTGGAGAATTACTTCGCCAGCTCGTTCATCGTGTTTTGATCGAGCTGACCGGAAATGGTCAGACGACGGTCACGCTGGAATGCACGGATCTGGGCCACAGTGTTGCGGCCCAGTTGGCCGTCGGGCGCGCCGACGTTATAGCCAAGCTGGTTCAGCTTGGCCTGCGCATCACGTACCGACATGTAGGCGTTGGCGCCCTGTGGGCCTGCTGCCTGACTCGCCTGAACCGATGCGCCTTGCTGCTGCGAGGAGCCTTCGACGGTCAGTTTTCCGCCGGTGCCCATGCCACGATCACCCATTGACTGCGGGCTGTAATTGCGGACAGCGGTGATGATGTTGTTATAGGCGTCGGTGAAGGCAGCGGTAACCACCTTGCCTTGTGGCGTGCTGGTGTAGCCACCTGCGCCGCCAAAACCGGAGGAACCGACCAATACGGCGCCAAGGTTGAAGTCGGTGTTGGAGGACGAACCTTCAGCTGCAGCGACCTGCACACCGGAACGGTTGTCGACCAGCGTCAGCATGACTGCTGCCTCATTGGTCTGGATGCCGCCGGCAATCGCGCCAAGTGCACCGAGACGGCCACCAAAGCCACCAAGCGCGGCGCCGAGGCCGCTGGTGCCGCGGGCGCTCATGAGCACTTCGGGGGTCAACGAATAGTCAGCCGCAACCATCTGGCCCTTGCCGAAGTTCGAGTTCTGGCGCATTTCGCCGGAATTCTGCAGCGCGCGTTCCTGCTGCATGTTGGCCATCGCACGGCCGCGTTCCACCACGATGAAGCAGTTGGACTGCTGAATCAGCAGTCGCAGGACGGGCGTGGTCGAGCCAAGGCGATATTTGTCCAGATAGGCGCGATACCAGTCGAGGCTCGAATCCTCAACGAGCGCGATGGTGCCCGCCGGGCGGTCACAACGGCCGAGCTTGGCGTTGACGTTTTGTGCAGCAGCACCACCGGCGGAACCGGTTGCGGCGGTTTTTGCGCTGTCCGAGCCCACTTTGGGCTGGGTTGCATCACAACCAGCGAGCGCAACGGCGGCGCTTACCAGGCTGAGTGCGAAAATGCGTGACATCATGGTCTCTCCTCTAAGAATGTCTGTGTTCCTTCAAGGACGCAATCCGGATGCGCAAAGTGTCATCCGGTCAGTCAGTTGCGGCCCATTGGGGCGTTCTGACATCAATGATAGTGAAATCTGCGGGGCACGGCTACCCGGAGCCTGCCGTCCGGAGCCACACGTCAAGCCCGTTTCGTGAGTCCTATTGCGTTTGGCTGGCGTACAGCCCGTCTGCTGGGGAAACTGCTGTTCGGGCTGTGGATATCGGTAACTTCGTTCGCGCGAGCGGATTCCGTCCGTCGCCACAAGATCGTTCGCACCTGGTCGCGGGAGATTCTGCTGTTAGCGGGCATTGAGGTGCGCGCAATCGGATTTCCGGCGGACGCCGAGCGGCCGGTTACGCTGGTGGCCAACCACGTGTCCTGGGCGGACATCTTTGCACTCAATACGCAACGCGCCTGCCACTTTATCGCCAAGGCCGAGCTGCGACGCTGGCCGCTGGCCGGTCGTTTGCTCGCCAACGTCGGCACCATTTTCATCAATCGGAGCGACCGCAAGGAAACGCACCGACTGAAGCGCGTCGTGCATGAGTTGCTCGATGCGGGCGAAACGGTCGCAGTTTTCCCAGAAGGAACAACAAGCGCCGGGCGCGATGTCATGAAGTTCCACGCTTCGCTGCTGGAACCGATTGTTGCGTCGGAGGGCGAGGTGTGGGTCGTCGCAATACGCTATTTTCGCCGGACGAGGGCCGGTGGTGGAGGTGGAGAAGAGCGTACCGATGCGGCGGCCTACATTGGCGACATGAGCCTGATTGAGTCATTGCGGGCCATTCACCGTGCTGAGCCGGTGATCGCCGAGGTGCGGTTTATCGAGGCGATAGCTTGTGCAGGCAAGACACGCCGCGAAGTGGCGCAACAGGCCGAGGCCGCAATCCGGGCAGTGGTTAGATACTGATTTACTCTTGTAGCAGGCTGAGCGGTTGCTCGCTCGGTACCTGAAATACCGCACGGTCATCAAGGCGCAGCGCGGTGAGCGCGCCCCCCCACAGGCAACCGGAATCGAGCATGCTGACGGTCGGCGTCAAACGCAGGCCCTCGCTCGACCAGTGNCCCGCAATGACGTGGGAGGTTGCCGAGCGCCGACCCGGCAGCTTGAACCAGGGCGCGAAACCNGCAGGAGCGAATGAGGCATCGCGCTTCTCCCTGAATTCGATTTCGGAGAATGCCGTACAAAAGCGCAGTCGGGCAAATGCGTTCACCACCGCGCGATGACGTGCGAGGCCCGTCAGATCGTCATGCCAGACGCGAGGTTCATTGCCGAACAGTGAATGCAGAAAGGTCCGATAGTCCGGACCGCGCAGCTCGCGCTCAATCTCGCGTGCCAGTGCCCGCGCGTCCGCCACCGTCCACGCGGGGAGCAGGCCCGCATGCACGATGACATGCGGGTCGATTTCGAGCAGCAGCGGGCGATTGCGAAGCCAGTCCACCAGCGCCCGCGCGTCCGGTTGCTGCAGCACCTGATCGAGCGTATCGCCGGGATGGAGCTTGGAAAATCCCTCCATCGCCATGATCAGGAAGAAGTCGTGGTTGCCAAGGACACTGTCGGCCACGCCGCGCTCTGCCAGCGCCTTGACCCGTCGCAGGACGGCGACCGAATTCGGCCCCCGATTGACCAGATCCCCAACAAAGTACACGCGATCCGATTCGGCGTTGAACCGCATCAGCGCCAGCAGCTCGCCAAGCTCAGCGTCACAGCCCTGGACGTCGCCAATGACGTAGGTGCTCATCTTCGCACGGACTTACAAACAAAAAACGCGCCTCGCGGCGCGTTCGTCGTGCAAATCGCCAGCATTATTTTGCTTTGGCGACCTGGTAATCCACGCCCGCTTTGACCTCGTCGTCTGAAAGCGTGCTCGATCCGCCCTTTGCCGGCATTGCCTTGAAGCCCTTGAGCGCGTGTTCGTAAAGCACTGCTGCGCCCTGCGCGATGCGCGGCGCCCATGCAGCCTTGTCACCCGTCTTGGGCGAACCGGCAACGCCAGCGCCGTGGCACGCGACGCATGCCGAGTTGTAAACCTCTTCACCGGATTTGGCTTTTGCCACAACCGCTACGACTGCGGCAGCGGGGGCTGGCGCGCCTTCGAGCTTGATCAATTCGCCAACAGGTTTGATGCGCTGTTCGACCGATTTCTTTGCTTCGGTGGTGTCGATGCGTTTACCGCCCGTTACCAGTTGCGCTCCCAGAAACGCGATCGCGACTGGAACGACCAGTGCCAGCGTTGAAACAATGATGAGTTGCTTGGGGGTTTTGATCAGATTGCCGTGTTCTTCGCTCATGGCTGTGGCTTTTTTCGCTTGGCGGGATTGCAGGATGGATTATCGGGACGTGACCGACAACCTTAAATTATAACGATGCCCGCGGCTAGCGGCTCGGGTCACTATAATCAAATGCTTACGCGCCCGTAGCTCAGCTGGATAGAGTATTGGTTTCCGAAGCCAAGGGTCACAGGTTCGACTCCTGTCGGGCGCGCCATGCGACCCATGCGCCCCGACCTTATTGGTGTCCGCCGGGTCAGCGTTTCTCGTAGTTCCAGTCGAGGGGCTTGCCGTCACCATTGACCTCCGTTGCCGCCCGAGACAACGGGTCAATGCCGCCCGGACAAATCCCCTGTTGCCACCGGAGATATGTCATTGGCAATGACGGAGGCTTCATCCCGTCAGCCGTTCATGCTCCGCACGCTCACGCGCAACAATCGTATCAATGAACACGCGTCCGCCGTTCATGTGAATGAATGCCGCGTAACCGCGTTCCAGAAATTCGTGCAGGCGGCCAACGCCGGCTACGTTCGCCGGAACCCGCATGACCCGGAGCATCGTCATCACAATGGGCATGCGGGCGAGCTTGTCCAGCGCGAGACCGATCTCTTCGGTCAGCTCCACTTGCCGCAAACGCAGATCAAATTGCCCCATTGCCCGGTACGCGACAGCATAGGTACTGGCATCAATCCGGAGCGCCGCGCCCGGTCCCTGTTGCGACCGAAGCACTGCCGCAAGCTTGCCGTCCAGCAGCTCGGATAGCGCGTCCATCTCAAGCGCCGCGGCAAGCGCANCAAGCGCCTTTTCCGGCGTGAACTTGACCAGAAGCTTGATGACGCGTTCAAGGTCGGCGTCGCGCTGAGTCAAATCTTCTGTCGAGTAGAGTTCAGTGAGAAAGAAAGTCGCCGCAAGCCCATACTTGCTGGACCGGAGAAGATCGGCATGCGTTTGCGCGAGCCGCGATTGCTGATAGACCCGGACGGAGCGACGATCAGCGGCCGTCGTCGCCGTGGCTTTGGCAAGATTGCGCTCGTTGCGCGCCGCTTCAAAATGCGCACGTAGCGTTGTTTCGATGGGCGGGGAAGTAACCATAATCACAGCATAGTGCCTTGCCGAACTTCGTCAACTGCCCTGGCCTAGGTGTAGGCGACTCGCTCTAACGTCTCTGCCTAGAATCGGTCGGCGAGTGGAGGAGTTCTTGCAATGTGGAGTCGGAGAAGATTCATTTTTGTTGGCGTGGCCGGTGCCCTTGCGGCAGGCGCAATCTGGGTCGTGCCGCGCATTGGACGTTCCGGGACGGCCCCGAAAGGCCCCGTACTTGTTCAGGAGCACGGCAACATGTTGCGCGTTGTATCCGGCGCGCTGCTGGGTTCTGCGCTGCCGGGCGACGCGCCAGCACGTGCGGCCGAAATTGCGCGCGTGGTTTCAGCTGCTGGCGCTTTGATTGACAACCTTCCGCCATCGACCCGAAGCGAAGTGAGTGATCTCTTCGCTTTGCTTGCGTTGAAGCCGGCGCGCGCGTTGCTTGGGTACAGTGGTGACTGGCAGGACAACGACATTCCTGCCGTTGCAACATTTTTGTACGGATTGCGTGACAGCAGTCTCGCGTTGAAACAACAGGCCTATTTTGCGTTGCACGACATGGTGCTGGGCAGTTTCTACGCTGAACCCAAAACCTGGGGCCCAACCGGCTATCCTGGTCCTCCCAAACTTGCGTAGCCTTCGACTATCGCGGTTGCATTTATCTCTCCCATATGATTTCTGATCCCATACGCGAAGGCATTGCCAGGGGCTGGCTGCACATCGACGCATCCCAACTGGGCAAGGACGCGGTGCTCGAAGCTGATGTCTGCATTATTGGAACTGGTGCCGGTGGCGGCATTGCCGCCGACGTTTTGTCTGATACCGGGCTCAAGGTGGTCATGATCGAAGAGGGCATGCTCCGGTCGTCGACCGATTTCCGCATGCTCGAGTCCGAAGCCTATCCGACCCTNTATCAGGAATCTGCGTCCAGAAAGACTGCGGACAAGGCCATCAACATATTGCAGGGGCGGACTGTTGGCGGTTCGACGACAGTGAACTGGACGACCAGTTTTCGCACGCCGTCACCAACGCTTAAATTCTGGCGTGAACGTTTTGGTCTCACCGAGCTGACCGATGAACATATGGCCGGCTGGTTTGAACGCGCGGAAAAGCTTACCAACATCACCGACTGGTCAGTGCCACCGAATGAGAACAACGCGGTGCTGGAGCGCGGCGGCCAGAAGCTTGGCATCAAGGTCGAGCGCATTCGTCGCAACGTAAAGGGTTGCTACAACCTCGGCTATTGCGGCATGGGCTGCCCGACCAACGCCAAGCAGTCGATGCTGGTGACGACCATCCCCGCAGCGCTGTCGCGAGGCGCCATTCTGGTGAGCCGGGCCCGTGCCGAGCGCCTGCTTTTCAGGAACGGTCGTGTCGAATCGCTGGAATGCGTGAGCATGCAGGGCACAGGCTATGACCCCGGCAACATCAAGGTTCGTGTCACCGCGAAGCACTTCGTCGTAGCTGGCGGCGCCATCAATTCGCCTGCCTTGCTGATGCGTTCGAAGGCGCCCGACCCTTATGGCTGCCTGGGAACACGAACGTTTCTGCATCCGTCACTGCTTTCTGGCGCTGACATGGGGTCGAGAGTTGCAGGTTGGGAGGGCGCGCCGCAGACGGCTTACAGCGATCACTTCCTGCACACGCATGCCATCGATGGTCCGATGGGCTTCAAGCTGGAGGTGCCACCGGTGCACCCCGTGCTCTACGCGATCAGTGTTAACGGCATGAGCGAACACCACCGCAACCGCATCACGAACATGCCGAATACGCAGGTGACCATTGCGTTGTGCCGCGACGGATTTCATGAAGACAGCATTGGCGGCAGCGTCAAACTTCTTGGCGATGGTTTCCCGCAGCTTGACTACAAGCTCAACGGTTTTTTCTTCGACGCGGCGAAGCGGGCCATGCTGGCGATGGCGGAAATACAGTTCGCGGCCGGAGCCAAAGAGGTTTTTCCAGTGGACGAACGCATTAACGGATTTCGCACCTGGGCGGATGCCAAAGCGGCGTTGACGGCGCTCGATTTGAAGGCACTTTCCACGCGTGTCGCGAGCGCTCACGTGATGGGCGGGTGTGCGATGGCGAGCGGCGAAAAAGACGGCGTGGTGAATGTCTATGGCCGTCATCATCAGGTAGAAAATCTGAGCGTGATGGACGGATCGGTATTCCCCACCTCCATCGGTGCCAACCCGCAGCTTTCAATCTACGGACTTGCCTGGCGGAATGCTGCGCGGCTGGCCGGTGACATGCGGCGAGCGTGACTTGATGAGCAACCGCACGCAAGCAGACCCTGCGGACAACGGGTGGGTGTTTCCGTTGCCCATGTGGTTGTTGGCCTTGCTGTTGCTTTGCGCCGAGTTTGCGTTCTATGCGGCGTGGCTGTCTTTGACATGCGGCGACTGCTGTGGATGGCTTACGTTTGCGTCGTGGTTGCTGTCACTGGCGCTATTGAGTCGATTGTTTGTTGCGCTGGCAAGTTATACGTTGTCGCGCGTGAAAGGCGTCACACTCAAGCCGGAACAACGACTCGGCGCCGTCGCCTGGATCAAGTTCTTCCTCGTCGAATACTGGCACCTGTGCATACAGAATTTGCTGCTCATTCCGTTTCGGGCGATGTTCCACACCCGAAGCGATCGCGGGTGCGGTCCGTCGGACGGACCGGTCGTGCTTTTGCAACATGGGTATGTGAACAATGGAGCGGTATGGTTCTTCACGGGCCGCGCGCTAGAAGCCCAGGGCTACCGTGTATTCACCATTGACCAGCCACCATTTGCCTCTATCGATACGATGGGAGTCCGGCTTGCTGAACGCGTGAACGACGTGTTGGCTCGTACCGGCGCATCGCGCCTGACGCTGGTGGCCCACAGTATGGGCGGACTTATCTGCCGGGCTTATCTGCGCAGCCACGGTGGCACCAGAATCGACCGCTTAGTCACAATGGGGTCACCTCATCACGGCACCTTTCACGCCTATCTTGCAAGTGGCCCAAACGGTGCCCAGATGCGTCCCGGAAACCCGTGGCTTGAGGCGTTGGGTACCACTGAAGTAGGCATTCCTTTCACCAGTATCTACAGCGTGCACGACACGATCATCTCGCCGCAGGATTCCTCGGTCATGCCCGGCGCGGAAAATATTGAGCTGACGGGGATTGGGCATGTGAGCATGCCAAGTGGAAGCGCGGCAAGAGCCCACCTCCTCGCGGCACTCCGTCGCTGATTGCTGCCGCTGTTGTAGGCGCTGTCCTACATCGTCATGGCGCCCCGTCCAGTCACCGCTAACGGCGAGTCGTTGATACGATTACCCCTTAATGTAGCGGTCCAATCCATGTATCGCGTCTTTGAGCCAAAGGGCTTGAAGCAGTCACTTTTGGTGAGCTTTGTGCCCCTCCGTATCTACCTTGTCGAAGATAACGTCATCATTCGCGAAAACCTGATCGCGACGCTGGTCGAGCTTGTCGACGGTGTTCCTTGCGGTAGTGCTGAAGGGGAGGCAGAGGCCAATTCGTGGCTTGCTTCTCACGCGAACGAGTGGGATCTGGCGATAGTCGACATATTCCTAAAGCAGGGCAACGGGTTGGGCGTTGTAGCCGCAAATCGCAACCGTCGCACCGATCAGAAACTGGTCGTTTTGACCAATTACGCGTCGGCAGGAGTACGCGAACAATGCATGAAGCTGGGTGCGGATGCGGTTTTCGACAAATCTCACGAGATTGAGAATCTGGTGAGCTTCTGTCTGGAGCAGAGTGCAACTCGCCAGTAGCCGCAGGAAACCGGCTGTCAACGCCGGGGGTATGCGGTCCTGGCGCTCAATCGATCAACTTACCCTTGAGCGCGTAGTACGTCAGATCGCTATTCGAGGAGAGCGACATTTTCTCCATGATTCGCGTACGGTACGTGCTGACGGTTTTCACGCTAAGCGAAAGCGCCTCGGCGATGTCACCCACCGTTTCACCTTTGGCCAGTCGCAAAAAGACCTGAAACTCACGCTCCGAGAGCTGCTCATGCGGCAGGCCGCCATCTGCCCGATTGAGTTGCTGTGCGAGAAGTTCTGCGACGGCAGGAGTGATGTATCGCCGCCCCTGACTGACCGTCCGGATTGCAGTCACAATTTCGGCTGGCTCACACTGCTTGCTGAGATAGCCGCTCGCACCCTGACGAATGAGACTGACGGCGTAGTGTTCCTCCGGATAGCCGCTCAGAATCAGAATGGCAAGATCGGGCGCTTTGGCACGAATCATGGCCATCGCGTCGATACCGGTTTGTCCTGGCATCGATACATCCAGCAGGAGCACATCCATGTCAACCGTGCGCACCAATTCAACGGCCTCGCGTCCGGTTGCTGCCTCGCCAACGACCTGCAAATCGGACTGATCCTCGAAGAACTGGCGCAGTCCGGAGCGCACAATACTATGGTCGTCGACTATTCCAATTTTGATCTTGATCATTTATGAAGCTTCGCTACAACTTGTCGCAACAGTGTAGTCCCTGTCGGGAAAGTGAGCATTTCGTTGTGCGAGCAGCGTATCGCTGCGCCTCTATTTCAGACACAGAAAAATCATGCGCTTTCTAGTCGGTGGCAAGACACTATGGGCGATGCCGCTGGCAGCGCTGGCGGTCGCTTCGCTCATCGCTTTGAACGAAATCGGCTATCAGCGCTCTACACAGGCGGCTGAGAGCATGGCGCGGGAGCAGGAAAAGCGTGGCGCGCTGCACGTCCTGCTACAGGAAGTTCTGGATGCAGAAACAGGGCAGCGAGGATACCTGCTCACCGGCGACGAGAAGTATCTTGTACCGTATTCGGAGGCCACGACGAACATCAGCTCGACGCTGGACGCCCTGCGCGCAATGTACGTGAGCGATTCGGCGCAACTTGCGCGATTTGACGGACTTTCCCGCAGCATTTCACGAAAACTGGCAGAGCTCGAGGTCACCATCAAAATTCGCCATGTTGGCGGTGACAGCGAAAACTGGATGCAGGTTGTGCGCACCGATCTGGGAAAAGACTACATGCTTGGCATAAGAGACTCCGCCCTGGAGCTCATCGGATCGGCGACCGAACGCATGAAGGCGACGCAGCTGCAGATAGACCGGAGTCTCACGGTATCGCGAATCGGCGTCACGCTCGCTGCGCTGCTCGGGCTCCTCGCGTTTCACCTGTACCTGCGCCAGACCGAGAAACTCAACGCCGCAGGTGAAACTCAGCGACGGGCGCTTGCAACTGAACGAGACGGACTGGAGCTGCAGGTCCGTGAAAGAACGGCGCGCCTGACGGTACTCGCCAATCATCTACAGACTGTTCAGGAGAAGGAGCGCGAACATCTGGCGCGCGAGCTTCACGATGAGCTGGGAGCGTTGCTGACTGCGGCGAAGCTTGACGTTGCGCGGATCCGGTCGAAGCTGCCGGGTGATAACGAGGCGCTCGCCCAGCGTCTGGCCCACCTGACCGAGACGCTGAACGCCGTGATTGCGCTGAAACGGCGCATCGTTGAAGACTTGCGCCCATCCTCGCTCTCAAACCTGGGGCTGGTTTCCGCGCTAGAAATTCTCACCCGGGATTTTGGAGAACACAGCGGCATCGCTGTTGCTACTGATCTCGACGCCGTGAAGCTCAACGATGAGGCGGAACTGACAGTCTATCGAGTTGTGCAGGAGTCGCTTACCAATATCTCAAAGTATGCGCAGGCAAAGGAAGTCACCGTGACGCTGCACAAGTACGAAAACCACATTGAGCTGGAAGTCCGTGACGACGGTCGTGGTTTCAATGTGGAAGAGCGCCTGAATGCAAGTCATGGCTTCGCTGGCATGCGGCACCGCGTTGAAGCGCTGCGAGGCACACTGGCTGTAAGTTCGACCGAAGGCAGTGGTACCAGTATTCGGGTCATGCTCCCAAGGGCGGACGTGTCGACGCAGGCTGCTGCAACTACGACGATTTGATGGCTGGCGCTTTTCGGGCTTGTCAGCACAGTCCTACACCACAGACTTCTGGCGCCCTACATGAGCATTGGGTGCCTGCTTATGTGGCCGAACCTGCCAGTGCTGGATACTACCTGTATGGCAACTTGACGTACAAGCTGTCAAGAAATTTGCAGGAAAAGTCATGTTGCACTACGCCGTTGTATTTCTCGTTGTTGCACTCGTCGCCGCAGTATTTGGTTTCGGTGGCATTGCTGCGGGAGCAGTGGAAATTGCCAAGATACTGTTCTTCATCTTTGCCGTCATGGCC
>JGI24770J26754_10003347_pt1 | contig 10704 bp, 10 predicted proteins | sample LakOneMetagenome_FD_26754 | JGI IMG/M metagenome (IMG submission 26754) | reverse complement strand
GAAGCTCACGGGCAGGAACACCATGATGATCGCCATCGAGCAGGCCACGACCGCGAGGCCGATCTCGTCGGCGGCGTCGATGGCCGCCTTGTAGCCGCTCTTGCCCATCTTCATGTGGCGCGTGATGTTCTCGATCTCGACGATCGCGTCATCGACCAGCACGCCGGTGATCAGGCACAGCGCCAGCAGGCTCATCTGGTTCAGCGTGAACCCGAACCACTGCATGACCGCGAAGGTCGGCAGCGCCGCCAGCGGAATGGCCAGTGCGGCGATGCCGGTCGCGCGCCAGTCGCGCAGGAACAGGTACACGATCGCCACGGCCAGCAGCGCGCCCTCGATCAGCGCCTCGATCGACGCGCTGTACTGCTGCTTGGTGAAGTCGACCGTCGTGAACACCTGCTTGAGCGTGATGCTGGGATTTTCAGCGGTGATCTTGCCGAGTTCAGCCTCGACTCGCTTGAGCGTGTCGACATCGGACGCGCCCTTGGCCTTCAGGACGCCGAAGGTCGTCGCCGGCCGGCCGTCGAGCCGCGAGATCGAACGCACTTCGGCGATGCCGTCGCGCACCTCGGCGATGTCGCCGAGCCGCACGACCCGGCCGTCGACCAGCGTCAGGCGCGTATCGGCGAGCAGCGCGGCGCTGCGCGCGCTGCCGAGCACGCGGATCGACTGCTCGCTGCCGCCGACCTGCGCGCGGCCGCCGGCCGCGTCGATGTTGACCTGCCGCAGCTGGTCGTTGACCTCGGCCGCGGTGATGCCGATCGACTGCATGCGCGCCGGGTCGAGGTCGACGCGCATCTCGCGGTCCACGCCACCCGATCGATTGACCTGTGCCACGCCTTGCACAGCCAGCAGCCGCTTGTTGATCGTGTCATCGACGAACCAGGACAGTTGTTCCTCGGTCATGCCGGTCGTGCTGACCGCGTAGTAGACCATCGGTCCGCCGTCGATTTCCTCGCGGCCGATGTTCGGCTCCATGATCCCGGATGGCAGTTCGGAGCGCACGCGCGCCACGGCGTCGCGCACGTCGTTCGTGGCGCGATCGACCGGCGTGCCGATCTGGAATTCGACGAACACCATCGCCTGGCCTTCGGTCGCGCGCGAGACGATGTTCTTGACGTTGCCGATCTTCGAGACCGAGCCCTCGACCTTCTGCAACACCTGGGTTTCGATTTCGGAGGGCGCTGCGCCCGGCACGCCGATCAGCACATGCACGAACGGCGCCGAGACGTCGGGGTTGAGCGTGACCGGCATGCGGATGAAAGCCACGATGCCGAACACGGTCAGCACCGCGAACAGCACCAGCGGGAAGACCGGGTGCGTGATGGCCCAGGCGGATATGCGCCTCACGGCGTGCCCACTGCCGCATTCGTCGCGGCGCCCGCGGCGTTGCGCTTGCTGTCTGCATCGGCGCCACCGCCGCTGCCCGCGAGCGCGCCGGGCGCCACCTGCACGGCTTCACCGGTGCGCAGGAACGCGCCGGCGATCGCGACGACGCGTTCGTTGCCGGTCAATCCGCTGCTGATCAGCAGGCCGTCGGCATGCGCGCCGGCGACGGTGACGGCGCGCCGCTCGACCTTGTTGTCGGCGCCGACGATCAGCGTGTAGCTGCCCTGCTCATCGCTCAGCACCGCGGTCTGCGGCAGCACCACGCCCGTGGTCGCGCCGGTCTGGATGTCGGCGCGCGCGAACGCACCGGGCCGCAGGTTCTGGTCGGCGGCCGGCAATGAAATGCGCACCATGCCCTGGCGCGTCACGGTATCGATGACCGCACCCACTTGCCACACCTTGCCGGTGAACGGCTGCGCGACGCCATCGAGCCGCACCAGCGCGGTCTGTCCCACCTTCAGGCGCGGCATGTCCTGCTCGGCGACCTGGCCGCGCATTTCGATTTCGCCGGCGCGCGCCAGCCGGAACAGCGGCGCGCCGCCCGCCATCGCGATCTGGCCGACTTCCGCCGCGCGCGTCAGCACGATGCCGTCGCTCGGCGCGACGACGGTCGTGCGCTGCCAGCGCGTCTGCGCTTCGGACAATTGCGCTTCGGCCGCCTTGACCTTGGCTTGCGCGGTCAGCGCGGTGGTGCGTCGGCGCTCGAACTCTTCCTTCGAGAAGGAATCGCGCGCGCCCTCGGCGCGGGCGTATTCGGCCTGCGCCGCAGCCGAGCTGGCGCGCAGTTCATCGAGCGTCGCCGCGGCGCTGTCGACCTGCGACTGCGCGGTCAGCGGGTTCAGTCGCGCGAGCACCTGGCCGCGGCGCACGTGATCGCCGGGCTCGACGAGCACCGCGGAGATGCGGCCACCGTCGCCTTCGACGCCGATCGGCATGTCGTTCTGCGCGCTGATCTGGCCGGTGAGCGAAACGGTCGCGGTCACGTCACCGAGCGAAGGCACGACGACGGTGACGAGCGGCGTCGCATTCTGGTCCTTCGCCGCCGCGTCGTCGGCCGAGTGGCCCATCCTGGAGCCGATGAAGATCGCGGCCACCACCAGGACGGCGCCACCGATCCAGATTGCACGGGAAGGCGGGCGCAACCTGCGCCAGCCACGGAGTTCTTCGTTCATGTCGGGCTCCAATGCCTTCCAGGGGTTCATCCCCCGCCCTTGAGTTCCGATTAAGACTCAGCAACCCCATTGCGGGTTTCAACCGCGGGCCACGGGCCGGGGTGCGGTCTCGCGAGCGGCGCATTCTACGCGCCCAATGCGACCGGTTCCGTGATCAGGCTGCGACCGGCTCGATGCAGCGTTCCCCCTGGTTGCGCGGCGCATTCACATAACGACTGACTGCATGAAACTCGAATTCATTCAAGGCNTTACCGACATGGGTTGCGAGCCGCTGGGCGTGCTCGCCGGACCAGTGCGAGAGCCAGTCGCTCCANGTCGCTTGCGGCAGCACGACCGGCATGCGGTTGTGCACGGCCTGCATCGTCGGCGAGGCCGTTCGCGTCAGGATGGCGAAGGTTCGCACCGTCTCGCCCTCCGGGTTCCGCCACTCGGACCACAGTCCGGCAAAACACATGCCCGCCATGTGGGGCAAATGGATGAAATACGGCACCTTGCCCTCGGGGCCCGGCTTCCACTCGTACCAGCCGAGCGCCGGCACCAGGCAGCGCGTGTTCCGCACGGCATTGCGCCACATCGGCTTGCCCGCCGCCTCCTCGCTGCGCGCGTTGATCGTCGACGTCGGCAGCGTGGGCTGCGACCACCAGCCGGGAATGAGTCCCCAGCGCATCGTCAGCGCTTCGAGCGCGACGGCTTCGGTACCGGCCTCGCGGCGGATCACCGGCAACTGCATCGACGGCGCCGCGTTGTAGACGCGCTCGAACGGATTCAGCACGCGAATGTTGTACTCGCGTTCGATGGCGGCCTGGTCGCGCGATACGAATCGTCCGCACATGGCGTTGCCGTGCCGCGCCCGGTTCAGCCGAGCGGCGACACGCCGAACAAGCGCAGGTGCACCCAGTTCACGACGACGAAATACAGAGCGAACCCGGCGACGACGACGATGACGTCGTTCCACTTCGACGCCGGCAGCGCGGGCACCGCGCGCTGCGGACGGCGCTTCATCGAGATGCGATCGACGACGGCCCAGGCGAGGAATGCGCCGAACAGCAGCACGTCGGCCGCGGTGCCGTTCGCGAGCAGGTGCGCGAACGCCCACAGCTTGATGGCCGCGAGCATCGGATGTTTCGCCGCGGTCTTGATGCGACCCGGCATGTAGGCCGCGAGCAGCAGCGGAAATACCGGCAGCATCAGCACGCGCGCCACGCCGTGCATCCATTCCGGCGGCGAGTACCACACGATGGGCGCGGCCCGCGCCAGCGCGAAGCCCTTTACGATGAGGTACAGGGAGACCAGCGACAGCAACGAGTACAGGCCGCGCCATGCCAGCGCGCCGATGCGTGCGACGACACGATCGCGCCAGTACGGCGCGACGATCGAGATCGAATGCGTGCCTACGAACAGGATCAAACCGGCCATCAGCGTCTTCATGTCGGCACCTTCACGCAGTACGCGTGGTTACCACGGCAAAGGTCATGGCCCGCGTGCTTGGGAAGGCGTATTGTCGCTCAAATCCAGTCCATTCGCGGAGTGAACGTGAAAACCATTGCATCGCTCGCATCGATTGCGTTGGCCGCGCTGCTGGCGCTTGCGCCATTGGTGCTTGCGCCGCCTGCGCAAGCCGCCGCGAGGGAATCGAACGCCGCGCTGGCCGATGAGGTGCGTGCCGCCGAAACGGCGTTCGCACGATCGATGGCCGATCGCGACCTTGCCGCGTTCTCGGCGCTGCTCGCGCCCGATGCGGTGTTCGTGCAGGACCCGGTGTTGCGTGGACCCACCGCCATCGTCGCGGCGTGGCGCGGCTATTTCGACGGGCCGGCGGCGCCGTTCTCATGGGCGCCCGACACGATCGCCGTACTCGACTCGGGTCGCCTCGCGTTGAGCAGCGGCCCGGTGCTCGCGCCCGATGGCCGGCGCATCGGCACGTTCAATTCCGTGTGGCGGCGCGAGCGCGACGGCCAGTGGCGCATCGTGCTCGATCACGGCTGCCCGGCCTGCCGCTGTCCGCCGGCGGGCAACTAGGTCGCGATCGCCAGCCGCTCCGACTCGTAGACGCGCCGCGTCACGAGGAACACGAGCAGCGCCGCGAGCAGCGTCACGACGGCGCTCAGGGCGAAGGCCAGGAACGGCACCGGTTCGGCGCGCAGCAAGCGCATGATCGACAGCTGCTGCCCGAGCAGCGGCACGGCGTACATCCACAGCTTCGCCTTGACCGGCACCACGCTGAGGATGATCGAGGGGATGATCGGCACGAGCTGCGCGAGCCCGAGATAGGTCTGCGCTTCGCGCACGCTGCGAGCGAACGCGGCGATCAGGATCTGGCCGATGCACAGCAGCAGCACCAGCGGCACCAGCACGGGCAGCGCGACCGCGACGAAATGCGGCCCGAGCGCCAGGCTCATGCCCAGCTGCTCGGTGGGCATGAAATGCCCAGCCACGAGGAAGGCCAGCAGCCCCAGCGCCAGGCTCGCGGTGCTGAAAGCCGCCGTGGCCAGGAGCTTGCCGAGCAGGATGCGGTCGCGCGGCACCGGATTGATCAGCAGCGGCTCCAGCGACTGGCGCTCGCGCTCGCCCGCTGTCGAATCGATCGCCAGCCAGAGTCCGCCGATGAAGATCGTCAGCACCAGCATGTACGGCAGCATCGCGAACAGCAGCGCACCGCGTGCCTGCGGCGTCGCGGTGTCGCGGTTCGAGACGACGAGCGGCGAGGCGACGCCGGGCGAGAGCCCGCGCGCCAGCAGGCGCAGCGCGCCATTGCGATGGCTGTAACTGTCGAGCATGCCGCGCAGCCGATCGACGTCGCTCCCGCCCTCGCGGCGCGAGGAGTCGTAGATGATCTCGACCTCGGCCGGACGGCCCTCGCGCCAGGCGGCGCCGAAATCGGCCGCGACGCGCAGCGCCAGGTCGATGCGCTGCTCGCGCACCGCCTGTTCGGCGTCGGCGACCGGCGGCTTGACCTCGAGGCCCATCTGCTTGAGCGCATCGATCAGCTCCGGCGCGCGCTCGGCGCCAATGACGACCACCGGCAACGGCTGCTCGGCTTTTTCCAGTTCGCGCCCGACGATGAGCCGCATCATGACCAGGAACAGCAGCGGCCCGAGCAGCGGCCCGAGCAGCAGGCTGTTCATCAGCACGCGCCGGTCGCGCAGCGATTCGCGCACTTCCTTCCAGAAGACGATCGAGGCCGGGCTCATGGCGCCGCTCCGATGAGCTTGACGAAGGCTTCCTCGAGCTGCGATTCGCCGGCCAATGCGCGCAGCTGGTCGGGCGTGCCGTCGGCGACGACGCGGCCCTGCGCGATGATGACGATGCGATCGCACAGCGCGGCGACTTCCTGCATCAGGTGCGTCGACAGCAGCACGCAGCGCCCGGCCGCCTTCAGCGAGCGCAGGAACTCGCGCAGGCTCCGCGTCGCCATGACATCGAGACCGTTGGTCGGCTCGTCGAGCAGCACGTTGCGCGGCGCGTGCACCAGCGCGCGCGCGATCGCCGTCTTGACGCGCTCGCCCTGCGAAAAGCCTTCGGTGCGCCGCCCGGCGATGTCCTCCATGCCGAGCGTCGCGATCANCTTGTCGCAGGCGTCGCGCGTGGCCTCGTGGCCCATGCCCTGGAGTGCCGCNAAATATTCGATGTTTTCGCGCGCCGTGAGCCGCTTGTAGACGCCGCGCGAATCCGGCAGCACGCCGATCGTGCGCCGCACGGCCAGCGGCTCGTTCACCGCATCGCGTCCGTCGACGCGCACGGTGCCCGCGTCGGGTTTCATCAGCGTATAGAGCATGCGCAACGTCGTCGTCTTGCCGGCGCCGTTCGGACCCAGCAGCCCCGTGATCTCGCCGTCGCGCGCGCTGAAGCTGACGTTGTCGACGGCGCGCTTGGGCCCGAACGACTTGTGCAATCCCTGCACTTCGATCACGGGCGCATCTCCTTCATCGTTCTCATGGATTGCTGCCGTTCGCACCGATGAAGAACGGCGTCTGCCCCAATTGCCCGAGGCAGCTCGCGTCGAGCGAGCGTGCATCGCTGTTGCGCAGGAATTCGTCGATGAGCCGCGGCATGCAGCCGACGGAAAGCAATCCGTGTCCCTGGCCCGCGACGGTCAGCACGCGCGCGTTCGGCAAGGTGCGCGAGATCTGCGTGGCGTAGCGCGGCGGCGTCACCGGATCGTGCTCGCCCGCCAGGATCAGCACCGGCACTGCGCCGCCGAGCGGCTCGTTGAAACCGGCCGGATGCGTACCGTGCGGCCACAGCGGGCAGGTCTTCAGCAGCCAGTCGGTGAGCGCGTTGCCCATCACCGTGTCGGCATCGGCGGGATTCGCCGCGAGACGATCGCCGTCTTCTGCGCAGATGACCGAGAGCCCCATGCCGCCGGTCATGCTGTCGGAGACATCGCCGACGACGACCTGCGCTTGTCCCAGCAACGGTTCGTAGTGCCCGGCGTCGGCTTCCTGCAGGACATAGGGCAGCAGCGCCGCCGTGTACGGGCTGTAGGCATACAGGCGCGCGAGCTGCACCAGCTCGCCGGCGCCGATGGTCTTCTGCTCGACGCGGAACGTGAACGGATCGCGCAGCGTCAACTGCTGCGGATGCGCGCGCAATCGGGCCAGCAGGCGCCGCAGCGTCTGGTACGAATCGCCGTAGCGCGTGTTGCAGCCACGATCGAGCGTGCAGCGCTTGAACAGCGCCTGCAGCACATCCTCGAGGTTGCGCGCGTGCTCGCTGCCGAGCACGAGTGCGTTGGGCACGGCGCTGTCGAGCACGATCGCTCGCACGCTGGCCGGATAGCGCTTCGCGTATTGCTGCGCCATGCGCGTGCCGTACGACACGCCGACGAGGTCGAGCGGCGGACTGCCGAGCGCGCGCCGCACGAGCTCCAGGTCTTCGACCGCATCGCTGGTCGAATAGAACTGCGGCGCGGCGCGCGGCGCGAGCCGCGCCACGCAGGCGCGCACGGCTTCAGGGCCACTGGCCAGCGCCGTGTCATCGGTGGTCGCGTCGCCCTTCTTGCCTTCGTCGCAATCGAGCGCGTTGGAGCCCCCGGTGCCGCGCTGGTCGACGAGCAGCACCGCGCGCTGCCGGCGCAACGGTTCGAATGCACCGGCGATCGACGGATAGTCTTCGGTGGCCGCGCCCCCCGGTCCGCCGTCGAGGAAGGTCACGAGGTCCGGCTCGGCCTGCGCCGATTCGGCGCGCACCAGCGCGACGCGCAGCTTGATGTGCCGCCCGTTCGGCGCTGCATGGTCTTCGGGAACGTCTACGCCTGCGCAATAGGCGCGCATCGTCGGGGTGCCGTTGCCGCGGCGGCCGATGTCGCAGGGTTCGAGCGTCAGCGAGCCCATGTGCAGCTCGTCAGGCGCGACCGCGGAAATCGCCATCGAGGCGTCGCTGCCTGCACCGCGATGCTGTTGCGACACCGACCAGCCCACCGCGGCGGCGAGCAACAACACGATCACGATGCGGCGCAGGCGCGGATTCAAGCGGATCGCCGCGCGTGGCGGCCCGTGCGCAATTGATACACGAGGTAGATCACGATGATGATGTTGAGTGCGGTGGCGCCGAGCACGGCGTACGTGCGGTGATGATGCCCGAAAAACAGGTGGTACAGTTCGAACGGAATCAGCGAGCCTGTTGCAACGACGGTCAGCCACTCCGCCCAGGTCTTGCGCAACCACAGGCCGATGCCTTCGGTGAGCAGCACGGCGGTGTACAGCGCGGTGACCAGCAGGATATTGCCCAGGCGCGCCGAGCCGAGCGAATCGAGCCAATCGAGCGCGCGCTCCAGCATGCGCCGCTCGAAAGTGTCGCTCAACGTGTTCAGCCAATCCTGTATGCGCACGAGCAGGTCAGGATTGAGCAGGCGATACAACCCGTACGTCGTCGCGAGCAGCAGCACGGCCTTGCCCATCTTGAACAAGCCGATGAGGCGAAGTCCGTCGATACGTTTCGAGGCTGCCGATGGCATGGCACTAGTCTAACGTGACCGCATCAGCGCTTGCGCGGCCAGCGGGAGCTGACAATNAATCCCGCCGCGATCACGGCGAGCATGAGCAGGTAGGCGAGCGCACCATATANAGTGAGGCCCGGAATGGCCCACAGCAGCAGCATGTCGTTGCCGCCGGGCACCAGCGCGGCGCCGAATCCCATGACCAGGCCGCCGCCCGCGCAGCGCAATGCGCGCCGCATCGCCGGCCACTTGAGCTGGAACCGGCCGGCGAAGGCCGCACCGGCCAGCGCGCCGCCAAACAGCAGCAGCGCGGACAGGTTCGCCGTCCAGTCCATCAGCGAATGGCGTCCATGCGCCAGCGTCTGCAGCACCGTGCCGTAGCTCCACCCGGGATGGCGCGCATACACCAGGCCGGCCAGCGCACCGGCGCACACGGCCCACCCCGCGGCGGCTGGGCGGCCACGGCGCACCAGCACGATGACCAGCGACGCGAACCCGACGGCGCCGGCGATCCACAACGGGCCCATCGCGGCATGCGAAGCCCCGTACAGGCCGGCGGCATGCGCCCATTCTTCTGCAACGCGAGCGCCTGCGCCGATGCCGGCCAGCGTGAAGAGGAAATTGAGGTTGCCCGAGCCCAGGTACAGCACGCTGCCCAGGTAGCAGCCGCCGTTCAACAGCGCGCCCACGCCGAGCAGCGCTCCGCCGGCGATGACACCGGCGCCGAGCGGCACCGCGCCCGGCAGCAATACGGAGCCGGGCATCAGCCCAGCCAGCAACAACAGCACGACGCCGGCGCTGCCGCCCGCGAGCGCGAGCCGCTGCAACGCGGCGTGGTCGCGCGACACCACCGCGTTCTGCACGCTCGCGACCGCGCACAGGCTGACGCGCGACAGCACGATGCCGAGCGAAAAGGTCAGCAGCAACAACAGCGCGTCGATCATCATCGAATCAACGCGCCGCCGGAATCCGCAGTGGCAGGTAAGGGCAACTGTTGCGCACGCCGCGGCCACACCCGATCGGATGCAGCGACTTGTCCAGGCAGACGCGCACTTCGGAGAGCTCGGTGCGATTGCAGGCGACGACGATGCCGTTGTCCGGAATGCCGGGATTCACGGCGCGAAACGCCGCGATGATGTCGCGCGCATCCATCAACTGGTTGTTGCGCGGCGCCTCGAACGCCGCGGGAATCCTCACGGCCGCGAGCGCGCGGTCGGCGGTATCGAAGTAGCCCAGCGCATCGAAACCGCTGCAGGTTCCGTGGCGCTGCCATTCGTGCTGCATGAGGCGCGGGCTCGGATACAGCCCCGCGCCGCGCGATTGCGCGGCGGAAGACAACGAGGCATCGGTCGCGCAGTTCTCGGGATAGCCGCCGTCCGCATTTTGCGGCCACAGCCCGTGCAGCACGAAGCCATAGCCCTTGCTGCATTGCGCGCGGTCATCGTCGTGCGTCAGGCAATAGCTCGGCGACCACGACAGCGACAGCAGGAAATAGTCGTATTGCGCGTTGGCCGCCGGCAGCGCGGTGCCCGCAGGCGCACTGGCCACTGCAGGCGTCGCGCTGCCATTGTTGCGCGGCGTGTGGCCGGCCTCTTCGCTGCCGGCGTGCAGTCGCAGGTAAGCCAGGCCCGCCGCGAGGCACAGTGAAACCAGCAGGTGCGTGACGGTCACTTTTCCCTGTTGCATGGGCAATCCTAGCGAGGGCGCGTTGCAGCGGGCGCGATGGCCGCGCGATGCAACCGCAACTGCAACTGCAACGCCTGCGGTGCATCGTCGATCAGCACCGACGCCGTGTGTTGTTTCGCATCCACGACGACTGGCACCGCACGATCACCGATGCGCGCGCTGGCCGCGCCCCGCCAGCCGTGCACGGTCACGCGCAGCTGATTCCACCAGGGTTTGAATGCACCTGACCGGTCTGCGAATGTGACCGCAATGCCGTCATCGCGCGTTTCGCAGCGCATGGACTGCCGCAGGAACTCGCCGCGCGTGTAGCCCATGCTGTGCCCGTCGTCCGCGTAGATCTCGCCGTGGCAGTCATCGCCCGGATACACATCGAGCATGAGCGGACCATGCGGCGTCTCGGCGGTGCTCTGCGTGAGCGCCTGGCGCGGCAGGATCGTGCCCGCGCGCACGAACACCGGCAGGCGGTCGAGGCGCGGCGTCGAATCGAGCAGCAGCCCTGCGCGGTCCGACGCCGCGCCC
>JGI24770J26754_10003342_pt1 | contig 10715 bp, 8 predicted proteins | sample LakOneMetagenome_FD_26754 | JGI IMG/M metagenome (IMG submission 26754) | reverse complement strand
CGTGCTCCCAGGTGAGGACCCGGCCCGAGCCCCCAGCGTCCAAAGGCGTACACGGTGCGTCCGAGCGCCGTTGAAATCGAGATCGTCCAACCGATCAGTCCAAGGTGAGTTCCATCACGCGGCGCCCTGGTGGCCCGCCGGTCCGACAGCGCGCCCGACCGCGCGTCCGGCCGCCGCGCTCGCTCGGCCCCGGTCGCCGGGCGGGGCTCCTGGTCCTGGTCATGGCACTGACGGCGTGGTTCTTCGTCCCGCAGTCGTCGGATGCCTCGTACACGGCCGCGGTGACGCCGACCGCCTCGACGAGCTCGGCGGGCGCCTACTCGTACGCCACGGCCGTGACCGGGTCCACCCCGTGGCTCTGGTGGCGCTTCGGCGAGACGACGGGGAACGCCGCCGACGGATCCGGGAACGCTCGGGTGGGCACCGTGAACCGGTCGGGGGTCTCGCGGGGGGTCGATGGAGCGATCCTGAACGACACGTCGACCGGCTACCACTTCGACGGTCAGGCCGGCTGTGTCGCGTCGTCGGCCACGCTGGCGAACCCGACCACCTTCACGTTGGAGCTCTGGTTCCGGTCGGCGACGACGGCCGGCGGACCGCTGATCTCGTTCGGGTCGAGCAGCACGGTGCCCTCGGGAACCACCACGAACGACCGTCAGCTGTTTCTCACCCCGTCGGGCAACGTGGCCTTCGGGATCAACGCGTCCAGCCCGGTGACCTTCACCTCGCCGGGCGCCTACGCGGATGGGCGATGGCACCTGGTCGACGCGACCCAGACCGCCGGCAGCTCCAAGCTCTACGTCGACGGGGTGCTCGTCGCCTCGGGTGCGGCGAACCCCGCGAACAGCACCAACGCATGGAAGGTCGGGTGCGGCACCATCAACCCGTCGTACGCCGGGGCACCGACCGCTGGATACCTCGAGGCCGATCTCGACGAGGTCGCCGTGTACACCACAGCGCTGTCGCCGACCACGATCGCCAACCGCATGATCGCCGCGCCCGGACGCCGCCCGTACGTCGACACGCTGCGAGTCTCGATGCCGTGGGCGTTCTGGCGCCTGGGCGAGGCCACTTCGGCGACGATGGCCGACTCGGGCACGAACGGGATCACCGGCACGACGTCGGCGTCCGGGCTGACCGGTCCGATCGACGGTGCGATCGCCGGCAGCGCGGCGACGACATTCGACGGCGCCGCCGGCTGCATGGTGTCGGGATCGACCCAGAACAACCCCACGACGTTCAGTCTCGAGGCGTGGTTCCGGACCACGAGCACGAGCGGCGGCCCGATCATCGGGCTCATGGACAACTCGACGGCCGACCTCACCGGTTCGACCAAGCGTGACCGCCACATCTACCTCGACGGCTCCGGGACCGTGTCGTTCGGTGTCCTCGCCTCGGGGACCCGCCAGGTGATCAGCTCGGGGACGAGCGGCTTCAACGACGGCGCCTGGCACCATGTCGTCGCAACCCTCGGTCCGGGCGGCCAGGTCCTCTACCTCGACGGAGTCGCCGTCGCCTTCGGGGCGACCACCACGGCGCAGAACTTCACCGGCTACTGGCATGTCGGATGCCAGAACGTCTCGACATCGTGGGCGAACTACCCGAACTCGTTCTATTTCGACGGGACCATCGACGAGGTCGCGGTGTACACGACCGTGCTCGACGCGCCGACGGTGCAGTCCCACTACCGGTCNGGCGCCGCGGCGCCCGGGTACGACAGCCTGGTGAGCGCCGGGGCGCCGTGGGCCTGGTGGCGGCTCGCCGACGACACTCGCCACGAGCTGACCGATTCGTCCGGCACCAACAACCGGGCGTGGACGAGCGACGTCGGTCTCACCCGTGGCGTACCCGGCGTCCAGGGCCCCCGGACGACGATGCACTTCGACGGGAGCGCCGGGTGCGCGGTCTCCGTCGCGACCCAGAACAACCCGACCACGCTGTCGTTGGAGATCTGGCTGCGCACGACCACGACCGCCGGTGGCTGGATCATCGGCCATTCGGGCATCTCCTCACCGTCCAACAGCGGTTCGAGCAGCCACGACCGCAATCTCTACATGCGCAACGACGGCACCCTGACCTTCGGCACGTGGACCGGCTCCGCTGCGACCGTGACGACGACGAGCGCGTACAACGACGGCGTCTGGCACCACGTCGTGGCCACCTTCGGCGCCGGCGGGACGAAGCTGTTCGTCGACGGCGCGCTGCAGGCTTCGAACGCCACGACGACGGCGCAGAACGCCAACAACTACTGGCACATCGGCTGCGGCAAGATCGGCGGCCTGTGGCCGGGCACGCCGACGAGCGAGTACTTCGCCGGCGACCTCGACGAAGCCGCGATCTACACCTCCGAGCTGTCGGCCACGGCGGTCGCCTCCCATTACCGCGCCGGCCTCGGGATGCTCTCCATGCCGGGCGCCCGCTCGCAGTCGGCACCGTGGACCGTGTGGCGCCTGGACGAGACCTCAGGGACGACGCTGGCCGACGACACCGGCAACGGACGCGGCGCGACGACGACCGCCACCGGCCTCACCTACGCCAGGGCAGGAGTGCTGCCCGACGACGGCGCCATCGCGTTCGACGGCACCAACGGGTGCACGGTCGCCTCCACCTCGCAGAACGACCCCGAGCTGTTCTCGCTCGAAGCCTGGTTCACGACCACGACGACGACCGGCGGGAGCATCGTCGGGTTCAACCCGGTCAACACCACGGCCCTTCCCGGCTCCCCATACGACCGCGGGGTGTTCATGACCGACACCGGCCAGGTCGCATTCATGGTCTACCCCGGATCGTTCTCCACGGTCACGAGTCCCGCGCCGTACAACGACGGGGCCTGGCACCACGCGGTCGCCACGTTGGGGCCGAACGGCCAGAAGCTCTACCTCGACGGCACCCTCGTCGCATCGAGCGCCACCACCACGGCCTACAACTACGGCGGGTACTGGCGAATCGGCTGCAACAACATGTCGACCTGGCCCGGGCACCCGACGAGCAGCTACTTCNACGGCACCATCGACGAGGTGGCGATCTACACCAACGAACTCGATCCTGCGGCCATCGCCTACCGCTACGCGCTCGTCGTTCGCCCGGCAGAGGCCTCGGCCGACGCTTACCAGACCGTCACCCCGACGTTCTACTGGCCGTTCGACGAAACCTCCGGCAACCCGACCGATGCGAGCGGCAACGGGCGATCCGGTACCGCATCGGGCTCCGGGATCACCCGGAGCGCGGCACCCGCGGTCGGGGCTGGGAGCGCGTGGACCTTCAACGGTTCCACCGGATGCACCGTGACGAACAGTTCCTTCGTCAACCCGACGAACTACACCGAGTCGCTGTGGATCAACACGACCACGACGACCGGGGGTGGGCTCATCGGCTTCACCGATTCGAGCACGACCACCCCGGGCGGGTCGAGCGCGGACCGAATGATCTACATGACGGACGCTGGCACCATCGACCTCGGCGCCACCGCCAGCAACGTGGTCACCTCGCCGTCGACCTACAACGACGGAGCCTGGCACCACGTCGTCGGATCGGTCGGCACACGCGGGATGCGGCTGTACGTGGACGGCGCCCTCGTCGCCTCCTCTGCCTACAACACGGTGGTCAGCTACACCGGCTATTGGCACGTCGGATGCACCCGCCTCTCGTCATGGCCGTCGGCTCCGACCAGCAGCTACCTGTCCGGCACCATCGATGAAGTCGCCGTCTACGGGGTCGAGCTCTCCGACGCGGCGGTACACGCGATGTACCTCGCCGGGACCGGCACGCACCGAGCGGTGATCTCGGGTTCGTCGACGATCACCACGGTCATCGGGACCGGCACCGCCAGCTCCACGGGCGACGGCGGCGCGGCAACCTCGGCGACCGTCAACTCACCGATGACGACGGAGGTCGACGCCGCGGGCTCGATCTATGTCGCCGACACCAATGGATGCCGGGTGCGGAAGGTGACGTCGAACGCCGTCATCTCCACGGTGATGGGCACCGGGAGCTGCACGTCCACCGGTGACGGCGGCGCGGCGACGTCAGCGACCGCGAACCTCGTCAGCTCGGTGGCCCTGGCCCCCGATGGCGGCTACTACCTGAGCGACAACTCCGGCTACCGGGTGCGGAAGGTCTCTGCGGCGGGAACCATCACGACGTACGCCGGCACCGGCACGGCGGGAACGACGGGAGACGGCGTGGCGGCGACCTCGGCCCAGATCAACTCGGTCCGGGGCCTCGCGGTCGATCAGGCCGGCAACCTCTACATCGCTCAACAGACCCAGTGCCGGATCCGCAAGGTGACCTCGAGCGGAGTCATCTCGACGTTCGCCGGTACCGGAACGTGCGGAACGAGCGGTGACGGTGGTGCCGCCACGTCGGCGACCATCAACACCTCGGTCATGCTGTGGGTCGGGCCCGACAGCTCGGTCTACCTCGCGGACTGGGGCGCATGCCGGGTTCGTCAGATCAACTCGGCGGGCATCATCTCGACCGTGGCCGGCACCGGAACCTGCAGCTCCAGCGGTGACGGCGCCGCGGCGACGTCGGCAACGCTCAACCATCCGAGCGGCATCGTCGGCGACGGCTACGGCACGCTCTACGTCAGCGAGCAGAGCAGCAACCGCGTCCGCAAGATCGACCCTGCCGGGATCATCACCACCATCGTCGGCACCGGCACCGCGAGCTCCACCGGTGACGGCGGCGCCGCCTCGTCGGCCACGGTCAACGGCCCGTACGGGTTGGCCCTCGACGGCGCCGGGCGGCTGCTCATCGCCGAGGCCGGCGGCAACCGGATCCGCCGGGTCGGCTGACCTGCGCGAGCCGGCCAAAGCCACATCGCCACATTCGGCGCCGGCAAGCTCGAGGAATTCGGTGCCCGAGGTGCCGGCATCGGTCTCGGAGACGCGACGAAGGGAGGCCGCAGCCTCCCTTCGTCCGCTCCTCACCGAGTCGCTGGACGCGACGATTACTTCTTCGCGGCCTTCTTGGCCGGAGCGGCCTTCTTCGCCGGAGCCGCCTTCTTGGCGGGAGCGGCCTTCTTCGCCGGAGCCGCCTTCTTGGCGGGAGCGGCCTTCTTCGCCGGAGCCGCCTTCTTGGCGGGTGCCGCCTTCTTCGCCGGAGCCGCCTTCTTGGCGGGAGCGGCCTTCTTCGCCGGAGCCGCCTTCTTGGCGGGAGCGGCCTTCTTCGTTGCTGCCACGGTGTTTCCTCTCAGGGTTGTGGGGAGTGACGGACTTACTTCTTCGCAGCCTTCTTGGGATTCAGTGCCGCCTTCAGCGTGGAGCTGGCGGTGAACTTCAGACGAGTCGACGCCGGGATCTTGACGGCGCCACCGGTCTGCGGGTTGCGGCCGGTGCGAGCCTTCGTCTTGGTCGTGCTGAACGAGCCGAAGCCCGGCCACGCGACCTTCTCGCCCTTCTTGGTCGACTTCACGACGGTCTCGAAGAACGCGGCGAGCACCTTCTCGGCATCGGCCTTGGTGGTGCCGGCCTGCTTCGACACGGTCTCGATCAATTCGGCCTTGGTGGTCATGGTGGTTTGTTTCCTCCTCGGTAATGGAGCGCTACCGGCGCACATCAGACTGCAGAGCGCAGGTAGAAGCAAGCATCCTCGTCGTTGCATTTGCAACGACTTGTCCGATGCCGCCTCTGCAAGGGTTTGCGAACGATGTCGTGGCGACTCCGGAGCCTCGGTTTTCGCCCTTTGAGTGCCGCATCCGCTCGTCCTTGCCGCAATCTTCGTTGCGGGCGCACATGATGGCACCCTGCGCTCATCGCAGGGTGTCATCAGCGGAAGAATTTCCCAGCTCGGNTCGGATGAGCCCTGCGACCCTTGCTGCGTCTGCCTCCGAGACGTATCGNCGACGCGGCCAGAAGAAGCCCCGAAGCCCGTCGCCCTTCGTTCGCGGAACGACGTGCGTGTGGAGATGCGGCACGCTCTGACTCACCACGTTGTTCATCGCGACGAACGTTCCCTGGGCTCCGAGCGCCCTCGGCACCGCATCGGCCAGCCGCTGAACCACAGAGAAATAGGGGCCGAGCGCCGACTGCGGAAGTTCGGGAAGCGTGACGACGTGTGCCCGAGGCGCTACGAGCACGTGCCCGGGGAAGAGCGGCGCCTTGTCGAGGAAGGCGATCACGTCGTCGTCCTGATGGACGACGAAGGCCGACACGTCACCGGCGACGATCCCGCAGAAGACACACGAAGCGATCGAGTTGCTCATCACCCGCAGTCTCCTCCGTCGATCCGACGACGATGGCGATGTGCCCCCAGCCGACCGCACGGGTGTGGCGGTACCGGCGGAACCTGCCGGAGCACCGGTCCGGCCGATACCGTCGCGGATGTGCGTGTCTCGTTGTTCGTCACCTGTCTCGTCGACGGCTTCGCCCCCGAGGTCGGCACCGCAGCCGTCGGGGTGCTGCGGGCGATGGGCCACGAGGTCGCCTTCCCGGAGGGCCAGACCTGTTGCGGCCAACCCGCCTGGAACTCAGGGTTTGCGAGAGACGCGGCGCGGGTAGCTGCCACATCGCTCGACGCTCTCGTCGCCGATCACCCCGACGCGGTCGTGGTGCCCGCCGGCTCGTGCGCCACGATGATCAAGGTCTTCTGGCCGGAGCTGTTCGACGTCGCCGGCGACCACGCCCGCGCTGCTCAGGCGGCGGCACTCGGCGAGAAGGTGCACGAGTTCTCGGCCTTCGTCGCCGCGCACGAGGACGAACTCCCCGCCCTCGCTCCGCTCGGCGAGACCGTCGCCTACCACCACTCCTGCCACATGCTCCGCGAGCTCCGCATCGAGGACGAACCCGAATCGCTCGTCGCGGCGACCGGTTGCCGGGCGGTCGAGTGGCCCGAGGCGCAGCGCTGCTGCGGGTTCGGCGGCCTCTTCTCGATGAAGCTCCCCGAGACCAGTGTGGCCATGGCCGACGACAAGCTCGAGGGGCTCGAACGAGCCGGGGTCACCGAGCTCGTCGGCAGCGACAGCTCGTGCCTGATGCACCTGCGCACCCGCGCCGAACACGAGCATCGCCCGATACACGTCCGTCACCTCGCGGAGCTCCTGGCCGAGTCGATCGAGCGGGCGGGCGGAGGCGCGTCATGACCGGCTTCACGATCGCCGGGACGACCCTGCGGGCCCGTACCGCCGAAGCTGCGGCCGACGATCGCCTGCGCGGCTCACTCGCCAAGGCGGTGAACCGCTTCGCCGTCGGGCGGGTCGACACCCTCGCCACGCTGGAGGACCCGGCGGAGCTCCGCGCCGCGGCCCGGCGGGTCCGCCACGACGTGCTGGCCGACCTCCCTCGCATCATCGAGCGGTTCGCCGACACGGCCGCAGCACTCGGGGTGCACGTGCACTGGGCCCTCGACGCCGACGAGGCCAACGCCTGCATCGCCGCGATCATCCACGAGTGCGGCGCCCGCACGATCGTGAAGGGCAAGAGCATGGCGACCGAGGAGACCGGCCTGAACGCCGTGCTCGAGGCCGCCGGCGCCGAGGTGGTCGAGACCGACCTCGGCGAATGGATCATCCAGCTCGCCGGGCAGACACCGAGCCACATCATCGCCCCGGCCGTCCACCTCGACCGCAACCAGATCCGCGACATCCTCCAACCCGAGGCCGCAGCCGGCGAGATCCTCGACAACGATCCAGAGCACCTCGCCGCCTTCGCCCGCCGCATGCTCCGCGAGCGGTTCGTGCAGGCCGACCTCGGCATCACCGGGTGCAACTTCGCCGTCGCCGAGTCGGGCTCGATCGTGCTCGTCGAGAACGAGGGCAACGGCCGGATGTCGTCGACCCTGCCTCGAGTCCACGTCGCGGTGATGGGTGTCGAGCGCATCGTCGAGACCTGGGACCAACTCGACCTGATGATCAACCTGCTCGGCCGGTCGGGCACCGGTCAGCACCTCACGACCTACACGAACGTCATCACCGGCCCTCGCCGTCCCGGGGAGATCGACGGGCCGGAGGCCGTGCACATCGTCATCCTCGACAACGGCCGGAGCGAACTGCTCGGCACCGAGTTCGAAGAAGCGCTCGACTGCATCCGGTGCGGCGCCTGCCTCAACGTCTGCCCGGTCTACCGCCAGGTCGGCGGCCATGCCTACGGCTGGGTCTACTCGGGACCGATCGGCGCCGTGCTCACCCCGCTGCTCGGGCACGCCCACCCGGAGGCGGCCGAGGTGCCGAACGCCTCGACGTTGTGCGGCGCCTGCATGGACGCCTGCCCCGTCGAGATCCCCTTGCAGGACCTGCTGCTGGCGTTGCGCCGCCGCAAGGCCGGCCAGGCCGAGACGCTCGAGAAGGGCGCCTGGCGGGCGTGGTCGCACGCGTGGGCCCGGCCGGTCACCTACCGGGCGTCGCTGAAGGCCGCCGCGCTCGGCCGACCGCTGACGCGCCTCGCCGGCTCGCTACCCGGCCTGAGCGCCTGGGGCGAAGGACGAACGATGCCTGTCCCCGCAGCCCGATCGTTCAGCGAGCGCTGGAAGGCGGGCGAGGTATGAGCCCGGAGCAGTCCGAGGGTCGGGCGCGGGTCCCGGGCACCGATCGTGCCTCGTTCGTCGCCCGGCTCCGTGGGCGCGCCGGGGAGCCGGCGCCCGAGAACGCCGTGCACCGGCTGCGCGGGCCGCTCGACGCCGTCCCCCTCGTCCGTTCCTCGATGCTCGACGAGACCGATCTGGTCGGCTCGTTCGTGCGAAACGCCACCTCGGTCGGCGCCCGGGTCCACGTCGCCACCGGCGCCGGCGACCTGCCGGCCATCGTGGCCGACGTGGTCGAGCACCACGGCATCCGGCGGGCGGTCGCCTCGAAACAGCGCGACGCGTGGGCCTTCGTGGAGCTGCTCGGCGCGAACGGGGTCGAGGTGGCCCCGTTCGACCCCGCGTCGTCGGCCGCCGCCGACCTCGGGGTCACCGTGGCGAGTGCCGCCATCGCCACGACGGGAACGATCGTCCAGCGCAGCGACGACGTGGGGGGCCGCACCGCGAGCCTGCTCCCCCGTGTTCACCTCGCCGTCGTCCCGGCCAGCTGCGTCGTCGGCACGTCGGCCGACGTGCTCCGCCGGCTCCCCGAGACCGGTCTGCCGTCGAACCTGGTGCTCGTGACCGGGCCTTCCAAGTCGGGCGACATCGAGCAGATCATCGTGATCGGCGTCCACGGTCCGGTGGCCCTCGAGCTCTGTGTCGTTCTCGACATCTGATCGAAACACGGCATCCACCACCGGTTCACAGAGGAGCGCTAGGAAAGGGCTCATCGTCTCTCACGAGGTAATCGGGGGTCCCGTGGACGTGCCAGGAACCGGCTCGAACATCGAGTCGTCGGTCCGTACGGTTGGTGCCGAGGCGGGAGGAGGTCGCCCGGGAGAGGTTCCGAGAGAACGCCAGCAGGTCTACGTGCTCGACACGTCGGTGCTGCTCGCCGACCCGCGTGCGCTCACCCGCTTCGCCGAGCACGAGGTGGTGCTGCCGCTGGTGGTCATCACCGAGCTGGAGGCGAAACGAAACCATCCCGAGCTCGGCTGGACCGCCCGCGAGGCGCTCCGGGCGATCGAACTGTTGCGCACGGCGCACGGCTCGCTCACCGCGCCGCTCCCGGTGAACGACGATGGCGGCACCTTCCGGGTCGAGATCAACCACCAGGACCTGGCCGGGCTCCCGCACGCCCTGCGGGGCGAGGCGAACGACCACCGCATCCTCGCCGTCGCCAAGGCCCTGGCCAACGAGGGAGCCGACGTCACCATCGTCAGCAAGGACCTGCCGCTCCGGTTGAAGGCCGCGGTCGTCGGGCTCGACGCCGACGAGTACCGGAACGAGCTCGCCGTCGACTCGGGCTGGAGCGGGTTCGTCGAGCTCGACGTCTCGCGAGAGATCATCGACGAGCTGTTCGAGGAGCGGGCGACCGACCTCGCGGAGGGCCGCTCACTGCCCTGCCACACCGGCGTGGCACTCCACGCGGGCTCACAGTCGGCGCTCGCCCGGGTCCTGCCGGACAAGCGGCTGCACCTCGTCCGCACCGACCGTGAGCTGTTCGGCGTCCGGGGCCGGTCGGCCGAGCAGCGTCTCGCCATCGACATCCTGGCCGATCCCGAGATCGGCATCGTCAGCCTCGGCGGGAGCGCCGGTACGGGAAAGAGCGTCCTCGCGGTGGCGGCCGGGCTGGAGGCGGTGCTCGAGCAGCGGACGCACAAGCGGATCACCGTGTTCCGCCCGCTGTTCGCGGTGGGTGGCCAGGATCTCGGCTTCCTGCCCGGCTCGGAGCAGGAGAAGATGGCACCGTGGACCGCGGCGGTCACCGATGCCCTCGAGTCGATCGTCGGGCCGGAGGTGATCGAGGAGGTCGTGGCCCGCAAGCTGCTCGAGGTCCTCCCGCTCACCTACATCCGCGGTCGGTCGCTGACCGACGCCTTCGTCGTGATCGACGAGGCCCAGAACCTCGAACGCCCGGTGCTGCTCACCGCGTTGTCCCGCATGGGCCGCAACAGCCGGGTCGTCCTCACCCACGACATCGCCCAGCGCGACAACCTCCGGGTTGGCCGGCACGACGGCGTGGTCTCGGTGATCGAGACGTTGAAGGGCCATCCCCTCTTCGCCCACATCACGCTCACCCGCTCGGAGCGCTCCCCGATCGCCGCCCTCGTCACCAGCGTCCTCGACACCTGACCTCCCCGACCCACCCCCCGGCTTCTGATCACCTTTTCCGGGCGGGTGGGGGTCGGGGAACTTCCCAGGAATTCGCGCGG
>JGI24770J26754_10003340_pt1 | contig 10719 bp, 7 predicted proteins | sample LakOneMetagenome_FD_26754 | JGI IMG/M metagenome (IMG submission 26754) | reverse complement strand
GCTTGTTCGGGCGCTGCTTTGGATGCCGGCCTGGTACGCATCTTCAGACAGTGCATCGATGTGGCGCGAACGGCTGCTGTCAAATCTGCACTTGCTCACGCGATACGCCGATGTCTCGACGCTGGTGGGCGACGGTCTGGCGCACTGCCTTGCCACGACGCCTTTTTTTGCGGCATATCACGACGCCGATGTCACGCAGATTCAGTTTGCCTGGGGAGATTTCGTCGAAGCCCTGGTCGCGCCGCTGAGGAATGAGTATCCGTGCGCTTCTTCACGGCCGACGCGAATACGCAAAGTCGGTTTTGTGACCAATCGTGCGACAGAAAGTAGCGCAGGGCGCTTTTTCAATCCATGGCTCACGGATCTGGCAGCGGCGGGATTTGAAGTAACTGTCTATGCGATCGGCAGCTTTGACCACGTTACTGATGCACTTTCAGCACGGTTCCGCGTGCATCGATTCCCCGTGGATGATGTGGTCGCGTGGCGCCCGCTCGCGAATCAGCTTCACGCCGATGCAAATGACGTCCTGATTTACCCCGAACCTCAGGGATCCCAGTTGATTCAGCTGATTGCGGGCATTCGTTTTGCACCCGTGCAGTGTGCCGCGTTTGGCAATCCGCTGACGACAGGCCTGCGATCCATGGACTACTTCTTCGTTCCTGATGACGCAGAAGTAAACGAACCGGAGTCGTATTACCGCGAACGAGTGATAAGGCTGTCCGGGCTGGGTATTTCGGTACCGGACATTCCCGACGCTACGCCTCGTGATCGCTCGGCTTTCGGGTTCAAGTCTTCTGATCGGGTGGTTCTCGTCAGCCAGCAACTGCAGAAGTGGACGCCAGAATTTGTGCGTGTGGTCGTGAGTATTTTGAAGCGGGATCCATCCGCATTACTGGTGTATTTCGCGGTGGCCTCCGGCGTCAGTGTCCGCGCATTTGAGGTGTATTTGCGTGCAGTTTTCAACGGGGCGGGCATGTCGTTCAGCGCACGCACGCTCGCGGTCGGGATGCTTTCCCGCGCCGACTATCTCTCATTGCATGCGTGCGCAGATGTCGCGCTGGATACGTTTGGCTTTTCAGGCGGCTCGTCGACCCTTGATGCTGTCGCCGTCGGTTTACCCGTCTTCAGCATCGAAGGGCGCTATTTGCGTGGCAGGCAATCTGCCGCCATGTTGCGCGCTGGCGGCCAGAACGCCAATGTTGTTCACAGCGTTGATGAATTTGCGTCCAGAGCGCTTGCTGTTATGGCCGAACCCTCAGCACAGACGGTAGCCGTCGTGTCGTCGCGAGCGAGGATTGCGCACGCGGACGCTGTATTCGCCAGCGTCGCGGATTTCCTGATTTCCGTGTAGCTAAAGGTGAGCATCGCCGCGTTGGCCAGCGGCGCAGCGTGTCGTCGCAATCAGTCCGGTTTCTTGGGCAGCGGTTCGGAGACGGTAATGCCCATGCTCTTATAAATTTCGCGGCGACGCTGTTCAAGCGCGGGGTCCGTCTTGATCAGGAAATTGTCGAATGCCTTCTCGTTGACAACGGTGTCTATTGCGTTCAATTTGTCCAGCAGTTCAAGTCGGGCATTTTTCGCCGCATCGTCAAGCAGCTGTTCGATGATTTTTGGTTTCGCCTCATCAAACGATTTCTTGCTTCGGGGATATTTCTTGTCGAGGCGAACGATGTGGAGGCCAATCCGACTCGGTGTTGGCGCTGAGATTTCGCCTTCTTTCATGCGCTTGAAGATCAGATTACCCATCAGCGCATCGGTGCCGAGGACTGATATCCCCTTCAATTTGCCTCCCGTGTCTTTGGCATTCTTGTCATCGCTGTATCGCTTGAGGACGTCATCAAATGCCTCGCCTGCCGCGATAGCTGTATTCGCGGCTTTGACACGATCGCTGACTTCGGCGAAGGAGTGGCCAACTAGATCAAACAGTATTTGCGTAATGTCAGCAGATTCTTCNTTGAAAAAGCGAGTGGTATCGGTGAGCCAGATTTCGCGGGCGCGCGCGAGGATGGCTGGGTCTTCCGGATTGAAGCTCGCCTTGGCGCGCCGCTCTCGCACATTGAGCTCGGCGAGCAGCGCAGCGCGTTCCTTTTGCATGTCGTAATACCGTCGCTCGGCGTCGTCCAGCTTCGTGTACAGGTCCGGGCGCTGGTTGTAGCTGCGCGCAGCCAGCACTTCGGTCATTGTGCTTTGTATTTCGCGAGGATTGCCTCGCAGTGCCTCTACCTTTGCCGGCGCCGTCATGAAGTGGTGTGCCATGAAGTCGTCGCTGGTGAATGCCAGCGCGCCGCGTCGCGCTATTTCTTCAGCGAAACCGGTCTGGGCACTCATCATGGCAAGCGTCGTGAGGAGCGTGTAGCGATACTGTTTTGATGTCATAAAAGAAAAACGCCCGCCAAGGCGGGCGCTTCCAAAAGGTTTACGGAATTGTCAGTTGTACCATTCCACAATGGCGTGGCACGACACGTTGGACGGGCAAGATCCAACAACGTTCTGTACGTTGATGTACCACGTGCCGGGTGTCAGTTTGATGTTTGCACCGGATGATGGTTCATTCAGGCTGACCGACTTCGCGGCGCTATTTTGTGGCGTGGCGACACCAGTCGCAGTGTTGTAAGCGGAAACCCATTTAGCGTTGGCCGTGTAGTCGCATTTATTCTGCGACACAGTCACATAACGACCGCCGCGAGTTGCGCCGAAGTCGGCGAAGGTCACCTGCGCCAGATATCGCCCCGCAGTCGAGTCAGCGCCGCTTACGTTGAGCTGGACGACGAAGTTGTCACCCGCTGTGAACGAACCGATGAAATCGGATGTGTAAAGGTGCGCGTACGGACTTGAAGCTTCGATGGTCGCCCGCACAGGTACATTGGGACATCCGTCGTTGACGACAACGACTGGGTTGACGGTAACAGATGCCGTGGGCGTCGCTTGGCTCGGCGCATTGTTGTTGATAGTTACACCGTATGTGAATGTACCGGTTGATGCCGTGTCGGTCGAAGTGAGCTGATAACTCTGACTTTGGGCGCCCGCAATTGTGGAGCCATTACGCGTCCATTGGTACGTCACGCCGCTGCCGGCACCAGTGCCTGTTGCACAGCTCGCCGTCAGTTGAGTGGTCGCGCCCTGGTTAACAGTGGCGGACGGTGGGGAGATTGCGCACGAAGATAGCGTTGGTGTAGTCCCGCCAGTCGTCGTTACCGTCGTGGAATACGTGTTACATGCATTCGCATTTGACGCGAGGCAGACCGTTACCGAGTATGCCTGTGAGGTGTTAGCGGCGAGAGTAAGCGCGGTCGTCGTACTCGCCCCAGTGGCAACCACGGGGCTTGCCCACGAGTAAGTGTAGCTACCCGCTGGGCAAGCGACTGAAAGGAGGATTGCGGTGGCTACGCCAGGCGTAACGGTCGAAGGACTCGCAGTAAAGGCCGTGCAAGCGGGGCCGGTTGGGCCGCTACCTACAAGCCCGAATTGTGTCGCGCCAGTCGCGGGCGTCAGACTTACACCTGACGGAAGGGTTACGGTAGTGGACGTGGTACACGTCAATACCGTACCGTTCTGAACGCAGGTGGTTCCAGAGGTTCCGGTGGCGGTTTGTGCTGACACTGTCGCCGCACACATGGCAATACAGACAAGCGCGAGCGCGCGGGTCATCAAATTCATCATCCTAGTTCCTCTCAACTCAGTCCCCCGACATCCATATTATATGGCAATGAGTGGGGTTCAGAGTTCTATGGGTTAGACGGTCAGTTCAGGCGGACAAAAAAAACGGGCTCCGAAGAGCCCGTTTACGCTATCGAGCGAAATCCAATTACTGGATCTTGCGCGAGAACTTCAGACTGTAGCTGTTGCTATAGTTCTGCTGTGGGTTGCCCGTTTTGTAAGCGGAGCTCGAGATCGCGAAACCAACCACTGGCAGACCGAAGTAGGTTTGCGCAGCAGCGGCCGACGGCGTCGGCGTGCCGGTCGCAGTCGTGGTCACGGTACCGGTACCGACGAGCGTAGCGTTCACGTTGGTGAACGTGAGGGACAACCAGCCGCCTTCTTTACCAGGAGTCGCGACAGCAACGCCCTGATTCTGAACCGGCGTGATACCCACGTCATTGGTTGAGCCAAGAACAAGGCTGGCACCAGACGACGAAACACCACCGAACGAGATTACGTTCGCTTCGTAGCAAAGGGAGTTACCCTTTGATGCTGGCGGACGCGGCGAGAAGTCGTCATTGGTAACACCAACGAACTCTTCGCGATCGGTCGACGTAAGCGAAACGTCATCACACGAAATACCAGCAGTCGTATCCCAAACGCGTTGGAACGGACGTGCTACGGTAGCCGAGTTAACGTACTGGTTCTTCGTGGGCATCGTAATGACCCAGTCGGTTCCGATAACGCCATCAGCCGTGAAAGCGTACTCACCATACACGTTGTCGTGCATCATGGTTGCCGACACTGCGTCGATCACAGAGCCCCACGTCGTCACGTACAGATTGCCACCGTTGGTAACAACGCTGGTGGTGCTTCCGCCGCTAGACAAGTTCGGGCTGGTGCTGCCAGAAGCAACGATGTTCGGACGTGCAAACGCCCAGCCATCGATAGCAACTGCATCGTAGCCGGTGCTTGCGCCGCCAGCAACGTTAAGCAGCGTGCCGTTACCGAACAGACCACCGCTAGGAGCGGACAGGCCGGTTGCAGTCGTAGCGCTTGCATCGGTCGTCAGCTTACATGCCGGCACGCCTGCAGCGTGGGTGACATCTTTGCCGAGAGCGGTTGCATTCGGAATGGTCGCCATTTCGAGCATCTCGACGTAACCTTCACGGGTACGATCAAGAGTTTGCAGCGAAGGAGCGTCATTCAGGAACAGGAAGTTACGGAAAGCTTGACCAGCCGCCGGAATCTTCGGGTTCGTGCAGCTCTTGTCAGCCGTAGTGATCGCAGCGCCGTCAGACGTTGGGATAACAGCACCAGTCCACACGTCTTTTGCAGACAGGAACAAGTTGAAGTCCAATACCTCTTGCGAGTTCTTGCCTTCGAGGAAACGCACCTTGACTGCTTTCGCTTGGTCAGTCGTGTTAACGACCGACAACAGCGTCAGATTGCCGTTGCGAACGGTGTAGTACGGATAGATAAGCGCTTGGCCGAGACCGTCAGGATTGACGTAAACGGCATTGGCAGCACCCGCCATAGCGAGAGCGCCAGCACCCGCGAGAGCGGAAAACAGCGCCTTTTGCTTGAACGTATTCATAGTTAGATTTGACTCCTCTGCATTGAGTTTTTGAGTGATCACTTTAGAACCAACAGCAATATTAGTTTTGTCGGACATTTGCCCTTCCAGAAAGTTTACAACAGATTTCAGTTCCGTATCAACCAAAGATCACCTTTTGACCAAGTCCATTGCTCAATCACCGGAACAGTCTGCGGGCGTGTGCCGACGTTGCGTATAAAAATCGGCAGAGTGACATTCGAGCGAACGGTACAAAGCTCTACTTCACACTCGGCAGATTCAATCTCGGCCCGGATATAGCCCATGCGGCTCATAGCGTCCGCGTACTCCGTCGGCGTTGTTCCTACACGGGATCCTATGGACAAAAACTCGTAAACATCGCTGAAACGCTTGTCAGTCAAGGCTTTCCAGCGTTCCGTGGATCGCGCAACTGCCCGTGCCTTCATCGATTCGGGTGACACCGATTCGGTGGGTGCAGTAGCGCACCCCGCAAGCGCTACAAGAAGCGCGAGCGCCATTGCTTTCATCGGACCGGAGCGGGCGGTACCGATTTCAGGGGGTTGGTAAGAACAACTTTCGCCGGAAACCCTGTTGCGTAGATACAACATGCTCATTTACTTGTTACCTTCGGGCGCCACTTTGAGGGACTGGTTGAATTCGCTGGGAATTTTTTCGGAGGCGCGGCGTTCCTGTACTGCCTTGCGCGCTTCGGACGAAGCCGGGAGTTCTTTGACGCCTACCTGTGGCAGCAACTGTTCAATGTTGCCCATTCGTTGGCGCAGCTCGTCAACGACTCCGCGCGTCTCTTCAACCGTGGCCATCACCCTTGGCGTTACCAGCATCACGAGCTCCGAACGGTTCGAATTGAAGTTCTGATTCCCGAACAACCCTCCCAGGAAGGGGATGGTCGACAAAACGGGGAATCCGTTCGTCGTTCGACCGCCATTTTCTACAAACAGCCCGCTCAGCAACATGGTGTCGCCATTTGCGACCATGACAGTGCTCTGCTGTGAATTCTTCGTGATGTCAGGGTTCGGATTGTCCGCGCGAACAGCGCCGGCTGTGCTGTTTTCCTGCTGTATCTCGAGAAAGACGTTGTTACCGCTCACTCGTGGCGTGATGTTGATCGTCAGCCCCGTAGGAATGTATTGATACGAATTTGTTGAGTTGGTCGTACCGGTAGCAACACTGGTTTGGGTTTGTACGGATATCTGTGTCCCGTTTGAAAAGCTGACTTTCTGATTGTCGAGCGTCATCAGNGTCGGGGACGCCAACGTCCGCGATTGCCCTGTCGTCTGGAGCGTGCTCAGGATCGCCTTGGCCGCAGCNCCCTGCCATGTGTAGCTGAACCCCGGAACGATCTTTCCATCACTGCCTGCTGGGTTCAGGCTACCAATCCCCCCATCCGAGGTCAGGCGGTTAGCGGCGGATTCCGGCTTCCCGGTGAACATGCCCGAAATTCCGAACTGGAACGCGCCATCCAGCGCCACCTGGGCGATTTGCACCTCAATCGCGATCATTTTTGGCGGAGTGTCCAGCTTCTTGATGGCCGATTCAATCGCGCTGTATTCGGCGGGTGTGGCGACAATCAAAAGTGCGTTTCTGTCCTTGTCTGCGATCACGGTCGCATTACGCGCCAGGCCCAACGCCTGGTTACCGGCAGCGCCTGCTGCCGTCACCGGTCGCGGCGCCACTGGCTGTGGGTTATTGAAAGTATTTCCCGGTGTGATTACTGGTTGACCGGCAATTGGTGTAACCGGCGCCGAGAGAGTATTTGCGGTTTGTCCCGGTGCGACCGACGCAGGAGTGGCGGGGTTGGCGCGACCGCTAATGGCCTGCTGCAACACCGCCTGCAACTTCTCGGCCTGCGTGTACTGAACGTTGTAAACATAAAGTCGTGCGCCACCGCCAGCGTCACTGCCCTTGTCAAGGCGCTCGAGCCACTGTCTTGCATCATTGATTACGTCACGCTGTGGAGAAATGAGCAGGATCGCATTCATTCGGTCGATCGGAACGACGCGCAACAGGCCGGCGAACGGATTGGTGGCCGCAGGAAATATCTTGTCCCAATCGGCAGCAACCGTCTTCACGTCGGCGGACTCTAGCGGATACAGCAAGAAAGACATGCCCGCCATAAGGTTCACGTCAAACATTTCGGCGATTTCGAGCAGGTTCCGGATTTCTGCCTCAGTGCCTGACAGAAATAGCAGGTTTCGCAGTTCGTCCACGCGTATCGCCGGGGGCGTGGTGGCCTTCACAAAGGGGAGCATCACGCGTTCCAATTCCTTGGCGCCGATGAACTTCACGGGAAGAATCACCACACTCGACCCGCCCCCCGCGCGAAGCTGGGCGCGAGGCGGGCTGGTCCCGAGGTTTGCACCAGCTTCAGGCAGTACTCGCCAATAGACGCCGTCGCGAACAAGCACGGCACGGACGGAGCGAAGCAGCGTTTCCAGCGTAGGGACAATGTCTGAACGACGAATACCAGTGGCCGTTCGTACCGTCACGGTACCCGTTACAGCGGGATCAATGATGAAACTCTCGTTGAGCAGGTCGCCCAGCAAATTCTTGACGATCTCGCGGATGTCGCCGTTTTCAAACGTCAGCGTGACGAGGGCGGACGGATCCGCAGGTGCCGGAGCCGGAGTCTGCGGAATCCTGAATACCCGACCGCTACCGAGCGCCATCTTGACCCTGTCAACGTCGGCCCTGGTTTGTTCACGTTCGACTGATGAGGCAATCGGGGCGGAAATTGCCGGTGCACTGGCCACCGGTCTCGGCATTAGCGCCTCCTGAGTGTTGCTGCCTGCCGCAGCCTTTCCCGACGGGTCATTGGCGCAAGCGGTCAACAAGGCAGTTATGACGGTTAAAGCCCAGACAGCCGGTGGAACGGTCATCAGTTTGTGTTTTTTTTGTGTCATCTCAGAATCCTACTGGCCGCCGGCCTGTTGACGTGCAAGGCGCCGTCGCTCAAGCATTTCTCCGACGCTCATTACTTCTCGCGGTTGTGCCGGGTCGCGCGCTCCTTCTGGAGCCACGAGTCCGTTGGCAAAAACGCGCTGACCTGCTGGTGCCGGAACCGCGCCGATCCCGACAAAGGGCTGCCCAGCAGGTGCTGGTGCAGCTTGTGCAACGGGCCGCGGCGGTACCGCCGGCTGCGGCGATGGCTGTTGCGCAACCGGTTGTGCCGGTGCTACGGCGGCGGGCGGCGGGGGCGGTGCGGGAACTCGTCCGGACGCCGTGAATTTTGCAAGCTCAAGCACATCAGTTTCGCCCGCAAACGCGAGCGTAACGCTCGCCGAACCGACCTTACTGACCTTCATTTCCTGAAGCTCGTCGCCTTCGCGAACGCTCTTGACGCGGTTCGATGCGATTTCGCGCACCTGTGCGATCCTCACTTCCCCCAGATCCGTTACTCCAACCAGTTGATACAGGCCGCGGCGCACTTGTGGTTTGGGGGGCTCTGGCGCTATCGCAATCACCTGCGTCGGCGCTGGCTTTCGATTGGGATTGAGCAAGGGACGTTCAGCGATCTGGGCGTAAGTCGACGCTTCGGACTGCAATGTGAAATCAGGCAGGACACCAGCAGTATCATGCCTGACACTGGTTTCACGCAGGGATACTTGAGGCTTGCCGAAGGCGTCGCCCCAATCGGTTTCAACGCCCAATCCGATCGCGAGCAACACGGCGATCGCGATGAGCGCATTTCTCAAGCTGAATAATCCGCTCACGATTTGCCCCCCGCACCAACTGCCGTGCCGGTTGCAGGACGAGCAGCCTTCGCAGCATCTTTCGGACCGTACGCCTGTACCTCAATCTGCGCTGACACCTCGGGTTCCTGATTGGGCGCTGGCTTATACCCGCGGGGAACCGTAGCCCTTAGTGTGAGGTTTTCAAGGAAAAGGTAGGGTAGCGACGTTTCGATCGCGTACAGCGTTTTCTGCAGGGCAGCGGGTGTCGCGTTGAATCCAATATTCAGCGAATACAGACGGAAACCGGAATCATCCTTCACCGTAGTTGGTTGAATAGAGGTCAAGCGCGCGCCATTCGATTCGAGCATGGGTCGCACCAAATCGGTCAACTCCGCACCAGCGAGCGTTGGCGCGGCACTCTTCAGGAAGAAACGTGAGCTTTCCCTCGCCTTAATCACGTCAAGAGCACGCTGGTGTTCGGCCCGCTGCGAGGCGACGCGGCGATAACGGTCAATGCGCTCCTCAGCCGTGGCCCGCGCTGCATCGTATCGCTGGTGCAGCAAATACAACGGCACCGCGACGCTGGCAACGATTGCCGCCAGCGCGAGTAACGTCAGCGTCAGCGCGAATACACGGCCACGAATTCCAACCGGTAGCGTCACGGTTTCTTCTCCACGTTTGCCGTCGGGTTAGCCGACGTCGGGGAGGCTGGCGGCGGACCGGTGACTGCCGGCTTCTTTGTATCGACACCTGCCGGCGGCGAGGCCGTGGGTCCACTGCCCAACGTCGGCGGCGCAGCAGACGCCGGCCCAGCCGTAGCTCCGGGCGAAGCGGCCTTTGCGCTCGTAGGGGCGCCAGCTGGCGCAGCGGGTGTCATCGGAACCGTCATCAGCGTGTTCACGTCGGAGAGCAGCAACTGCCTGGGTGCCGCAGCCGCAACCAGCTCCCCGGCGATATGAAATCGCTCCGAGGTCGGTGCCACGCGGGTCATGGTCGCCTTGAACACCGGATCCTTCAACAGCGGTGACTCCTGCACCATTTGCAGAATCTTGCCACCACTACCGGTCTCGCCCTGAATGACTACTTCCCTGCTCTTCTGGCCCGGAACCGCCTTGATTTCGAGTGATTGCGCCCAGGTGTCATCGGGCAGCCTTTTGGTCAGATCTTCCAGCACCTGAACCGCAAGCGGCGTCCCGTGCTTGCGCGACAACGGCAGGTTGTAATCACTGACCTGCTTTTCGAGTTGTCGCTGCAATATGTTCGCGGCTTCGGCATCGGCCTTGGCTGATGTTTCGATGGGCTGCAGCTCAATNACATATTGCCGCTTTTGCCACAGCGGAACGGCGATCAACGCAGCGACCAGAAGGACGCACACTCCGATCAGCACCGGGTTGATCCAGCTGGAGGTGCCTGCGACCTGCTCCGTCCTTTCAGACGTGTTCGCGAGCAGGTCCATCCCCGTGTCCACATCTTGCGGCGCAAGCAACAGACGCGACACCGTCAGGTTTTTTTGTTTGGCAGTCTCGAGCAAGGGAGCGACCCGTGCGCGCGGCACGGCGGTCAGCTCTACCGCACAGGTGCCGGCGGCCGTATTGCGGCTCTTGACCCGAAAATCGTAGTACAGATCGCTCGAGCGCAGAGGCGTCAGGCGGTCAAGCTCGTACGAGAGTACCTGCGAAAGCTTGCTTTCCACCGCGAGCGGCAACTCGATGTCGCGGCGAAAACCGTTGTTTTCGCCAACCACCAGCGCAACCTGTCCGCCGCTCTGCGCCATCGCCGAATGCGCAAACGGTCTATGTTGATCCAGTGGAG
>JGI24770J26754_10003338_pt1 | contig 10719 bp, 9 predicted proteins | sample LakOneMetagenome_FD_26754 | JGI IMG/M metagenome (IMG submission 26754) | reverse complement strand
CTGTAAAATAACGCCGCGGCCGGCGTAGGCTGTAGTCAGAAAAATGTCGTTGACAGTACCCGAATGTGGGATACTGTCAACGACACTTGAAATGAACTTTAACCGGTTCGCCTTCAGCTCTTATTCTGCATGTTGGAAAGCATTTCAAAGTGATTCTCGAGTTCAACCAGTGAAATACTTAGGGCGTGCGGTAGCATACTGCGAGCTTTGGAGATTCTTGGCGACCCTTCTCCGATAAAGACGTTCTCTAGATACGAAACTGTAACGGCGTTTTGAATTTCTGGAGTTCCACGTGAAAAGATATCGCTGATGAAGTCGAAATGTTTAGAAACTTCGCGCCAACTCATTTCCTCAATCGCCCGACTCGTAGCGTGCGAGAAAACGGCCATCTCCAAATGTAATAAGCCACTGTCAATTTCGTCGATGTCCGCATAAACCTTAGGAAAGCGTTTATTAAGCAATTCTAAGAAAAGCTCACGATCCACGGGATGTTCTTTATTTTCCATTTCTACGCCTGATTTTAATATACCGCAGGCCGGTGGCAGAGCGAACTCTTACATTAGCTCCGGTTACCGATCACATCCACGTCACGCTACAACCTCGGGCTTCCAGTTGGGATTCCAAAGCGTAGTACGGACACTCTTGTCCGGCTGAGGTCCGCTTCGGGCCGAAAAACTGTTACGCTCTCTCGCCGGGGGAACCGGCGATCCGGACAGGAGTGTCCGTACTCCGATCGGAGGTGGTATGATTGTATCAGACAGTTATGAAGAAAGTTGGATTTGTCAGTCTTGGGTGTCCGAAGAATCTTGTTGATAGCGAGGTTATGATGGGGCAACTGGCCGCTTCGGGGTATGAGATCACTAATGACGCCGGTGAGGCGGATACGGTGGTCGTGAATACGTGCGGGTTTATCGAGTCGGCGAAGCAGGAATCGGTCGATGCGATACTCGAGGCGATGCGTTGGAAGACCGAGGGCAAGGCGAACCGCGTGATCGTCGCCGGCTGTCTGGTCGAGCGTTATCGCGACGACCTGATGAAAGAACTGCCCGACGTCGATGCCTTTATCGGCACCTCGCAGGTGATGGATATACTAAAGGCGGCGGACGAGACCTTTGACGCGGCGGCGTTGACCATTTCGCCGATCGGCAACAAATCGGCAACGTACCTTTACGACGAATACACCCCGCGAATGCGTGCGACCGACGCACACACGGCCTTCATCAAGATCGCCGAAGGCTGCGACCGTCCATGTGCGTTTTGTTCGATACCCGGAATGCGGGGTTCGTTCAGGTCGCGGCGGTTTGGTTCGATCATCGAGGAAGCTCGGCAACTCGCTAAAGACGGCGTGAAAGAACTCGTATTGATCGCGCAGGATTCTTCCCGCTATGGCGAAGACCTTGGCGAAGTCGACGCGCTCGCGGCCCTCATCCGTGCCCTGGGCGAGATCGACGGCGTCGAATGGATCCGCCCGATGTACGCTTTCCCGACGCACATCTCCGACGCGTTTCTTTCCGCCATTCGCGAAACGGACAAGGCCGTAAAATATTTGGACATGCCGCTCCAGCACGCTTCGCGAAATGTGCTCAAGCTCATGAAACGCGGCGGAACGCGGGAATCGCTTGAGCGTTTGATAGGTCGGGTTCGCGACGCTGTTCCGGGGATCGCAATACGGACGACATTTATTACCGGCTTTCCCGGCGAGACGGACGAGGATTTTGAGGAGCTGATCAAGTTTGTGCAGAACTGCCGGTTTGATAACGTCGGCGTTTTCACTTACTCCGACGAAGAGGGAACCGCGGCCTACGACCTGCCCAACAAGGTCGATCCAAAGATCGCCAAAAAACGCCGAAACCGCCTGATGAAGGAACAGGCCAAGATCAGCAAACAGCTAAACAAAGCCAAGATCGGCAACACCTACCGCGTCTTGTTCGAAGGCCTGTCGCAGGAATCCGACCTCCTATTCCAAGGCCGTCTCGAAGGCCAGGCCCAGGAGATCGACGGTTACATCCTGATAAACGACATGCCCGATGACCTGGATCCCCAGATCGGCGCGATCTACAACGTCCGGATCACCGAGGCCCACGAGTATGATCTCGTCGGAGCGATCGTCTAACAAGTAAGGGTAGATCAGAGTTCGCCAACTTCTGAGAGTATTCTGTCTAAGAATTTGTCGGTGAGCCAAAATCCGGCGACTGAGCGAAGTTCGTCGAGTATTGGGCGAACGTGTGGAATCAACTTTTCTTCTTTGGCCTTTACAAGTACGCCGACAAGTCCAAGAGTCTTTAATCCTCTTTCACGCGCCACCTTCGTGCCAATCCGCTCATCGATCAAAAGAAAATCGCAGTCTAGCTCTAAGGCAAGCGAAATTGCTTCCGCTTCGCCGGGATCGAGTATACTCTTGAAAAAGCTCGTCTTCGCTTGGTCTTTCGGAGTTAAGACTTTGATCCAAACTGCATTCTCATATTCTGAAATATCCTTGCCAAGCCCTTTTAGCATTCTGATTTCGGTATCGACCGACTTCGGAACGATGACAGATCGATAGAGATTTTCGAGGAGGCCGAGGCGGCCGATCAGCAAGAGGTTGGAGACGGGTGAGGTATCTGAGACGACGATCATTTCTTGAGTCCGAGAGTTTCGAGATCATTCTCAAACTCGGCTTCACCATAATGTATCGATATGTTGCGCTCGGCGAGTTCTTTTTGAAACAGGAACTGGTGCATTCCCGCCAAACGGCTCGCCTGTCCGAGAGTAAGACGCTCCTCTTGGAATAGCATGAGAGCAACTTTTAGCTTTAACTCGTCTGAGGATAAGCCTGATTGCCTAAGCACACTGTCGGGGATATCTACATTCATAGCAATGCAATTATACATTATGTATAAGTGCTTTTGTAAAACGAACGCATATCGGCCATTTCCACAACGTCCAGATAACCGAGGCCCACGAGTATGACTTAGTAGGAGCGATAGTCGCTTCGGCTACCGCGTGAGCCGATAGATCAGCAAAGCAACCCGTTTGGTAAGCGCCGGGAGCGTGTCGATCGCGGCTAGTTCGCCTTTGGCGTGAGACTTTTCGGTGCCGCCGATACCGATGCCGTCGAGGCAGGGAACCAGGTCCGAGATGTACGCGATATCGCCGGCACCGCGTTCGCCGGGGTCGAGGGCGGTGACCTCGCCGTAGCCAAGATCGCGGCTGGCCTGATCGAGCTGTTTCAGCAGATCGTAATTTCCCGGATTTGGCGACATCGCGGGATTGCCGTCTTTGAACGTGATCTTGGCGGTCGTTCCCGGCAGATTTTTAGCGACGATCTCGGTCATTGTCTTTCGCACGGCATCTTTCTGTGCATCGCTGATAAATCGCAGATCGCCATTGACGATCACCTTGGCCGGTACGACGTTCAGCTTACCTGTGGCAGTGCCAGAAACGTCCGCCGTCGCTGCGGTCGAACCTCCGACGATTATTGCCGGATTAAAGGTCAGGTATTTTTCAGTGCTTAGTTTCTCGCGAAACTCGTTGAGGATACGCGACGCCTCGAATATCGCTCCGTCGCCCATTCCGGGTTTGAATATCTGGCCCGAATGCCCGGTATTTCCTCCGACCTCAAGAGTCCAACTGCTCCATCCCCGACGGCCGACAGTCGCCGTATTCAGCACCGCTGCCTCAAAACTTAAAGCATAATCGCTTCGTTTCGCCAGATCTCGCATCGGTCCGCGGCTGATCGTGGCGGGTTCGCCGGTCGATTCTTCGTCGCCGGTCAGCATTACGCGGATCTGACGATCTTTCAGCAGACCGGCGGATTGAAGAGCTTTGAGCGCCTGAACGATGATCACATTACCGCCCTTCATATCGCCGACGCCGGTGCCAAACGCCCGTTTGCCGTCAACGCGATATGGCTCGCCGCGTAAGACCGTGTCGATATGCCCAAGCAACAAAACACGCTTGCCCTTTGTTCCCTTGGTCTCGGCTACGAGATGCCCGGCACGTTTCATCTCGGCGGGCATGTCGATCCAGTTGATCGTCATCCCGAGCGATTCAAACTCTTTGCCGAACACCATCCCGACGTTTTTTACGCCCGCGAGATCCTCGGTCGGGCTCTCAATGTTGACCGTTTTCTCGATCAACGCGAGGGCTTCGCCGTTGTGTTTATCGACATAATCGATGATCTTTTTCTCATCCGCACTGAGGGTCTGGGCACCGATCGCGGTCGTGAGAAACGAAAGGACCAGGGCAAGGGCGATAAATTTTGTAAGCAATGTATTCATATTCGAATAAGCAGAATAAACTTCTAATGAGAAGTGAGCAAAGCCCGATAGGTTTGCCGCGATTCCTTTTCTGGCGGCGACAGATAAGTCAGCACTAATCCGATCAGAGCCGGCATTGCCTGTGTTACTAATATCGAGGTCTTTGCCGTAAGGCCTCCCATGATCCCGGCAACGACGACGCAGGCCAGAAAGAACAGTTTCACATCGCGTCGATCCGCCAAAAGGCCCCAGATCAGACCGGCCGCGAGAAATCCGTTGTATAAACCTTGATTCATCGCGAGTACCGCTGACGAAGCGGCGACTTCGTGCGTCGTTCCGAATATTCGATAACCGACGGCGTGATCCCAGAAGAACATCTCGAGCACCATAATTCCGAGGTGTTCAATCGCGACGATCAGGGCGACTATGTTTGCGGCTCTTTTCATAGCTAGAACGATAAACCCAAATCGGCTATCGGGCAAATCCTACAATATCGTAGGAAAAATAAAGATTCTTTCAGAGCTCTCGAATCGGCTTGGCGGCGGCAATTAGCGTGTTATAGAATCTCATTTTTGAAACGCCATGTGTTTTGAAAACTGTTAGTAAAAAGTACTTATTTAACACAATTACTCAGGAGATATAATGAACGCAAAAAATGTACTAACGTACGCCCAGGACCAGGAGGCTCGATTTGTGTCCGTAAGGTTTACTGACCTGATCGGTTCGTGGCATCACTTAACCTTTCCGATCGGGCAATTGACCGAGGACAGTTTCGAGGACGGTTTCGGATTTGACGCATCCAGTCTTCGCGGCTGGGCGGCGATCCACGAATCGGATATGCTGCTCGTTCCGGATCCGACACGGTTTTGGATCGATCCGTTTACCGAGGACACCACGCTTTGCCTGATCGCAAACGCCGTCGACCCGATCACAAAAGAAGGCTACTGGCTCGATCCGCGATCGGTAGCACAGCGTGCCGAGAGCTATCTTAAGTTCACCGGCATCGCCGACACGGTCAACTGCGGCCCCGAAGCTGAGTTCTTTATCTTCGACGAAGCCCGTTATCACAATAACCAGCACAGTGCCGGATTTTACGTAAATTCCGAAGAAGGCCACTGGAACAGCGGCCGCGAAGGTTCGCTCGACAACCCTAACACCGGATTTCACATTCGCCCTAAGGAAGGCTATGTCCCCGTCGCTCCGCTCGATACCTTGATCGATATCCGCAACACGATCTCGTCTATCCTTGGCGAGGTCGGTATCCACGTCGAATGTCATCACCACGAGGTCGCGACGGCCGGACAGTGCGAGATCGATTTCAAATTCTCAAACCTCTTGCACACCGCCGACAATCTGATGCTTTTCAAATACGTCGTCAAAAATACCGCGCATGCGGCGGGCAAGACGGCGACATTTATGCCGAAACCGATCTATGGTGACAACGGTTCGGGTATGCATGTCCATCAATCGCTGTGGAAGGACGGCGGGCCGCTGTTTGCGGGTGATCAATACGCCGGGCTGTCGGAAATGGCCAAGTTTTATATCGGTGGCCTGCTCAAACATGCTCCGGCACTCGTAGGTTTTGCCGCACCGACGACCAACAGCTACAAGCGTCTCGTCCCGGGATTCGAAGCTCCCGTTAACCTCGCATATTCAGCCCGCAACCGCTCGGCTGCGGTGCGAATACCGATGTTCTCGTCTTCGCCGAAAGCCAAACGCCTCGAATTTCGTCCGCCCGATCCGTCGTGCAACCCGTATCTGACGTTCGCGGCATTGCTCATGGCCGGTCTCGATGGAATCCAGAACCGCATCGATCCGGGCGAGCCGCTCGACAAAGACATCTACGATCTTCCGCCCGAAGAGCTGGCAAACGTTCCGTCGCTGCCGGGCAGCCTCGACGAAGCCCTCGATGCTCTTGAAAAAGATCACGAGTTCCTGCTCAAAGGCGACGTCTTTACCGAATCGCTCATTGAACGCTGGATCACCTACAAACGCGAAAACGAGATCACCCCCCTCCGTTTGCGTCCGCATCCGCTCGAATTTTCGATGTATTACGATATCTAAGGTCGAAAATGTAAAAGTGAAATGCAAAGGCTGCCGCGAACCGCTAGGTTTAAGGCAGCCTTTCATATTTGTGAGGTTGAAAAGATAACCCGGCCTTACAAATGCGTTGACAACGCGTATTTTCATGATAGGCTGAGTCAGGATATCTAATTTATAAATGGGTTCCCCCTGGAACCGCAAAATTAAGTCATGAAGAGACGTTCCCTCGTATTTTCTCTCTGTATTGCTTTATTGACGGTGTGGTTCGCGGTCCAGGTGCCTGTCTCTCAGGCCAAGAAGGTGGATCTTGTCACCGAACTCCTGCGGCTTCCGGCTCCGCCGCCTCCAAATCCCGCTGTACGACCAAAACGCAGTTATAACGACGCATTTTTTGATAGGTCCAAACCGCCCGCGGATGACGCCCCGATCGAGGACCTGATCGAATACTGGAGCCGGCAGCGAAATACCGCACTCTCATATTCCGTCACGCCGTCTGAGACCGTAACATCGCGTTTAGTGGCGGAGATCAGAAAAGATCATAGCCTGCTGACTAAGCTGATCGATTCGCTCCCTGATAGTAAGGTGGCGATCGAACTGGTAAAAGACATATACGATCTCGGTGGCTCGTCCCCCGCGATAAAAACCTGGCTCACATACAACAGTCCTTATTTTTCGGACACGCTTGAGCGAAGCGCCGCTCGCGTTGCCGACGTAAATGAATACGTCAGCAATCAAAACGAGCTGCTCGCTCTGACAAGCGTCGATTTCGACCGGGCCAAACCGATCATCGACCGGCTTTATATGAATGGCGGCCAGAGGGTTTCGCAGGTCCTCGCGACCTGGGCGCTTTACCAACATGCGATGGAAACGGGTGCGGTGGGCGATACGGACCGTTATCGCGACGAACTAAAAGCGGTCGTCGAGGACAAAACAGCTACCGCCGGAATGCGCGACCTTGCTTTTGACGCGCTGGCCCACGAACGCGATTTTCCCGGACGCGACGAATGGTACTATTCGCTCCTCGGCGACGAGACCCTTGCCGATTTGCGGGTCAACGGCCAGTCTTACACCGGCCTGACGACGCTCATCTATTATTCGCCCGACGATAAATATACGGACAAAATGATCGAGCTCGTCAAGAGCGATAATAAGGTCATACGAAACGCGGCCATCAAAAACCTTGTCCTAAAATTGAACAAGGCAAGGCCCGACGTGATCCGTGCCCTGGTGCCATGGCTCAGCGACAAAGAATGGGCTAAAGACCCCGGTAATGCCCGGTCGAACCTAGTCATGATGCTTTCTGAGGTTAATGTCCCCGAAAGCGTTCCGGGACTGATAAAGATGCTCGACGAGATGGTGTCTGTCGAAACTTTTCGGCCCGCTATTCCGAAGGCGCCGATGGAGCCAGCGGCTCCCGTCGTCCGGTCTAACACCAATTCGGCCGTTCCGGTTAAAGACAATGCGACCGCCCCGATGATGATCCCTGCATTTCGATTTGCTGCGATCAGGGCACTTGCTAAACAAAAAAGTTCGCTAGCCGGCGGACCTCTCCGGCGGCTCCTCGCCCAAACGGATTATAACCAGATCCCACAGGTTCTCATCGCGGCCCAGCTATGCGGAGGATTTACGCTCGCCGAAGAGATGGCCGCGCTAGACGAAGCATCGATCCGCGTTACCGCGGTAATGGCGGCGGAGGAAAAAGAAAAAGATGAATCGTCGGTAAACGAGCCTGATGCGATATCTGTTAAGGCGGCGCCGATGGTCCTTAAGAGCGAGACGATAAAGCCGGCGAGGATCGCGACCGCTGCCGATATACGCACCATGTTAGGTTCGTTTTTGGCAAACTCCCAGGAGATTTCGGACGATCTCGCCCGGGCAGTGATCGACCGAATCGAAAGCCTCGACAAGACCGACCCCGCACGTGCCGACGCATATCGCAGAATAGTCGTCCGGTGGCCGAACAAGGTCGTAAATTCGATGCTGCTAAGGGATCTGAAAAACGACCACGGATCCACCGAGAGCGTCATTCGCCTGCTCGCGACCCGTAAGGAACTACGAGAAACAAATGGCCCGGACATAGCCGACACCGCTGCTGGTAACGCAACCGCACGGGGCATTGCGGCCTGTATCGAGGAGTCGCCAGGTTTTTACAGCACGATCATGGAGAGCGACGACGCCGCGGCGAAAATGGCATTGCTCGCGTGCGGCCGCATGATCCGTGCCAGATTGCCGCTCGATCTCTCGATCTCGCTTCTGAAAAGCGAAAATAAACTACTGTCCAGGGCCGCCGAAAGCTACCTTGAGTCGGAAGACTCACCCGCGGCCCGTGCCGCCGTTCTCGCACTTCACCCGAACGAAGCCCGGATCATGGGCGCGACGACCGCCTTTGTCCCCGAGGGCAGAGATCTTTCTTACTCCGATTTCCGCAGCTGGATGCCGAGCCTGTTCGTTTCTGCCGGAACTGCCACCGCGTTCAATCCATACGGNCCTCAGGCATCAGAACGGCTGTTAANAAATANGGAAAAGGCGATACAGGACGAACTAATTAAAGATCCGTCCCTGCTTGGCGTTTACGCCGTTGCGGAAAACTCGGTCCGGATCTATCGCGACCGCGTCATCTTTAGCTGGGACGAGGACGCCGCCCGTTATCGCGAGAGGCCGCTCGCACCCGCCGAATTCGAACACCTCAAAGCCTATCTGACCGAGCGCAATGCCGACGAACAACCGCCGTTCATCAACTGTCCATACTCGGATTGTACCCCGACCGAACTGCTGATGCTCGGTCGTGCCGGCGGCCGCAGGATCTACGCCACCGGCGAAGCCTCTCCCTTCTTTGCCGGCCTGACGGCATATTTCGACGAATTAAAAAAGGAACCGGCGACGCTCAAATACGCGTTGAGCCGCGAGATCCCGGGACTGGAGATCGTCTTTGCAGACGACCGTTATCACGCAGCGACCGTATGGAAGGAGGGAAGCGATCTCCGCGTAGCCGTCGTCGATCAAGAGGTCGCTGAGAGCGTCGAGAGCCAACTAGACGAAATGGAGAAAAAGGCCCGGGATGCAGAGTACGAAGTGGACGATACAGATGCTCCGGCCGCAAGTGCTCCGGAGCTTGCCACCCGCGATGATAGTGACGACGAAGACGGATCTTATTGGAAACCCTACGATGATCTCAAGAAAAAGCGGGCATACGATTCGTTGTCGTGGCGAAGCGTTATCGGCGGCGAGATCGGCGAGCCCGCATCGCAGCCAGGCGGTTTTGCACTTATTCCTCCGGGTGCCGGAACCACCGCTTCGCTCCCAATGGATCAATGGAAGGCAAAGACATCCGCTATCGAGGTCCGATGCTCTGAAAAAGGCATGTATAAGATCGCAGGCACGGTCTCGTCCCTGCTGGTAAGCGAAAATTGCGGTTACCCCGTAGTATCGTCCGACGGCAAATGGGCCCTCGCATTACTTAGCGCCGGAGAAAACGAATCGGCATTGTACCGCATCGATCTGACGAGCAAGGCCAAGATAGCGGTCGGACAGGAAACGGATTCGTATACCAACCCGTCGGCCTTTATTCCGTCGATCAATAAATTTCTTGTCAGCAACACTTTCAATGGACGCCGCGGTATGACATCACCCGATTCGGATTGGAACGAGGTTAGTACCGATTCCGACCAGGACGAACTCCAATTCATCGACGCTCTCACCGGAAAGGTTTCGGACGTAACCGGCGAGGTTCGCCCGCTTGCTCAGCAGACTTTTCGCCCCTTGCAAAAGGCCGCAGCCGCCGGCACATTTTGGGCGGCAATGCCCGACAGCGGCAAAGACCAGACCACAGTCGGTATCTACGACATTAAAACGCTATCGTTCCGCCCCATGCTCACCGTGCCAAAGATCAGATTCAACAGCATGTCCATGTGGGTCGACGAGCCCGGCAACGCCGTATATTTCACCTACCGCGGCCACCTGCTAAAACTACCGCTAAAGAGATGAAGGGAGGAAATGTAAAATGGCAGCCGGCAGCAGTGAGCAGGAAGCAGTGAGCCGGTCGAAATAACAAAAGCCGGTGGCAGAACCACCGGCTTTTCCTTTACCTACTGACTGCTATCTGCCGCCTTTCGGTTTTGAATTCTGAATTCTAAATTCTGAATTCTGAATCCTCCTACGGCGCTCCGTAAACGACGGCCGAGTTCGAAAATTCTGAAACGCTCGTTGCGGCGACGGCCCGTACCTTGTACTCGTAGTACTGGCCCGGTGTGACCGGTGTATCTATAGCCGATTGGCGGCGGGTCGTGGTGATGATGCCCCATGGCCCCTCGTCACCCTGCCGACGCCAGATCTCGTACGTGACGGTCCCGTTGCGGTTGTTACCCGAAAAACGGACGGTATTGACACCGTTCGACGTTCCCGTTGCCGCAAGCCGCGACGGTGCAGCCGCCACGACCGG